>ERZ1645187.5310-NODE-5310-length-10080-cov-16.815062_pt1 | contig 10080 bp, 8 predicted proteins | sample MGYA00575352_ERZ1645187 | MGnify/ENA primary metagenome ERZ1645187 (study PRJEB40837, sample SAMN11349314) | freshwater sediment metagenome | isolation source: river sediment | host: Sediment | place: India: Wazaribad , New Delhi | collected 2017-02-21 ...
GCGAGGCGCAGGCGCTGCACACGACGCGGTTCAGCGCGCTCGACGCACGCGTCGATCTGCTCGCCGCCGACGTCGCCGGCCTCAAGTCCGACGTCGCGGTTCTGAAGGCCGACATGGCGGTCCTCAAGTCCGATGTCGCGGTTCTGAAGGCCGACATGAGCCTCGTGAAGTCGGGTATCTCGGAAATCCTCTCGCGCCTCCCGCCAGCGGCGTGACACCTCCTGCCACCATCTTCGCCTTGTCTTCAGCACCGGGCCGGGCAGGCGTCGCGGTGATCCGCGTTTCGGGTCCGGGCGCTGGCAGTGTGCTGAACCTCATGGCCGCCCCGCGACCGAAGCCGCGCATCGCCGCCGGGCGCCGGATCGTTCACCCGTCGACGGGCGAACTCCTTGATCGCGGCGTCATCCTGTGGTTTCCCGGACCAAAGAGCTTCACCGGCGAGGATGTCGCCGAGTTGCAGCTTCACGGCAGTATTGCGGTGGTCCGCGCGGTGCTTGGCGCGCTGGCTGTCATTCCCGGCTGTCGGTCCGCGGAGCCGGGAGAGTTCGCTCGGCGAGCATTCGACAACGGAAAAATCGATCTCGCGCAGGCCGAGGGCCTCGCTGATCTCATCGAGGCTGAGACCGAAGCACAGCGGCGCCAGGCCGTCCGTCAGGCGGCCGGAGCCCTGTCGTCGCTCTACGAAAGCTGGCGCGCCTCCTTGATCGAGGCAACGGCGCTGGTGGAAAGCGCCATCGATTTTTCTGACGAGGGAGATATCGCGTTCGACGCCTTTGCCAGCGCGCGCGCGGTCATCCAGAGCCTCGTTCCCAACATCCGCCGCCATCTCGCCGACGGGCATCGCGGCGAAATCCTGCGGTCGGGCTTCCGCGTCGTGCTGGCAGGGCCGCCGAACGTCGGCAAATCGAGCCTGCTCAATGCCCTCGCCCGCCGGGACGCAGCAATCGTCTCGGAAGAGGCCGGCACGACGCGCGACGTCATCGAGGTGCATCTGGACCTTGCCGGCCTGCCGGTGATCGTGTCGGACACGGCGGGTATCCGGGAAACCGGGGGGAGCATCGAGCGCGAGGGCATACGCCGTTCTCTGGCCAGCGCCGCCGATGCCGATCTGATCGTCTGGCTTACGGACATCCACGCGCCGGAGCCTTTGCTGCCCGACGAAATCCGGCAAGCCGCGGATCGTACGCTGCTCGTCCTCAACAAGACCGACCTGGCGATCGGTGCGCCGCAGCCGACTCTCCCGGACGACATGATCGCAATTTCGGTCAAGACCGGCGCCGGGCTCGATCTTCTGACCACCCGCATTGGCGCGATCGCTGCGGCCCGCATCGGCAACCCCGACGAGCCAGCCATCACTCAGGACAGGCACCGCCGGCTCGTGACAAGTTGCGTGACCGAGCTTGAGGCGTTTCTCGACGGGGACGCAAATCAGGTGGAACTGCGCGCCGAGGAATTGAGACGGGCCGCCTCCGCGCTCGGGCGGATCACGGGTCGCATCGACGTCGAGGACGTGCTCGACGCCGTCTTCAGCCGCTTCTGCATCGGCAAGTGATCTCGCAGCATCGACGCACGCGTTTCACGTGAAACATGGCCGAAGCCAGCCACGCCCCGGCTGGGGCGCCAACGCATCGAGTTCATCGAGTGTTTCACGTGAAACGATGCGGTGGCCTGCGTTCGGGATGCCGACCATAAGCGGAAGCGCTGCGCCCGCGTGCCGACGCAAACGTCTATGCTTCCATCCCGGCCGCAGAGGCTCTAAACTACGGCCCACCCCATTATGGCGCGTCGGCGACCCTCGCCAGCGCGCCATTTGATTTCCAACGGGCCTCATGACGACGAACTCCTACGACGTGATCGTGGTCGGTGGCGGCCATGCAGGCTGCGAGTCCGCCGCCGCCGCCTCGCGCATGGGCGCGCGCACGGCGCTGGTAACGCATTCGGCCGCCACCATCGGCGAAATGTCTTGCAATCCGGCCATCGGCGGGCTCGGTAAGGGGCACCTCGTACGCGAGATCGACGCTCTCGACGGCCTCATGGGGCGGGTTGCGGACGCCGCCGGCATCCAGTTCCGGCTGTTGAACCGCTCGAAGGGTCCGGCCGTGCAGGGGCCGCGCGCACAGGCCGATCGCAAGCTCTACCGGCAGGCGATGCAGGCGGCGCTGGCGAACCAGGCGGGGCTGGATGTCATCGAGGGCGGGGTCGAAGATCTCGTCGTCGTGGACGGGCGCGTCACCGGGGTCGTCACTGGTGATGGCCGAATGCTGACCTGCGGCGCGGTGGTTCTGACCACAGGTACGTTTCTCAACGGTCTTATCCATCTCGGCGAGAAGACGGTTCCGGCCGGCCGCATGGGGGCAGCGCCTGCGCTGAAGCTTTCCGAGCGGCTTTACGGGCTTGGCCTCGCCATGGGCCGGCTGAAGACAGGCACCCCGGCGCGTCTGCTGTCCGGGTCGATCGACTGGGCGAGCCTCGAAATGCAGCCCGGTGACGACCCGCCGGTGCCTTTCTCGTTTCTCACGGAAAGCATCGCGAACCGGCAGATCGCGTGCGGGATCACGACCACCAGCGAGCGCACGCATGAGATCATCCGGGCCAACCTCGCCCGCGCGCCGATGTATTCGGGCCAGATCGCCAGCGTCGGGCCGCGCTATTGCCCGTCCATCGAGGACAAGGTGGTCCGCTTTGCCGATCGAAACGCGCACCAGGTCTTCCTGGAGCCCGAGGGCCTGGACGACGACACCGTCTATCCCAACGGCGTCTCCACCTCGCTGCCGGAGGACGTGCAGGAGGCTTTTCTCAAGACCCTCCCGGGTCTCGAGAAGGTCGTCATCAAGCGTCCCGGATACGCGATCGAATACGACTACGTCGATCCGCGGGAACTGGCGCCGAGCCTCGAGGTGAAACGGCTCGCGGGCCTGCTGCTGGCCGGCCAGATCAACGGCACCACGGGGTACGAGGAGGCGGGCGCTCAGGGCCTTGCCGCCGGCATCAACGCCGCCCTGATCGCCAGCGGTTCGGGCGATCGCTTCATCGTCTCGCGCGCCGACGGATATATGGGCGTGATGATCGACGATCTGGTGACGCGCGGGGTCAGCGAACCGTACCGCATGTTCACGTCGCGCGCCGAGTTTCGTTTGAAGCTCAGGGCCGACAATGCCGACCAGCGGCTGACAGCCCGCGGTTTGAAGCTGGGTTGTATCGGCGCGGAACGCTCGGCGGCCTTTGCGGCCAAGACGCAGGAGATCGAAGGGGCGCAATCCCGGCTGCAATCGCTGTCGCTTTCTCCCAGCGAGGCGGCGCGGCGCGGTCTGGAGATCAATCGCGATGGCCGCCGCCGGACGGCGTTCGAGCTTCTTTCCTATCCGGGGATCGATATGGCGAGGCTGCGCGCGGTTTGGCCGGAGCTTGCCGAGGTCCGCGCGCCGATAGCGGCTCAGGTCGAAGTCGATGCCCGCTATGCCACCTACGTCCGCCGGCAGGAAGACGACGTTGCCATCCTCCGCCGCGACGAGGCGACCGCCATTCCGGCCGGCTTCGACTATGGGGCCATCTCCGGGCTCTCCAACGAGGTACGCCATAAGCTCGAGCGGCACCGGCCGTCCAGCATAGCGCAGGCGTCGCGCATCGACGGCGTGACGCCCGCCGCAGTGCTGCTGCTTCTGGCGCATCTCAGAGCGGATGGACGAAGCCGCCGCGATGCCGTCAGGCGGGCGAGTTCATGAGGTCGAGTGCTCGCCTTTCCTCGCCCTGGTTGCAAACCGGCAGGTTCCGGGCGCTTTACGCGCCGCCAGGCGGCGTTGGTGTTTCACGTGAAACGCTGCGGGGAGCCGAGGCCAACGGCTTGCTGCACGGGCCTGCGCATGCCCTGCATCGGGGCGTCGCATGAGTGGTGGACGCGGGACACCAGCGTCGGGTGAACCCGGCCACGGGGCAGGAGCACACGGCGATTCCCACATTTCCGGAGCCGACGGTTTCGTCGGTGCGTTCGGTGTTTCACGTGAAACGGCGAAACGGCTGGAAACCTATGCCGGCTTATTGCGGAGCTGGCAGAAGACCATCAACCTGGTTGCGCCACGCACTCTGGACGAAGTCTGGCACCGCCATTTCGCCGACAGCGCACAGCTCTATGCCCTCATCCCGGCCAGCGCACGACGGTTGGTCGATCTGGGATCGGGCGCGGGCTTTCCGGGGCTGGTGCTCGCCATTATGGCGGCGGGCGATCCGGCGCGAACGGGGTTGAAGGTCGCGCTGGTCGAGAGCGACACCCGCAAGGCCGCCTTCCTGCGGGAGGTTGCGCGCACACTCGGTATCGCTGTGGACATCATTCCGGCCCGAATCGAAAGCGACAAGATTCGCGCTATGGTCGAGCGAATCGATTGCGTCACGTCGCGTGCCTTGGCGCCGTTGCCGCGCCTGCTCGAGTTGTCCTTCCCGCTGTTCGACGCTTCGACCACCGGTCTCTTTCTCAAGGGGCGCGAGGTCGCCAGCGAAATTCGCGAGGCCGAACGCGACTGGTCGTTCGCTCTCGCGCTGCAGCCGAGCCGGACTGACGCAGAGGCGCGCATCGCCGTTGTGACCGACCTGAAGATCAAGAAGGGGAGATGATCCCGTGAACGCCATGCCTGCAGCACATCCGTTGAGGGTGCTGGCTGTCGCCAACCAGAAGGGCGGCGTCGGCAAGACCACCACGGCCATCAATCTCGGCACGGCGCTGGCGGCGATCGGCGAGCGCGTGCTGATCGTCGATCTCGATCCGCAGGGCAACGCTTCGACCGGCCTCGGTATTCCGGCCGAGAACCGCGCGCGGACATCTTACGACGTGCTGGCCTCCGGCGTTTCGCTCGCCGATGCGTCGCAGCCGACGGCGGTTCCCGGTCTCGATGTGGTGCCCGCGAACTCTGATCTGGTGGGCCTCGAGAGCGACCTCATGGCGGACCAGAACCGCGCCTTCCGGTTGCGCGACTCGGTTTCGCACCTGGTGGCGGCGGCGCGTGCACGGCCGGGTGAGGGATACAACTACATCCTGATCGACTGCCCGCCGTCGCTCAATCTGATGACGCTCAACGCGATGTCGGCGGCGCATGCGGTGCTTGTCCCGGTGCAGTGCGAGTTCTTTGCACTGGAAGGCATCTCGCAGCTCAAGGAGACGATCGACCAGATTCGCGGCTCGCTCAATCCGGGACTGGAAATCCAGGGCGTGGTGCTGACCATGCACGACGCGCGCACGACGCTGTCGCGGGAGGTGGCGGACAACGTCCGCTCTTTCTTCGGACCCAAGGTCTACGAGACCGTCATTCCGCGCAACACACGCGTCGCCGAGGCGCCGTCGCACGGCAAACCGCTGCTGCTCTACGATTACGACTGTGCCGGCAGCCAGGCTTACATCAAGCTGGCGACCGAGATCATCGAGCGCGAGCGCCGCTTCAAGGCGGCCTGAGTGCGGCGACCAAATCCGGTCGCAGTTTTTTGAGTTTCGTCAGAAGTCGCGCCGCAGGGGACGAGCGGCGGTCGATGCCAAGAGCAGATAACATTGAGGGGGCCGAAGCCGTGATGTCAGCGCCAATTCCGAAGAGCCGGCTCGGCAGAGGTCTAGCGTCGCTCATCGGTGAGCCGGCGGTCACCAGTACGCGCCTGCCGCCCGAGGGCGAGCAGCGCATGGTCGCCATCGAGCAGCTGAAGGGCGGCAGGCTCAATCCGCGCAAGGAGTTTCGCGAGGACGATCTGGCGGAACTGGCCGATTCGATTCGCGTGAAGGGGCTGGTGCAGCCGATCCTCGCGCGTCCGGAGCCGGGCGGGCAGGGCTACGAGATCGTGGCCGGCGAGCGCCGCTGGCGGGCGGCCCAGCGGGCCGGCCTGACGCAGGTTCCGGTGATCGTGCGCGAGCTGGACGATCGCGAGGTGCTCGAACTCGCCATCATCGAGAACGTGCAGCGCGCCGACCTCAATGCCATCGAGGAAGCTGGCGGCTATCGCGATCTGGTCGAGCGCTACGGTTATAGTCAGGAGCAGCTTGCCGAGATCATCGGCAAGAGCCGCAGCCACGTCGCCAACACGCTGCGACTGCTGAAGCTGCCGGAAGGTGTTCAGGCGCTGGTGCAGTCCGGCAAGCTGTCGGCCGGGCACGCGCGCGCCATCATCGGCCGCGACGACGCCGACGCCCTGGCCGAACGCATCATCGCGGAAGATCTCAACGTGCGCGAAGTCGAGGCGCTGGTTCAGGCGGTCGACGCCGGCCAGCCAATCGGGACGCCGCGCAAGGTGCGCGAGAAGGATGCCGATACGCGCGCCTTCGAGAAGGAGCTGGCCGACGCTCTCGGTCTCAAGATCGAGATCAAGCGCGGCTCCGGCGAGAGCGGTAATCTCATCATCAAGTACGGCAACTTCGACCAGCTCGACTATATCCGCATGCGTCTTATCGGCATGGGTGGCTGAGGCGACCGCACAACTGAATTGCCCTTTGGTAGCGGCCGGGTTGCAGAGAATTCCCCTGCAACCCGGCCGTTTTTCGTCGTATGTCTGGCCATCGACGACGTCGAGGCCGAAGGCTTCTCGCCTGGTCGCATCAGGCGGCGAAGCGGCGCTTTTCGGTGGTGCGGCGAACAGCGCGGACAAGCGGGATACGACATGAGCGACGACGTGCTGGAGCGTCTGGCGGCCACCATCAAGGCGCGTCGGGGCGCTGAAGGGAAATCCTCCTATACGCGCCAGCTGCTGGACGGCGGGCCGGAGCGTTGCGCCAAGAAGTTCGGCGAGGAGGCGGTGGAAACCGTTATCGCCGCGCTGTCGCAGTCCGAAGACGCGATGAAGGCCGAGGCGGCCGACCTGCTCTATCATCTGCTGGTGCTGCTTGAGTGCCGCGGCGTGGCGATCGGTGATGTTCTCGCGGTGCTGGACGGGCGCAGCGGTGTTTCGGGGCTGGCGGAAAAGGCCGCGCGGGCCAAGTCATGAACGAGATCCTCGAGCGTCTGGCCGCCCTGTCGCCATCGCTGCCGCGACATAACCGGGGCTCGCTGCAGTTCTCGCCCTATCGCGTGTTCAATCGGGACGAGTGGGCGCGCCTCAGGGCCGACACGCCGATGACCTTGGCGGGGCCGGAACTCGAGCAGCTGTCGGGTGTCATCGAGGAGCTGTCGGTTCAGGAAGTCGAGACGATCTACCTGCCGCTGTCACGCCTGCTCAACTTGTATGTCGCAGCCTCGCAGGAGTTGCACGCCGTCACCTCCAAGTTCCTCGGCCGGCATGAAATCAAGGTTCCCTTCATCATCGGTGTGGCCGGGTCGGTCGCGGTCGGCAAGAGCACGACGGCACGCGTGCTGAAGGCGCTGCTGGCGCGCTGGCCGGACCATCCGCGCGTCGATCTCATCACCACCGACGGCTTTCTGTTCCCCAACGCCGAACTCGAGCGCCAGGGGTTGATGAGCCGCAAGGGATTTCCCGAAAGCTTCGACACGACGCGGCTGCTGAATTTTCTCGCCGACGTCAAATCCGGGGTCGAGAAAATCGAGGCCCCGGTCTATTCGCATTTCCATTACGACATCATCCCCGGGCAGATGGTCGTCGTCGAGAATCCGGACATCCTGATCGTCGAAGGATTGAACGTGCTGCAGCCGGCACGGTTGCCGAGCGACGGCGAGGCGATCCCGTTTGTTTCGGACTTTTTCGACTTCTCGATCTATCTCGATGCCGACCCGAAAATGATCGAGCGCTGGTACGTGACGCGCTTCATGCGTCTGCGCTCGACGGCGTTCCGCGATCCAGCTGCATATTTTCACCGCTATTCGCAACTCACGCTCGAAGAAGCGGAGCAGCGCGCACTGTCGATCTGGTCGTCGATCAATGCGCGCAATCTCGAAGAAAACATCCTGCCGACACGCCAGCGCGCCAGCCTGATCCTGCGCAAGGGCGACGATCACGCCATCGAAACCGTTTCCCTGCGTCGGCTTTGAGGAGGGCGTGCGTGCGGAGTTTGGGTCCCGCACGCCGCTCGCGTGCGATCGTCAGAAGATGAAGTTTCCCGCGTCGAGGTCGACGGTGGTCGAGAGGTTCTGAAGGATGATGTAGTTGTTGGCATCGACCGTGATGCGTACCTGACCGGAAACGACAGACAGGTGGTTGGCGACGAGGTCAGCGTAGTCGGTGATCGCCGTGACGCCGGCGAGATTGATGCGCTCGAAGGCGTTGAGCGCGTCGAAATCGGTGATGCGGTCGATGCCGAAACCATCGGCGAAGACGTATGTATCGGCGTTGAAAGCGCCGGTCAGAACGTCGTTGCCGTTGCCGCCGGTCAACGTATCGAAGCCGCCATACCCAATGAGAATGTCGTCGCCGTCGCCACCGAGCATGATGTCATTGCCGAGGCCACCGCGCAGACTGTCGTTGCCGGCGCCGCCATCGATCTCGTCGTTGTTGTCGCCGCCGTCGATGATGTCGTTGCCGGAGCCACCGAACAGGTCATCGTCGCCCGCTTCGCCGTAGATGCGATCATTGCCGCCATTGCCATAGACGATATCGTTGTTGGCGCCGGCGCTGATGAGGTCGTCGCCGCCGACGTAGTTGGTGGAGTCTTCGTAGGAGGCCGAGAGATCGCCGTGGATGAAGTCTATACCCGAGCCGCCATAGATGTTGTCGTTACCGGCGTCGAGAAAGCCAGCGAAAAGATCGCCGATATCTCCATAGACCGTACCACCGCCAGCGCCGGTCGAAATATAGTCGTCGCCCCCCTGGATCAGCGAACCAGACAAATAAGCCGCATCGCCATATATATTCTCAGTCGCGCCGGAGCCGGTCAGGCTGTCGTTACCGCCCGCGAGCACCCCGAAAACCGAGTAGGCGTCACCGTAGATCGCGGGCAAGGTAAATAGCAACGCAGAAGTGTCGGCGCCAGACAGATCCACGATGTCGCGCCCGCCGAGCCCTGTGCCGTTGACGACATGGAAGTCACCCACGAAGGACATCAGAAGACTGGAGTCGTCGACAAGAACCGTCGGGGCAAACCTGTCGCGCCCACCGCCGGCGACGGTGCCGAAGCCCACGTTGGCGTTATCACCCACCAATAGAAATGCAGAAACCGAGAAGCTGTCGTCGCCGCCGACGGAGGTGCCGGTTGAAATGCCATAGTGATCGCCAATAAGGACGCTGTTGCCAATCAATCCCGTACTGCCACCGAGGAATACGTCGTTGCCGGCTACAGGATCGTAGAGGTTGTTGGCGCCGTCAGCCGCGATCTGTATGTTTGCGGCCGAGTTTCCCACAGTCGTGAAGTTGAACGTATCATTGCCCACGAACAGGACGTTGAGGTAGCGCTCGGTTTGCTGCGCAGTCGTGCCGATGCCGATGTTGAGATCGGTGAGCGTGATATTCAGATCCAAGCCTTGAATATCGTAATTATCGCCTCCGGAAACATCATAACCGAATACGTTAGCGGTTCCGCCTGTCGGAAGTCCGCCGCCGTCGAAGGTGATGCCTGATCCGTTGAGATCCGCCCAATCACCAGCGTTGGTGTTCATGAAGTACGCAGAACTATTGCTTAACGGATCGATAGAACCAAACGCTAGGGAATTCCCGCTTTGGTCGGTAAGGTTCAGATTCTCACTGAGGAAGTCGAAGGTAAAGGTGGCCATGGCAGTCACTCCAGAAATCAGGGCAAACTCGGTTCAAGAGTGTCGGCGTGCAGATGCGCGCTACAGCTCCGATTGTGGTGTGCATGAGTTCCACGGGTGATACGCGAATAGGCCCGTCGCTGCTGGCCCCGTTGGATGCCGGCAGGAGGAGTGCGAATGTCTTGGAGAAAAATAGAGGCAGTGCGACCGCATGAGGGGGGGCGCCACGAGTATGACACGAGCGGGATGCGGTCTGCCGCATGGTCGCGGTCCCCGTTACGGTGCGACCATCAGTAGCAAGATTTCAACCTGGAGTCCACCCCGAACGGAAAATCATTTTACGTCATACGTTTAAAGTGTGCCTGCAACAAAGCCGGCAGGACGTTTTCTCAAAGGCGGCAGCCTTGCTTTCCAGGGACTCCGTCCAAGAAAAAGGCCGCCTGGGGAGGGCGGCCTTCAAGTGGCCTCTGCGGTCAGAGGC
>ERZ1645187.5311-NODE-5311-length-10080-cov-6.259551_pt1 | contig 10080 bp, 6 predicted proteins | sample MGYA00575352_ERZ1645187 | MGnify/ENA primary metagenome ERZ1645187 (study PRJEB40837, sample SAMN11349314) | freshwater sediment metagenome | isolation source: river sediment | host: Sediment | place: India: Wazaribad , New Delhi | collected 2017-02-21 ...
GATGTCGCTTGGGTCTCGGCAGTTCAACACCGCGCTCGGTGTCGTCCGGGTGGAGGGACGCGATCCAGATGTTCGGGTCGGCCAGCCATTCGGCCGGGGTATAGCCCAGCTCGGCGACATGCGGACTGATGTAGATCGTTTCGCTGGAATCACTGAGCAATGCCCGGTAGATGATCGCCGGAATCTGCTCGGTAAGCATGCGAAATGCGGACTCGCGCTCCGCGAGGGCGCGCTCGGCGATCTTGCGGTCGGTGACATCATGAACGATGGAGTAGAGCAGTTGCTGTCCCGTGATCGTGATCGGTCCGGAAAACACCTCGACCTCACGCACTTCGCCGCTGGCCAGCCGGTGACGGAAATCGAAGTGATTGCACTCTTCCGCTTGCGCACGTGTCATTTCGGTGCGCACCGCCTCATCCGACAGGGTGTTGATGTCGGTGATCCGCATCGACAGCAGCGTTTCGCGCGGCCAGCCGTAATACTCGATTGCTCTGGCGTTGGCATCGACGACCTGCCCGGTTTTGGGGTCGATCAGCAGCATGACGGCATGGCTCTTCTCGAACATGCTGTGATAGCGCTGTTCGCTTTCCCGCAGCAGCGCGGTCGTCGCATCGAGCACGCGCTGCGTCGTGAGGATTTCCGTGATATCGGAAACTTCGCGTCCCGGCGCGGGCGGCAGGGCCAGTGTCATGACTGCCGCGTGCAGACGCCTGCCCGCCCAGCGTCCGCCCAGCCAGCCGGCCAGCAGGGTCGCGCCCAGCATCAGCAGAAACGTCAGGATGACCGGGGGCAGGTTGGCGTTCAGCTTGCCTTGGGGAATTTCGATGATCGCCGTCCAGCGGGACAGCTGCGACTGGGCGGCAATGCGGACCGGCAGCGCATCGCTGGCCGCCGCCGCGCTGCTGGCCGCGCGCCGGGCGATATCGTTGCCCTGACCATCGCGCAGGATGACTGACCAATCCTCATGCAGGCTGAGCTCGTTCAGGTGATCCCCGAAAATGGCCAGCTCGAAGGTCGCGAGCAGCAGCCCGGTCGTCTGCTCGTTCTGCCGAACCGGCACGGCGATGGCCACCAGTGGCTGTTTAATCACCGGCCCAAAGAATATATCGCTGACGGCGGGCTGGCCGGTCGCCAATACCCTGGGAGCGATAGCGCCATGCTCGGGTTCCGGCAGGCGGGGCAGGTTGGCGCCGAACGGGCTGCGGGTGTTGAAGAGCATCTGCAAGTCCGTGTCCGCGAGGATGACGTGGCCATCGAAATGTCGCTGGAAATTCAGCGCCGTCTGGTAGAACTCCCCGCGGTGCGGCACGCTCGCGGCATGCGGGGAGTCCGCCAGGACTTGCAGCGCGCGCATGCGCGCATTGAGGTAGGAATCGACTTCCGTGGCGAGGTTCTCGGCGATGTCTTGCGCTTGCCGCTCGTTTTCGATGCGGACGGCGTGCGCGTGGTCGATGACCAGCCAGGTTGCCAGCACGACCAGCGGCAGCAGGCAAAGCCAGATGAGCCGGGTCAGGAAGCTCGCAAGGGAGATGTCGCGCGGGATTCTGGTCATGGCAAGGCGTGGTCGACGCTGCTGTCAAGGAGTATGCGCAATTGCTCGGGCGAGAGATTCATGGTTCAGGCACGGATCAGCCCGTGCGCCACGCGGAAGGCTTCGCGAATCTGCGCGCGGAGGTCCTCGTCCACCCAGGGCTTGGCGAGATAGCGGTAGATCGCGCCCCGGTTGATTGCGTCGGTGACCGATTGCAGGTCGGAATAGCCGGAGAGCACGATGCGCACGGTATCCGGATAAAGCTGCTTCACGCGGGAGAGAAACTCGGTGCCGCTCATTTCCGGCATGCGCTGATCCGAAATGATGACCTGCACGCGATGGCGGGCCAGCAGGTCGAATGCCTCGGCGGCGGACGTCGAAGTCAGGATTTCATAGTCTTCCCGGCGCAGCAGGCGCCGCAGGGAGTTCAGGATGTTCTGCTCGTCGTCGAGGATCAGCAGGGTTTCGCGTGCCGTCTCGCCAGCGCCGACTTTCAGGGTGTTGCCGCTCTTCATCATGGCATCGACTTCACCGGCGGGGAGGGCCTTGCTGAACAGCCAGCCCTGCATCGCCTCGCATTGCCGGCTGCGCAGGAACTGCAACTGGGCCTCGTTCTCGACGCCTTCGGCGAGCACGGTCATGTTGAGGCTGCGGCCCATCGCGATGGTGGCATTGACGATGGCGGCATTCACCGGGTTCGAGATGATGTCGCGGATGAAGCTCTGGTCGATCTTGATCTTGTCGAAAGGCAGGCTCGACAGGTGCGACAGTGAGGAATAGCCGGTGCCGAAGTCGTCGAGGGCGAGTTGCACGCCGAGCGACTTGATCTGGTCGAGCACGAAGGCGACTTTCACGATGTCGTCGAGGAAGGCCGATTCGGTGATTTCCAGTTCCAGGCCGGCGCCGGGCAAGCCGCTGTCGGCCAGCGCCTGCGAGACGATCCTGACCAGGTCGGAATGCTGGAACTGGCGCGCCGACACATTCACGGCCATCGGCAACAGGGGATGGCCGGCCGCGACCCAGGTCTGGTTCTGCCGGCAGGCGGCGTTGATCACCCAGGCGCCGAGCGCGTCGATCAGGCCGATTTCTTCCGCCAGGGGAATGAATTGCGCCGGCGAAACCGGGCCGAGTTCGGGGTGCGTCCAGCGCAGCAGGGCTTCGTAGCCGCAGATCCGGCCGTTGATCAGATTTACCTGCGGCTGGTAGTGAATATGCAGTTCCCGGTTTTCGAACGCCAGGCGCAAGTCGGCTTCGAGGCGCAGTCGCCGCTCGGCATCCTCGTCCATTTCCTTTGTGTAAAAGCGAAACAAACCCTTGCCGGCCTGCCGCGAGCGGTCGAGCGCGATATCTGAAGCCTTGAACAGGGCTTCGGCGGACATGCCGTCCTTGGGGAACAGGCCGATGCCGATGTTGGCGGTCACGGTCAGCTGCCGGTCGCCGATGCCGATCGGCTGGGCGATGCGGTCGAGGATGCGCTGGGCCAGCAGGATGGCGTCCTTGTCGTGCTGGAGGTTGGCAAGGATGATCGTGAAGTCGTCGGCGCCGCTGCGCGCGATGGTATCGCCGGAACGGATCAGTTGCGCGAGCCGCTGCGCGACCTCGATCAGCACCTTGTCGCCGGCACCGTGTCCATATTGTTCGTTGATGCTGCGGAAACGGGCCAGGTCGATCGTCAGCAGGGCGACGGAACGCTCGTAACGCACGGCATTGGTCAGCGTCTGTTCGAGGCGGTCATTCAGCAGACTGCGGTTCGGCAGGTCGGTGAGTGCGTCGTATTGCGCGAGATGCTGCAGGCGCTCGTTCATCACGCGCCGTTCGGCGACGTCGGAAATCTGCCCGATGTAGTTCCTGACCTTTCCCTCAGCATCCTTCACCGCGGAGATGGACAGCCATTCCGTGAATAAGGCGCCGTTCTTGCGTTTGTTGGTGATCTCGCCATGCCATTCGCCCGTTTCGGTGATGCTGTCCCACATGGCCTGATAGAAGAGAGCATCGTGGGCGTCCGATTTGAGCAGGCTCGGCGATTGGCCGATGACATCTTCCGGCGTATAGCCCGTGATCTCGCAAAAGAACGGATTGACGGCCAGGATGATGCCTTGGGCATCGGAGATGATGATGCCTTCGCCACTCACCTCGAAGAACTTGGCCGCCAGCGCGATCTGTTCCTGCTGGCGCTCCAGTTGCCCGGTCAGGCGGGACTGCTCGACGACGTGCGACAAAGTGGTCGGCAGGCGCTGGATATGCTGGGGCGACTTGAGGATGTAGTCGGCGACGCCGCGCTTCAGGGCGATGACGGCCAGTTCTTCCGAACCCGTGCCGGTCAGGATGACCACCGGCAGCTTCGGCTGCACGGCGCGCACGGCATCGAAGACTTCCAGGCCGGTGAAGCCGAGGATGTTGAAGTCCGAGAGCACGCAATCGAAATCGCCGGTCTTGAGCGCCGCTTCGAACCGGGCGCGGTTGTTCGTCGCGGTGAGGACGAATTTCTCTTCGGCATGGTCGAGAGCGTGCTTGACCAGTTCCTGATCGAAGGGGCTGTCCTCGATATGCAGGACGCGAATCGGCGCGGTCATTTCCATGACGTTCATCTTACCCGTTGCCGGCGTGGCTGGTTGCAGGCAGTCGCAGGAGGAAGGTGCTGCCCTGGCCTGAAGATGCTTCGACCGCAAGCGTTCCGTTCATCAACCGGGCGGCCTTCTGCGCGATGGCGAGGCCGATGCCGCTGCCGGGATAGTCCTCTTCGCCGTGCAGGCGCTGGAACACCTTGAAGATCGTTTCACGATACTCGGGCGGGATGCCGATGCCATTGTCCGTCACCCGGATCGTCACGGCATCCTCGCCAGGCATGCTTTCGATTCTGACGATCGGTGCCTGGCCGGCAGGCTGGTACTTGATCGCGTTGTCGATCAGGTTGGTCAGGACCTGTTTGATCAGGCGCGGATCGCCGACCGGACTGGCCAGCGGCTCCATGATTTCGATACGGCTGCCGGCGGGAAGCTGTGACTGGTAAAGCGCGATGGCTTCCCGCAGCAGCGGCGCCAGTTCGACGCGCTCGGCCTTGACGGTGCCCCGTCCGACGCGCGAATACTGCAACAGGTCGTCGATCTGGCGGTTCATCTGCCCGGCCGCGGCGCGGATGTGGTCGAGATAGCGTTGCCCGTCGCCATCGAGCTTGTCCCGGTAGCGCTCGTCGAGGATGTCGCCAAAGCCCGCGATGGCGCGCAGCGGCGCGCGCAGGTCGTGGGAAACGGAATAGGCGAAGGCTTCCAGTTCGGCGTTGCTGCGCGCGAGGTCGCTGGTCCGCTCCGCCACGCGGGTTTCGAGCTCGCGATTGATATTGGCGATGCGTTCCGCCATCTGGTCGAATCGCTGCGCGAGAAACTGCAGTTCGCTGACGGAGCTGATGCGGCCGGCGCGGTGGTCGAGTTCGCCCAGGCCGAAGCGCTCGACGGCGTCCTGCAGGTGCGCCACGCCATCGATCACGCTGCCGCGCACGGCAGTCCAGGCGAGCAGCGCGGAGGCCAGTGCCAGCGCCAGCACGATGGCCAGTTCCCGGCGAAAACGCGCCTCGATGGGCCCGAGGACGCCGGCCAGATCGGAGCCGATGATCAGGTAGAGCTGATCCTGTGTCGAGGCCAGTGGCACGACCCCGTGCAGATGGAACTCGCCCGCGACGTCGACCTTGTGGATGATCGCCTCCTTGCCGGCATTACCGAGGGCGTGCCCCTCGGCCGTGGTGATCGGCGTGGCATCGAGCCCGGGAGGAAAGCGGGCGGCGACGAAACCCTCGGTATCGACGACCAGTGCATGCCAGCCGGCCGGCAGTTGCACGGCCTTGAGCATCTGATCGAACCAGTCGAGGCGGGTCGCGGCGACCACCACGGCGCGCACTTCCCCCCGCCCGTCGAGCATCGGTAGTGCGTAAGCGATGGAACGTTCCCTGCTGACCCGCCCGACCACATACTCGCCCGGCGCGGGCTGGCGCGTCGCCAGTACCTCCCGGAAGTAGCGGCGGTCGGCAATATTGACCGGCTGCGACTGGGGCTTGGCGCTGCAGAAAAACCTGCCGTCGGGCAAGGCGGCACCCAAATTGGCGAACCAGGGCAGCACGTTCATCATGCGTCCGGCCAGCCCGCTGCAGTCGGCCGGGTCGAGCTGCTGCATGTTGTCGGCGATGGTCATGGTGCGCAGCACCTGCTGCACGCCCGCGACCACCTGGGTTTCCTGATGCAGCGTGGCGCGCAACAGAAGCCGGATGTTGTCCTCGATCCGCGCAACGGCCTCGGCCCGATCCCGGATATAAGCGCCGATCGCCAGCAGCAGGAGCGGCAGGCTGGCCACCAGGATGACCAGAATGACGCGATTTTTCAGGCTGGAGAATATTTTCATGGAATGAAGATAGCGGATTCCATGCCGTCCCGCCAACACCGACTTTCCTACCTCACCAGTTTGAAGCTGCTGACCGTCTGGCGCAGCCGCTCGGCAGTTTCGAGCAGTTCCTGCACTGCCGTTTCGGTCTGCTCGGAAGCCGAGACGTTGCCGTCGATCAGGGTGGCGATGCGCTCGATGTTGCTGGAGACCTGTTCGCTGGCAATGACCTGCTCGTGGGCGGCTTCCGAAATGTGGCGGGCCATGTCGGCAACCTCGCGGCTGACGGCCGTGACCTTGGACAGGCCTTCGCCGCTTGCGCGGATCATCGTGTTGCCCTGATCGACTTCCTTGACGGCGCGATCCATCGAGGCCACCGCGCTGTCGGTCACGCTGCGGATTTCCGCCACCGTGGCCGCGATGTCGCTGGTGCTGGAAGAGGTGCGTTCGGCAAGCTTGCGCACCTCGTCGGCGACGACGGCGAAGCCGCGGCCCTGCTCACCCGCCCGCGCCGCCTCGATGGCGGCATTCAGGGCAAGCAGGTTGGTCTGGTCGGCGATGTCGCGGATGACCTGGGTGATGTCGCCGATCTTGGCGATGGCGCGATCCAGTTCGGAGATGGTGCTGCTGGTTTCCTGCACGGCGCTGACGACCCGGCCGGTCGCGTCCATGCTTTGATTCATGCTGGTCTGGGCCTTGCCGACTTCGACCTGCGCCGTTTCCGTGATGGCCGACACCGAGACCGCAGAGCTGGCGACCTCCTTGACCGACTGGCTGAACTCCTCGGCGGCGGCGGCCACGGCCTGCGCGTTGTCGCGCTGCTGTTCGGACTGGTCATGGACGCCCGCCGTCTGGTATTGCACGTTGTGCGAGCGCTTCTCGATGTCGAGCGCGGCCGTGCGCACCTGGTCGAGAATGACCTTGAGCTGCACCTGCATCGCCGCCAGCGCGGTCAGTACCCGGCCGGATTCATCGCGCCCGGAAATGTCGATCTCGTCGGTAAGGTCGCCCTGGCCGATGTGCTCGAAATGCCGCATGATCTGCTGCAGAGGCTTGACGATCGCGCGGATCAGGAAATAGCCGGCCACGATGACCAGGAGGATGGCCAGCGCGGTGCCGCCGATGCTCAGGCCGAGCATGCGGTCATAGCGTGCTTCCGCTGCCTGGTTGGCCGTTTCGCCTTGCCTGGCGAGGTAATCCTGCAGTTCCTTGCCGGTTGTCGCAACTTCGTTGTAGAGCGGGTTGATGCGGGTGAGGAGGAGCTTCTGGGCCTGATCGAAATCGCCAGCCACGAGCGCCTTGCGGGCCAGGCTCACGCCCTCGCCGGAGAAGCGGTCGCGCGCAGCGAAGAACTTGTCCGCCAGGGCGCGTTCTTCCGGGTTTTTCGCGGTCTTTTCATAGGTGGCGCGCAAGGTCTCGATGATTTCGCGATTCTTCATCGTGGCGTCGGTATGCATTTCCATCGCGTGGTCGTGCATCTTGCTGTAGGCATTGGCCGGGTTGTGCTGGAGCGCCAGCATGATCTGGGCGCGGTTGTCTCCCATGCGCTCGACCATGCGCGCGATGGCGACCGCGGGGCCGAGATGATCGGCATACGCGGTTTCCAGACTGCGGTTGGACAGGCTGAGGCCGTAAATGCCGAGCAGTGCCAGCGCCGCGATCATCAGCGCCATGAAGGCCATGATCCCGATCAGGCGCGCCTTGAGCGTCACGCGTTGCGCCAGCGGCTTCCGCCCCAGGCCGGCCTTGCCCTGGTTGATCCGCTGGTAGAGCGCTTCCGCCGCGCTGATTTCGGCACGGGTCGGCTCCGAGCGCGCGGACATGTAGCCGACCGTCTGGCCGCCTTCGACGATCGGCACGACGAAGGCCTTGACCCAGTAGTGGTCGCCGTTCCTGGCGCGGTTCTTGACGATGCCGCTCCAGGGCAGCCCCTGTTTCACCGTGTCCCAGAGATCCTTGAAGGCGGCCGGCGGCATGTCCGGATGGCGCACGACATTGTGGTTCTTGCCGACCAGTTCCTCGCGGCTGAAGCCGGAGAGTTCGACGAAGGTGTCGTTGGCAAAGGTGATGATGCCCTTCAGGTCGGTCTTTGAAACCAGATATTTGCCGGACGGGTAGGGGATTTCGCGTTGCGTGACGGGCTGGTTGATTTTCATGGTCGTTATTGTTCTTTCCTGATGGACTTGCGATTTTGCAATTGTGACAATTCAGTTGCATGAATCGCATGTGACAAAAGCCCGATTTCTCCCTTTATCTTTGGCTATATAGAGGCGCTGGTCGGCTTGACGGAACAGGTCGGCGATTCTTCCCTTGGCTACCGGCAAATGGTCGCCTCCCACCGATGCGGTAACGATTCCCCACGGCGGGTTGTCGCCATGTTCGATTGCGCAATGGCTCACCGCCTCAACGATCGAAGCAGCGATCCCTTCGAATGCCGCTGCCACGGCGCACGGCAGAATCACGGCAAACTCCTCTCCGCCATAGCGCGCCGCAAAGGCATTGGTCGCATAACCTCCGCCGTTCGCCGCGCGAACTACGCCATCGATCGCATGGGCAACCGCATGGAGGCAGGTGTCCCCGGCAGCATGGCCATAATGGTCGTTGTACTTCTTGAAGTTGTCGATATCGATCATCAGCAGGCCAAAGGGCTGGCCCAGGCGCACGGCATCGGCCCAGGCGGCATCCAGCCGCAAATCCATGTAGCGGGGTTGCACAGCCCGGTCAGGCCATCGCGACTGGCCTGTTCCGCCAACTGCTGGTTGGCGAATGCCAGGCGCTGCCGCAGGGTGGCGATGCGTCCCATGGCTTTCATCTTCGCCTGGAGCACGGGTTCCGGCGCGGTTTTGGGCAGGAAGTCATCGCCACCGGCTTCGATGGCCGTGATGAGGTTTTCCTGGGTATCCGATGCGGTGAGAAACAGAATGGGCGTCCACGCCCATTGGCGCGTCGCCTCCAGCGCACGAATCCGGTTGGTGGCCTCGAAACCGTTCATCACCGGCATTTCGATATCCATCAGGATCAGGTCGTAGTCTTCTTCATTGAATTTGTCGAGCGCGATCTGACCGTTGGCGGCTGTGCCGACTTCATGGCCGAACGACACCAGGCGTGATGTCATCAATGCCGTGACGGATCGCGCGTCATCCACCAGTAGTATTTTCATCTCGGTACTCCGGGCTGGTTTCATCCGAGTTGCAGGCGTGAAGGAATATTTTTTCTAGCATATTGCGCCAGAAATTATATTACTTTATGCATATCCAAGCCCATTCGGACGGCAAACCCCTGCCGTCCCGTCAGCGCCGACTTTTATGATTACAGGAAGCGCTTGAGAATCTTCTGGCTGTGCGCGTCGAGCGCGGTGCGGTCGCGGATCGTGAAGTGGATGCCGTTGCTGTCGGCGATCAGCAAGCCGTTCGTTCCTCTCAAGCGTCGAATATCGTCCTCGCTCTTGAGGATCAGCTCGGTCGCGCCACGGTCGGTTTCGACCTGCCAGGTGCTCGGCGTGGCGAAGCTGCCGACCGCGACAATGCGCTGGATCACGGGCATGAACTCGCGCTGGGCGAATTCCTCGGCGATCAGCGCGCGCGCCGCTTCCGGCAGATCCTCCAGCCGGTCGATCCACTGCAGTTCCTTGCCTTCGGCCGAAATCAGCGAAATGCCTTCGTCCGGCGCGGTGAGGGCGAAGGCGCGCACGGGGGTGATGCCTTCGTGCGTCGTGCCATCGGCTGCGGTGTAGATCAATTTGCCGAAGGGATTGCGCGCCAGCGAAAAAGCCGAGGTGACGGGTTTTCTGCTCATGCCAGCACCTCCCGCTCGCCGGCCTTGTGTGCGGGCAACGGGACCGGCACGGTCGTTTCCTTTTCCGGTTCACCGAGCGGGGGCGGCTCGTCGAGCTGCTTGCTCTGTGCCATGTAAAGGCGGTAGTAGTGCCCTGCGCGGGCCATCAGGTCGTCATGGTTGCCGATCTCGACGATCTTGCCGCGATCCATGACGACCAGCCGGTCGGCGCGCCGCAGGGTGGAGAGGCGGTGCGCGATGGCAATCGTCGTGCGGCCGCGGATCAGGTTGTTGAGGGCACTCTGGATCTCGAATTCTGTTTCGGTATCGACGGCCGAAGTCGCTTCGTCGAGGATCAGGATCTTCGGGTCGATGAGCAGGGCGCGGGCGATCGAGATGCGCTGGCG
>ERZ1645187.5312-NODE-5312-length-10078-cov-4.271775_pt1 | contig 10078 bp, 6 predicted proteins | sample MGYA00575352_ERZ1645187 | MGnify/ENA primary metagenome ERZ1645187 (study PRJEB40837, sample SAMN11349314) | freshwater sediment metagenome | isolation source: river sediment | host: Sediment | place: India: Wazaribad , New Delhi | collected 2017-02-21 ...
CAGCGGTTTCAAGTTCGTCTACAAAAGTCTATACTCAGACGATGCAAGCAACGACAAATGGAGATCCAAAAGATCTTGGTCGCGTTGGAAGAACCGCAGACATGATTCGTCGAAATATGGACTTCATGCAACACACGATAAAAGTCATGGGCGATTTTGGACTGAATCCAGGAATGACTCTAGACATCGAAGTTCAGAAAGCTGTTGATCCCGTACTATTAGAAAAATACATGGAAGGACGGCGAGATGAGCCCAGCCTGATAGATGAATATATTTCTGGAACATACTTTGTTACCGAATGCACTCATGTCTTTGCTGAAAAAGACTTCTATACGTTTGCGACGATCAATCGTGATTCTTCTTCATTGAAACTGGACTAATACAAAATGCAAAGAGAACAAGACTTTTTTCTTCAATTTAATGAGACTGGGACCAACTTTTGGATGGGAGTCGTCGAGGATCGCGCAGATCCTGCAATGATGGGTCGAGTTCGAGTTCGAATTTTCGGAATCCATCCGATGGATCGGACTGAAGTTCCCACTCAGACTCTTCCCTGGGCGACAGTCATTCTTCCGACGACCGAAGCAGCCATGTCGGGAATTGGCTCTGGTGCTCCAGCAATCATTGAAGGGACTTGGGTGGTTGGTTTCTTTCGCGATGGAATTTCCTGTCAGGATCCAATGGTGTTCGGATGTGTCTTGACAAATGCAGCACCAAAATGGACAGGACCGGCAAATCTTCCCGAACCAGAAGAATTGACTGTTCTGGTCAACAAGGCGAATCTTGGTCAGAAAACCTCCAAGACTGTTGAAAAAAACCGCAGGAATGAAGAATTGAAAGCAGAACTCTCAAGTCCGGCTGGCGAGATTAATAAAGCAATTCAATCTGCTTTAAAAGAAACTCTAAAAAAATTAAATATAAAGTCTCTTGCAGACTTTCCTAATATGTTTGAAGAGGCTGAGAAATTCGCTGAAGTTGTTAATGAACTCAAAACATCCATAACAAACAAAATGATTGAGACTGCAATTCCAAAGATTGTAGAAAAATTTGATCTTCCTACAACAGCTGACGTAAAAGAATTAGAAGAAAAGATAACTTCTGAAGTATCGACTTCGGTTGATAATTATATGAAAAACTATTTTCTGACGATGGCAAAACAACAACCATCTGGTAATTAAAAACATGGCTGATGAATTTACATTAGATCTAGATATTGAAGGACTCGTTTCATCTGTTACTGAGTCTGCGATCTCGACTGCGGTTGGCGCTGCTACTTCAATAATAAACGATGTAACGTCTATGATAGGTGGAATCATAGACGGATTTATGAATGATATCGCAGAGGTATTGAATTCGATAGTCGACGTTGTCTTTGGCAGCCTCGGAATTGCGAGCATCATTAATAGCGTCATCGGATTCATAGAAGCTCCATTCGCAATCTTTGACAACTTATTTAATTATTTTTGGGATCCCTTTGCAGCTTTTGTGACGTCTGGTCTGATCAATGGAAAGTTCTTCTTTGAGACATTCGAAGACATCATTCAGACTCCGACAGCATTCGCTTTCGGTGATATCGGAATGGGTGTCAATGCTGGAACTCTTTATGAAAGACCTCTGACTCGGCATCCAATTTTTCCTTCTGAACCAGACATTCATCGGGTCTGTCGAGGAGATGCAACAGTCTATCAACCGGGCGGAATGAAGTATACATATGACCAACAGAGAGATCCTTTGTTGGATGAACCTCAGATGGATTACAATCCGACGTATCCGTATAATCATTATACAGAATCTGAATCTGGTCATGTCTATGAAATAGATGATACGCCATCTCATGAAAGACTTCAGATCAAACACAAGGCGGGAACAGGATTTCATGTCAATCCAGATGGAACTCAAAAAAGCATGGTTGTCGGAGATAACTTTGCGGTTTTTCTTCAGGATAATAAGGCACACGTCTTTGGGAATTTAGAACTTTTTATAGACAAAGATGCAAACGTTTCGATCAATGGTGAAGCAAACATTGCAATCGGAAGAAATGCAAATATCTTTGTCGGAAACGACACGACAATTCACACCCAGAATAATACAAACATTTTCACTGGAAAGAATACAAACGTCCATTCGATGAATGATGTCGATGTTCGCGCGGGTGCTTTACTTAGATTAACTGGATCGCGAGTACAGATAATCGGAGATTCCTCTATCGAGATGAGCGCGGCAAGAATAGATTTGAATACAGGAGCTCTTGCTGTAAGAAGCCCGATTGCTCCGGTATCGAAAGCTCTTCATGAAATGGAAATTCCATTCAATCCATACAGATTCCAATTACGACATGAAGGAAATGTCCAAGAAGGATCCACTGGCGGCGGTGGTGGCGGTGGCGGTGGCGGAGGCGGAGGCGGAGGCGGAGGCGGAGGCACTGCTCCTGAAGGAGGCGGCGAAGGCACGAGTCTTACTCAAACTGAGGTCCAAAATTCCATGGCTGATGGTGAACTTTCTTCAGAAGAATGGGTTAATCGTCAGCCGGACATAGTTCTTGGAAAAGAAAAGGATGAAACAGAACCTCCACCTCAAACAGCAAAAGACATGAGCATCAGCAATTTTAAAGTAGAAGGAAATCTACGAAATCCAAATAACCCAATCTATGACTTAAAGATTTCAAAGCATTGCTATCTTCGTGATGTAACACTGTCTCCATATTTTCCTCATTTTCTGAAAGCACAATGTGGAATTTCAGTTGAGGATATGATCAAGAATCTCTCAAATCTTGCGACCATCTGTATTGATCCTCTCTATGAAAGACACGGCGGATTTGTTGTGAATACCTATGGAAGACCAAAAGGAAAGATGCGAATCACCAATGCATTCCGAGTTGAAGCAAAATGCGGATGGCATGCAAAAGGCTGTGCATTTGACTATCAGCTTCCTAACGTTGGTTCTGGATATTACTACGACGAAGCTATTTGGTGTAGGGACAATGTAAAGGGTTGGGATCACATTCTTCTTGAATACAAAACGACTGGATCTGGACTTCCATGGATTCACTTTGGCGCCAGACGAGATGCAGCATCCGGAAGAACCCAGACTTTCATGAATCACAAAGTCTATGACGGCAAGAAATTTGTGAACCTCGCGCATAAGAATAAATAATTAACGTTTTCAATTTGTTATTAAAAGATTTCTCAAAAACAAATAGATTCAATTTTACTCAGGTGGCTTTATAAATACCTATTATGGAAGAAGATATCATACAGACTCAACTTCTCTCGTATCATAATCGAGAGACTCTGAATGTCTATGAAGATATATTTGCTCGTGATCAGATCTATAAAGATCTAGATCTAAGACTGATTCCGCATCCTCTTACCGGAAATATTAATCCACTAGAGGAAGCGAAAGCCGTCATCAGGGCTTTGTATAATCTGGTAATGACCGAAACCAGAGAAAGATTCTTCAATATGGAATTTGGTTGTCCTATTGGAGGATTGCTATTTAATCTGCATCAAGTAAATACACTCGATATTCAGGATCAGATAAAAAGATCTATTGAATTGTTTGAACCAAGAGCAGTCGTCCAAGATATAGTAATTGATAACAGACCAGATGAGAATGCTATCGAGATCACCATCTATTTTACTATTGCAAATCTAACACCAGAAGTCTTTGAAGTGAGACTTAGTCGAACCAGATAAAATACAACACAGAACAAAAGAAACACACATGTCGACTTCTCAATCGCTCGTCACGACTCTTAAGGGAACCAATGTAGAGCTTGATTTCCACAAGATCAAGAAGAATCTCAAAGACTTTTTGTCGGCTCAAGATCAGTTTGTCGACTATAACTTCGAAGCATCGGGAATCTCGATTCTTCTGGATGTGCTGGCATACAACACACAGATGAATGCCATGACGGCACATCTGGCTCTGAATGAATTGTTCTTGGATTCCGCTCAGGCTCGACCCAATGTCGTCTCTCTGGCAAAACAACTTGGATATTTGACTCGATCCGTCGGAAGTGCGACAGCGACAATCAATCTCACAGTTGTTCCTCCATTTTCATATACTAGCACTTCTCTGACGATTCCTGCCGATATCATGTTTTCTGGTGGCGGATTGTCTTGGTACACCGCGAGCACGTATACTACGACTAAGAATGGAAACGGCAACTTCTACTTCTCTAACGTCATTCTCAGAGAGGGAAGACGCAAAGTCGTCAGGTACTATTATGATGTAAGACGATCATATCCGAAATTCGAGATTCCAGATCGAGACGTCGACACGAGTACCATTAAGGTTCGAGTCAAAGAAACTGAAAAGAGCACGATCTATACGACCTATAGGCCCTTTACATATTTTTCTGCGATCGATGACACGACTCCAGTCTACTTCATGGAAGAAAATGCACTCGGACTCTATGAAGTTTACTTTACTGGTGGAGACATCGGAATCTCTCCGAGCGAAGGAAATATCATCGAGATTGAATACATCTATTCCAATGGTGCTGCAGCCAATGGAATCTCTGTATTCAAGACTGATTACATCTTCACTAAAGCTGGTGAAAGCCAGATCGTCCGAGCGACAGCTTCTGCGACAGGAGGAAGAGACAAAGAGTCTGCTGACTCCATTCGATTCAATGCGCCATACTACTTCGAAGCACAGAATCGATGCGTTTCATTCAATGACTATGCTGCAGTCATTCGAAGAGAGATTCCTCAAGTCGAATCCATCAATGTCTGGGGTGGTGAATCGAACGTTCCCGCAGAATTCGGAAGAGTCTATATCGCGATCAAACCCGCCGGTGGACTGGTTATTGATAATGCGCTGAAGCAATACATCATCAATTCTGTTCTTCGTCCCAAGGCTGTCGCGACGATTTCTCCAAGAATCATTGATGCAGAATATACATACATCGGACTTGATATTGAATCGAGATATAATCCAGCGAATACAACCAATTCATCTCAGGCAATCGCAGACATCATTAAGAATGCCACCATTGCATTTTCTAACAAATACCTGAATGTCTTCGAAGGTCCATTCAGATACTCTAAATTCCTTGCTGCAATCGACAACTCAGAAGTCTCGATCGAGAATACAATTGCTCGAGTTTATCTGATCAAGAAAATATTTGCCTATGCAAATCAGGAGAATGAATTCTTCTTGACGGTTCCTACAGAATTCTATGATTTTGACGCAGACGATGCGATCATTCGATCTTCTATTTTCAGATTAAACAACATATCACACTATCTGATTGACCAGAAAGACGAGACTGATCCCAATCGACGTCAATTAGTCTTGATGTTCATTAGTACTGAAGGAGATCAGGTCGTTCAGGACGTCGACGTAGGATATATAGATCTGATAGGAAAGATTGTCTATATCTATGGATTCAGACCAGATACCGATACAACGATTTCGATCTATGTCAATCCAAAATCTTATGATATAGTTCCTATTCGAAATCAGATCATCTCGGTTGATCCAAATGAAGTAACAGTGAGCGTACTCTCTGACTACATCGAGACGAATATCTATCCTGGAACAGTGAGAGCCAATGCCACTCCGAGAAACATCACCAAGTTTGAGCGCGGATGATAACGACGAATGACTCCTTTAGAAGAACAATATCTTCTCAAGCCGACAAATAGAGAAACTCTCAAGACTCGACAGAGTCTGATCTCTGTCGGTCGAGTCGTCGGTGGTGGAATTGCGACTCAGGGAACTTCGACGACATCTGCTCTGAATCCTCTTCTTGGATCAAAAGATGTCATCTCCGCAAATGAGATGTTTCCTCACAATCTTCGGGATGAAGTTCAGACCCTCGTCGAATTCTTGAGACAATACTACATTTCTGAGAATGCCTCAGATCTCTCAGGAATCTCTGCTATCTTCAACACTCTCTATGAGAAGAGAGACGTTGATCTGATTGACGTCGAAGACTTAAGAGTCATGGAGATCTGGTTTCGTGAGTTTGCAAAGACATTCAGTTCATCGAAGGAATTGAAGATCGATCCTCGGACTTTTCTGAAGCATGTTCGAAAACTTTATCAAGAAAAGGGATCTCAGAATGGAATTCGTTCATTCTTTAGATTACTCTATAACGCAGACACAGACGTCTATCTACCATGGGAAGATGTTCTGATTGCTTCTGATGGAAAGTGGGATGATACCAATCGAGGGCGAATTGCTCTGGATGAATATAGTTCGGAATTAAAAGGATTCACTCTCGGCAAAGGTGAATTCACGACGAATGACGGATTCTTGTCTGATCGAATCTATCTTCAAGACAGTTACTATTATCAACAGTATTCATATGACATTCGAAGTCAGATTCCAGAACAAGACTGGATGAGTCTGTTTAAGATCTTATTACATCCTGCTGGATTCATCGTCTTCAGCACGTTGATACTTGCTATCTTCTCGAACACCGGCAGAATGCCAAGAAGTCAGGCATTTGGTTTCATTGAAAGTCTGGCGCGTCGAATCATTCTGTTGATCAAATCAGACATTTCCATGAAGAAGATTCAGGAAGTGTTTGTCTATATGTTCCAGTTGTCTCCGGTTATTTTTAATCGAGACTACTTTGGTGAGGATACTTTCCTTCGATATACATTTTATTCTGGAACAACGATTGAGGCATATCCATCAGAAATGAGTATCGAACAACTTCAACATTCAACAACCTTCAATGTTGGATCTACCATTACTCAGTCTTATCTTGGATCTCCAGCATAAAATTGTCCAACGATTTTATAAATAAAAGAAAATAGGAATCATCACGCCTTTCTTCAAAACATCATTCTTATAAAGACATATACAATATGACTGCGATCGTCACAAAACAACAACGAATTCAGAACGCTAAGAACTTCATTCAAGATTTCTCAGGTTCTCCTGAACAAAACTATCTCTATCTCTGGATCGGCAAGTCTGATCCATGGAATGATGATATCAGTGATTCTGTGGATGGAACTATTGATACCCCGATAGATGGTGAGTATCATAAGTCTAAGATCTATAATGAAATGCTCGCGATGAAACGAGTTCTTGAAGACAACATGGTTCTTGCAGTTCCAACTAACAACTGGACTGCAGGTGTGACATATCAGGCATGGGATGATGCATATGCCGCTTCTGTAACTGAGGGTGGCTGTCCTCTTACGAAGACGATCTATGACACTCAGTTTTATGTAATCACGAATACATTCAATGTCTATAAGTGTCTGGTTGCAGGACCTGGGGCATCTACTCAACAGCCGACTCATACAGATGTGGGTTCAATAGAGCCTCTGCTCTATCCCGATGGTTATGTCTGGCATTATATGTTCACTGTCTCGACCAATGATGCCCTGGTCTTCTATAACAACTCATTCTTCCCAGTTCGAGAAAGGGAAACTCAGCACGCAGATCAATTGGACATTGAAGGTGGTATTTTCAGAGTTGTAGTGGAAGACGGTGGATCTGGATACTCCGATGCAACGACGACTGTGATGATCGAGGGGAATGGCTCTGGCGCTGTTGCAGAAGCCGTCATTGTCGGCGGCGAAATTACTGCGATCAATATCACCACGAACATCAGTAATCACGTCAATCATGGTTCTGGATATGACTATGCAAGAGTCGTAATCACAGATTCTGGAAGTGGAACTGGTGCAAAAGCTCGAGCCGTTCTTTCTCCTAGAGGTGGTCATGGATATGATCCAGTCGACGAGCTTGGTGCATACAACATCGAGATTGCAGTGGATATTGAAGGAGACGAAGAAGGAAAGTTCATCACTGCAAATGACTATCGTCGAATTGGTCTGATCAGAAACCCGATGACTTCTGATTCTCCTCCTGCGATGGCGACTTCAATGCTTTTGAATTGCCTCAGTTCGCTGGAATTGTCCGGAGTTTCTGGAACATTTTCCTCCGATGACGTCATCGTTGAGGATGCTGCCGGTGGTGATGGAACAGACGTCGCGAGGGCTTTTGTCGATCAATATGTCTCTGGAACTCCAGACAGGATTTATTTCCATCAGAATTCAAAGACTGGTTGGAATCCATTCACAGTCGGCATTGGTATTTCTTCTAGTGAAACAAATGCTGCGACGATAGATGCAGTAGTAGATTCTGACTATACACCGTTCACTGGTGATATCATCTTCATGGAGAATCGTGCTGCAATCCAGAGAACAGAATCGACTCGTGAAGAAATTCGTCTAATCGTACAGTTTTAAAAGAAACAAATAAGATACAAGATCTATGACTATCATAACTTCTCAGCCTCCTTATCGTGATGACTTCGACAAAGACAAGGGATATTATCGGGTCCTCTATCGACCTGGATATCCGGTTCAAGCTAGAGAACTGACTCAGCAGCAGACATCTATTCAGTATCAGATAGAGAAGTTTGGGCGGCACATCTTTGACGAAGGATCACTCGTTACGGGCGGTCAATTTAATATAGATCTTGATTTTCCCTATGTTCTGTTGTCTCCAGAGAATCAGGTTGGAAATTATACAAATCCAGTCGGGTTTGAAGGAAAGACAATTCAGGGTGCTATTTCTGGCGTAAAGGCAAGAGTTTTAAAGGTTGAACAGGTCACTCGATCCGGCGTAGTATATTATGCAGCGTTTATTCGATATCTTTCTGGTTCTGCTACATCGGACGCTACTGCATTTACACCAGGAGAGACTGCATTCGATATAGACAACATCATCACAACTATTAAAATCCGACAAGAAACATTTGGTGCAGTTCCAGTTCTTGGAAAGGGTTCTTTGTTCACCATTGAAGATGGCGTCGTTTTTTCACATGGAATGTTCGTTGATTTCGGTCGTCAGTCTGTTATTCTGGATCCTTTTTCGACTTCTCCCTCTTGTCGAGTTGGATTCGAAATCAACATCGACGTTATTTCTTCTACAGACGATGAGACTCTTCTTGATAATGCGAATGGAACTCCCAACTATAACGCTCCTGGCGCAGATCGATTAAAGATTACTGCTACTCTAAAGACTATTACTCTCGATGATACTGAGTCTCTTCCGTCATTCGTTGAGACATTCACGATAAAAGATGGCGTTGTTCAGACCAGATACGAACGCCCACAATATGCTGTTATCGGAGATGAAATCGCCAAGAGAACATATGATGAATCCGGTGACTATACGATTCGTGGACATGGCATTCGAACCAGAGAACATCTTGACACTGGAGAAAATGAAGGATATCTGACTGCTGCGGCAGGAGGTGATTCTTCACTTCTTTGCATTGATGTTGAACCTGGTCTTTCTTATGTAAAAGGTTATGAGATCGAGACACTCGTAACTCAGCATATTTCTACACCAAAAAGTACTGCATATTCATATGTAAACTCTCAGATCATTTCTGCACGTTCTTCCAATTACGTCGTCGTAGAAGAAATTGTCGGAATTCCGGTTCTTGATAAAGGAACTCAGATACAACTCTATTGTTCTGGTGGTGCTTCTCCAGATATCGGCGAAAAGCGAATCACCAATGTCATCCCAAGTTCTACTTTGCCGACAGGAAATCTCATTGGAACTGCAAGAGTAAAGTCGGTTACATATGAGTCTGGAACTCTTGGCACTGCATCTGGTCGTCTACGAATTTATCTTTATGACATTCAGATGGATAGTACTTGTGGTGGTATTCCAAACGTCAGAGGAATCTATTGTTCGACTCCAGTTCATTTCTTTGCAGATGTAGTACTGAATGGCATTACCGGTTCTACAGAACTTCAGCAAAAGTATGCAGATCCTCTTCTTTATCCGATTGGAACCAATTTTACTAGAACGATAAGAAGCGACAATGACTTATCTGATACATCTTTCACTTTCCAAAGAACAAATGAAAGCATCACTATCGGTTCTGATGGAACCTTTGATGTGTCAGTAATTACATCTGGTGAACAATTTGCTTATGGAGAAGGACAACTTTCTTCTGCAGAAAAGCTCAACATCTTTGTGACTCTGACCGAGAATGCTGCAATTTCTCTTCCAGGAACCGTCAGTGGTTCAATTGGACAAAAGACTCTCACGGGTGTCAACACATACTTTACTCGTCTGAATG
>ERZ1645187.5314-NODE-5314-length-10077-cov-7.500698_pt1 | contig 10077 bp, 9 predicted proteins | sample MGYA00575352_ERZ1645187 | MGnify/ENA primary metagenome ERZ1645187 (study PRJEB40837, sample SAMN11349314) | freshwater sediment metagenome | isolation source: river sediment | host: Sediment | place: India: Wazaribad , New Delhi | collected 2017-02-21 ...
CCTTCCAGGCCATGCCGCACCCGATGCTGAAGAAGGATGCCATCGGCGCCAACGCCTACACCGTGGTCAAGCGCTCCGAATTCAACGCCGGCAAGTACGCACCGTACGTGGGTGACGAAGTGCGCATCGATGTTGCCATCGAAGCCATCAAGGAATAACCAAGCAAGGCCACGAAAATTCGAGGATTCGCCAATGAAAATTCTTCAAATCAATAGCGCTGCTCGCTCCTCTGGAGCCAATTCAACTAGAGTTGCTGATAGTGTAGTTGCTCATCTGCGCGCAAAACACCCAACAGCGATTGTCGAAGTGCGTGATTTGGCTGCCAATCCGCATCCCGCTTTAGACGAAGCGGCGCTCGGGGCTTTGTTCACTCCGGTAGAGCAGAGAACTGCTGATCAAATTGCACGTGTTGCACTTGATGATGCACTCATTGCCCAAGTGCAGTCGTCAGATATCGTCGTACTCGGCATCCCGATGTACAACTTTGGTGTTTCAAGCCAGTTAAAGAATTGGATCGATGCGATAGCCAAAGCTGGCGTCACATTCCGCTATACGGAAGCCGGGCCGGAAGGCCTGATTAAAGGCAAAAAGATTTATGCGGCGCTTGCTCGTGGTGGCATTTACCGCGATACACCAAATGATTCGCAGGTGCCCTATCTAAGGACGGCCCTAGGTTTTGTTGGTATGAGTGATATTGAGTTCATTTATGCTGAAGGTTTGGCGCTAGGGCCGGAAAGTGTCGATAAGGCATTGAATTCGGTTGAGGCCCAGATTGTTCAGCTGATCGGCTAGCCTGGTTTCACCTAGGGCGTGATCGTAGTAACCATCCCGCAACCTTCGGGTTTTGGATTTTGGTGATCACGCCCTGCTTCCAAATTTGTTGTGTGGTTATCTACCCAGAAAATTGCGCGTACCCCATGTTCGACAATAAGGATTAGCAAGATGGAAGCGAATTTTTGGCATGCTAAATGGGAAAATGGAGAGATCGGTTTCCATCTGGGAGCGGTTAACTCTCTGCTGCTCGAGCATTTTCGGGCGCTCTCCTTGAATAGCGGTGACCGAGTTTTCGTACCCCTTTGCGGTAAAACTCGGGATATTGGCTGGCTCCTGGAGTCCGGCTATCGGGTCGTTGGTGTCGAGTTGAGTCCGGTCGCCGTCGAGCAATTGTTCGTCGAACTTGGTGTAGCACCAAATATTGACCAAGCTGGTTTGCTGACCCATTTTTCCACCGAAGGAATCGATATCTACAGCGGTGATGTTTTAGCTTTGACTGCTAACCAGCTTGGACCGGTTGATGCCGTTTACGATAGGGCGGCACTTGTAGCCCTTCCCGAAGCAATGCGCCAGAGCTACGTCGCGCACCTAGGAGCCATTACCGGCAGGGCTAGCCAACTGCTAATCACCTATGACTACGATCAGACTTTGCAACACGGCCCTCCATTTGCTCTCTCCTCCGACGAAGTGTGCGAACTTTACGGTCGCGATTACGACTTGGAGTTGCTTGCTAGTATAGAAATAACAGGTGGTCTTCGTGGCATATGCCAGGCCACCGAACACGTCTGGCGGCTTACTATGAATAGCCCTGAGGATTAGGTTTCAAGGGGCTGAAATTAATGAGAATAACCCTTGGGCTTGAGGTTCTTTCCCCTGTTTTGATAGCTGCCAGGTTTGATCTAGGCAAGCAGCGTTGGATTTAAACATGAAGCTATCCCTGTTATCTCAAGCTGTTCAAGAGGACGCGGTTTTCTTGGTATTTGCCAATGTGCTGTTCCAGCAACTCGGCTTTCCTGTTCCGGCTGTTCCGAGCATGCTGTTGGCCGGTAGTGCTATAGAAGGTTTCGGTGACTTGGGCTGTTTTCTTTTTGCTGCGGTCAGCGCATCGGTGATTGCGGATATCGTTTGGTATCTCGCAGGAAAGGTATTTGGCTACCGAGTTCTCTCAGTTTTATGTCGGTTGTCGATCAATCCAGCCTCATGCGTTACTCAAACAGAGGCGAGATTTATCCGTTGGGGGGCAATTTCACTGATTGTTGCCAAATTTGTGCCGGGGTTTTCGACGGTTGCTCCGCCCATTGCCGGAGCAACCAAGATGCCGTTGCTAGTTTTTGCTATTGCTTCTGCAATTGGTGCGGCACTTTGGGCTGGCTTGGCTCTAATCGCTGGATGGTTCTTGCGGGCAGAGGTGCAATCAGTAATTGGTTATCTCGAATCAAATGCAGCAGAGGCAATCGCGACCCTTGTGCTGCTGGTGTGCCTGTGGATCGGTTGGAAATTCTGGCAGAAATACCGATTTAAAAGGACGGCTGCTATAGAGCACGTCACGCCTGCTGCATTTCTTCAACTAATGGCAATGGATCGGAAGCCTTTGGTTCTAGACCTTCGTGGGGCTCGCATGCTTCAGGAGTCGCGAAGCATTGAGGGTGCGGTGCCTGCTGATCTCGACAGACTATTCGACTCTGTGGGTACTTGGCCAAAGGAAATGCCGATCATCACGCTTTGCGCATGTCCGGAGGATGCATCGGCTGTACTTGCAGCAAAACGTTTGATGGATGCGGGTTATGAGTTTGTTCGGCCTTTGAAAGGTGGATATGAGGCATTGATCAAAGCCATTGGGGAGGGCGATATTTGAGCTTTATGGAGAACATTCAATTTCAATTGGGATTGATTACTTCTGGTGGGGATTGGATGCTTAGGATGTTTAGAAAATTCTTTTTAGCACTTACGATCGCGCTGTCCGGCTGCGCCTTAGCTAGTGGAGAGATAGTTGGACACCTAAAATTGATCGACGATCTGGATCGGCCTCACGATGGTTACTGTCTTGATATAGTGGGCTCAGGTCGGCATATTCGTTTTGATTTGCCACTGACAGCTCACAACTGCAAGCCCGGGTTGTACCCAGATGAAGCAGTAGTGGTTGAGAATCGGCGTATTCGGTTTCCTGCATACGGCGTCTGCGCGACCGTGGCTGGCTTGAACGGACGTGCTCTTCCTGGAGCCGCGGTGGTGCCTCGTGCCTGCGGTGAAAGGACTCCTTTCATGGAGGCAGATAAGCTGCAGCGTTTCTCCTTTCGATCTGACGGACGTATTGAGCTCGAGGGGAGCAGTCTATGTTTGACGGTAGGTGAAAATTCGGATTCGACGTTCGACCCTGCGCATCGCTGGCGGACGCTGTTCGTAGACCACTGTGAGCGCACGGAACCTGCACGGTCTAGATGGAAATTCAGTCCCGTGCAGCATGTACCTTGAATTGGCCTGGTTTTGTAGATGCCGTGAAGGAGAGTTTTACTCTCAGAAAAGGCGGCGTCTCGAGTCGAGGCGAATATTAGAGGGATACAGGCTTGTTGCTTGGATCTTCAGATTTCGGGGTAGGTACTAGCAAAGTTACTCTCGATAAGTAGCGTTATCGGTAGTAGCAGCGAGAGATACTGGGCATAACCGATGCATCGGTTATGCATTACGACAAGAAGTAGCTCACTGGAGCCATCCTGCGAAAAATTTGTCATAACGATATGTAGTCGGCCCTGCAAAAGCCTTGAAATGCAGATAAACAGAAGGTTTTCGCAGGAAATCCACCCCGCGAAATCCCTGAGAAATTAAAATAATGGCCATAGAAACCTGAGAGAAATTGAAGGAAATTCTGATGGCGACCGACGATTTTTTTCGAGCCCGACTCGATCAAATGATTGACCTCCGCCACCCCTTGGCGGTGCTAGCGGGTCGAATGCCGTGGGCACAGATCGAAAGCGCTTTGGCTCCAGCCTTCGCCCGCAAGAGTCGTTCCGGCCAAGTGGTGCCAGGCAATGACCTGTTCGGGACGACGCTGGAGATTGCTGGCGCCGGTGTCAGTGCTGCCGGCCGGCCACGTTTGCCGATCCGGCTGATGGCGGCGCTGCTTTACCTCAAACACGCCTTTAATCTGAGTGACGAAGAACTGGTCGCCCGTTGGTCGGAGAACGTGGTCTGGCAATACTTCAGCGGTCAGGAGTACTACACGCCGACACTCCCTTGCGATGCCACCCAGATTGGCCGCTTTCGCACCGCCATCGGCGAAGCCGGGGTGGAAGAGTTGTTGAAGGCGACCATCGACACGGCGGTGCAGAGCAAGGCCGTGCGGCCGGCCGAGTTCGAACGGGTCATTGTCGACACGACGGTTCAGGAGAAAGCCATCGCCCATCCGGTCGATAGCCGCCTGCTGGAGATCGCCCGGGCCAAGGTCGTGCAAGTCGCGAAGCGCGTTGGGATCAGCTTGAAACAGACCTTCGTCCAGGAGGGCAAGGAACTACGCCGCAAGGCCGGCGGCTACGCCCACGCCAAGCAGTTCAAGCGCCTGCGGCGCACCGTCAAACGCCAGCGCACCATCCTCGGTATCGTGCTGCGCGAAATCGGTCGCAAACTGGCAACCGCAACCAGCGAATCGCCGGGCGCCATCGCCCATCTGAACACGCTGCTTGAGCGTGCCGAGCGTATCCGCAAGCAACAACCGAAGGACAAGAACAAGCTGTACGCCCTGCATGCACCGGAAGTCGAGTGCATCGGCAAGGGCAAAGCGCGAAAGCCCTACGAGTTCGGCGTCAAGGCCAGTATCGCCGTGACCCACAAGAGCGGCCTGATGGTCGGAGCACGAACGTTCCCCGGCAATCCCTACGACGGTCACATTCTCTCGGCGCAACTCGAGCAGACGCGCATCCTGCTCGAAGATGTCGGACGCGAGCCAAAGGAAGTCGTAGTTGATCTGGGCTTTCGTGGCGTCGATCGTGACAATCCCCGGGTAGAGATCATTCATCGCGGCAAGTACAAGTCACTGACCAAGCAACAGCGCCGATGGCTCAAGCGACGACAGGCGGTGGAACCGGCGATCGGCCATCTCAAGTCGGATAACCGGATGGATCGCTGCTGGCTCCGGGGGCAACTGGGTGATGCGCTGCACGCGGTGTTGTGTGCCACCGGCTACAACCTGCGCTGGTTGCTGCGGGCCATGGCCCGTCTGGGCCTGAAGGCCGTTTTTTTGCGACCAGTTTTACGGGCGCTGATGGCGCTCATCAACGGCGACCATGCGCGATTCACTTCGGGCCATCAGAATTTCCGGTTGGCTGGGGCGCCTGGATGAATTTTGCAGGGCCGACTATGTAATCTCCGCCGAACAGGACTCAGCCAGTTACCGCTGCTGCTCGACTGCTCCGCTCAAAAAAACTGCCGCTGGATTGCCGAAAAGACGAATGTCTCTTCAGGGCTGCGTACGAATTTACAGGTGAGCAAAGCGCCCCTTCACGTGGCATCCCGTCTTAACGTCGGCAACCTGCACGACACCGGCCACTCACCTGATTGAGCTCCACCGGCAGCTTCGGCCGAGGTGCTGTCGGTGATCTGCCTCTACGAGTGACAGGTTGAATCAGAAACCCGCCGTTCGACTGCTGAAACGACGAAGGTCAGGTTTGGGTCGATTTGAGCCGGTCAAGGCGATGCGAATCAATGGCCAAGTCCGACGCTTTCGATGGTTATCGCAGTCGAGATTTCGCAGTAGTAGGGAGACTCTATTGGCCGTGCATACTCACCGACGTTCGAATGGCAAGAGTTATTTCACTGGCGATCCCGAAGGTACTGGTAAAGGGTTTCTCTGCTGACCCCAAACTCACGGGCCAATTTGGCCTTCTGCTCGCCCGCATTAGCCCGGCTGCGTACCTCAGTTATCTGTTCGCTTGATAGAGCCTTTTTGCGGCCTCGGTAGGCACCTCGCTGCTTGGCCAAGGCGATGCCCTCGCGCTGACGCTCCTTAATTAAAGCACGCTCGAATTCGGCAAAAGCTCCCATAACAGACAACATCAGGTTTGCCATAGGAGAGTCTTCGCCAGTAAAAATCAGATGTTCCTTAGCGAACTCGATCTTTACGCCGCGCTTGGTAAGCGTTTGCACGATGCGCCGGAGATCGTCCAGGTTCCGAGCTAGACGGTCCATGCTATGGACCACCACGGTATCGCCCTCGCGCACGAAGGCGAGTAACGCTTCAAGTTGTGGCCGCTGCGTATCCTTACCCGATGCCTTGTCCGTAAATACACGTTCTACTTGGGCTTGTTCAAGCTGGCGCTCAGGGTTCTGGTCGAAGCTGCTGACTCGGACGTATCCAATACGATGCCCCTGCATGATCTCTCCAAACGAATAAGTGTCAGGAATAAATCTATGAGTTTTTCAAACACATGTCAAAAAAACCATAACCCAACCCTATCTTGACGCAACCGCGGAGCCATCCCTGACATCAATTTAGGGTATAGCCCAACCTGACACTCGCCTAGCTCGAAACGGCAACATCCACCTCGAAGCACATCGGTGCCTGAGCGTTGCTGTTCATTGCGCGCCGAGGTCGCGGCGAGATCGATACGCGACCCCAAATCGCCAATAACTCAAAGTACCAAAGCGTCCCTCTGCGTCGAGAAATCAGCGAACGGCCGCGCAGAATAATTGCCTAAACTGAACTTTCGCCATAAAATTCGTCAAAACAAATCATTCACGTTTCAACGGCGGTTTCAGGTGAGCAAAGACAGCAAGGAAGAGTCAACGGGGATCGAAAGCGATCTCGTCAATTTGGCGCGACTGGCAGCCAGCGAATCCCATGAGGATACGCGGCTGTTTTTGGCACGCCTGATCAGGAAGTACAGGCAATCCCACCCTGATCTGGCATCCCGCCTCGATCAATCGCTCAAGTCCACTCAGACGCGCTCGTCAGGTAATTCTGTACTCCGACGCGGCGCACCGGTGGTCGACTCCAGCGAAGCAGCCCTGCCAGTTGATGGTGACTCTCGCCTTGCATTGATCCGTGTCTTCGATGACAGGGCAGGATTGGCATCTCCAATCCTGCCAAACAGTGTCCACGATGCGATTGGGGCCATTATTCGCGAGCGCCAGGAATCCCAACGCTTGGCAGCTCGGGGCATAAGCCCTACACGTTCCGCCATTCTGGTTGGCCCCCCTGGGGTCGGCAAGACGCTATCGGCACGCTGGATCGCCAGCAGCTTAGGCAAGCCCCTGTGGGTGCTTGATCTAACAGCTGTCATGAGCAGCCTGCTCGGCAAAACAGGAAACAACCTGCGAGCTGCCTTGGACCATGCCAAGAAACACGCTGCGGTTCTATTGCTCGACGAAATTGACGCGATCGCTAAGCGACGTAGCGATGAATCCGATATTGGCGAACTGAAGCGTTTGGTTACCGTCATGCTCCAGGAAGTTGATCAATGGCCGGATAGCGGTCTGCTGCTGGCTGCCACCAACCACCCGGAACTGGTCGACCCAGCACTATGGCGGCGCTTCGATATGGTCGTCAAATTCGACGCACCAGATGCTGCATCCATTGGCGTGGCAATCAAACGCTTCCTGGGTGACGATCAAGATGTGTTCAAGTCCTGGATCGATGTCCTGGCTGCAGGTCTTCAGGGGCAGTCTCTGTCCGACGTGGAGCGCAGCATAAACGCATTGCGCCGCGGCCATGCTCTGCAAACAGCCCCAATCGAAAAACTGATCAGCTCTGCCATCGATCAGCGCCAGGAAGAACTCAGTAAAGCTGAACGCCTAAACCTAGCCATCGAATTGGCCAAGACCGGTCAGCACACACACATGCAAATTAGCCAGATGACCGGGGTCGCTCGCGACACCATTCGCAAACACGCGGGGCCTTCTCCCCGCAAAGGCAGGGGGCTCAAATAAATGTCCACGCGATACCTGATCGGCCGTGCCGAATTGCTGACCTATCCCATCGAAGCGCCCAAGAAAAAAAATGGGGACAAGGCACACCCATATACGCTTGGGGAAGCACAGCGAATCATCGTTCCGGAGATTGAGGTGGCCAACACCATCTTTCAGGCCTTGCCCGCTAAGGCATGTGCCGACGATCTGGCAGTCGCCCGTCTGGTATTGCATCCCGCCTACCTAGCCAAATCCTTTTTCCCGAAACTGCTGCTCGACCAGGTTGGGCTGTCATCGGTGGGTTCGCGCACCCGCCGTATCAAACCGCGTCATCAGACTCAGAAAAAGGCTCCCCCCGAGGCGGAGACCACAGAGTTGTTCGTGGCCGGAACACGGGCCGCGCTGTCCAACTTCCCTGCATTTGCCCGGAGCCTGAACGAACAAATGCCGGTCGCTGAACAGTTCGCCCGCATCGAGACCTTTGCCGCAATGACTCCGGCAGATCGTCTGCATCTCGAGGGAGCCAATGTTGGCCATGTATTCGAGGTTGGCTTGCATTTGCCCCCCGATGGCAACGCTTCAGATGTACGGTCGATGTTTGCTGACTACGCCAAGGACTGTGGGTTTGAGGTCAATGGTGCATTCGAATTCGAGGCCGGTCGGCTACTTTTCGTGGCTGTTGAAGGAGAGGCCTCCGGTTTGGAGTCTCTGTCTCAGTTCACGCTGACTCGCGTAGTTCGTCCGATGCCTCATCTCAGGGCTGCTCGCCCTGTTACCCGTAGCATGCCGCTGGCCATCCCGTTCTCCCTACCAAGCGGTGAGCCGCTTTCGCGAGAACCCAAAGTCGCCATTCTCGATGGCGGCTTACCAGCTGAACATGTTCTCGACCCCTATGTTCGTCGGTACTTCCTGGCAGACGAAGAGGCGAGCGATGTTGCCGACTTCACGGAGCATGGCCTTGGCGTTACATCTGCCGTCCTGTTCGGGCCAATCGAGCCAGAGGCGGCAGCGGAACGGCCCTATGCTCCAGTCGATCACCACCGGGTATTGGATACCAAGATTGAGGGGGAAGACCCCTACGAGCTTTATAGAACTCTCGGGCACGTCGAAACTGTGCTTCTCTCCCGCCAATATCAGTTCATCAACCTCAGCCTAGGCCCTGATCTGCCCATCGAGGACCAGGATGTCCATGCTTGGACAGCGGTCATCGATACCATTTTGAGCGACGGTGAAACCTTGATGACCGTGGCAGTTGGCAATAATGGCGAACGCGATGCAGAGCTCAGCCTGAATCGTATCCAGGTGCCATCCGATAGCGTCAATGCCTTGTCAGTCGGTGCGGCCGACCGAAGCGGCGAAGAATGGAAGCGCGCAAGCTACAGTGCAACAGGCCCTGGCCGCAGCCCCGGGCGTCGCAAACCGGATGTCGTAGCCTTTGGCGGAGCACCGAAGGAATATTTCCACGTCGCGGCACCGGGCAAGCGACCGAACTTGGCGGCCACGCTGGGAACCAGTTTTGCCGCACCCCTGGCTTTGCGGTCCGCAGTCGGTATTCGCGCCATCCTAGGCGATGCAGTTCACCCGCTGACCATAAAAGCATTGCTAGTCCACGGCTGCGAAAATAAGGACGAGCATGATGTTCATCATGTTGGCTGGGGCCGAGTGCCTGCCGACATTAACCAGTTGATCACTTGCGGAGAGGGTGAGGCCCGGATCATTTATCAAGGCGAGTTGCGCCCCGGAAAATTTTTGCGAGCGCCCATCCCCCTCCCGAATTTCCAGCTTGAAGGCAAGGTTCGTTTGCGGGCAACGTTCTGCTACGCGAGCCCGGTTGATCCCCAAGATGCCGGTGCCTACACCAAGGCAGGTCTAGGAATCACATTCCGACCCAACAGCAGCAAGCGTAAAGAAGGTGCAGCAAACGCCTCGTCTGCTACATTTTTCCCGGCAGCCGAGTTCCGGACAGAGGCTGAACTACGGGCGGATTTGGGCAAGTGGGAAACGGTCCTGCATGCTGAGAATAGCTATTACGGGAGCAGCTTGCTCGAGCCAGTATTCGACGTGCATTACAACGCACGCGAAGCTGGTGGACTGGCCTCATCAGGTGCTCCTGCTATTCGTTACGCCCTGGTTGTGACGGTAAGTGCGCCAAAGCATGCGCAGCTGCATCAAGACATTCTCGCGGCGCATGCAGTTCTACAAGCACTGGAACCTCAAGTATCTCTGCCCCTGCGTGCTTAGACCTTGCGGCCACCAAAATATACAATGGGATTCCTAATGTCCCTGCTGGGCACTAGGAATCCCATTGGAATAGGTGGAATTCGGTTCAGGCAATAGGAGGGAAAACCCTATTTTGGTAACAGCCTTTTTGTTACTTGCCTCGCCTAATCCCTGCCGCGAAACAGC
>ERZ1645187.5315-NODE-5315-length-10077-cov-3.712732_pt1 | contig 10077 bp, 9 predicted proteins | sample MGYA00575352_ERZ1645187 | MGnify/ENA primary metagenome ERZ1645187 (study PRJEB40837, sample SAMN11349314) | freshwater sediment metagenome | isolation source: river sediment | host: Sediment | place: India: Wazaribad , New Delhi | collected 2017-02-21 ...
GCAGGGCTCCACTTATCTCCGCTTAAATCCTGTCCAAACAAACGGGGCCACCTCTCATGACGTCGCGGCAAGGCATAGGCTTGCGCATATTGCGGCACAACTGCCGAGACCTCGATGCATTGGTTTAACCATTCAGATAGTTGCGCACATTCCGTGCGGCAGTGATGCCGCTCTCCAGTGCGCCGTCTACAAAGCCACGCCAGCCTGATGCTGTATCTGCCCCAGCCACTATCAAGCCCCCCTCCGGGCGCTGGATCTCTTCGAGATACTTCGTTACGTGCCCCGGGCGATACCAACACCAAGTACCTTTTGCATATGGGTCGACGCCCCACTGGTAACCCATCACGCTCAATACGTCGGCCTTCGGTAGCAGGCCACGCAGCGCACCCTGAACAGCAGCCTCGTCGGCGATATCAAGCCTGCCTGGAGGAGAAAACCCCACTAGCAGCGTGCCGTCATCCAATTCTTTTTCGGTCCATATCAATGTGATCGGATTGGGATGAGGCGCCATGCCCATCCACTTTCCGAGCTTCTGGCGAACATGGACATAGAACTTTCCTCCGTTACCAGTATGTCCGGCCGTGGCCAAAGCCAGCTTCCCCTCGGCGAGTCTCGGCGTAAATTGGATTGACGGTAGAACGTTTAACGGAACGGCCATCACTACCGATCGTGCCGCAAATTGTTTGCCCGCGACAGTCGTCACGCGGTAGCCCGCGGTGTCTTTATCCACGGCTCTTATGGGTGCACCGAGCAGAACGTCCGCCGTGGAGTCTGCGAGCATGCGCTGCGAGAGGCTACTCATGCCTTCACGAATCTTGTATCGGCCGAGCTTGTCGAACATCCGACCCATCTCGTGATCACCCAGAGCCCACCAGCGCAGCATGTCGCAGAAGCCCGCGACAGCGGGATCGTTGTGGCAATTGATGGCGAGTTGGGGAGACAGAATATCCTTCGCTTCACGACCAATCTTGATCTGATCGAGGCGGTCTTGGAGGCTGAGGTGATCCCACTTGGCCAAGGTTTCCCTACGGAATAGCGTGTCGTGGGCACGGGGCATCACATCACGGCCGCCCTGACGGTCGACATCACAGTACTTTGACATCGCGTCAACAAGAATGGGCCAAAGCTTATCGGCATGTCCTTGCTTTAGCTTGCCTGTGGTGATCCAGGAGGTTACGTCTGGCGAGGCGCCAGCGCTCTCGTCTACACCCAGTCCATAGCGGATCATTTCCGCCCAAACAAACGGTTGGCTCCAATGCACCCAAGTGCCACCGAACTCAATGTTTTTTTCCTGAAATGTCGAAGTAAACGTTCGGCCACCGATGCGACTTCGGGCTTCGAGGAGGAGCACATTTAGGCCTGCCTTGGACAGCTCACGGGCAGCTACCAAACCGGCAAACCCAGCACCAACGACTATTACGTCATACAGGTCATGCTTGGGCTTGCGACCCGATAGTTCGGCAATGCCGCCGGCTGTTGCTGCAATCCCCGAACCGACCATGCCCACCATGCCGGCAAAGCCGCCGGCGGCCACGATGAATTTTCTGCGACTACCTACTAAGTCAGTCATCTTGCTCTCCAAGCACGCCTTAGAAGTTGCCAGCAATCTCGGCACGGTTGAACCGGGCGCTAGTATTAGGTCGTATGACCTATATTGTCAATAGAAAAATAGGTCTAGTGACCTATATGTAGGCGTTAACAGTGGCCCCTTTTCGAGAAGACAATTTGTGTTCCATTGATCAGAGATTCCGATATGCTTTGCCATGCGGGAGTGCCCAATTTTTATATTGCAATGCGACAATTTTGATTGTTAAATCAATGCGAGCTTCCAGCCAAATGAGCATGTTGTCCGACTCCGACGAGGTTGGAAGCAGCTGTCGTTTCAGGAAAGTGATCACGCTTGATTCGGACGAACATGCCGCGGCGCTGCAGGCGTGGGATCAGACGTACAACCAGTTATCACCCGGCGCCTTCAAGGGTGCGCTGCAGCAAATCTGGCTTGGCAAGCTCCACGTCTTCCGCGAAACGACCAATCGAGCCGTCGCGCAAAGCGGTTTGCCGACCAAGGACTGCTTTGTTTTCGGGGTGCCGCTGGAAATGAGCGATACGGCGTTATTCGGCAACCAGGTCGTGGTTCCGGATTCGTTTTTCATGTTTCGGTCCACCGACGGCTTCAGTCTGCGCACCCCGGAGTTCTTCGATGTCATCGGGATCGCCATACCGGAACCGGATATGGCCGCGGCGCTTGGCAGTCAACTCGAAAGCGAGATGAGAGTCCTGCTCTCGGGCGCGCCGATGGTGCTCATACCGCCCAAGCCGGCGATGGCTGAGTTCCGTCGCTGCCTGTCCTCGCTGTTCGAACCGCGCGCATTGCAGCCGAGTCCGCTGGTGGATGCCGCGTATTGGCAGGACTTGAGTGACGGCGTGGTGGCGCATCTTGTCAGCCTGCTTCAGACGGCCCTGCGACTGCCACCGCCGACACCTTCTTTCCCGGGACGTTGCAGGGTGGTCGAGCAAGCCGTGGCGTTCGCGCTTTCGCAAGGCGCCGAACCCGTGACTGTGGGTGATCTCTGTGCCAGGACGCGAGTCAGCCGGAGGATGCTCAATTATTGTTTTCAGGATGTCTTGAACACCAACCCGGTGCACTATCTCAAGGCGATCAGGCTGAACGGCGTGCGCCGTGAACTCAGGCAGACCAACCCGGCTCCGGGGGTGATACGGGATGTGGCAGGGCGATGGGGCTTTTGGCATTTCTCCCGTTTTGCCAGTGAGTACCGCTCGCTTTTTGGCGAGTTGCCATCCGATACCTTGTGCAGGGGACACGTCCGTCCGACTTGAGCGTGCGCGGGGGTAAAATCGCCGCAACTTTCAACAATAGACAGGGAGTTGCACCATGGCGAGCTATGCCACCGAATCGATCCGCGCCATTGCCCTCGTGGGTCATGGCGGTTCCGGCAAGACAACCTTGGCGGAGGCACTGTTGTTTCGTGCCGGCGCCATTCCCGCCAAGGGTTCGGTGGAAAAGGGTAGTACGGTCTGCGATTTCGATCCGCAGGAGAAAACGGCCGGACACTCCCTGAACTCGGCGCTGGTGAACTTCGCCGCCGAAGGCGTGCACATCCATCTTGTCGACGCGCCGGGATACCCGGATTTTGCCGGCCAGGCCTTCGCCGCGCTGGCGGGGGTCGATACCGCCGTGGTGGTGGTCAATGCCCAGACCGGCGTCGAGCTAATGACCGAGCGCATGATGCGTGCCGCCAAGCAGCGTGGCCTGGCACGCATGATCGTTATCAACAAGATCGACGTCGAGAACCTCGACTTGCCGGCGCTGGTCGCCAACATCCGCGAACGTTTCGGTGCCGAGTGCAAACTGCTCGACCTGCCGGCGCACAACCGTGCCGATGTCGTTGAAGTGCTGGAACATGATTCGGGCGACGCTGATTTCGACACGGTCGCCCACGCCCACCGTGAACTGATCGACCAATTGGTCGAAGAGGACGAGGATCTGCTGGCGCGTTATCTCGAGGACGGCAAGGACCCGACGCCCAGCGAACTGCATGCTCCTTTCGAGAAGGCGCTGCGTGAAGGCCATCTGGTCCCCATTCTGTTCGTTTCCGCGCGCACCGGCGCCGGCCTCGACCACCTGATGCATACCCTGGCGACGCTGGCGCCCAACCCGACCGAGGGCAACGCGCCCCCCTTTTACAAGGGCGAGCCCGGCGACAAGGATGTCGAGGCGTTCCACGCCGAGCCGGACGCCGCCAAGCACGTGTTGGCGCATGTATTCAAGGTCATCGCCGATCCCTACATGGGCAGGGTCGGCGTCTTCCGCGTGCACCAGGGCACCATCCGCAAGGATTCGCAACTGTTCGTCGGTGATGGCAAGAGGCCGTTCAAGGCGGGCCATCTCTACCAGTTGCAGGGCAAGGATTACGTCGAGGTCGACGAACTGGTTCCGGGCGACATCGGCGCCGTGGCCAAGGTTGAGGAGATCGAGTTCGATGTTGTGTTGCATGACTCGCACGACGAGGATCACATTCACCTCAAACCGCTCGATTTCCCGCAGCCGATGCAAGGCCTGGCCGTCGAGACCAAGAAGAAGGGAGACGAGCAGCGCCTGTTCGAGATTCTGCACAAGCTGGAGCTGGAAGATCCCTGCTTCCGCGTCGAGCGCCATCCGACCACGCACGAAACCGTCATCCAGGGCTTGGGCGAGATGCACCTGCGCTACAAGCTCGAAAAAATGGCGACGCAGTACAAGCTGGAACTGGACACCAGGCCGCCACGCATTCCTTATCGCGAGACGGTCACCAAGAACGCCGAGGGCCATTGTCGTCACAAGAAGCAGTCGGGCGGTGCCGGCCAGTTCGGCGAGGTTTATCTGAAGGTCGAGCCGCTCGAGCGCGGCAGCGGCTTCGAGTTCGTCGACCACGTCAAGGGCGGCGTCATTCCCGGCGTGTTCATGCCGGCGGTTGAGAAAGGCGTCAGGCAGGCGCTGACCGATGGCGTGATCGCCGGCTATCCGGTCGAGGACTTGCGGGTCATCGTCTACGATGGCAAGACACACCCGGTCGATGGCAAGGAGGTTGCCTTCGTCACGGCGGGCCGGAAGGCCACCATCAGCGCCATCCAGGCCGCGAGCCCGATCATTCTCGAACCGATCGTCAATGTCGAAGTCCTGGCGCCAGACGCCAACATGGGCGATATTGCCGGCGATCTTTCCTCGCGGCGCGGGCATGTTACGGGCACGATCCCCCGCGGACACCTGGTGGCGATTGCCGGCGAGGTTCCGCTGGCCGAAATCACCGACTATGCCTCCAAGCTCAAGTCGGTGACCGGCGGGCAGGGTTCCTATTCGATGGAGTTCTCGCGCTACGCGGCCGTGCCGCCGCCCACGCAGCAGAAACTTGCCGCGTCGTTCAAGCTGCACGAGGAAGACGAGTAGAGCGGCGCGAGCAGCGATGGTGGCAAGCGCTCAGCGCACGGCATCCTGCTCCGGCCGGAAGGTTCGCGCCACATCGAGAAATGATCGCAGGATTGGCGAGTCGTCCTGGGCGCGATAGATGCAACTCAGGTCGACCCGCGGTGGCGGGTCGCGCACCAGCGGTCGGTAGATCACCCCGGGAAGCCTCAGGTTGATGGCGGATTCGGGCACGATGCAAATGCCGAAGCCGGTGGCGACGAGCGCGACGCCATTCACGGCATCGCCCACTTCCTGAACGATCCAGGGTTCGAAACCATCCCGCCGGCAATGGTCGACGACGAGGTCGATGAAGCTCGGGCGGGTGCCGCTCGGGAATAGCACCAGCGGCTGGCGGTCCAGCTTGCGCCACGGAATCTGTTTTTCGCGAGAAAGCGGGTGGCTGCGGTTGACGGCGAGATACAGTTTTTCCATCAGGATCACTTCCGACGTTATCCCCGACGTCTCCTCCAGAAGCCGATTGAAGCCGACCGTCAGGCGGCGCTCGCGCAACGCGACGATCTGTTCGCCCTTGGTCATGCTGTGCAGGACGATGTTGACGTCCGGATAGTTCTGGCGGTAGGCGAGCAGGATCTTGGGGATGGTGCCGAATATTCCCGAACCGAAGATGCCGATATCGATCCGGCCGAGCCGGCCGCGCGCGGCCTGGCCGGTTCTTTCCACGGCCTGCTCGGCAAGCGCCAGGATGTTGCGTGCCTCCGCGAGCAGCAGGCGACCCGCATCGGTGAGTTCGACGCCGCGGGAAGTGCGCTCGAGCAATTGAGCCCCGACGTCGTCCTCGAGTTGCCTGATCTGGCGGGTCAGCGGTGGCTGGGAAATATGCAGTCGCTCCGCGGCCCGGCAAATGCTCAGTTCCTCGGCAACGGCAATGAAGTTCCTGAGGTGGCGCAGTTCCAAGGGCGTTCTCCTGATGGCGGCAAGTCATGCAAAAAAAGTATGGCGATCCGCTTCAAATGGTATTGGACGGTAATGCTCTTGATCAATATTTTTCCAAGGTACGCGAGCCGAAGACCAAACCGATAGCGAGGAGGAGACAACATGGCGATGACAGGCGTGCTGAGACCGGGCCACGCCCAGCTGAGAGTGCTGGACCTGGGTGAAGCCTGCAAGTTCTACGGCGATGTGCTCGGCCTGGTCGAGACCGGCCGCGATGCGAAGGGCCGGGTGTATTACAAGGCCTGGGACGAGCGTGACCATAGCAGCGTGATCCTGCGCGAAGCCGACCGCGCCGGGATCGATTTCTTTGGCTTCAAGGTCGACAGCAAGGCGACCCTCGATAAACTGGACCGGGATCTCCGGGACTATGGCTTGACGACCGAGCGCATTCCGGCGGGAGATCTCCTGGAAACCGGCGAGCGGGTCCGCTTTCAACTGCCGTCGGGACACTTGATCGAGCTTTACGCCGAGAAGACCGATGTCGGCAACGGCCTGCCGGAAATCAACCCGGGCCCCTGGAGTGCCCAATCCGAGCACGGCATCGCCCCGGTGCGCATGGACCATGTCCTGCTCTACGGTCCGAACATCGCCGAGAACAAGAGGATATTCACCGAGGTACTGGGCTTCTATCTGGTCGAGCGGGTGCTGATGCCCGAAGGCACGCCGGGCGAGGCGGCCATCTGGCTGTCCTGCTCGATCAAGTCGCACGACATCGCTTTTGTCGAGCATGGCGAGCCAGGCAAGCTCCATCACCTGTCGTTCTATCTGGACAGCTGGGAGAAGACCCTGCGCGCCGGCGACATCATGTCGATGAACAACGTGTCGGTCGATATCGGTCCCACCCGCCATGGCATCACGCGCGGCACGACGATCTATGCCTGGGATCCCTCGGGCAACCGCTTCGAGACCTTTAGTGGCGGCTACCATCCATATCCTGACTGGAAGCCGAAAACCTGGACATTCGAGAACCTCGGTCAGGGCCTGGACTTTCCGCAGCGCAGGTTGCACGACACCTTCCTGACGGTGGTGACCTGAGTTCCTGAAAGTCAGTGGCGGCGATCCGCCGAACGCCGTTCCGCGGCATGAGGCGGTCCCGGGTCGGCGAGCCGCTGGAGGTTGGGGCTGCCATTTTTAGCTTCGAGATCACATTCATGCCCATCATTGAAATGCACCTGCTCGAAGGCAGAACGGTCGAGCAAAAACGCAAGGCCGTGGCGGCGATCACCGGTGCCGTGGTCGATGCTCTCGGCGTCCGGCCGGAGCAGGTCCGGATCCTGATCACCGAACATGGCCTCGACGACTTTTCCGTCGGCGGCAAGACCGCTGCTCAGCGTGCCGCGACGACTGACTCTCGGCCGGCGTCGATGGCCGTGGCCGAGTAGAGAACATGGCAAAGATCAAGTGCGCCCTGATCGGTTCCGGGAACATCGGCACCGATCTGATCTACAAGATACGGCGCAGCGAGTTGCTCGAGCCCGTCTGGATGGTTGGCATCGATGCGGGCTCGGAAGGTTTGGCGCGGGCGCGCGCACTGGGGCTCAAGACAACCGCCGAGGGCGTCGATGGCCTGTTGCCGCACGTGCTGGCCGACGGCGTGCAAATTGCCTTCGATGCGACGTCCGCCTATGTGCATCCGGAGAACTCGCGCAGGCTCAACGCGCTCGGCGTGCTGGTGATCGACCTGACCCCCGCCGCGATCGGCCCGTTGTGCGTGCCGCCGGTCAATCTGCGCGAGCACGCCGACAAGGTCGAAATGAACGTGAACATGATTTCCTGCGCCGGGCAGGCGACCATTCCGATCGTCCATGCGATATCCCGGGTCCAGGGCGTCGACTACGCCGAGATCGTCGCCAGCCTGGCATCGAAATCCGTGGGGCCGGGCACGCGGGCAAATCTGGACGAGTTCACCTACACGACATCCGACGCGCTGCGCGCCGTGGGGGGCGCCCGGCGCGGCAAGGCGCTGGCGATCATCAATCCCGCCGAGCCGCCCATGATCATGCGCAACACCATTTCCTGCCTGACCGACGAGGAACCGATGCAGGCGGCCATTACCGCGTCGGTGCTCGAAATGATCGAGGAGGTGCGGAAATACGTGCCGGGCTATCGCCTGGTGAACGGGCCCGATTTCGATGGCAGGCGCGTGACGGTGTTCATGGAAGTGGCCGGTCTCGGCGATTACCTGCCAACCTACGCCGGCAACCTCGACATCATGACGGCGGCGGCAACGCGGACGGCGGAGCTGTTCGCCGAGGAGATTCTCGCCGGCACCATCAAGCTGGAGCCATGGCAACGGGAGGCTGCGTGATGGATCTCAAAGGACGCAAGGTCGTGCTTCACGACATGAGCCTGCGCGATGGCATGCATGCCAAGAAGGAGCAGATGTCGCTCGAGCAGATGGTGAACGTGGCGACGGCGCTCGACGCCGCCGGCGTGCCACTGCTGCAAGTGACGCACGGCGCCGGATTGGGTGGCAACTCGCTCCAGCACGGTTTCGCACCGCACAGCAACGAGGAGTACCTGCGCGCCGTGGCGCCGCGATTGAAGCAGGCCAGGGTGTCGGTGCTGCTGATTCCCGGCCTGGGCACCATGCGCGAGCTTCAGTCCGCCCACGACTGCGGCGCCCGCAGCGTGCACGTCGCCACGCATTGCACCGAGGCCGACACGTCGCCGCAGCACATCGCCTTCGCGCGCAAGCTCGGCATGGATACCAGCGGCTTTCTCATGATGGCGCACCTCAACACGGCGGACGGACTGGCCGAGCAGGGCAGGCTGATGGAGTCCTATGGCGCCCAGACGGTCTATATCACCGACTCGGCCGGCTACATGCTGCCGGACGATGTCAGGCGCGCGGTCGGCCGCATGCGCGCCGTGCTCAAGCCGGAGACCGAAATCGGCTTCCATGGCCACAACAACCTGGGCATGGGCATCGCCAACTCCCTGGCGGCGATCGAGGAGGGCGCGAGCCGAATCGATGTGTCGGTGGCGGGACTTGGCGCCGGCGCCGGCAACACGCCGCTCGAGGTGTTCGCCGCGGTGTGCGAGCGCATGGGCATCATCACCGGCGTTGACCTGTTCAAGTTGATGGACTTGGCCGAGGATATGGTCGTGCCCATGATGGACCATATGGTGCGCGTGGACCGCGAATCGCTGACGCTCGGTTTCGCCGGCGTCTATTCGACTTTCCTGCTGCATTCGAAGCGAGCCAGCCAGCGCTATGGCGTGCCGGCCCGCGACATCCTGGTGGAACTGGGGCGCAAGAAAATGATCGGCGGCCAGGAAGACATGATTCTCGATACCGCCATGACCATGGCCAAGGAGCGGGGGCTTCCGAGGGACGTTGCGGCATGAAGCCCATGGAAAATCAAGCATCGCTGGCAGTGGTGGTCGGCGCAACCGGGGCATTCGGTCGCCACGTCGTCGCCCGGCTGCTCGACCGCGGCTTGAGCGTACTGGCGGTGGCGCGCACCGGCGCGGCGCTGGCGACGCTGGAGAAGGAGTTTCCCGGTCTCCGGTCATGTGTCGCCGACCTCGCTTCGGATAGGGCAGTCGAGGTGATTGCCGGCGCGGTTGACGAGCCCGTGCGGATGATCGTCCACGGACCCGGCGTCGCGGTGGCCGGCGGCATCCTCGCCGCGCCGACGGCGGCGGTTGTCGATGCCGTCAATATCAAGGGCGGGGGCATGCTGCGCCTCGTGCGCGCGGTCGATCCCTGGCTTGGCAAGTCCTCGAGGCTGGTGGCCATCGGCGGCCATTACGGCTTTGAGCCAACGGCCTACGCGGCCGCGGCGGGGATTGCCAACGCCGCGCTTGCCAACCTGATGCGGCAACTGAGCCTGGCCTATGGCGAACGTGGCATCACCGCCCACCTGATCGCCCCCGGGCCCGCCGACACCGAGCGACTTCGGCGCGTCGCCGCCGATCGGGCGGCGCTGCGCGGCATTCCAGTCGAGCAGGTCATGGCGGAAATGATCGCCGAGTCGTCAATCCGCGCCATGACGACGCCGGCGCAGGTGGCGTGGGCCGTTGCCCTGCTGCTCGACCCCGAAGCGGATGCGATGACCGGTTCGGCGCTGATGCTCGATTCCGGGCGCCGACGCGGCCTGCCCTGAAACCGAACCGGAGCGAATGCGACATGCCCGTTCTCAACTATCATCTGG
>ERZ1645187.5316-NODE-5316-length-10073-cov-129.382511_pt1 | contig 10073 bp, 8 predicted proteins | sample MGYA00575352_ERZ1645187 | MGnify/ENA primary metagenome ERZ1645187 (study PRJEB40837, sample SAMN11349314) | freshwater sediment metagenome | isolation source: river sediment | host: Sediment | place: India: Wazaribad , New Delhi | collected 2017-02-21 ...
CGCTTGAACAGGTCGTCGAGCGCCTGGAGGCGGCTGTTCATCGACTCGTTCATGGCGCGGGCGACCGGGATCGCAGCGATGCCGATGCGCTTGCCGGTGACCAGGTCGACGGAGATCTCGTCGTCGTCGACCGCGACCGAACGGACGGACGGCAGGTCGGAAACCATGGAGGCGATGAGGTTGGTCATCTCGACGACGGTGAGACGAGCCTTGCCGAGGAGTTCGTCGGGATGGACACGTTGGCCGGCATACATGATGGAGACACCTTGACGCTTGCCTGACCTTCCCGCTGAAGGTCGTTCGGCTTTGAATCGAATGTTACCGACCGGGACTTGCTCGAGCCTTAACTCGGGCAACACCGGTCACGACTTTACGGAGACATTCGATCCGATGGTGAACATTCCGTATCCGTGACACGTGGTCCGGATGAACGCTCGCCGCCGTCGGACACGAACCGACCTCCCGTCGCCGCGAGTGATATGGGGATCGCTCGTGGCATTTTCGTGTTCGCGATTTTGCACTGCAAAAATACACCCGTGCATCGCACAAGTCCACTCCGGGGTACCGGCCGAGCCGTGCATGGCGGCCCTGCGGCGGCTCCGAAGGGGTGGCGGCACCGTCGGCCGGTGGCGCGGGGAGACCCGCCCCTTCACGCGCCGTTAAGGTTTCTCGTTCATCATCTTCGTATCCGGGCGACCGGGTGCGAGTGGATCGGTCCACTCTGTTTCACGCCTCCCTTGTAGACTTCCGTCGAGCCGCGTCGAGACGCGGCTCTCTTTTTTGACGGACGGGTCGAAAACGAGGTCGGACGTTAACCCGGGTGGTCTAATCCTGGTCGGGACGAGAACCGTTGCGCGGGTTTCGGCGTCGCGAAGGCTCGGTCGGCCGACGAGGCCGGTCCGCCGGGCATGGACGCGCGACGCGTTCCATGTGACGATTTCGACCAGGAGGCAGGCCGAGATGAACCACGACACGACCCCGGACGCCGACGAGAGGCGCGGAGAGACCATCGATTTCGCCGCCCGGTTCACCGGATCGGAGACGTTCCGCACCCTGTTCCGCGAGGGCATGCAGCTGGTCGAGGAGACCGCGTCCTATCTCGACGGGCCGGGTCGGTCGGAATCGAAGGGCCTGTCGCGGGCCGCGTCGCTGATCTACGCCACCGAGTCGATGCGCCTGACCACCCGCCTGATGCAGCTCGCCTCGTGGCTGTTGCTGCAGCGGGCGGTGAACGAGGGCGAGATGACCCAGGCCCAGGCCGGCGCCGAGAAGGCCAAGGTGAAGATCGACGGCCCGACCTCCAACCGCGGCGGTCCGGGCTGGGACGAGGTGCCGCCGATGCTGCGCGAACTGGTGGAGCGGTCGCAGCGCCTGCAGGAGCGCATCCGCCGGCTCGACGACGCGATCTATGCCGACGAGACCCGCCAGGACGAGGTGCCGGTGCCCAATCCGGTCGGCGAGCAGTTGGGCCTCCTCAGCCGCGCCTTCGCCGCCGAGGACTGATCCGCCTCTCACCGCTGCCCCGGTTCGAACGCCGCCCGCGCCTCGCCGGCGGCGTTTCGCGTTCAGGCGGGGTCTCGCACGCGGCGGAAGCGGCGCAGCAGGCGCCCGTCGACGGTGGCGAGGCCGAGGCCGATCAGCATCACGCCGGTGAGATGCTGCGGGGCGAGGCGCTCGTCGAGGACGAGGAAGCCGAGGAGGATGGCGCTCGGTGGGATGAGGAAGGTGACCAACATGGTGTTGGTCGGTCCGACGAACGTGGTCAGGCGGAAGAACAGGATGTAGGCGACCGCCGTCGACAGGAGGGCGAGGGCGACGATCGCGCCGATCGCCACCGCCCCGGGCGCGGCGTGGGTCCAGGGCGGATCGAGCAGCAGCACCGCCGGGGCGATGACGAGGCTGGAGCAGGTCAATTGGCCGGCGGCGGTGGCGAGCGGCGGTTTGCCGCGGAAGCGGCGGCTCCACAGGCCGGAGAAGCCGTAGGAGACGGCGGCGCCGAGGCAGGCGGCCTCGGCGATGAGATGGTCGCCGAATCCGGCGAAGGCGTCGAGGCCGACGAGCACCGCGACGCCGAGGAAGGCGAGGACGACGCCGGCGGCTTCGGGGCGGGTCGCCTTGTCGTCGGTGGTGAACAGATGGGCGATGATCACCCCGAAGATCGGCGTGGTGGCGTTGAGGATCGAGGCGAGGCCGGCCCCGATGGTGCGCTGGCCCCAGACGATCAGCACGAAGGGGACGATGTTGTTGAGGAGCCCCATCACCAGGTAGTCGCGCCAGGCGCGGCGGTCGCGTGGCATCTCGACGCCGCTCACTCGGGCGACGACGAGCAGCACCGCGGCGGCGAGGGCGACGCGGGCGAGCACCACCGAGAGCGTCGGGACCTCGGCGACGGCGAGGCGGATGAACAGGAACGCGCCGCCCCACAGCAACGACAGGACGGCGAGCATTCCCCAGGCGGCGGCGGGCATGACGGGCTCCGGTCGGCGGGTCGGGATCGGCGGGCAGAATGCCGGGGCGAGACGTGCTCGGCCACCCGATTTTCGACGGCAGAAGCGATCAGCGGCGCTGGGTGAGGACGATGCCGGCCATCACCAGTGCGAGGCCGACGCCCTGATACCAGCCGAAGACCTCGCCGAGGAAGGCGACCGCCATGGTCGCCCCGAAGACCGGGATGAGATTGACGAAGACCCCGGCCCGGCCGGGGCCGATCAGTTCGACGCCGCGGATGAAGAACACCTGGGCGAGGAAGGAGGGAAAGAGCGCCACCAGGAGGGTGATCACCCAGCCCTTCGCCGTCGGCAGATGGAAGGGCAGCATCGCCGCCTCGGCGACGAGCAACGGCAGCGAGGTGAGGAAGGCCATGCCGGCCATGGCGGTGAAGAACGACAGCGAGGAGACCGGCGGGCGTTCCTCGAGGCCGATGGTGTAGATGGCGTAGGCGATGGTGGCGCCGAGCATGAAGAGGTCGCCGAGGTTGAAGGCGAGGGCGCGGGCGACGGCGAGGTCGCCGCGGATCGCCACCAGGGCGACGCCGGCGAGCGCGAACAGGATGCCGAGACCCTGCAGCGGGGCGATGCGCCGGCCGCGCACCAAGAAGGCGAAAGAGAAGACGAACAGGGGGAACGACCCCTGGATGATCGACATGTTGGCGCCGGTGGTGAAGTGCGCGGCGGCGTAGAAGAAGGCGGTGAAGGCGGTGTAGCCGGAGACGCCGAGGACGAAGAGGAACCACGGGCGGGCGCGCATCACCGTCCATTCGGCAGCGAAGGCGCGGCGATTGAGCACGGCGAGTACCGCGAAGACGATGCCCCAGCGCAGGACGACGAGCTGCATCGGCAGGATCTCGCCGACGGCGAGACGGCCGGCGACGACGTTGCCGGCCCATTGCAGCGAGGCGAGCGTCAACAGGAGATAGGGGCGGTCGAAGAACCGCCGCAGGGGGGCAGAGGCGTCGCCTGTCATGGTCCGGATCCGGTGGCGGGCGGAGGAGACCCGAGCCGGGGCGGCTTGTAAAGCGGTCGAGGCGAAGAGGAGCCCTGCACCGCCGGGCTCGGATGAGGATTCGCACCGGTCGAACGGCGTTCGCGGCGTCAGCAGGCCAGGAAGATGGTCTGGACCGCCTTGGGACCGTCGGCGCCGCGGTCGCCGGCGGCGGAGGCTTGGGCGGCGACGACACGGTTGCGGCCGGAGGTCTTGGCGGCATAGAGGGCGACGTCGGCGTTCTTCAACAGCTGGTCGACCGTCTGGCCGGCGACGTGCTCGGCGACGCCGAGGGAGGCGGTGACGGAGATGACGCCGCCGGGGACTTCGATCGGCGTCGCCTCGAGGTCGGCGCGCAGGCGCTCGGCCTCGTGATAGGCGTCGAGCAGGTCCCAGCCGTCGAGCAGGACGGCGAATTCCTCGCCGCCGAGACGGCCGGCGTTGCGGCAGCGACGCCGAATCACTCGTGCGACCGCCTTCAACACCAGATCGCCGGCGTCGTGACCCCAGGTGTCGTTGACCTTCTTGAAGTGGTCGATGTCGAACATCACCACCGCGAGCGGCGTATGGGTCTCGTCGCGCAGGCAGGCCTCACCGGCGCGGTCGAAGAAGGCGCGGCGGTTGGGCAGATCGGTCAGCGGATCGATGGTGGCCAGCCGCACCAGTTCGCGTTGGGCGCGGGTCATGCGTTCGGCGGCGCGCAGGCGGGCGGAGAGCTCGGTGGCGATCGGCGGTTTGGTGATGAAGTCGTCGGCGCCCGAATCGAGCGCCTCGATCAGACGTTCGCGATCATGAGACGACGACATGGCGACGACGTAGATCGGATGGCGCGAATTGGCGATGAGGCGAGCCTCCCAGCACAGTTCGAGGCCCGAGACGTTGGGGACCTCGAAGCTGGTCAGCAGCACGTCGATGGTGTCGTCGCCGTGCAGACACTCCAACGCGGCGGCGCCGTCGGAGAACGGCAGCACCTCGTGCCCACCGTCGGTGAGCATCTTCGCCATCAGTTTGAGCCCGATCCTGCTCGGATCCGCCAATACGATGCGCATCCGTCTCCCACGTCCGAAAGTCGATCCCCGCGGCCGTTCGTCGCCCCGACGAGGGGCGTCTCGGACGGTCGACCGACAAGGTGTCATGCCAAGAGTTAGGGGCAGGGCGTTACCGATTCGTTGACGAAACCGGTCGCTTTGTTCCCATCGGCGAAATCGTCGCTACACCATGGGTGGTCGTTCTCCGGAGATCTCGCGAGGGTCGAAGCCGCCGAGCCGCGACCCGCGGTATCGCCCGGGGTCGCGTCGACGGGGGAATGCGTCTATAGTCCGCGCGCCGAGCGGGCCGGATCGAGGTTCCCGCCATTTCGGCATGGATCGGTGTCGGGCTCCGCCGGGTGCCGCGGACCGCCCCTCGCAGAGGGACGGCGGGGCGCGGGCGGTTCCGTTCAGAAGATTTCCGGACACCCGGAGCAGGAAAGGGCGAGATGGCCAACGTCGTAGTCGTCGGGTCGCAGTGGGGCGACGAGGGTAAGGGCAAGATCGTCGACTGGCTCTCCGAGCGCGCCGACGTGGTCGTGCGGTTCCAGGGCGGCCACAACGCCGGCCACACGCTGGTGATCGACGACGTGTCCTACAAACTGTCGCTGCTGCCCTCCGGCGTGGTGCGCCCGGGCAAGCTCGGCGTCATCGGCAACGGCGTGGTGCTCGATCCGCATGCGCTGGTCGCCGAGATGGGCCGCCTCGCCGCCCAGGGCGTGACGGTGAGCCCGGCGACGCTGCGCATCGCCGAGAACTGCACGCTGATCCTGTCGGTGCATCGCGAGCTCGATCAGGCGCGCGAATCGTCCAATTCCGGCACCAAGATCGGCACCACCGGCCGCGGCATCGGTCCGGCCTACGAGGACAAGGTCGGCCGCCGCGCCATCCGCCTCACCGATCTGGCCGAGCCGGCGGCGTTGCCGATGAAGATCGAGCGGCTGCTCGCTCATCACAACGCCCTGCGCCGCGGCCTCGGCCAGCCGGAAGTCGCGGCCGAGACCCTGCTCGCCGAGCTGACCTCGGTGGCGGAGAAGGTCCTGCCGTTCATGGACGTCACCTGGCGGTTGCTCGACGAGCGTCGGCGAGCCGGCGACCGCATCCTGTTCGAAGGGGCGCAGGGTGCGCTCCTCGACATCGATCACGGCACCTATCCCTTCGTCACCTCGTCGAACACCGTGTCGGGGCAGGCGGCGACTGGCTCGGGCCTCGGACCGGGCGCCATCGGCTACGTGCTGGGCATCACCAAGGCCTACACCACCCGCGTCGGCGAGGGGCCGTTCCCGACCGAGCTGAAGGACGAGATCGGCGAGTTCCTCGGCACCCGCGGCCACGAGTTCGGCACGGTGACCGGGCGCAAGCGGCGCTGCGGCTGGTTCGACGCGGTGCTGGTGCGCCAGACCGTCCAGGTCTCCGGCATCGACGGCATCGCGCTGACCAAGCTCGACGTGCTCGACGGGCTCGACGAGATCAAGGTCTGCGTCAAGTATCGCCTCGACGGCAAGGAGATCGACCATTTCCCCGCCTCGCAGAGCGAACAGGCGCGGGTCGAGCCGATCTACGAGACCATCGAGGGCTGGAAGGGTACGACCCGCGGCGCCCGCAGCTGGGTCGATCTGCCGGCGCAGGCGGTCAAGTACGTGCGCCGGGTCGAGGAACTGATCGGTGCGCCGGTGGCGATGCTGTCGACCTCGCCGGAACGCGAGGACACCATCCTCGTCCAGGACCCGTTCCAGGACTGAGGAGACCCGCCTCCGGCGCTGCGCAGGCTTCGGAGGCGTGGGTAACCCTCTTCCCGCGCCGGCGGGTGGTTCCGTTTTCGGCGCGGTGTGGTTACGGTCGATGCCGACGGATGCGCGGCGTCGGGCGGGACGACGGTCTCTTCGTGGGCGGTGACGCCCTCGGGGGGAACGGGGCAGGGTCGCCCGGGTTCGGTCGAGAGGGCGCCGGTCGACGATCGGGTTCTCGCAGAGGCGGATGATGGCGGATTATCATGCGATCCTGAAACGGGCGATCTCGGCCCTGCCCGCGCCGACCGGCGAGGCACGGCGCGCGGTCTACGAGAAGGCGCGGACCGCACTCGTCAATCAGCTGAAGTCGTTCGATCCGCCGCTGGCGGCCTCCGAGATCACTCAGCAGCGGCTCCATCTCGAGGACGCCATCCGCAAGGTCGAATCGGAGGCGGCCAAGGGACTGTTGCGCAAACCGCAGGCGCCGGAGACGCCGCCGCCGGTCGCGACGACGCCTGCCGAGACCGCACCGGTGGTCGTGGCACCGCCGGCGCCGGCCGTCACGGCGCCGCCTCCGTCCGGATCGCCGGTCGAGACCCTGCCGCCGGGTGCGACCCCACCGCCGGCACCGCCGCGCGTCGAGCCGATCGTGCCGCCACCGCAGGGTGGGTCGACCGACGTGCTGAAGCGTGTCGTGGATGCGGCGGGGGCCCTCGGTGGCGCCACCGCCGAACTCGGCCGCCAAGCGCGCGACGCGCTGGCCGAGGCCGGCAGCGAGGCGCCGGTGGCCGCGTCCTTCGGGCGCGAGACCCAGGCGGTGGCCGTCCCTTCGGAAAAAGAGAAGCGACGCCGACGGCGCGAGGAAGTGGCGACCGGCGAACGGGCGCCGTCGCGGCTGCCGGTGATGGTCGGCGTCGGCGTGGCGATCCTGGTGATCGGCATCGGCGTCGTGGCCCTGTGGAGCCAACGCGAGGCGATCTCGGCCTTCTTCGGCGGCGGCAAGGCGCCGGTGATCGATCTCGCCCAGCGGCAGAGCGGCGAGAAGCTGGCGCCCAAGTCGAGCGACCGGTTGGCCGGCGACGAGAGCGCGGCGCGGCCCCCTTCGGCCGCCAAGCCGGTGCCCACCCAGACCATCTCGCCGGTGCCGCAGTTGCAGTCGTCGATGGAACCGTCGGGCATGACCGGCGACGCCGGGACGCAACCGATGCCGACCCAGGCGGTGCCGCTCGTCGCTCAGAAGGCGATCCTCTACGAGGAGGGCAAGGTCGGCGGTGGACAGGCGCAGATCTCGCCCGGCAAGGTGGTGTGGAGCCTGAAGCCGGATCCGACCGATCCGAAACCCGGGGCCCAGCGGCTCGAGGCGCGGGTCGAGATCCCCGATCGTGGCTTCGCGCTGACGCTGTGGATGCATCCCAATTCGGACGCCTCCTTCCCGGCCAGTCACCTGATCGAGCTCAAGTTCACCCTGCCGGGCGACTTCGACGGCAAGTCGATCGGCAACGTGCCCGGGCTGATCCTGAAGACGACGGAACAGGCGCGCGGCGATCCGCTCGCCGGTGCCGCGGCCAAGGTGGCGGACAACTACTTCTGGGTCGCGCTCGGCGCCGTCGAACAAGATCGGACGCGCAATCTGAAGATGATCCGCGAGCGCGGCTGGATCGACGTGCCGATTCTCTACGAGAGCGGGCGCCGCGCCATCCTGACGCTGGAAAAGGCGGGCGCGGGCGACCAAGTGGTCGGCGACGCCTTCACCGCCTGGGGACAGGGCGGCTGACGAACGATTCGCGGGCCCCGATACGTCGCCCGCTTCCTCCCGAGGAGACCAACATGAGTGCCATCCGACCGGTCAAGCGGCGGACGATCCGCGACATCCGTTCCGCCAAGGGCAAGACGCCGATCGTCTGCCTGACGGCCCATTCGGCGCCGGTCGCCGCCATCCTGGATCGCCACTGCGACCTCATCCTGGTCGGCGACAGTCTCGGCATGGTGGTCTACGGCTTCTCCAGCACCCTGCCGGTGACGCTCGACATGATGATCGCCCATGCCGGGGCGGTGGTGCGCGGCTCGACCCGGGCGCTGGTCGTCGTCGACATGCCCTTCGCCACCTATCACGAGAGCCCCGAGCAGGCCTTCCGCAACGCGGCGCGGGTGATGATCGAGAGCGGCGCCCAGGCGGTGAAGATCGAGGGCGGTGTCGAGATGGCGCCGACCATCCGCTTCCTCACCGAGCGCGGCATCCCGGTCATGGCCCACATCGGCCTCTTGCCGCAGTCGGTCAACGCTCAGGGCGGCTTCCGCACCCAGGGTCGCGACGCCGATGCCGCCCGTCGGCTGGTCCAGGACGGGCAGGCGGTGGAAGCCGCCGGCGCCTTCGCGGTGGTGATCGAGGGGACGGTCGAGACGGTGGCGCGCGACATCACGGCGGCGCTGTCGATCCCGACCATCGGCATCGGCGCGTCGGTGGCTTGCGATGGGCAGGTGCTGGTCATCGACGACGTGCTCGGCATCTTCACCGACTTCACGCCGAAGTTCGTCCGCCGCTACGGCGAGGTCGGTCAGGCGATCGAGGCGGCGGTGGAGGCCTATGCCGGCGACGTGCGCGAGCGCCGTTTCCCCGGCCCCGAACACGTGGTGTGACGGGCCGACGACGGCGCACTTGCGTCGGCGTCGCGGATCCGTCATGGTCGTCGCCGTTCCGAGGGGTGTTCTCGTCCGAGAACTGAGATGCCGCATGTCGCGGCGAACCCTTCGAACCTGATCCGGGTCATGCCGGCGAAGGGACGGGAACCTCAGATGACCGCCACGACGCTTCTCTCCGGATCTCCGTCTCGCCCCGCGCCGACATCGGCGCTCGCGTGGAGATCCCCATGTTCCGACGCCTGATCCGTCGCGCCGACGCCGGCAGCGGACCCGCGACCGCGCCGCGCGGCGGGGGCGTGCGCGCCGTCGCCGACATCGCGCTGGTGGTCGGCGGCCTCCTCCTCGGCTGGTGGGCGCTGGTGGCGATCACGCGGCCGCCGCCCTTCATGTTGCCGGGACCGGACCGGGTCGCGAGCGCCTTCGTCGCGCGGTTCGGCGAGCTCGCGAGCAACGCCGCGGTGACCGGCGGCGAGATCCTGCTCGGCCTCGCCCTCGGGGTCGGGCTCGGGGTGGCGACGGCACTCGTCACCGGGGTCTGGCCGTGGACGGCGCGGCTGGTCCAGCCGGTGGTGGTGGTGCTCCAGGCGCTGCCGGTCTTCGCCATCGCGCCGGTGCTGGTGTTGTGGCTCGGCTTCGGCCTCGCCTCCAAGGTCGTCATGGCGGCGATCGTCATCTTCTTTCCCGTCGCTTCGGCGCTCGCCGACGCCGTCGCCCGCACCGATCCGGGATTGCTCGATCTGGCGCGTCTCCATCGGGCGACGACGGCGCAGACCTTCCGGCTGATCCGTCTGCCCGCCGCGGTGCCGGGGCTGGTCTCCGGCCTCCGGATGGCGGCGACGCTGGCGCCGATCGGCGCGATCATCGGCGAATGGGTCGGGGCGTCCTCCGGGCTCGGGCTGATGATGATGCACGCCAACGCGCGGATGCAGACCGACGTGATGTTCGCCGCGCTCGTGCTCGTCGCGGCGATGGCGCTGGCGCTGCGGTTCGGCGTCGACCTCCTCACCCGCCGCTGGGCGCCCTGGGCGCCGGAAAGCGGCGGGTCCCTCCTCCGATCCCTCCCCAGACAAGGATCCCTCGACCGATGAGACGTCTCTTCGCCTCCGCCGCCCTGGCCGTCGCCCTCGCGGTGACCCCGGCCGCCGCCGCCGACAAGCTGACGGTGCTGCTCGACTGGTTCGTCAATCCCGACCAC
>ERZ1645187.5317-NODE-5317-length-10073-cov-7.443502_pt1 | contig 10073 bp, 10 predicted proteins | sample MGYA00575352_ERZ1645187 | MGnify/ENA primary metagenome ERZ1645187 (study PRJEB40837, sample SAMN11349314) | freshwater sediment metagenome | isolation source: river sediment | host: Sediment | place: India: Wazaribad , New Delhi | collected 2017-02-21 ...
CTTCGCAGATGTGGTGGTTGTTGGTGCCGTAGAGCAGTTCGATGTGCAGCGTGATGCCCACGGCCTGCGCAATCGACTGGAACCAGTGTTCGAACAGCTCGGTATCCATTTCGCCCAGCCGTTCCTGCGTGAAGGCGGCCTTCCAGACCAGCCAGGGGCGGCCCGAAATGTCCAGCGCAACACGGCATAGCGCCTCGTCCATGGCGGAGTGCGCTTCGCCATAGCGGCCGATCCCGGCCTTGTCGCCCAGAGCTTCGGCGATCGCCTGACCAATGGCGATGGCGCTGTCTTCGGTTGTGTGGTGCTGGTCGACGTGGAGGTCGCCCTTCACATGGCACGTGATGTCGATCAGCGAATGGCGGCTGAACTGCTCCACCATGTGATCGAGGAACCCGATCCCGGTGGAGACATCATACGCCCCCGTCCCGTCGAGGTTCACTTCGACGAGAATGTCGGTTTCGTGGGTTTTCCGAGCGATCCGGCCAGTACGCATGAGGTCGGCCTATAGGCTGGGCAGCGCAGGAATCAATGTTTGTTCGCGCAATCCCGGCATCCCTTTCCCCTTGACCATGCGGCGGTGTGACGCCACTTGTCCCGGTGATGAGTGATGATATGCCCGATAGCCTGATCCCTTACGATGAAATCGTGCAGGAAGCCCTGCGCGCCGTGGTTGGCCGCGTGCTGGGTGAAGTGGTGGCCGCTGGCGGCAACCTGCCGGGAACGCACCATTTCTATATCACGTTCAAGACCCACGCGCCGGGGGTTTCGATCCCCAAGCACCTGCTGGAACGCTTCCCGGACGAGATGACCATCGTCCTCCAGAACAAGTTCTGGGAACTGGCGGTGGACGATACCGGCTTTTCGGTCGGGCTGTCGTTCAACCAGATTCCCAGCAAGCTGGAAATCCCGTTCAGCGCGATCACCGCGTTCGTCGATCCGGCGGTCGATTTCGGGCTGCAATTCCAGGCGATGGTGCCCGACGATGTGCCCCCGCCGCACGATGATGCGGAAAACGATTCGCCGGTGGCCAGCGTGGACGATGGGTCCAACGTCGTCACCGTGGACTTCGGCAAGAAGAAGTAGGCGGACGATGGCGACGAACCGGCTGCTCGCCTCGATCATCCGCCAGAGCGGCGGGCGGCTGCTCAACACCGCACTGGCCAAGGCGCTGCCGGATGAACCGGTGGTACCGGGCAAGCGCAAGAACGTGCTGGGCGGAATTGCCGGGGCGGTGGCGCTGCGCGTGGCAACCAAATCGGTGCCGGGGGCGATTGTCGTCGGCTCCGGGCTGATCGCCAAGAAGCTCTATGACCGGCGCAAGGCAGCGAAGACGGCGAAGACGGGCACGGCGGCCAGGACCGTGAAAGACACGCCCGCCACTTGATCTGCCCGTGCCATTGCGCGATTGGGGCGCATGGCTTCACCCGATACCCTTCAGCGCCGCGGCCTGATGTTCATCCTGTCCTCGCCGTCCGGCGCGGGGAAGACCACGATTGCGCGCAAGTTGCTGGCCCACGACGGCGAAATCCGCATGTCGGTATCCGTCACCACCCGCGCGCCCCGCCCCGGTGAAGTGGACGGGCAGGATTACATCTTCGTCGATCAGGCCGAATTTGACCGGATGGTCGCCGATGAACAGTTCCTTGAATGGGCGACCGTGTTCGGCAACAGTTACGGCACGCCCAAGGCGCAAGTGAAAGCCGGCATCCGCGAGGGGCAGGATTTCCTGTTCGATATCGACTGGCAGGGCACGCAGCAGCTCTATCAAAAGATGGAAACCGACGTCGTCCGCGTGTTCCTGCTGCCGCCCAGCATCGATGAGCTGCGCCGCCGCCTGACTGGGCGCGGAACCGACCCCGCCGCAGTGATCCAGTCCCGCATGGACCGCGCCCGCGCGGAAATCAGCCACTGGGACGGCTATGACTATGTCATCGTCAACGACGATATCGAGGCGTGCTTTGCCAAAGTCTGCGAAATGCTCGCCGCCGAAGGCATGAAGCGCGCCCGCCAGACCGGGCTGATCGGGTTTGTGCGGGGGTTGATGACGGACTGAGGTTGGGGGCGGCTGCTTGCGGATCGGCGAGCGGCCTGGAGCATGGCTGGAAATGGGTGGCAAGTTGACATTCGTTGCTACCGGTTAGGAGCTGCGAGAACGCTCCTCTATTAGTCGCTGCACCTCGGAAACGCGATTTTCCAGCATCGCAAGATATGGCTTTCCGTGCAGTTCCATCCGATCCGGTGGGTAATTTCGGATCGCATAGCGATAGCGCTCTGCTTCATCTTTCAGTGCAGCCAGCAGCCGCTCAAGATCGCCTTCTGAAAGGTCGTTTCGCTTAGCGTAGGCGTTACCAATGAACATGCGTCTTGATCACTCAGGCTGGTTAGATGGTCAATGATCGCAATGGGGTCCCGTCGCCCCGGACTTGATCCGGGGCTAGGCTTTTCTTTTTGCCCAGCCTTTGGAGCGCACGGGACCCAGCGGATGACCGCCAGTTGGCCCAGCCCCGTGTCAAGCACGGGGCGACGACAGGTGGGCTGGGCGGATGCCTCGCCCCTCAGGGCAATCCCGCCCGGCTGACCGCAACCTCCGTCACCAGCACTTTGCCCAGCGGGGCTTTCGCTGCTTCGCCTGCGTCCGAACTCGGCGCGACGAGCATGAACAGGTGTTTGCCTTCCGGCCCGCCCAGCATGCAGGCGAAGCACGGCAGGCCGCCGGTTTCGACCACGTCCAGCACTTCGCCGCCCGGTGCGATCAGCGCGCATTCGGGGGCGAGCGGGTTGGCGATCCAGATGGCGCCGCTGGCGTCGAGGCAGATGCCATCGGGGACGCGCGGCCAGGTCGGCGCCCATTCGCGGCGGTTGGACAGGGCGCCGTCCGCGCCGATGTCGAGCGCGGTCAGCCGTCCGCCCAGCGTTTCGCCGACGATCAGCGTGTTGCCATCGGGGGGGATGACCATGCCGTTGGGAAAGCTGAACCGCTCACCCGGTGCGGCGTCGCTGACGGTGCCGTCGGGCTGCACCAGTGCCAGACAGGTCTGGGGATGGTCCGCGATCACGCTTTCCGCCCCGCGCGCGTGGATTTCCGCGTCCAGATCGAACCCGAAGTTGCCGACATAGGCGCGGCCCTGCGCATCGACGACCATGTCGTTGCAGAGGTGCGCGGAGTGCTCCGTCAGGTCGGCATGGCAGGTAAACCGCCCATCCGGCCAGCGCCTCCACAATTGGCGCAGTTCCATCCGCACCACCAGCAGCGAGCCATCGGGCATCCAGCCAAGCCCCGATGGCCGTCCTTCAAGCTCCAGTTCGGTCCGCAGATCGCCCGCCAGATCGACCGAGCAGACGCGGTGCGCGTAGAAGTCCGAAAACCACAGGCGGCCATTCCGCCAGCGCGGCCCCTCGCCGAAATAGACCTGATGGGCGAGGGTGCGCAGGCGGTGTTTCATGGGTTCAATGCTCGCCCGATGCGTCCTGGAAGGTTTCCGGGATCCACGCGTTGACGATGCCGCCGTCGATCGGGATCGTGGTGCCGACCACGTAATCGCCCGCGCGGCTGGCAAGGTAGATCGCGCCGCCCGCGATATCCTCGGCTACGCCGACCCGCTTGTAGGGGATGCCCTTGGCGCTGCCTTCGGGGTTCTTGGCCGCGGCCTTGTTCATTTCGCTGGGGTAGGCCCCCGGCGCGATGCAGGTGACGACGATGTTGTCCTTGATCAGCCGCGCGGCCATCCGCTTGGTCAGGTGGATCACCGCCGCTTTCGACGCCTGATAGGAATAGGTTTCCCACGGATTGGGCCGCAGCCCGTCAATCGAGGCGATGTTGATGACCTTGGCCGGACGGTCAAAGCTGGCCGCCGCGTTCAGCAGCGGGTGCAGCTTTTGCGTCAGGAAGAACAGCGACTTGACGTTAAGGTCCATGACCTTGTCCCAGCCCACTTCGGGAAACTCGTCAAAATCGCCGCCCCATGCGGCCCCGGCGTTGTTGACCAGCACATCGAGCCGGGTTTCGCGGGCCGACAGTTCCTCGGCCAGTTGCTTCACCCCGTCCATCTGGCTGATGTCGCCCGCCAGGCCAATGACCTTGCCGGGATACTGCGCTTCGAATTCGGCCACGGTTTCATCCAGCTGCGCCTTCTTGCGCGCGGTGATGTAAACCCGCTCACACCCGGCGGCGAGGTAGCCTTCGAGCAGCATCTTGCCGATCCCGCGCGACCCGCCGGTAATCAGCGCGATCTTGCCTTCCAGGCTGAACAGTTTGGTGAAGTCCATTGTCGTGTCCTTTCCATGCCCCCTCCTCTGAAGAGGAGGGGGCTTCGGCATCCTCAATACCCCGTCAGCTGCGCGACGCGTTCGGCGTGGTAGTAAACGTCGCCCATGAACTCGGCCAGCGCACGGTCGCGCTTCATGTAGAGGCCGATATCGTATTCGTCGGTCATCCCGATGCCGCCGTGCATCTGCACGCCTTCCTTGACTGCGAGGCCCGCCGCCTTGCCCGCCTTGGCCTTGGCGACCGAGACCATCAGCTCCGCCTTGTCCGATCCGCCATCGAGCAGCTGCTGCGCCTTGATCGTCGCGGCGCGGGCAATCTCGATTTCAGAGTACAGGTGCGCGGCGCGATGCTGGAGCGCCTGGAACTCGCCGATCAGCTTGCCGAACTGCTTGCGCTGCTTGAGGTACGTGGTGGTCATGTCGAATGCGCCGCCCGCCACGCCGACGCTTTCCGCCGCCGCGCCGATCCGGCCTGCGGCCAGCACCTTGTTCAGCAGATCGCGTCCGCCATCGACTTCGCCGATCACCGCATCGGCATCGACCAGCACGCCGTCGAGCTTCACGTGGGTGGCCATCGAGCTGTCGACCAGCCGGACGGCATCCTGGCTGAGGCCCGCCGCATCCTTGGGTACGGCGAACAGCGTGATCCCTTCGGCGTCGTCATCGTTGCCGGACGTGCGGGCGGCGACCACCAGCATGTCGGCGCTGCCGCCTTGCAGGACAAAGCTTTTCGCGCCGTCCAGCTTGAACCCGTTGCCAGCGCGGGCGGCGCGGGTCTTGATCCGTTCGGGGCGGTGCTTTGGCCCTTCGTCGATGGCGACCGCGAACACGCTCTCACCGGCCAGCAGCCCCGGCAGGTAGCGCCCGCGCAGTTCCGCATTGCCCGCGCCCAGCGCCGTCGCGGCTGCCACCGCGCTCGTCAGGAAGGGTGAGGGGGTGAGGTTGCGGCCGATTTCTTCGAGCACGATCCCGGCTTCGACATGGCCCATGCCCAGACCGCCATCGGCTTCGGCCACCAGCACGCCAGTCAATCCCAGTTCGGCGAACTGCTTCCACAGACCGTGGCCGAACCCGTCCTTGCAGCCCTGATCGCGCCAGTGGCGCAGCTGTTTGGCGATCGCGCCTTCCTCGGCCATGAACGACCGGGCGGTGTCGGCCAGCATGGCCTGATCTTCCGTATGATAAAGCGGCATTGCAGTATTCCTTGAATTTCTGGCGCCCGGCAGGCCGGGGTCGCGGGGCGGAGGCTCAGGCTCCCGGCAGGTCGAGGATGCGTTTGGCGACGACGTTGAGCATCACCTCGCTGGTTCCGCCCTCGATCGAATTGGCCTTGGTCCGCAGCCAGGCGCGGGCCTTGCTGCCGCCGTCGGAGGCCTCGCTCTCCCATTCCAGCGCGGCACTGCCGCCGCCCGCCATCAGCAGCTCGTACCGGCGCTTGTTCAGCTCGGTCCCGGCATACTTCATCATGTTCGGCTGGGCGGGGTGGGCCTTGCCGACTTTGGCTTCGTCGAGGAACTTTTCGCCCATCGCCGAAAACGCCAGCGCATCGACGTCGAACATCGCGATTTCGGCGCGCAGCAGCGGGTCTTCGAGGCCCGCGCGGCTGAGCACCGGGCCGAGCGTGTTGAGCCGGTCGTTCCCGCCCGCGCCCGAAATCATCTCGCGCTCATGCCCCAGCAGGTACTTTGCCACATCCCAGCCGCGATTGAGTTCACCCACGATCTGCGCCTTGGGCACGACGACGTTGTCGAAGAACGTTTCGCAGAACGGCGAGTTGCCCGAAATCAGCAGGATCGGCTTGGTCGAGACGCCCGGCGTGGTCATGTCGAACAGCAGGAACGAAATGCCCTGATACTTGTTCGCCTTGTCGGTGCGGACCAGGCAGAAAATCCAGTCGGCCTTGTTGGCATAGCTGGTCCAGATCTTGGATCCGTTGACGACCCAGTGATCGCCCTTGTCCTCGCCGAAGGTCTGCAAGCTGACGAGGTCCGAGCCGGAACCCGGTTCGGAATAGCCCTGGCACCAGCGGATTTCACCGCGCGCGATCTGGCCGAGGTAGTGGACCTTCTGTTCCTCGGTCCCGAACTTCAGCAGCGCGGGGCCAAGCATCCAGATGCCAAAGCTGGACAGCGGCGGGCGCGCGTTGATGCGGTGCATTTCCTCGCGCCAGATCTTGGCTTCCGCCGGGGACATGCCCGCTCCGCCATAGGCCTTGGGCCAGTCGGGCACGGTATAGCCCTTGGCCACGCAGCGTTCGAGCCACTGCTTTTGCGCCTCGTTCTTGAACTGGAAATTGCGGCCGCCCCAACAGACGTCGTCTTCGTCGCGGGCGGGCTGGCGCATTTCGGCCGGGCAGTTTTCTTCAAGCCACGCGCGGATTTCGGCGCGGAACGCATCAAGGTCTGACATGGATCGGACTCCTCTCTTAATCGCAAGGTTAAAGCGAGTCGGCACGGGCGTGCAAGCCCGGATTTCCGCGATTTGGCGCAAAGCGCGCTTGCCGTAGCGTCAAGCGTAATGGCGTTGACCGCGCCGGTTTCGTGCCTAAGCTGCCCCCAAAATCAGAACAGACAGGAGTGGATATGCGTTTCAGCGGCAAGTGCGTCGTCATCACGGGGGCGGCATCGGGAATCGGGCGGGCGGCCACGCTGCTGTTCGCCCGCGAAGGGGCGCAGGTGTTCGCGGCCGATCTCAACCTTGATGGGGCCAAGGCGGTTGCCGCCGAAGCAGCGGGAATCACGCCGGTTGCCTGCGATGTCTGCGATGTCGCGCAGATCAAGGCGCTGATGGATCAGGCGGCTGGGGCCTGCGGCGGGATCGATGTGGTGTTCAACAACGCTGGGGCTGGCGGCGCACGCGAGGGCATTGACGAGATCGACGCCGATGGCTGGGATTTCACCTTCCACCTGCTGCTGCGCTCGGTCGCGATGGGCATCCGCTATGCCGTGCCGCACATGAAGGGCCGCAAGGGTGCCTCGATCGTCAACACCAGATCGATCGCGGCGGTCGGGCCTGGCTATTCGCCAACGGCCTATGCCGTGGCCAAGGCCGGCGTGCTGCACCTGACCAAGTGCGCGGCGACCGATCTGGCCCAGTTCGGCATCCGCGTGAACGCGGTGCAGCCGGGCTTCATCAACACCAACATCTTCACCGCCAGCATGGAAATGCCGGCCGAAATGGTCGACACCGCCAAGGCGATGATTGCCCAGATGTCCAGCCAGGCCCAGCCGGTGGCGCGCGGCGGTCAGCCGGATGACATCGCCAACGCGGTGGCATTCCTGTGCAGCGACGCGGCCAGCTTCATGACCGGGGCTTCGCTGATCGTCGATGGCGGCATTACCATCGGCCCGCGCCATGCATGGGATCCGGATGCGCCGGGGATGTTCGATACGCTGCAAGCCATGGCCGAAGGGAAGCTGGGCGCCCAGCAATGACCGGCGGCGCAGTGGGAGTTGGTGGGCCCGAACCAGGCGCGGTCAGTACCCCCGCGCCCGTGCGCCTGCCAACGCGGCTGCGGCTGTTCCACGGCCTCGGTTCGGCTGCCTATGGCATCAAGGACAATGGCTTTTCGACCTTCCTGCTGATCTTCTACAGCCAGGTGATCGGACTGGATGCCAAGCTGGTGTCGCTGGCGCTGATGCTGGCGCTGGTGGTCGATGCGTTCATCGATCCGATTATCGGGCATATGTCGGACCGGACTTATACCCGCTGGGGGCGGCGCCTGCCGTGGCTCTACCTTGCGCCGATCCCGCTGGCGCTGTCATGGCTGCTGCTGTGGACGCCGCCCGCCGATGAAACGCTGATTTTCCCGTATCTGGTGCTGGTCGCGATTCTGGTGCGGACGCTGATCTCGTGCTGCGAAGTGCCGTCGCAATCGCTCGTCGCGGAACTCTCCACCGATTACGATGAACGCACGGCGCTGATCCGGTTCCGCTACCTGTTCGCGTGGGGCGGGGGGCTGCTGCTGTTTTTCCTCGCCAACACGGTGTTCCTGCGCGCCAATGAAACGCACAAGTATGGGCAGCTCAATCCGGATGGCTACTGGCTCTATGGCCTGACCGGGGCGGTGATGATGGCGGTCGTCGTGCTGGTATCGGCGCTGGGGCAGCATCGCCATGTCGCGCGGGTGCCGGATGTTCGCCCCGAAAAGACCTCGGCGCTGGCCGCTTTGCGTGAAATCATCGAATCGCTGCGCCACCCCGCCGCGCTGATCCTGCTGGGCGGGGCGGCGATTGCAATTTCCAGTTCGCAAATGACCTTCACGATTTCCAACTTCCTGTACCTCTATGTCTGGGAGTTTTCGGAAACCGGGTTTGCGCTGCTCCCCTGGCTGCTGATGGCGGGCGTGGTGGCCTCGTTCATTCTGGTTCAGCCGCTGCACCGGCACCTGGGCAAGCGCGGGACAGCGGTGGTCTGCGCGCTGGTCAGCGTGGTGTTCTGGGTGTCGCCGTTTGCCTTGCGACTGGCGGGGTTCTGGCCCGAAGTCGGCTCGCCGCAATCGACTTATCTGCTGTTCGGCTTCGTGCTGGTGTCCAACATCAACGCGGTGATGGTGACCATTTCCGCGCAGTCGATGCTGGCCGACGTGGTGGAGGCATCGCAGGCGGAAACCGGCCGCCGGACCGAGGGCGTGTTCGCCGCCGGGTGGATGTTCGTGCAGAAGTGCGCGACGGCGGCGGGAATCGGGCTGACCGGGCTGCTGGTCAGCTATTCGGGTCTGCCGCGCAAGGCGATCCCCGGACAGGTGGAGCAGGGCGTGATCGACACGCTGACGCTGTCCTACTGCGTGATCGTGGTCATCGCGGCGGGGGCCTCGACGCTGATCTTTTCGCGCTTTCCGATCACCCGCGCCGACCACGAGGCACGGCTGGCGGCCCTGTCCGCCGCGCGGATCAACCCCGATGCGGAAGGAATGCATCCCTGACGCTTAATCGTTCGATTAAACACCTTGGCGCAAGGGCGCGCCTCTGGCACTGATGGTGCCGAGATTCGACAGCATAAGGAAGGACTAAGATCATGGATTTCGACCCCACCGAACGGCAAGTCTATTGGCGCGACCGGGTGCGCCAGTTCATCGAAAACCATGTCCGCCCGCGCCAGGCCGACTACAAGAAGCAGGATGCCGAAGGCGGGCGCTGGAAAGTGCTGCCGGTGATCGAGGAAGAGAAAGCCCGCGCCAAGGCGCAGGGCATCTGGAACCTGTTCATGCCGCCGCAGTCGGGCCGCACGCACGTGGACGACACCTTTGAATTCGAAGGTCCGGGCCTCACCAATCTGGAATACGCACTCTGCGCCGAGGAAATGGGCAGGATCGGCTGGGCTTCGGAAGTGTTCAACTGCTCCGCGCCGGACACCGGCAACATGGAAGTGCTGCACCGTTACGGCACGGCCGCGCAGAAGGAACAGTGGCTGAAGCCGCTGATGAACGGCGAAATTCGCTCCGCCTTCCTGATGACCGAACCGCAGGTCGCCTCGTCTGACGCGACCAACATCGAATGCTCGATCCGCCGCGAAGGTGATGAATACGTGCTCAACGGCACCAAGTGGTGGTCGTCGGGCGCGGGCGATCCGCGCTGCAAGATCGCCATCGTGATGGGCAAGACCGATTTTGAAGCGAAGAAGCACGCCCAGCAATCGATGGTGCTGATGGAACTGGATGCGCCGGGCGTCGAAATCGTCCGTCACCTGCCGGTGTTCGGCTATGACGATGCGCCGCACGGGCACATGGAAATCAAGCTCAACAACGTCCGCATCCCGGCCAGCAACATGCTGCTGGGCGAAGGGCGCGGGTTCGAGATCGCGCAGGG
>ERZ1645187.5318-NODE-5318-length-10072-cov-4.617650_pt1 | contig 10072 bp, 5 predicted proteins | sample MGYA00575352_ERZ1645187 | MGnify/ENA primary metagenome ERZ1645187 (study PRJEB40837, sample SAMN11349314) | freshwater sediment metagenome | isolation source: river sediment | host: Sediment | place: India: Wazaribad , New Delhi | collected 2017-02-21 ...
GCCCCCAATGCTGAGATTTGCGATAACAAAGCATGATTCAGGTAGGTGAAAGTAAAGGCCTGCTGCATTAACAATTGCTTGCTTTTGGGTTCCTGGCGCATACTGTACCAGGCAAGCGCCAGGTCGTTATCAGCCAGGTGTGCTTCACGACGGGCGATCCTGTAATCCAGATCATCGGGACTTACAGCTTTGTATTCGTTGGTTATTGCCTGCAGGTAGGCTGTGTTTTTGCTGATTGCTTTTGAAATGAGTCCGGGCATTCGTTTGTATTGCCATCCGGGCCACAAAAACCGGATTACCACAAATGAAATAAATGCACCGGTGAGTGTATTGATCAGCCTGGGTCCCATGATGTGGAACCCGGCATCGGCCGTAACAAGGTTAAATGCGCTGATCACAAACATGGTGATAAAAATTACGGCTAGGGAATAGTTGGTTTTCAGCCAGTAGAAAAAGGCCATTGCCGAAGCTAACATCAGCAGCAATTGTGCTGCCGCAGTGGTGAAAATCTGTAAAAGCATGGCTCCCAGTAAAACACCGCTGACTGTACCCATCAAACGCTGGAACAATCTGCGTCTTGTGTCGCTGTAAGTGATCTGGCTGACAAATAAACTGGTCAGCATTACCCAGGCACCTTTTTCAAGTTCCAATGATTTTACCAGGATAAAACCAATCAAAAAACTGAGACTCAAGCGCACGGCATATCTGACCCGGGGATGTTTTAACGAAAGCTGAGATCTGAACCGCTCAAATGCCGACCGTTCATCTTTCTGTAAACGCGGAATAATGGTGCCTTCCTCAGAATTATCAAGGTTTTTTAATGATAAATGGGAGCGATAAAGATTGTGATGCAACAAAATCAAGGGTTGGGCCGACTGGTTGTCCGGCTTTTGAAGCTTGTCTTCAATGGCCTTGGAAATCCAGTCGAGGGCAGGCGGATGATGATAAACAGTTCCGGTCAGGATACTTTCTGCCAGAAGTTTGGTTGCAAAGGAAAGCTGACGAAGCATTTCACCAAAACCTTCCATGATTTCAACATTCGCAGCATCGTTGCTCAGCTTATCATGCCGCTCATGACTGGATGCCGCCCGTTCATGCAAGCTCTGCAATAGCATAAAACGCTGAAGATAAGGACGCAGTTCTTCGGGAATACTGACTTCGTTCCCGTAATTATTCAGTACCTCCTTGATTTTTTCCAGCGAATTGACGACATTGATATTTAAAATCGCAAGATCTTTATTGATTTCAGCCTGAATTTCCTTGTTACTCGGGAATAAACCTGCCTTTCTGTCCAGGTATTTTGACAAGGCCATAAATCCGTTTGCCAGCTGCTCTTCCAGCAGTCGCCAGGGTTTTAAGTACATCAATAATAACGTCATCAACCCGTGAAACAGCGCTCCGGCAGGTAACAAAACCGACTGCCAATACCATGCCGGGCTGATTTCGATTCCCAGCATCGCATAAATTCCAACCAATATTGCCCCAAAAGTGATTGTTCTGTAACGCTCGCCAATTCCGCCCAATAAAATAAACACGATGGTGGAAAGTACAAAACCGGTTCCCAGCAACCACGGATAATCATTTAAAAGCCCAACCGAAAAACTGGACACAAAAAAGCTGAGTATCGTAATTGTCAGGGCTTTCAGACGGCCTTTCGGATGATCGTCGGTTTCTGAAAGTGCCCCGGCCAGTGCACCTAACGCCAGCGTAACTCCGAAAAATGGTTTTCCGGCAACTATAAAAGGAATTGACAATATGCTCATGGAAAGTGTGATCCGAAATGTAAAAAAACGGTTCGGATGCAACCGGAACCACCGGAGTATTCCCTCAAACTGATTTAGCCGGATATTGTTGTCTTTTTCTGTCATTCACTTTTGTAATTAATGAAACAAAACTAAAGGAATGAATCCAAATCCTGATGTTTTATTTCGGTTGAACTTACGGAAATATCCATAAAATAAACCGTTGATTCATGTCAAAATAAATAATTATGATTCGCTGTCAACTTTTCGGCGTTTAATCCGTTTTCTGAAAAAATTGCTGCTGAGTTTCAGTAAAACAAATATTTATGACTCCGGGTATGTTTTATTTTTTTTGATTAAACCGGATATTGACTTCATAAACTTTTTGAGTGCAGGGAATATCCGCAATTTTCAGATATAATCAACAGGATTCAGGATTTGTGGGAATTATGCAACAGCATCTCCGGTTTCGGAGAAAGGATGTATTGTAAATTAAGTGTTCTGTATATGAATAAGTTGCCAGGATTAAATCAATCAAATAAATATAATATGGAATGAAGGCGGATTACAAATTTTTATTATTTGTGTGGATGTTGTTGGCTTTGATGACTGTCGATGTGAAACGGTTAAATGCTCAAAATGACACGCTAAATCTGCAGTTCAACAACATGAAAAACTTCATAAAAAAAGGCAGTTGGCTGACCGGAGGCACTTTATCGATGAAATTCAGAAACAGTACCGATAAAAATGAATTGATAAGGTATGTTGAAGACAATAAGACTTACGACTTTGCCATTCGTGTTGACGGAGCTTATGCTTTTACAAATTACAACTATGCAGGCCTTGCGCTGCAGTTTGGACAGGCAGGCCGCTCGGGTGATTATCAGAATTCGGATGGGGTACCCTACACCGAAGATGCTTATGGCATTGGTTACTCGTTTATTCCATTTCTGCGAAACCTCACACCCATCGATAAACATGGCAGGTTTAACATCATTACGCAAATCGAATTATTGACACAAATTGAACAGGGAATCACACAAACAGTTTTAAACGAAGAGCTTACAAGGCGACAATCGGTAAAATACACGGGTTCGCTGGGTGTTCGTCCGGGAATCAGTGTTTTTGTCTTGCGAAATGTGGCTTTTGAAACAACACTGAATGTTGCCGGGGTCCGTTATGGTTTTGAGAAGATCCAAACAACCAATCAACCTGTTGCAAGAACCGAAACCGCCAGCATCGATTTCAAAATCGATCTTCTTCAGCTTAACATCGGGATTTTTGTTTATATCCGTCCTCAAAAATCATAATCATATGAAGACAAATCGTATTAAAACAGTCAGCCTGCTGCTGGTAATGATTATGACAATGGGTTCCTGTATCAGCGAATACCATTTCGGAAAATACAACCTGGCAAAAATCATCGCATTTGCCATCGAAAACCAGGTGGGAACAGTGAATATTGACCATGATGCCCTGCTAATCACAGTATTGGTTGATGAATCATCAGATATCAGTTCCCTGAAAATCAACATACTTGAAGTTTCTTCGTTTGCCACCGTATCACCAGCCAGGGGCGATGTTGTTGATTTTTCGGAACCGGTACCTTTTACTGTAACCGCAGAAGATGGTTCATCGCAAATTTACACAGTGATAGCCAAACGCAGCCAGGCAGAAATCCAGCTCAGCAATTCGGATTTTCAGGATTGGTACGAAGTTACAGGTTCAAAAAAATATTATGAACCGGGTATCAATAAAGATGAAACCATCTGGGGAACCGGCAATCCGGGTGTGGTGACGCTGGGTGCCCCCAATGTAAATCCATCGGGTTCGCCTGAAAATGTGTTTGCGCTGCTTAAAACAGTGGAACTTCCTTTAGGAGCCGTAATGGGGCAGGGGATTGGTGCCGGTTCCATGTTTACCGGATTTTTCAAACTCAATGTATCGAATCCCGTTTCATCTGCAAAATTTGGAGTACCCTATTCTGCACGTCCAAAATCATTCAAAATTAAGTATAAATACAGTCCGGGCCCGGTCGTGAAAAATGGCAATCTCAGCAACCTTCCCGGAGCCAGGGATTCATGCGATATTGGCATTACATTAACCGATCGTTCGGAAGAGCCCTACAAACAGGTGGCGGTTGCATGGTTCAGGAGTGGTAAAAACATTACGGAATGGGAAACAATCAACCTGAATTTTAAATATGGCAATATAGAAACACCCGCAATTTATGAACGGCCGAAGGATGTTTACATTCTTGACAATGGCAGGGAACGGCTGGTTCCGGTGGTTTTTGGAACAGGCAATGAAAAACCGACTCATATTTCAGTTGTGTTTGCATCGAGCCACCGCGGCGACTATTTTGAAGGTGCGCCCGGAAGCGAGCTTTTTATTGATGACTTGGAAATTATTTACTGATATTCAGCGGGAAATTGTAAATTTAATCCTTATGATAAGGGGGAAAAAAATGCTGCACAAATACCTTTTTGCATTCATCTTGTCAGGGTGCATGTTGTCGGGATTATTTGCGGAAGCGCAGCAGACCACAACTGTATTTTCCGATTCTGTAAGGGTACAGAAAGACCTTTTCGAAATAATCAGGGAAGCCATGAAAAAGCCTCCTGTTGACAAACAAAACAAAAAAGGTTCATTGTTGCTGATTCCCATTGTAGCCTCCAACCCGGCCACCGGATTTATGGTTGGTGCCGGTGGACAGTATGCCTGGAAACTGAAAGCCAGTGACCGTTATTCCACCTTTAACCTGAGTGCCCAGCTGACTACAAAAGGCCAGAAAATGATATTTCTGAAAAACAATATTTATACGGCTGGTAACAGACTTTTTCTCAGCGGCGACTGGCGTTATCTCATATTTTCGCAACCTACCTACGGTTTGGGAACCAATGCTCCCGATGGCGGAATTCTTGATTACCAGTTTGGACTAAGCGGAATTGAAACCACCATCGACTCGCTGGCACAGCCCATGCAGTTCGATCATGCCAAATTTCACCAGACCATTTCTTTCGAAATCAAGGAGAATATTTATGCGGGCATTGGTTATAATTTTGATTCCTATTCAAATATCGTGGATGAAAAACTTCGTTTAATGCCGGGCGATTCGCTGATTACAAGCCATTTTGCCTATAATTCATTCTATGAATTCAGTACAAAACGCTATTATTCATCAGCAGTAAACCTGAGTGTTTCCTACGATTCACGCGATAACATTATCAATCCATACAAGGGTTATTATGCCTTGATTAGCTGGCGAGGCGGACTGAAAATGCTGGGGAACAAAGAAAATACAAGTTTTTACCAGTTGGAATACAGGAGCTATCATGCGGTGTCGGTTAAAAATCCGCGTCATTTGGTTGCGCTCTGGGCGATGGGTAATTTTTCTCCTGCCGGCGAGTTACCCTATATGTTGTTGCCTGCCACGGCATATGACCAGCGGGGGCGAAGCGGTCGCGGATATGTGCAGGGCCGCTACAGGGGAAACAACCTCGTGTATGCTGAAAGTGAATACAGATTCCCCATTTCCCGGAACGGAATTTTGGGAGGTGTTGTATTTCTGAATATGATCACCACCGATAATCCGGTCATTCAACTTCAGCTTTTTGATGCCGTGAAACCGGGATATGGATTTGGCCTGCGTGTGATGGCTGATAAATATTCCCGTACCAATGTTGCCCTCGATTTTGGTTTTGGCAACCGTTCAGGGGGTTTTTATCTGAATGTTTCAGAAACATTTTAAACGATCTTTTAATGATGTTCAATTGATAAATTTCTGTTGTGGTAAAAATGATCCTGCCCGGAAGAGGCAATTACAGACTACAACATGTTATAAACCTGTTATACTGAATATAATGAGATAATTTTTAAACCTGTCACAATGAATTCAATGAAACTGATCCTGTTTGCCGGACTAATCCTGTTTACCAGCGTCACTGTCCGGTCGCAAAATGAATTGCAACCCGATTCTTCAAACCAAAACCGGGAAGTTGATATTGTCCAATCGTTGAAGCAATTCAATGAGCAGCAAATTGCCGATTCGATGCTGAAAGCCGAGCTGCAAATGCAGTTAAGTTCCTCGCAGAGGATGAGTGAGTCAAGATTTGCCGAGCTGCAAAAACAGATCATTCAGATAGAAATACAGCAGAAACGACGCAGTGAATTGAAAAAGCAGCAGGTTGAAATAATCCGTAAATCAGCTGTTGGTTTTCCGGTCACCGGCGTTATGGGCGATACACTTTTTGAGATCTTTACAAAATTCGGTGTTCTTACTGCATCCGAAAGAGCCGGAAGGATATCAGCCAAAATTGATGAATTGTACAGTAATGATTACTTTGTGGCCGATTCACTGAAAGTGATCAGCACAGAGGATTTTACCGACATTGTTTACAGGGAATCGATTGTGATGAGCATTTCGGAGACCGATGCTTTACTTTATGGAAAACCGGCTCCTGCATTAGCGCTTGAACTGCGCGATAAAATGGCGGCATCAATTGAGAATGCGAAAATTGAGAACAGTCCGAAGAAAAATCTCCAGCGTTTTGTTATGGTGGCGGCCATAATTGTACTGGCATTGCTGATTTTCTGGCTGTTAGGCAAAGCATACAGAAAAGTGGTTGTATTTCTGGAAACAAACAAAACGCGGTGGTTCAAAAAAATGGCTTACAAAGACTATGTTTTTCTGAATGAGGAACAACAACACAAAGCGGTTCTGTCGGTTTTTAACCTGATTCGCTGGGTGATTTTTCTGATTTTACTGTATGTCGCGTTATCCGTTATTTTCAGCATTTTCCCGTTTACACGCGGCTGGGCTGACCAATTAATTGGTCTGATTGTTTCGCCATTGAAAAAAGTATTGATAGCAATCGTAAAATTTTTCCCCAACCTTTTCAGCATCATTGTCATTATTGTAATCATGCGGTATTTTATCAGGCTGGTAAAATACATTTTTACCGAAATCAACGATGAAAAGCTTACCATACCGGGATTTCACCCTGATTGGGCGATGCCTACCTACAGCATTGTCAGGATTTTACTGATTGCTTTTAATATCGTGTTAATCTATCCATTTTTACCAGGTTCAGGCTCCGATATTTTTAAAGGTGTTTCCGTTTTTGTGGGAATCCTTTTTTCGCTGGGTTCTTCGTCGGCTATATCCAACATGGTGGCAGGTCTTGTAATCACCTACATGCGTCCGTTTAAAATTGGCGACCGCATCAAAATAGGAGAAATCACGGGTGATGTAATTGAAAAATCGTTGCTGGTGACACGTGTACGCACCCCAAAAAACGAGGAAATCACCATTCCCAACTCATCGGTGTTATCGGGAAACACCACCAACTACACCACCATGGCCAAAGCCGACGGGCTGATTATTTACACCACAGTAACCATCGGTTATGACGTACCCTGGCGTGAAATGCACAAAGCGCTGATTACAGCAGCTGACCGCACCAGTTCGCTGCTTAAGGAACCCAAACCATTTGTACTGCAAACCAGTCTCGACGATTTTTATGTGTCGTACCAGATAAATGCCTACACACGCGATGCCAGTGCACAGGCCCGTATCTATTCCGAGTTGCACCAGCACATTCAGGATTGCTGCAATGAGGTGGGTATCGAAATTATGTCGCCCCATTACAGGGCGGCGCGTGATGGCAATACATCCACCATTCCGGCAGGGTATCTGCCTGAAGATTATAAAACACCCGGGTTTAATGTGGCTTTTCAGCCGGGAAGAGGGGATGAGAAATCAAAAGATCAAACCAAAACCACATAAATCGTGGCATTCATCCGGAATGAGATCTGACTGACATTAATGCAAGTACTTACTGATTAACCCACCTAACAGATAGGCGGAAACGGGAGTATTTAATTTGCCAGTGCCGGTATTTCAGAAAGCGGGCCGAGGAGAACTTTGACAGCAAACCTTTGGCATTCCCGTATAGCCGGAACCTGGGTTATTTACCAAAAGTTTCACCGGGGCTGACATCCGACTCCGTTCGGGTTCGAACATCCCAGGCGAACGAATATTTTCTATAATCATAACCCCCCTGGATTTTGATTGGGCAATGCATCCCGAAATTTTAGGAATCAATCGCAGGCGGCAAAAACGCTGTTAAAAACCGCATCACCCTGTGCCATCAAAGAGCAAACAGATGTGGCGGCAGAGCCGGAATAAATTGAAATAAGATGCCGGAGGCATCACATGTTCAGAAAACTTTCAAAAAATAACAATTACCTATCGTTTTATACAACGTTGGCGATGTTTCAAAGACCCTTTATAACAGAGTTTTAGCTATTTTTTTAACCAATAAAATTTTGTAGATTCGCAAAAAATCAGCGGCCTATGCTTTTATTTTTATCCATCCTGGGTATTTTACTGTCTGTAATTCTGTTGGTTTTCAATGCACAAAAAAACGGGTCAACCATTTATCTTGGTCTTTTCTTTTTGCTTATCAGTCTGTACGGTTTTTATCAATATGTTCTGCTTTATTCCAAATCTGTATTACTCGTTGAGATTCTACTTGTTGGGTTCGCCATTGTATTTCCGGTGCTTTACCTTATTGGTCCCCTGTTGTACTGGTACATAAGGAGTGTGCTGACTGATAATTCACGTTTTACCCGTAAAGATATCTGGCATCTGTTGCCGACAATAATTTATTTTTTATGTGCCATACCATACACTTTTGTGCCGCTTACAGAAAAGATACAGGCAGCGAAAGAAGTTGTTAAGGACGTAAGTTATATGCAAACCTACCATTCCACCATATTAGATCAGTTATTTCCTGTTTCAGCAATTTACCTGAGCCGTCCAATACTGGTTTTAGTTTATACGCTCTTGTCGATGGGATTATTCATCAACTTTCTGGTGAAGAAAAAATCAACAGAAGTTTTTACAAAACAGCGTTTCATGAAAAAATGGCTGTGCTTTTTACTGGGTTTTCTGTTGGTATTGGAAGTAACCCAGATATTTCTCATCATCAAAGCCTTCGAAATGCATTTTTCTGAATTGTATTTCACGCTCAATATTTTACGGATACTTTCGGCTTTGGGGATGATAGGACTGATTATCTCGCCTTTTTTCTTTCCAAAAATTTTATATGGATTACCCCGGATGCCTGAATCAGTGATGGATGAAGTGAAAGAAAACATGAAAGAACCTTCTGTGCCATCCGGTGAAAGCAGAAATCCCAATCCTTTTGAATACACATATATTCATTCAATCGGGCAAAAAACCGATGCCTGCATGAAAGAGCATAAACCCTATCTTCAACCCGATTTTAACCTGGCTCATCTGTCGGTTCATACACAAATCCCGGTGCATCATCTTTCCTATTATTTCAGGGAAGAAAAAAAACAGCACTTTAACGATTACCGCAACCAATGGCGGATAGACCATGCCAAAAAACTTATAAAAGAGGGCAAAGCCAATGAAATAACCCTTGAAGCTGTTGGACTCATGTGTGGATTTTCATCCCGGAACACATTTCTTACCACGTTTAAAAAGGTTGAAGGAATCACTCCCAGTACTTTTGCAGCTCAATCAAAAAATTAGTTCACAATTTCTTGCATCAGATTTATAAAAACGATGCAAAGGTGACTCCCAAAAATTTCAGCATTCCTTTTCACTTCCCGAATTTTGATTCGGGTTATTACCACAGCTGAATTCATGAGATGGTCATGCAAAGCTGAATAGCAGTTAGCATGACTGTCGCTGATCAGCAGAAGTAGATTACCTTAATTCGACTGAGTTATAACCTTTAAAAATTTTTATCATGAAAAAAATTTTCTTTCTTAACCTTATGTTGCTCCTCATAAGTTGGAGCTTACATTCACAAACAGCCATTGTACCTGTAGGTAATGGTTCAAGCAGTAATCCTTACCAAATTGCATCTCTTGAAAATCTTTACTGGATTTCTGTAAATCCAACCGAATGGGATAAAAACTTCATCCAAACTACCGATATAGATGCTTCTGCAACAGCAGGATGGCCTAATGGAGGCTGGACACCCATTGGTACAATGGATAAGAATTACAATGAATTTCCTTTCAAAGGTACTTATGATGGTAAAAATCATACCATAAGTGGCTTAACAATAAACAAGCCAACATCAACAGATGATTTATTTAATGGAATGTTTGGTTATGTAACAGGATCCACCATTCAGAACCTGGGGCTTCTCGATTTGAATATTACTGCCTATTATTTTGCCGGAGGTTTAGGCGGACGCTTAAGTGGATGCACTGTTATAAATTGCAATACAAAAGGCTCTATTACAACTTCTATAATAGAGTCAGGTTACTGCACAGGAGGTTTA
>ERZ1645187.5319-NODE-5319-length-10071-cov-5.283846_pt1 | contig 10071 bp, 12 predicted proteins | sample MGYA00575352_ERZ1645187 | MGnify/ENA primary metagenome ERZ1645187 (study PRJEB40837, sample SAMN11349314) | freshwater sediment metagenome | isolation source: river sediment | host: Sediment | place: India: Wazaribad , New Delhi | collected 2017-02-21 ...
AAGACTGCTGCGATCCTGGCAAATTGATTGAATAGTCTTTTTACAGGCTTCCCTGCGCCCTCGTCAGATCGCTTATTTGCCAACTTCCAAATCATTTCATCAAAGGCAGTTTCCACAAGCTCCGGAGCGACTTCGAACGTTTTAAAGTCCATACCATGCCACAATTGAAGAAGTTCACCTATTTCCTGTTCCGAGATTTGAAATTCTTTGCAGACCGCGTTTTTGCGGTCTACGTCATAGGTATTCCATTCCAAAAGAACTTTTTGGAATTCTTTGTCGGTTATTAGAATTGAAATGTCTTCGGCATTTTTCATTGCGCAGAATATTTGATTCTGCCACTATAGAGAGGAATATCAGAAAAGCATAATCAAATTATTCCATTTTTTTTTGAAGGAAATTGAGAAAAAAGCAAAATGAAGTTGTTTTTCAATGCGTTTAGCGATTTTTCACCTATCGACTCGCGCAGATGAATCAGCGTTCGGTACATGAGATTACGGGCAGCCTGAACTCCCATTTCCAGAACCTGAGCAATTTCTTTATAGCTCAGTTCATGATAAAAAAACAGCATGACAATTTCGCGTTGCTTTTTTGTCAATGAATTTATTGCCGTGAGTAACTTTTCCCGTACTTCAGCCGAAACTTCCTGATGCTTTTCAAACTCATTTACTTCGAAGTGAAACGCATATTCTTCAATTTTTTCAATATCGACACTCGGCCTGATTTTTAACTTTGCAGTCAATAATCTACGTCTCAAAGAAACCAAAAGATAAGATTTTATATTGTCTGCATTTCCGAGGCTTTGACGGGTTTCCCAAATTCGGATAAAAACTTCCTGAATATTTTCTTTTACAAAATCGGGGTCTGATACAATTTTAAGACCGTAGTAATAAAGTTGTGAATAATATCTTTTGAAAAGTTCATTGAAGCAATGTTTATCTCCATGTTTGAGATTTTGCCACAAATCTTTATCTGTTTGTTCCGGGAATTCAATCATCTTGTTAATTAACCAAGCTCATTTCGACTATTGATTTTAGACACAACAACTACATTTAATAGACAAATGTATCAAAAAGATCCTAGAATTTAAATTCCCTGATTGGTGAGATTGATCCACAGGAGACAGGCTGAAACACCATAAACCGTTCGTTTCGATATACAGTCCCTTATCGATTGGATACCGCAGAATTATACCTTTTTACAGGTTAATTTATCCCCAAAAATATAAAGGCATCGCCTTGTCAACCGGTGATTTTCGAACGAATACTTATTCGCCAGTGACTACGGATACATATCGCCAACTCAGAGACGACGGTCACGTTTTGGACCATCTTCGGCTAATGTTTGCATACATTCCTTCAAGGTCTTTGCTCCAATTTGGTCAATTTGCTGAATTAGTTCCGGTGTTGCTGACGCCAGGGGAGCAAGCTCCGGGGAGGCTGAGCTCATTGCATGAAACTGAAGTTTACTGATTCGAAAAACGAAAAATCGGGAAGCGTCCTGCCATCCAAATCAAAGTGAGCTTATCAGCAATCTTTGGTTATAATAGATCCGCACTGACGATTTCTGATAAACCGCCACCACAAAGGACAAAGAGAGGTGCTTCTGTATCGATTCGCATGGCTTCTTTAATAATCGCTTTTGCAGCTTCAGGTTCGTTTGGTGTTTCTGCATCTTTTAAACCGATGTTGCTTCCCTGGTATACAGAAAATTTTCCATCTAATGCGAATAGCTTCAGAACCTCATTTATATTTTCACCAGCACGGGTAGCCGTTTCCTTTGAAGGATCGAAACCGTCTCCCGGTTTTAAATGAGAACCAATAATTCCTCTAATTTCTACAGAAGGAGAAAGTAGGTGTTGCACGAGTTGAAACAGTCCATCAGGATCTCCGGCGTAATCGTTATCCAGTATAACACGCATCCTGGGGTACACATTTCCCGATAGCCCTTCCTGTGCCATTCCGAAAAACGGAATGGCACAAAGAAAGATCATCATATATGCTTAACCTAATTTTCATAATTTATTCTTCCTCAATGATTTGCACACCCCATGGCTGAATTGTCATGAATTGTTCGGTTTGAACTTTTGTTCCTTCAAGAAGTTCTGTTCCTTTTTCATCCTGATAAGAGAATGTCTGCTTCTCAGGAGAATAATTAAAGAAGTATCTCAGCGTTTTACCATTTTTATTGACACCTGTCTTTACGATAAGCGGAAAAGCCAATTCCTGATCTTTACCCCATAGATCAGCCTTTTTAACCTGATCTTTTAGAATCGCTGTTGCTAATTTATCGCCCGGCATAAAACCGATGTAGGTAGCTAACCCTTTGCCATATTGATTTTCGGTAATTGCAGCATATTTTCCCCATACAGGATGATCGTAGTAAGCAAGAACTTTGGTGTTTTCATCAGGAGTAAGTAACTCCATAAAATACTTTATCTGTTCTTGGTTAGCCTCTAGTCCGTAGTTATCACCTTTAATTGTTACATTTTCAGGAGTTACAAACTGACTGTAATAGTTACCTGTTGCCTCACGGATAATACCGGGCTGTTTTGTTGCACGTACTTTTACATCTTCGTTAGAAAATCCAGATTTAAACGTATAGACTATATGTCCGCCGTTTTCTACATACTTATTTAAAGCTTCTAAGACATCATCAGAAGCAGCATATAATACAGGAACAACAACCAGTTTGTAATTTGACAGCTTCTCAATTTTAGAAGGATCAATAAAATCGACACCTACATTCATTCTATAAAGCGCATCATACAACGGACGAAGAATGTCGTTATAGTTTTCTGAGTTGTACCAGCCAAAACCAAAATTGTTAAAAGCAGTCTGCGCTTCGTTACTTACAAAAAAGGCAACATCATTACTTTGTTGGAAGCCCACCAAGTGATCATTCAATCGTTTAAAATCAGCACCAATAGTTTTAGCTTCGTTGTAAGTTGGATTTGGCTCAAAATCGTGACTCAACAAGCCTTTCCAATATGTTTCTGCCGAATTATGGATTGAGTGCCAGTGCCAGTATGCTACCATTGAAGCTCCGGAAGCTAAATGACTAAACGCCTGTAGGCGTAACTGTCCGGGATATGGTGTCCAATTGGCAAAACCCTGCGCTTCTGTTTCAATTACAAAGTAGTTCTTCCCATCTTTCAATGAACGTGTCATATCACCACCAAAGGAAATCTCTGTTCCGGTTAAATGATCCTGTGTTGGATGATAAATATCCACACCGGCAACGTCCATGGCTTTAGATGCCTCAAAATGATTTACATCAGGTTGCATTCCATAAGAATATCCTCTCCATTCAAAATCGAAGTTTTGCGTAACAAACTGATCTGGTTTGGCATACTCACGAACGATACCAGCCTGCCATGCCAGGAAATCAGTTACCAGTTTACGTTGAAATTTACTGAACTCGCTCCCCAAACTGCCATTAATCGTCCCAACGGTTGAAGGCATATCTTCCCAGGCTGTAACCGAGTTACTCCAGTAATTTAGCCCGAAAGCCTTTGTCATCTCAGCCGCCGACTGAAACTTCTTCTGCAAATATTTTACAAAGGCCTGCTGAACATTCTCTCCCGCTGTTCCATAATGTTTGGTCTCGTTATCGACTTGGTAGCCAATCACAGCAGGATGATCATGTACATATTCCATCAATTTCCGGATCATGCGCTCGCCGTAATAGCGATAAGCAGGATGCGTAATATCCATATTCTGCCGTGCACCGTATTTATTCTGTCCGTTTTTGGTTGTCGCCAGAATATCCGGATATTTTTTAGCCAGCCAGGCTGGGATAGCGTATGTTGGTGTTCCCACAATCACTTTAATTCCATATCTGTTCATCGTATCCATCACCCGACCTACATGATCAAATTTAAAAACACCGTCTTCCGGTTCCATATAAGCCCAGGTAGACTCGCAGATTCGCACGCAATTGATCCCGCATTCCTTCATCATTCGCGCATCTTCCTCCAACCTTTCGTAAGGCATATACTCGTAGTAATAAGATACGCCGTAGATGAGTTCGTCCATTGCTGATGGCTTAGAAGCTTTTTGAGCATTGCTCGCGATTGCATACAAAATCCCAAGCAGGATAAAAATCGATGAGGTAATCTTTTTCATAATCTATTATTTTTCGACCAACACGGTATTAATTGAATTCGCCGGCAATACAGGGCTGTAAGCTTTACCGGCCACCTGAAAAGACACTTTTCGTTCTTCGTCAGACTGATTCGCGACTACCAGCACAATGCTTTCATCCGGATTTTTAAAGGCCAATAAATCGTCATAATCTCCGGTTGTTTCGATGCGGTAAGCCCCCGGCTGAACAAAATGACTAACATGCTTCATCACATAATACTCGGGCGTGAACTCGTATGATTTTTGATCGCCGTCGACTACAACCAGCGAGTTCTGAGCCCAACCCCACCGGCTAATACCACCTTTCAACAGCGATGTATTCCAGTATTCGTAAACCGATACACCATGACCGAGGTAGTGCTTCATCAATTCCCATGAATGCATTGCCCCCTGCCAGTCGTTTTTGCCATCGCCACACTCCTGCTCGGTTTGAAAAATCTTCAGGTTCGGATAGCGTTTGCTGATCCCCGGCAGGGCATCTTTCCCGGCCCATTGGAACCCAACTCCCGATACATATCTCGAAGCTTCGGCATCCGTTAAAATCGTATCGACCAAGGCTTCAGTCGGTCGTTCCATCGTTCCGAATATTACTTCCACCCCTTTCTCCTGCATGGCTGGTCCCAGGTAATTTCCGATGAAACCGGCTAACCCGGCCGCTGTCCAGCAACAGCTTGGGAAAACCTGTGCCGAGTTAAACTCATTCTGCGGCATGACAGCAAAAATGTCTACCCCTTCAGCCCGGTAAGCATCAATAAATTTAGAGAAATACAATGCATAAGCTTGCAGGTACTTATCCTCCTGAATAAACATGTCGGTTCCTTCCGCGCCTTGCCGGTCGAGCGGTAAATCATTCTGATACTGCGGATCCAACACATTAGCGAAAAACCCTCCTAAAGCTGAAGTGTCGCCCGCAGCTATTCGTTGTTCTGCATATTTGCGTGCCATATCGGCCATCCGCAGAGACGACGCACTGGCATAGTGCTTATTGTATTTCATCCACGACGGCGGACACCAGGGAGAAGCCCAGATGGCCAACCCGGGTCGATACTTTTGTGCATTTTTAATAAATGGAATCAAGGTTTCACGATCATTGTCGACAGAAAAGTTTGTCATCGCAAAATCACCGTCCGTTTCGTCGTACGAATACCATTCGCGCGAGAAATCGTTCGCGGCAACCGGCATCCGGCATATCGTGAAGTTCGCTCCTTTACCCGGTTCAAATAATTCCTGCATGATGTGCTCACGGTCGGCATCCGGCAACACACTCAACGAAGTCCATCCCAGTTCATTGAAACAGGTTCCAAAGCCCTCTATTTGCTGGAATGTATTTCCCGCCAGAACAGCAATGTCGCTGGTTTTGGGGTCACGATCAGCCTCTATCCGGTGTTGATTTACCCATGGATTGTTGAACGTACTTGAAACCCATTTTACAGAGGCTTGCTTCTCTGCCTGGCAAGCGAATAAAAAGACAACGAAAATAATAGCAATTTTTTTCACGGTGCTGTTTGTTAGGTTCATATTCGTTAGGTTCCCACTTTTAGGCTCCTCAGAAACATTGTAAAAAAACTGGTTGAAAAATCCGTTCTGATGCTCTATGGGCAACAAAAAGGTTTAAACCTTTTCAAAATCATTCTTTTCTAATTTTGATAACCGACAGCGAGTAAGGATCCAGTTCTGCTTCCAGTTCTCGTCCATTCAGCCTTATCGCTTTTTTATGCGGTTTCAAATAGTCGGGCTGTTCGATTGTATTTATAGCGTCCAAATCATCCTGACTAAGCACAATTATTTCAGCATTTTCATCAAACGTTCCTGTTGACTGCAAGTGCACGGAAATTCTCTTTGCCTCGCTATTCCGATTAACCAGCTTCAGAATGAGCTCATTCGTTTGGTCATCCCAAGCTGCTGTTCCGAAAAGTCCTTCTTCTCCGTTCATGGGATTTCCTTCTTTTTTAAGCTGAAGAAGATGTGATCCCTTGTTCGCAGAATACAACTGCGGCACATAATAACTCGGGGTGCGGTAAGTCGACAGATTATCGAACCAGATCAGGTCCGGCGACCATTGCCAGGCATCGACATGAGCGAGCAAGGGTGCGTAAGAGGCCATATACACAACATCAGCATTTCGCTCTAATCCTGTCATATAAGCTGCTTCGGCCAATGCACATCCCCAGGTATTTTTATTTTCCGGACTGGCCATCTCGTGACTGGCGGCTGCATATTCACCCACGAATATTTTGTAGGCATCCCTGTCGTAATCGTCATATCGTCTGGTGTTATCAAAAAACCAATCTGTTGTGGCGTAGTAATGCTCATCGACCAATGCCGGAGTAAAGTCTTTCAACCGATCGTGCGCATATTCAATGAAAGGTCCGAAGGACAAGGGGCCACTGGTCGAAACGATTTTTATCTCCGGGTATCTGTCCTGTAAAGCTTTTTCAAAGACGGCATAACGTTCAAAATATTGCTCCCCCCATTGTTCATTTCCAACGCCAATATACGTCATATTGAAGGGTTCCGGATGTACCGATTCCAGACTGTTCCGGTCACGAGCACCGGGTAAACAATCCCTGCTTCTTCCGAAATCTTGTCATCAACTGCAACCAATACACCATCTGCAATAGCTTGCTTGGTTGTGTAAGAAGAAATAATTTGAAACTCTTTTGACATGTGAAATACCCTTGCCCCAGGGATTTTTGTTGGCATCTGGCTCGCCGGTTAAACTCAAATTTTGAGTTTCTACCATTGAGCTGCCTCGGATTAAGGCAAGGGGAACGCGAGAGCGGGATTCATATACCCTTGCCTGTTCCAGGAAGCGATCAATAACTTTCGGTAAATTTGAGTGGAATACAAAAAAGTCTCAAGGCTCTCCCAAAGAGCTCAATAACTATTGGAAAGCATCTCAGGAGACTATTCGTCAAGGAAAGCATATTGCCACCTTTTGTATGGGTTATCAAAATTGACTTCAGATGGATTAAACGTCTCAGAACTCCATCCTTCGCCAACCCAAGCCTTCATCTCGTCGTATTCTTCATGGTCCGGGTTAGTCAGGACCGACAGTACATTTTCATACCCACGGATACCTCCGCAATCTTCCGGCGGGCATGCCCTTTCCCCTCCCAGGCATATCGGATATTTCGTCTTAGGATTGCAGTACAAATATCCCTCCAGCATGACGGTATGAATCCAACCGTCTCCATAATCATATTCATAAGTAGCTTGAACGCCTAAATCATTAAAATAGGATGTAATCAGTATTTCCCAACCAGGAAAAACTTCCGGCAATTCCCCGAATCCTGAAAAATCAGGAATACCTATCCGAACGGCCTTCCGTTTCCCTTTACCTTTTATCTCAAAGTGATGCAAGTGACAATCCTTCCATCCCATAGCATCCTGAATGGCGACATGCAAATCCCAGAAATTGTAATTCGCTGGAACCTGTATCCTTCTCCATATTTGGGGAGTAATACCCTTAATCTCAACCAGAAACTGCAATACTTGGTGTTTTGAACCGGAATCGGGAATCCTGAGATAATTCAATCGGTAACCTTGCGCTTCAAAATTTTTGTCAAATTGACTTGCCATAGTGATCTGGAAATAAGTGGAATATTTTTGACTAAACTACTTCAAAATATGTGATAAAGCTTTTCTATGCCTTGCGAATACTAGGGTTGTTTTCTCTTAGTTCAGTAACTCTTACAACATCGACATAATGAGTTGAATAGTTGTCCTCAATCTTTTTGTCACCTGATTTGCTAAATCGCAACCTTCGTTTAATTCCTTTACCGAATTGATCGTAGGCTGTCCATGAGGACTTTAAATTCAGCTCAATCGCGTAGGTTCTAATCAGCCTGTTAATAAAAGTCAGCTTACCCAAGTTCGTTTTGCAGACTTTTTCAAGGTACTCAACACGCCCTAATCGCCAATCTTCATAATTCCCCTGTGACAGATATCCTAATTGTATTAATACATCTATCGAACAAACATATCCTTTTTCATCACGATTTGAATGAACTAATCTTTTGACCTCTTTTTCTAACGCTGCATTATTCATTGGAAATCCATCTCGTTTAAATCAATTTGCTCTTTAACCCAATTAACGCAACGCATTTTTTTGAAATCAAACCACTGTTGTCGATATACCCCGAACCGATCTATTTGCCATTTAAAGTTTTGAAACGGTTTTGGCCTGTTTAATATTTTTATCAGCTCATCTCTTAGTTTCGGTTCTTCAATACGCTCCGCAAAATCAACCACTATCTGAAAAGATTCATGAGTCTCAAATCCTTCAAATTCAAGGTAATCATCTCCGGCTTCATCAATTTCCTTGATTTCATCTTTCCAGGGCTCCTCGTCGGCTCCAAGCCAATCATCAAAATTGGGCAACGTCCTTATATCTCCGGTTTTAAGATTGAAGTAAAATCTCATCCCGCAATCCAGTTAATCCGCAATCTCTTCGATCTGTTTCTCTGTGGGTTTCATGAATCTAAACGATTTGCAGGGTTCAAATCATCTGTTACGACGGCTATCTGTTTCGGTTTAATATACTTACTACCAGCCGCTTTACAATTGCGTCTTCTTCAGTCTTGCTCGTAGCAATAAACAAAGTCAAAGCAGCCAGGGTATTGTTATCGATAATTGGTGTTCTGTCAGGCTTCAAAAGTGCATTGTTTTGTTCTAAAAAATAGACAAAACAAGCTGCGGCTATTCGCTTATTTCCGTCTACAAATGAATGGTTTTTTGTAATAAAATAAAGGAGATTAGCTGCTTTTTCTTCAAGTGTTGGATATAGTTCAACACCTCCAAAGCTCTGACCAACTTGAGCTATTGAGCTTTGAAAACTATCATCCTTGGGTTGCGCAAATACATCTGATTCAAAATCGGAATACATTTCATGAATCAAATCTATATAGTCATTAAACGAAGGATAGATGAAATCCTGCGTTATCGTCCCTGCTGTATCCAGTGTTTCATGGTCATAGTCATCCAGCAATGCCAAACCTTTCGAAAACAATTGAAAAACGGCCCTATTTTCATCGTTCGTGGCTTCCTCTATAGCACGGCTTACAATCCGTATTCCTGCTTTCAGGTATTCTACTTCCTGTTGTTTCTGAGCCAAGCGCTTTTCATTTATGGCATAGCCCTTTACGAGATAGTCTTTTAAACGTTGGGTCGCCCACTGTCTGAACTGGACGCCTCGGACTGAATTCACGCGGTACCCGACCGAAATGATCGCATCGAGGTTATAGAATTTTATCGTTCGGCGAACCATTCGCTTACCCTCCTTCTGAACTACCGAGGAATCCTCGGTAGTTGAAGACTCCTGTAATTCAGCTGACTCATAAATATTCTTCAAATGTAAGCCAATAGTATCGGAGTCTTTTTCAAACAGCTCGCCCATTTGCTTTTGCGATAACCAAACCGTATCATCTTCAAACCGAACCTGAACTTCAGATTGATCGTCTGCGGTTTTATATATCTCAATTTTACTGTCCATATCACAAACTTATAAGAACTATCCGGAAATATAAGAAACGCGCTTTCAATTTTTTCCATCATTCCAACGTTGCCCCGTTAAAGTCAGAGCCTTCTGATATTAAGTTGTCTAATAATAAGATAATGGGAACACAGAAGCAGGATTCATACCCCTTTGCCAGCTCCATGAAGCGAAGATTAACTTTCGATCAATTTGAGAAATACCAAGACTTAATGGCACGGACTGATTTAGATTTCGAATATTTTGAAGCCAATATTGCGCTTTATATTACCAGATAATGGATTAGTACAAACTGCTTAAAAACAGAATTCAAAACCTATACTACCGTTAAATCCTGACCAATCCGGTGTTTTGCTGACCTCTTGATCATCATACTGCTTGTTCTTACAATCTTTCAGTGTTTCAAACACATATGAACCTGATAAAACGATATTA
>ERZ1645187.5321-NODE-5321-length-10067-cov-8.826708_pt1 | contig 10067 bp, 7 predicted proteins | sample MGYA00575352_ERZ1645187 | MGnify/ENA primary metagenome ERZ1645187 (study PRJEB40837, sample SAMN11349314) | freshwater sediment metagenome | isolation source: river sediment | host: Sediment | place: India: Wazaribad , New Delhi | collected 2017-02-21 ...
GCGGCAGAGCCCGCATTCACCACAGTGAAGTTGATCCCCAAGGCTTCGACCTTTTCGGCGTCATGCTTCAGCCAGTCGACCGGCCCGCCCAGGAAGCGGCCCTTGTCGCCGGTCTCGGGGGTGGCGAACTTGGCCGCGCAATCGTTCAGCGCCTTCCAGTCGGGCAGGCCCGGGCAGGCTTCCTTGGTCCACATCGGGTACCACCAGTCCTCGCGCGTGACCGCAGCATGGGTGGCGACGTCATGGATACCGCCCTTTTCCACCGCCGCGTTGAACGACTTGCCAAAGGCGCCTTCCCAGACCTCAAGTTCGAGGGAAACGTCACCAAGACGGATGGATTCATACACAGCCTGACTGTCAGTCGAAACATACTCGACAGAATCACCCATTGTTTCGAATATTTGACCAACCACATTCGACATCACGATCTGGCTGGACCAGTTGTGGGTCGGAATCATGATCGGGTCCGGGGAATCCTCGGCAAAGGCAGAGGTTGCGCCCAAGGCAAGGGCGGCCACGCTGACAAGCAGTCGGGTCTTGTGGTGCATATTGATCGGTCCCTGTTGTTCTTTCCCGGCAAAGCGCGGGTGTTTCCCAGGAAAGTCGTTCGCTTTCCTGAACAGAAGACTAGGAAGCGGATGTGAATGTGTCAGACCGCAACGATGAATGATCTGGATGAAGTTGTGACAGAATGTTAACAGATTACGGGACTCCCTCTTGCACAGGACATCCCCGCTTTTGGCCGCGAACCCTGCCCATATTGTCGTGATCGAGGATGATCCCGTAACGCGCACCGCGCTGGCAGGGTATCTGGAATCCTTCGGGTATCGCGTCACGGTCTGCGCGGGTGCCGAAGCTGCGGAAAAGGTGCTGGCGCAGGAAAACCCCGATCTGCTGATCGTGGACATCAACCTTTCGGGCAAGGATGGGCTGGAAATCACGCGCGAACAGCGGGCGCGGTCGGAAATCGGGATCATCCTGCTTTCGGGCCGGACCGACGACGTTGACCGCATCGTCGGGTTGGAGCTGGGGGCCGATGACTATGTCTGCAAGCCCTTCAACAGACGGGAACTTCTGGCGCGGGTGAAGAACCTGTTGCGCCGGACGGCGGCGATGCGGCAGCTCACGCGGCGGGTGGTGCGCTTCGCCGGCTTCAGCTTTGACACCGCCGCGCGCCATGTGACCGATGCCGAGGGCCGCGCCATTCAACTGACGCGGGGCGAGTTCGAGCTCTTGCGCACCTTCGTGCTGAACCCCGGCATCGTGATGTCGCGGGACCGGCTTCTGGCCAGCATCACCCATCGCTATTCCGAAACCGGAACCCGCACGGTTGATGTCATGATCAAGCGGCTGCGCGAAAAGTTCGGCGACGACCCGAAGGCGCCGCGCATTTTTGGCACCTCGCATGGCGAGGGCTATGTGTTCACCGCTCTGCTGTCGTAAGGCGCTCTGCCTCGTCGTCCTGATTCGTCAGCCCCGCCAGCGACCGGGCAAGGTCACGCTTGACCTGCGCGACAACCGCCCGAAACCTCTGCGCCTCGGCGGCATCCGGCCGCGGTCCGTCGGTCTGGCAATAGTCGGCCAGCAAGGCCACCAGTTCGGGCAGATCGAAGTTTCCGGCCGCCCCCTTCATCTGATGGGCCTTGCCTGCCACCGTCGCCTGATCGCCGGTCTCAAGCGCGGTGGCAATGATCTCGGCCTCGGGCCGCAGCCGGTCCAGCATCAACTGCACCAGATCGCGGGTTCGCTTCGGCCCCAGATCGGCAAGCAGGTCTCGCACCGGGTCCGGCCTGCCCTCGCGGCCACACAGCCGATCAAGCGCCTTGGCCAAAGCCTCGGGCGAGACGGGCTTGGCGATCACCTCATCCATCCCCGCGCGCAGGCAGGCCAGAACATCCTCGCTTTGCACATGGGCGGAAACGCCGATCACGGGCACAAGAGCAACCGGGCCAACCAGCCCGCGAATGCGTTTCGTGGCCTCGATCCCGGAGATGCCGGGCAGGTTCACATCCATCAAAACGGCGTCGAACCGCCCTTCGGCAACCCGGCTGATCGCGACTTCGCCGGTATCGACCATGACCACCAGATGGCCCATGGATTCCAGAAAACTGCGGGCAACTTCCTGATTTATCAGATGATCCTCGACCACCAGAACCGAAAGAGGCTTGCGGCCGGGGGTTCTGGGCAGCGCCAGAAGAACCGGGGCCAGCGGCTTTTCGGCCTGCGCAAAAGGCAAGGTCAGGATAAAGGTTGACCCGCGCCCCGGCTGGCTTTCTGCGGTCAACTGCCCGCCCATCAACCCCGCCAGCCTTCGGGAAATCGCCAACCCCAACCCCGAACCGCCATGGGTCCGTGCCGTCTGCCGGTCCTCTTGCTGAAAAGGCGAGAAGATACGCTCCAGGGCCTCAGGCGCAATGCCCTTGCCCGTGTCGCTGACCTGAAACCTGATCTGCAAGGGCTGGCCGTCGCCAGCGGGCGAAAGCAGCCTTGCCTCGATCCGGATCTCGCCATGATCGGTGAACTTGACCGCGTTCGACACCAGATTGAACATGATCTGGCGCAGCTTGCCCATGTCACCGCGCAGCGCAGGCAGCGGATCGTCCGGCAGAACGGTGAAAAGCCTCAGCCCCTTTTCCTCGGCCATCGGCGACATCAGAAGGGCGATATCGGCAAGCGCGGTCGCAAGATCGAAATCCTCGGCCTCCAGGGTGGCGCCCCCTTGTTCCAGCCGCGAATAGTCAAGGATGTTGTTCAAGAGCCCCATCAGCCCCTTGCCCGAGGTCAGGGCAGCATCGACGCGGGCATTTTGCAGCTTTGTCAGCCCCTCGCGCGACAGGCTGCGCAACATGCCCAGAACACCGTTCATCGGGGTGCGGATTTCGTGGCTCATCATCGCCAGGAACTCTGACTTGGCGCGATCGGCGGTTTCGGCCCGGTGGCGCGCGGCATCATGGGCCGCCACCTCGCCGCGCAGCTGTTCGGTCTGCTCGTCCACCAACTGCTGCAATTCGCTGCGGTGGCGGCGCAACTCTTCAAGGTGGCGCTCGCGTTCAACCGCGAAGGCGCGGTTTGCCAGCGCCTGCTGCCGGAACACCTCGACGGCGCCCTCCATCCGGGCAATCTCGTCGGTGCCGGTGGGTTCAATGACCTCGCCCATCTTGCCGGCAGCAAGACGGGTCATCCGCTGGGCAAGAGCATCAAGCCGATGGATCAGATTGCCCCGGACATAGAACCACAGAACCGCCAGAGACAGCGTCACCGCCAGCATGGTCGAGAAGGCATAAAGCCGCCGCGTGGACATGATCGCCTGTTCGGCCGATTGCCCGGCCTTGACCGCCAGCGTCTCGATCTCATCCGCCAAATCGGCCGCTGCGGCCTCCAGCCGGCCCGCAGCATCACGCAGGCCGCTTTCGGCCCGGTCGATTTCGGCCGACAGGCCAAGGATCGCACCCGCATTTTCAAACAGCGTCGCGGTTTCGGGCGGGGCCGATGGCCCGGCACCGATGATCCGCACCAGAACCAGAGCCCGATCGGCGCGCCGCGGGTCTTTCACCGCCAGCAACCGGCGCGACACGACCTTCAGCCGTGCCTCAAGCTGTTGCCGCAGGGCCGCCAGTTCCGAACCATCCTTGACGCCTGAAATGCGGTTCAGAAGCAGCCCGATTTCCGAGGCATGCGACCGCAATTCGAACATCAGCCCCAGCTGGAACAGATCCACCTCGATCAGCTTGTCCAGCGTTTCCAGCCGGTCATTCTGGCTGGCCGCGTCATCCGCCTCCATCGCGTAAAGGCTTGAGATCACGGCCGATGTGCCCATCTCGGCATTGGCCACCAGGGTATCGGCGATTTCGGTCAGCTCTCGCGCGGCGGCAAGCCCGGCCTGCAACTGGGCGTCGCGCCGGCCGATCAGGCCGATCTTGCGCCGGACCAGATGATCGATCTGCAAAAGCGCCTGTCGAACCTCGGCCTCGGCCTGCATCGCCTTGGCCAGCACCTCGCCTTGCGATCCGGTCTGCCGCGAAAGCCTTGTGCGCAGTGCATCGGCCTGCGCGAACAGAAAGGCGGCGCGGGTCTGTCGTTCGGCTTCGGTGGTCACGGCGGCCAGCTCCGGCGCCATGGCGACGACGCGGCTGGTTTCCTCGGCCACGCCGCGCACTTCGGAAATGGCGGGGATCGCCTCGGTCACCACGCGCGACTGGTTCTTGGCGACATCCTGCAACTCGAACCAGCCCATCAACCCCGTGGCCGCCGGAAAGCCCGCAATCAGCAGAATGGCCAGCAGCAGCCGTGCGCCAAGACTGGATCTGTAGCCAAGATATCGCAAGACTTGCTCCGGGGTATCGCTGGCCCTTAGGCTATCACCGAATTGGGCCGGGGGGAGAGGGCTGTCGATGCGGAAGGGTTGGAAAGCATCAGGTCTCTTGCTGGCCGCAGTTCTGACAGCTGGCACGACGACCTCTGCCGACGAGATCTGGCAGCTTGAAACCAGGGCCATCGCCTTTGACGACAGCAGCGCGCCGGTGCCTTTGGCCTATGAACCGCTTGCCAAGGCCGAAAGGCCCTGGCGGCTGTGCGTGCTCTATCCCCATCTGAAAGACGCCTACTGGCTTTCGGTCAACTTTGGCATGGTGGAAGAGGCGGCGCGACTGGGCGTTGCCTTTGACGTGTTCGAGGCCGGCGGCTATCCCAACCTTGGGCGCCAGATCGAACAGCTGCAATCCTGTGCCGACGATGCCTTCGACGCGGTTCTTCTGGGCGCGGTCTCCTATACCGGGCTGACCCCCCTTGTGCAGGAAATCGCGCGCACAAAGCCGGTGATTGCCGTCGTGAACGATATCGATGATCGCGGGATCACCGCAAAGGCCAGTGTTCCCTGGTATGAAATGGGCGCGGCGGCGGGGCGATTTCTGGCGGCCCGGCATCCGGCGGGCGGGCCTGTGGCGCGGATCGGCTGGTTTCCCGGCCCCGAGGGCGCGGGCTGGGTCGGATTTGTCGAGGCCGGTTTCCGGGATGCCATCGCGCAAAGCGCGGTCGAGATCGTCGCGACACGATACGGCGATACCGGGCTGGAACAGCAGGTTCTTCTGGTCGAGGATGTTCTGGATGAACAGCCGGACATCGACTATCTGGTCGGCAGCGGCCCGATGGCCGAGGCCGCTGTATCGATCCTGCGGGCACGGGACCTGACCGACCGGGTCAAGGTGGTTTCAACCTACCTCAGCCACTCGGTCTATCGTGGCATCAAGCGGGGCCGAATCCTTGGAGCCCCGACTGATTTTCCGGTGGTGCAGGGCAGACTTTCCATCGAGCTGGCCGTGCGCGCACTGGAGGGACGGTTGACCACCCGTCACGCCGGACCGCCGATTGAAATCGTCAGCCCGGACAGCATTGACAGCCTCGGCTCCGAGGGGTCGCTGGCGCCGGCGAACTTTGTGCCTGTGTTTTCTGCACCTTGAACGGTCAGACCCGTTCGATGGCCAGCGCGATGCCCTGACCGCCACCGATGCACATGGTGACAAGGGCCGTCTTGCCGCCGCTGCGCTCAAGCTCGTGCAGGGCCTTGACAGTGATGATCGCGCCCGTCGCGCCAACCGGATGGCCCAGCGCCACGGCACCGCCATTGGGGTTCACCCGCGCAGGGTCTAGCCCCAAAGCCCGGTTCACGGCGATGGCTTGGGCGGCGAAGGCCTCGTTCGATTCGACAACGTCGAAATCGGCGGGTTTCAGGCCCAATTTGGCGCACAGCTTTTCCACGGCAGGAATTGGCCCCAGCCCCATGACACGCGGCGCAACCCCGGCCACAGCGTAGCCCATGATCCGGGCGCGGGGGGTGCGCCCGTTCAGGGCATCACCGCGCGCCAGAACCAGCGCCGCCGCACCGTCATTGATGCCGCTGGCATTTCCGGCCGTTACCGTGCCGTCTTTCTGGAACGCGGGCTTCAGCCCCGCCAAGGCCTCGGCCGTCGTGGCCTTGGGATGTTCGTCCACGGCGAAGCTGACGGTTCCCTTGCGGCTGGCGATCTCGATCGGGGCGATCTGGCTGGCAAAACGGCCCTCGGCAATGGCCCGCGCAGCGCGGTTCTGGCTTTCCAGTGCAAAGGCGTCCTGATCGGCGCGGGTGATCCCGCCCTCGGCCGCGACGTTTTCCGCCGTGATCCCCATGTGGCCGGTGCCGAACGGGCAGGTCAGCGCGCCGGTCATCATGTCGATGGCCTTGGTATCCCCCATTTTCTGACCAAAGCGCGCAGCCTGCAGAACATAGGGCGCGCGGCTCATGCATTCCGCGCCACCCGCCAGCGCAATCTCGGCGTCGCCCAGCATCAGCGCCTGCGCCGCCGAGACGATCGCCTGCGCGCCCGAACCGCACAGGCGGTTGACGTTCATCGCCACCGCGCCTTCGGGGATACCCGCATTCATCGCCGCCACGCGCGACAGATACATGTCACGCGGTTCGGTGTTGATGACATGGCCAAAGACCGAGGCCCCGATCTGCACCGCCTCGACACCCGAACGCGCGATCGCCTCTTTCGCCACATGGCTGGCCAGATCGATCGGCGCAAAACCCGAAAGGCTGCCGCCAAAGCCGCCAATCGCGGTGCGAACGGCAGAGAGGATGAACACGTCGGTCATGGTTTCACCTTGTCAGGATGGGCGGCGGCAATCGCCGGGATCGCCTGCAACTCTGCCACGATCCGCCGGATTTGCGAGAGCGACGTCACGTCCACGCCCCAACGCTGGGCGTTATAGACCTGCGGCACAAGGCAAAGGTCGGCCATCGTGACCCGGTCGCCATGGCAGAAACGCCCAGTTGCGGGGTGGTTCAGCATCGCCTCAAGCGCGGCCAGGCCTTCGCCAATGAACTTCTGTTGCCAGTCCTGCATGGTGATCGCCCCGCCCGAGGCCGCCTCGGCATGGCGACCGACGCGCAGGTTGCAGACCGGGTGGATCTCCATGGCGATGGCATAGGACAGAGCCCGAACCCGCGCCCGGCCCGCCGGATCATCGGGCAGAAAACCGGCGTTGCGGGTGTCATTGAGGTATTCGATGATCGCCAGCGACTGGGTCAGGGTCAGCCCGTCGATCTCTAGCGTCGGCACCAGACCTTGCGGATTGCGCGCAAGGTTCTCGGCCCCGGTCTGCTCGGCTTTCAACAGGTCAACCGGGATCAGCTCGAAAGGCTCCTCCAGAAGGTTCAGTGCCATGCGCACACGGTATGAGGCGGAAGAGCGCCAGTAATCGAAAAGTCGGGTCATTTTTCCTCGAACAAGGTTTGCAGGCCCGCGCGGAACTGGGGCGCGGCCTCGCCAAGATGCTGGATGATTTCCGCCTGAAAGGTATCGGCAATCGGCACGATCCGCGCGATCAGGTCGCGCCCCTTGGGCGTCAATCGCATGTCCAGAAGTCGCCGGTCGCCCGCGTTTTCGCGCTTTTCGATCAGGCCCGAAGCCTCCAGCCGCGCGGCGGCCCGGCTGACTTTGGATTTGTCCATGTCGACCCGGTCGTGGATCTCGCGCACCGAAACGGCATCCGATTGCGCCAGATGCGCCAGCACCCGCCATTCCGGAATGCTCAGCCCGAATTCCGCCCGATAGCGTTCGGAGAATTCCCGAGAGATGCGGCTGGAAACCACGGCAAGCTGATAGGGCAGGAAGGCAGACAGATCGAAACTCATGGCGACACCTGAAGCGATTGCGGAAAGCCTGCCCGCAAGCCGCAGACGGCGCAAGGGATGATTGACCGCCACGAGCCCGGCAGATATCGGGCGGCATCAGCATGGGGTGCGCCAATGACGATGCGGACGAAATTCCTTCTTCTGGCCACGGGAATTGCCGGCTTTGTGCTTTTGGGTCTGGCGCAGGCCATCTTTGGGCCGATGCTGCCGGTTTATGCCCAGACTTTCGGGCTGCCGATTTCTTCGGTCGGCTGGGTGTTGTCAGTCTTTTGGGCGGGGGCGCTGGTGGCCATTGGGGCGGTCTATGCCCTGCCGGCCTTGCTGGGCCCCAAGACTGGCCTTCTGGCGGCCGCCGCCGGCACCACGCTTTTGGCGCTGATGCCGGGGTGGGCGGTGGTTCTGGTGGGGGCCGGGATTTTCGGCTTTGGCTATGGGGTCATTGCGGCGGTCTATAACCCGCGCGTTCTGGTGGCTTTCGGCCCACGCGGCCCGGCCTTGATGAGCCTGATGAACGCCTTGTTCACTCTGGGTGCCATTGCCGCGCCACAGGTGTTTCTGGGGCTGGATCAACGCCCGTCGGCGGTGTTCTGGGCCCTGACCGCCTTTTCGGCAGTGGTGGCCGCCGCCGCGCTGGGCATGGGCGACACCCGCACGATGACGGCGCAGCCGGCGGGCAAAGGACGGATTGACTGGCCCATCCTTGGATTTGCCTTTTTGGGCATCGGCGTGGAATCCAGTCTTGCCGGGCTTGGCCCCACGGGCCTGGCGTTGGCCGGCAAGACGGTGGACGAGGCGGCGCGTCTGATGTCGTTCTATTTCATCGCCTATCTATTGGCCCGGCTGTCGCTGGTGGTGATTGCCCACCGCATTGCCCCCTTCACGATCTATTTTCTGGCACTTGGCCTGATGGCGGTCTTTGCCGCGCTTGCGCTGGTGGGCGACTTGGGGTTCTGGTTCCCCTTCCTTGGCTTCGCGGCCGGATATGTCTTTCACGGCGAATATCTGACCGGGCTTCGTCGCATGGGCAGCACGACGCGGGTTTCGGCCTTGCTGCTGGCGGCGGGCGTGCTTGGGGCGATTGTGGCCCCTGTGCTGATCTCGCAGGTGCTGACCGGGCTTGGGCCGATGGGCTTCTTTCAGATCGTCCTTGGCCTTGCCCTTGGCATGAGCGCCACCGCCGCCCTGTTCCTGCGCCGTATGGCCAAGGATTAAAGCCAGCCGCAAAGCCCGTGGCAGATGCAGGCTTGACATCGTTGCAATCACAACAATAATTGATTGGTGAAAGACTCATCAATTATCCAGCGACTTCGCGAGGGCCGGATGAACACATCGTCAACACCTTCGGGCATGATCCGGGCCGTCACGCCGGTTGGCACGCATGAGCATTACATGCCCGGCTTCGGCAACGACTTTGAGACCGAGGCGCTGCCGGGCGCGCTGCCGCAGGGCATGAACAGCCCGCAGAAATGCAATTACGGGCTTTATGGCGAGCAGCTTTCGGGCACCGCCTTTACTGCACCCAGCCACCAGAACGAGCGGACCTGGTGCTATCGCATACGGCCCTCGGTCAAGCACACGCATCGGTTCCGGAAAATCGACGTGCCGCATTGGAAATCGGCCCCGCTGATCGACCCCGAGATCGTATCCTTGGGCCAGTATCGTTGGGACCCGGTCTCGGTGCCGGATCAGCCGCTGACCTGGATCACCGGCATGCGCACCATGACCACGGCGGGGGATGTGAACACCCAGACCGGCATGGCAAGCCACATGTATCTGGTGAACGCCTCGATGAAGGATGAATACTTCTTCTCGGCGGACGGCGAGCTGCTGGTCGTCCCGCAGGAAGGCCGGCTGCGGTTCTGCACCGAGCTGGGGATCATTGACCTAGAGCCGAAGGAAATCGCCATCCTGCCGCGCGGGTTGGTTTACCGGGTTGAAGTTCTGGAAGGCCCGGCGCGGGGTTTTGTCTGCGAGAACTACGGGCAGAAGTTCACCCTGCCCGGTCGTGGCCCCATTGGTGCCAATTGCATGGCAAACCCGCGTGACTTCAAGACGCCGGTGGCGGCGTTCGAGGACCGTGAAGTGCCGTCCACCGTCACCGTCAAATGGTGCGGGCAGTTCCATGTGACCGAGATTGGCCACTCGCCTTTGGACGTGGTGGCCTGGCACGGCAATTACGCGCCGGTGAAATACGACCTGCGCACCTATTGCCCGGTGGGGGCGATCCTGTTCGATCACCCCGATCCCAGCATCTTTACCGTGCTGACCGCGCCAAGCGGCATTGAGGGCACGGCGAACATCGACTTTGTGCTGTTCCGCGACCGCTGGATGGTGGCCGAAAACACCTTCCGCCCGCCGTGGTATCACAAGAACGTCATGTCCGAGCTGATGGGCA
>ERZ1645187.5322-NODE-5322-length-10063-cov-51.601619_pt1 | contig 10063 bp, 9 predicted proteins | sample MGYA00575352_ERZ1645187 | MGnify/ENA primary metagenome ERZ1645187 (study PRJEB40837, sample SAMN11349314) | freshwater sediment metagenome | isolation source: river sediment | host: Sediment | place: India: Wazaribad , New Delhi | collected 2017-02-21 ...
ACTTCCTTGCAGAAACCGTTGACGATCAGGCTGACCGCATCCTCCGTGCTGATGCCGCGCTGCTGGCAATAGAAAAGCTGATCCTCGCTGATTTTGGAGGTGCTGGCCTCATGCTCGACTTGGGCGCTCGGATTCTGCACGTCAATGTAGGGGAAGGTGTGCGCGCCGCAGCGGTCGCCCATTAACAGCGAGTCGCATTGCGAATGATTGCGGGCGTTCTCGGCGGTCGGCAGGATTTTCACCAGACCCCGGTAGGCGTTCTGGCCCTGACCGGCGGAAATGCCCTTGGAAACGATGGTGCTGCGGGTATTTTTGCCGATGTGGATCATCTTGGTGCCGGTGTCGGCCTGCTGGTAATCGCGGGTCAGGGCGACCGAATAGAACTCGCCCACCGAGTTCTCACCGCGCAGCACACAACTGGGATATTTCCAGGTGATCGCCGAACCGGTTTCGACCTGGGTCCAGGAAATCTTGGAATTCCGGCCCTTGCACAATCCGCGCTTGGTCACGAAGTTGTAGATGCCGCCTTTGCCTTCGGCATCGCCCGGATACCAGTTCTGCACCGTGGAGTATTTGATCGTGGCGTTGTCCAGCGCGATCAGCTCAACCACTGCCGCATGAAGCTGGTTTTCATCACGTTGAGGAGCGGTGCAACCTTCCAAATATGATACATACGCATCATTATCAGCGATAATCAGCGTCCGCTCGAACTGCCCGGTGTTGCTGGCGTTGATGCGGAAGTAGGTGGACAACTCCATCGGGCAGCGCACGCCCGGCGGGATGTAGACGAAGGAGCCGTCGGAGAACACCGCCGAATTCAGGGTGGCGTAGTAATTGTCGCGGTAGGGCACCACTGTGCCCAGATACTTCCGCACCAGATCGGGATGCTCGCGCACCGCCTCGGAGAACGAGCAGAAAATGATGCCCTTTTCCGCCAGCTTGCCTTTGTAGCTGGTCGCCACCGACACGGAATCAAACACGGCGTCTACCGCGACGCCAGCCAGGATCGCCTGCTCGGCCAGCGGGATGCCGAGCTTTTCATAGGTGCGGCGCAGTTCCGGGTCAATCTCGTCCAGGCTCTTGGGGCCATCGCCTTTTTGCTTCGGCGCGGCGTAGTAGGAGATCGCCTGATAATCAATTGGCGGATAGTGGACCCGCGCCCATTCTGGCTGTTTCATGGTCAGCCAGTGGCGGAACGCTTGCAGCCGCCACTCCAGCAGCCAGTCCGGCTCCTGTTTCTTGGCCGAGATCAGCCGGACGACGTCCTCGGTCAGCCCCGGCGGTACGGTGTCCTGTTCGATGTCGGTGACGAAGCCATATTTGTAGTCGCTGGTGGCGAGGCGTTCGAGGGTTTGGGTCGTGTCGGTCATGGGGCGGGATTCCCGTGGCGGAATTCGGCGGTTCAGGCGGCGCGGCTGGCGGGTTGGCCGATCATGGTTCGCTGCGGAGGATGAAGGCGCACCGGTCGCGGCGGATCAGGATGGCTCATTTCCTCGAGGCTGATGCTCTGCAACGCGGTGTAGATCGCCTGGTTAATACGCGGCCAGTGATTGCTCACCTCGCAATGTTCCTGTCGAGCGCAGCCGTCGTGAATCTCCGTGCTGCATTCGGTGATGGCGAGCGGCCCCTCCAGCGCGCCGATGATGTCGGCGGCGGAAATCTCGGTCGCGGGGCGGGCCAGGCTGTAGCCGCCCTGGACACCACGCTGCGAGGTCAGAAGGCCGGCCCGCGCCAGGGCCTTGAGAATTTTGCTGACCATCGGTAGCGGCAGCCGGCGCTGTTGCGCCAAGGCGGCAGCGCTGCGCGGCTGACCTTCGGCCTGGGCCAGACCGGTCATCAGCAAAATGCCGTAGTCGGCTTCCCGGGTAATACGAATCATGGACGCTCCGCGTAAGAAGTGCTAATCAGTACTAGATTAGTTCTATATGCGAGTAGGATAGTTCCAAATGCGGCGTTTGCCAAGGGGGTGGCGGAAGTCCAGTCGGGTTTGCGATGATCTTGCCTGGATGGCAGCGTTCATCACGGCCAGCCAAGCAATCATCTCCAGAAATTTTGTTAAAAAATCAAATATTTATTTTTACAGCCTCTGAGTCTGCCAGCAGGGCCTGGCCGACGCGCGAGCGCGCCTCCAGCCGGCAGCTTCGTTCCGCGCCGGCATAGTCGAGCCTCACCTCCAAATCCGCCGCCGGCAATTCACCCTGACCACGTTCCGGCCACTCGATCAGCAGCACCGCTTCGCTGTCCAACTGATCCCTTAAACCCAGAAACTCCAGTTCCTCGGGATCAGCCAGCCGGTACAAATCCCAGTGGAACAGCCGCCACGGGCCAATCTGATACGGCTCCACCAAGGTATAAGTCGGGCTTTTCACCGTGCCGCCATGGCCAAGGCCGTGCAGCAGGCCGCGCGCCAGCGTGGTTTTGCCGGCGCCCAGTTCGCCGTGCAGATAAATGATGCAGCCGGGTTTGAGCGCCTCCGCCAGCCGCGCGCCGAGGCGTTCGGTGGCGACGGCGGAATCGAGCAGGATTTCAACCACGGTTTAGCCTGGATTAGCCAGTTGGCGCAGGAAGGGCAGCAAATCGGTCGCCAGCAAGCCGCGTTCGCCGCCGGCGTGCGCCGCCAGATCGCCCGCCCGGCCATGGAGATAGGTGCCCACCCTGGCCGCCGCGAACAGCGGTAAACCCTGCGCCACCAGCGCGGCGATTACTCCGGTGAGCACATCGCCCATGCCGCCGCTGGCCATGCCCGGATTGCCGGCATGAGCCAGCGCCACCAGGCCATCCGTCTTGCTGGCGATCAGTGAACCGGCGCCCTTGAGCACCGCCACCCCGCCAAAGCGCAGCGCCAGGTCCTCGACGGCGGCGAAGCGGTCGGCTTCGACCTGGGCGGGGGTCATCTTCAGCAACCGGGCGGCTTCACCGGAATGAGGAGTCAGAATCCACGAGTCGCGGTAAGCCGGTTCAATCGCCAGCAGGTTCAGGGCATCGGCATCCAGGACCAGCGGTTTGTCGCAGGCGAGGGCGGCTTGCAGCATCGCCCGGCCCCAGTCGCCGCGTCCCAGGCCTGGCCCTGCCGCGATGACCGTCGCCCGATTCACCAGCGGTTCCAGTTCATCCACGGTTTCGACACCGTGGAACATCAGTTCCGGGCGAACCGCCGCCTGCAAGCCGGCATGAGCGGCGCGGGTGGCGATGCTGACCAGGCCCGCGCCGCAGCGGGCGGCAGCTTCGCCGGTCATCCGCGCCGCGCCGGCCATGCCCAGTTCACCGCCAATGACCAGCACGTGGCCGAAAAGACCTTTGTGGGCGCTGCGCGAACGGCGGGGCAGCAGGGTGGGCAAATCCGCGCCTGCATAGCGCCAGCAGGCCGGATGCAGGGCCGGATAAATATCGGGCGGCGCGTCCAGGTCGGCAAAATGCACCGCGCCGCAACAGGCTGGTCCCTGACCGGTGAATAGTCCCTGCTTGAGGCCGATGAAGGTGATCGTCGCCGCTGCGCGCACCGCCGCGCCCAGAATCGCGCCAGTGTCGGCGTGCAACCCGGAGGGAATGTCGAGGGCGAAGCGGTCGGCGGGATGGGCGTTGATGGCGTCAATCGCCTCGCGCCAGGCACCGCTCACCTCCCGTTCCAGGCCGGTGCCGAGAATGGCGTCCACCAGCAGTTCGGCGTCGGCCAGCGCCGCAACGGTAAAAGGCACAATGGGCACGGTGGCGGCCTGAGCGTCTCGCCAGGCGGTTTGGGCGTCGCCGCGCAGGTTGGCAGGATCGGCGAGCGTCAGCACTCGCGCCTCCAGTCCCGCCTGCCGGGCCAGCCGCGCCACGACGTACCCGTCGCCGCCGTTGTTGCCGCCGCCGCACACCACCACGATCCGGTGCGCGCCCGGCCAGCACTGGCGCAGCAACTTGAACGCCGCTTCGCCGGCCCGGCTCATCAGGGTATAGCCGGGGATGCCGCGTTCCTCGATGGCGATGCGGTCCAGCTCCCGCACCTGAGCGGCGCGGTACAGTTCAACAGGCAGTTCGCGCATGGGAAATCTCCTGGGCCACGATGATTAGGGGCACAATACGCCCGTCTTTTTGCCAATTCCAGCCGTCGCCATGACCGTTGCTCTTACCGCTGCCCAACTCGCTGAACTCGCCGCTGCCGTTAAAACCTGGGGATGGGAACTGGGCTTTCAGCGGATCGGCATTTGCGACATTGATCTTGGGGAAGCCGAGGCGCGGTTGCTGGACTGGCTGGCGGCAGGGTTTCACGGCGCGATGGGCTACATGGCCCGGCACGGGGTCAGGCGCAGCCGACCGGCGGAACTGGTTCCCGGCACAGTGCGCGTCATCGCGGCGCGGATGGACTATCTGCCGTCGGATGCCGCCGAGCCGTGGCGCGTGTTGCAGAACCCGGAACTGGGTTATGTGTCGCGCTACGCGCTGGGCCGGGATTATCACAAGGTGCTGCGCCAGCGCCTGCAACGCCTGGCTGACCGCCTCGCCGCCGCCGTCGGGCCATTCGGCTATCGGGTATTTGTGGACAGCGCGCCGGTGCTGGAAAAGGCGCTGGCGGAAAAAGCGGGGTTGGGCTGGATTGGCAAGCACAGCAATCTGCTCGACCGGCAAGCGGGGTCGTGGTTTTTCCTGGGTGAACTTTACGTAGATTTACCGCTGCCGGTGGATCCGCCGGTGACTGCGCATTGCGGGCGCTGCACGGCCTGCCTGGACGTTTGCCCGACCCGGGCCATCGTCGCGCCCTACCGGGTGGACGCCCGCCGCTGCATTTCCTACCACACCATCGAGTTGCACGGGCCGATTCCGCTGGAATTTCGTCGCGCCCTGGGCAACCGGATTTACGGCTGCGACGACTGCCAACTGGTCTGTCCGTGGAACCGCTTCGCTCGCCCCACGGTAGAGCCGGATTTTCGGGCGCGGCATGGCCTGGATGCACCCGGACTGGTGGCATTATTTGGTTGGGATGAAGCGGAGTTTTTGCGCTACACCGAAGGCAGCGCCATCCGCCGGATTGGGCATGAACGCTGGCTGCGCAATATCGCCGTGGCGCTGGGCAACGCGCCCCGCGCGCCGGCAATCATCGCCGCCTTGCGCGAACGGCTGGCGCATCCGTCGGAGTTAGTGCGGGAGCATGTGGTCTGGGCGCTGGCGCAACTAGCCGATGACCATGGATGACGCGGATGGTACGGATTTTTCCGCGTCATCCATGAATCCGTTGAATTCGTGCTTCAGATCGTGAAAGAGCCACGGATGCCCACCTTCGGGATTCGATTACGGGAAAATTTACAGGAGGAGGAATGTTATGAACGTCTATCAAGCCGTCATTGCCACGCCGCTGGGTCGAATCGGCATCCGCATGACCGGCAATGCAGTAAACACGCTCGATTACCTGGCCGCCGATGCGTCCGAGCAGCCTCCGGTGGATACTGCAACCGCCGCCGTGGTCGCGCAACTGGAAGCCTATTTTCACGATCCTCGCGATCAGTTCACGGCGCCACTGGCGCCAGGCGGGACCGCATTCCAACAGCGGGTCTGGGCGGCGTTGCAAGCGATTCCAGCGGGAACCGTGCTGACCTACGGTGACCTGGCGCAAAAACTCGATACTGCCGCTCGCGCCATCGGCGGCGCCTGCCGCGCCAATCCGATTCCGATCCTGATTCCCTGCCATCGGGTAGTGGGGCGGCAAGGGTTGGGGGGTTATACGGGAGCGGTGACCGGCGATCCGCTCGGCATCAAACGCTGGTTGCTGCGACATGAGGGCGCGATGGTCGAACCCGAATAGCCGTCAACGATCCTTTCCGTGGTTTCCGTGGACCTTCTCTGTATTCACCCTTCCTTGAAATTCCTCCGTTCGCCCGCATATCGGACTCCAAACCGCGAATACCCTAATCCATCCGGAGTCCGTTCCTCATGACTGTCGAAGCCCACAAGGAAACCCTTGGTTTTCAGGCCGAGGTGCAGCAACTGCTGCGCCTGGTCGCGCATTCTCTGTACTCCCACAAGGAAGTCTTCCTCCGCGAACTGATTTCCAACGCCTCCGACGCCTGCGACAAGCTGCGCTTTGAAGCCCTGACCGACAGCGCCCTGTACGAGAGCGATCCCGATCTGAACATCCGGGTCAGTTTCGACAAAGACGCCCGCACCATCACCGTCGCCGACAACGGCATCGGCATGGACCGGCAGGAGGTCATTGACAATATCGGCACGATTGCGCGTTCCGGCACCCGCCAGTTCATGCAAAAGCTGACCGGCGATCAGGCCAGGGACACGAATCTGATCGGCCAGTTCGGCGTCGGCTTCTATTCCAGTTTCATCGTCGCCGACAAGGTCACGCTGCATACCCGCCGCGCCGGCATGGGGCCCGAACACGGCGTGCTCTGGGAGTCTACCGGCGAGGGTGAATACACCCTGGAAACGATTGAGAAGCCCACGCGCGGCACCGAAGTGACCCTGCACCTGCGCGAGGACGATGCGGATTTGCTGAACGAGTGGCAGTTGCGCTCGATCATCACCAAGTATTCCGATCACATCACCCTGCCGGTGATCATGCCGGTGCAGAAGTTCAGCGAGGACAAGGACGCGCCGCCGACAATCGAGGACGAGCGGATCAACCAGGCGGCGGCGCTGTGGGCGCGGCCCAAGCAGGAGATCAAGGAAGAGGAATACAAGGAGTTCTACAAGCACGTCGGCCACGATTTTGAGGACCCGCTGGCCTGGACCCACAACCGGGTGGAAGGCAAGCTGGAATACACCTCGCTGCTGTTCCTCCCGGCCCGCGCGCCCTTCGACCTGTGGGACCGCGAGCAGCGCCATGGGGTGAAGCTGTACGTGCAGCGGGTATTCATCATGGACGACGCCGACCACCTGATGCCGCGCTACCTGCGCTTCGTGCGCGGCGTGATTGATTCCAACGACCTGCCGCTGAACATCTCCCGCGAAATCCTGCAAGGCAGCAAGGTGGTGGACGGCATCCGCGCCGGTTCGGTCAAGAAAGTGCTGGGTCTGCTGGAGGACCTGGCCGCCAACGAGGCCGAAAAGTACGGCAAATTCTGGAAGGAGTTCGGCCGGGCGCTCAAGGAAGGTCCGGCGGAGGATTACGGCAACCGCGAGCAGATCGCCAAGCTGTTGCGCTTTGCCTCGACCCAGGCCGACAACGCCGAGCAGACTATTTCCCTAACCGATTACGTCGGGCGGATGAAAGAAGGCCAGGACAAGATTTACTATATCGTCGCCGACAGCTTCGCCGCCGCCAAAAACAGCCCGCATCTGGAAATCTTCCGCAAGAAGGGCCTGGAAGTGCTGTTGCTGACCGACCGGGTGGACGAGTGGCTGATGTCGCACCTGACCGAGTTCGAAGGTAAACAGTTCCAGTCCGTCGCCAAGGGCGCGCTGGACCTGGACAAGATCGCCTCGGAAGAGGAAAAGCAGGAACAGAAGCAGGCCGAAGATCAGTTCAAGGATTTGCTGACGCGGGTCAAGGAGGTGCTGGGCGACAAGGTCAAGGACGTGCGGATTTCCTCGCGGCTGACCGATTCGCCCGCCTGTCTGGTGGTGGATGAATACGCGCTCAGCGCCCATCTGGAACGGTTGCTGCGCGAAGCCGGCCAGAACGTGCCGATGAGCAAACCCTATCTGGAGCTGAATCCCACCCACTCGCTGATCGCGCGGCTGAAGGACGAGCCGGACGCCAGCCGCTTCGGCGACTGGACCAACCTGCTGTTCGAGCAGGCGGTGTTGGCCGAGGGCGGGCAACTGGAAGACCCGGCCAGTTTTGTGAAACGATTGAATGGCTTGCTGCTGGCGCTGGGCCATTGAGCCTTGACTCGGGCAGCGGTGGCGTTGCCCCTCCGGACAGCGCGCCGCCGCCCATCAGTTTCCGTTGTGGCTAAAACCGATAAATTTGCTAAATTATTGGGAATTGCCTCATTCGCTTGTTTTAACCAACCCCAGGGGGATGCACGAACATGATGCTGTTGAAGGAAATCCTGAATAAAAAAGGCGGCCAGCCGGTCACCGTGTCCGCCAGCGCCACGGTCGCCGACGCCATCCGCGCCATGCACGATCACAAGGTGGGTTCGGTGGTGGTGCCGAATGCCGACGGCTCGCCAGCGGGCATCTTCACCGAGCGCGATGTACTGAACCTGTGCGCCGAGGGCCGGACCGACTTTGCCAAAATGTCCATTCGGCCCTGCATGACCTGCGCCATGACCACCGGCAAACCGGCCGAAACAGTCAGCGAAGTCCTTGTCATCATGACCGCCAGGCGTTTCCGCCACATGCCGGTGGTGGATGACGACGGCAAGATGGTCGGCGTGGTTTCCATCGGCGACCTGGTCAAGGCCAAGCTGGAGGAAACCGCCCGGGAAGCGCAGGCCTTGCGCGAGTACATCACCACCTGAGCCGGCATCGGGGATGCCCCCGGCGGCGTCCCTGCTTCCCGCTTCCTGCCTTCTCGCATGAGCGCCGAATCCCCGTTTTGGGAAACTAAAGCCCTCGCCGAACTCACCCAGGCCGAGTGGGAAGCGCTCTGCGACGGCTGCGGCAAGTGCTGCCTGCACAAGCTGGAAGACGAGGACACGGGCGAGTTGTTCCACACCAACGTCGCCTGCCGGTTGCTGGATTTGGCCACAGGCCGATGCAGCCGCTACGCCGACCGGTTCCGCTGGGTGCCTGACTGCGTGCAACTGACCCCTGCCGAAGTACGGCGAGCTCGCTGGTTGCCGGCGACGTGCGCCTACCGGCGGCGGGCCGAAGGCCAGCCGCTGCCCGACTGGCATCCCCTGCGCGCCGGCGATCCGCGTTCCACCCAGCGCGCGGGCATGACCGTCTGCGGCTGGGCGGTATCGGAACGGCGCATCCGCCGGCTCGAAAACCATATCATCGAGACCCTGTTATGAAAGTCCGCTGTCTGACCCTGGGCGCGTTCCAGGTTAACGCCTATTTGCTTGAAGACCCCGCCACCGGTCAGTGCGCTGTGGTGGATACCGGCGACGGGCCGCAACTGGCGCAGGCGCTGGCCCGGATGCAGCCACGCCCGGATTTACGGGCGATTCTGCTGACCCACGCCCATTTCGATCACGCCGGCGGACTGGCGGACGTACAGCGGGAATTTCCCGAGGCGATCACTTACCTGCCGGCACTGGAGCGGCCGATGTTTGATGCGCTGCCCCAGCAAGGCTCATTGCTGTTCGGCATGGCCGATTTCGACCGGCCCAGCGGGCGGATTGATCGGGAAGTCCACGACGGCGATGCCATCGAGGTCGGCGAATTGCGCTTCCGGTTCCTGTCCACGCCGGGCCACACGCCGGGCCAGGGCTGCTATTACGATGATACCTACATCTTCGTCGGCGACACCCTGTTCGCGGGCAGCATCGGCCGCACCGACTTTCCCATGAGCGACCCGGAATTGATGCAGGCCAGCCTCAGCCGCCTGCTGGAGCTGCCCGGCCATCTGCTGGTGTGCAGCGGCCATGGCCCGGTCACCACGCTGGAGCAGGAACTGCAAACCAATCCGTTTCTGGACCACGTCCGCCGGGCGCGGGGCATCGCCACATCGGGCTGGTCGTCGGCGCTGGGATCGCGCTGGGGCTGAAGCGGGGTCGGTCATGTGCGAGTTGCTCGGGATGAGCGCCAATGTGCCCACCGACATCTGCTTCAGCTTTACCGGGCTGATGCAGCGCGGCGGCAAGACCGGCCCGCACCGCGACGGCTGGGGGATCGCCTTTTACGAGGGGCGCGGCTGCCGGACCTTTCACGATCCCAATCCCAGCGCCGAATCGGAAATCGCCCGGCTGGTGCAGCGCTATCCGATCAAGAGCCTGATCGTGATCAGCCACATTCGCCGGGCCAACCGGGGTCGGGTGTGCCTGGAGAACACCCATCCCTTCAGCCGCGAGTTGTGGGGCCGGCATTGGGTATTCGCTCACAACGGCCAGTTGCGCGGCGCAAAGCGGTTGCCCCTGAGCTTTTACCGCCCCATTGGTGGCACCGACAGCGAATACGCCTTCTGCTGGCTGCTGGATCGCGTCCGCGCCCGCTTCCCCGAACCGCCACGCCGGCCCGAAGC
>ERZ1645187.5324-NODE-5324-length-10061-cov-5.435339_pt1 | contig 10061 bp, 9 predicted proteins | sample MGYA00575352_ERZ1645187 | MGnify/ENA primary metagenome ERZ1645187 (study PRJEB40837, sample SAMN11349314) | freshwater sediment metagenome | isolation source: river sediment | host: Sediment | place: India: Wazaribad , New Delhi | collected 2017-02-21 ...
GAGTACCGAGCCGTTCGAGCATGACTCGATGACCAAACAGCGTTCCGGTCTTTCTAAGTTGTACATCATCGGGTAACGAAAATACTGTCTCGAATGCCGTCGTCAGCCAGTCGCCGATCTTGCTTGTTCCGTGAGCGAGCGCCGCGAGACCGATCGGGACGTTCGCTACGACCTGAGCTGGATTTGTGCCGGTGCGATCGACGATCATTACGTTGCTCTTCGGTACGAGCAGCATGCCGTGCATCAATGCCAGCATGATGACCCAGCGCCAGAAGTCTTCCTGTTTGCTTTTTCCGGCAAGAACGGCCAATACCAACCCGATCATCATTACCAGGGCTAGTGTGCGCAACAGGCCATTGAAGTCCCCGCTGCCCGTGATCGCGGCAATTGCATTGAACACGTTGACCAGTTCCAGCGTGTTCCAGTAAGCGTAGATCTCGAAGTTCACTGACAGTACCTAACTTTGCTTCATTGACTGCCAAGTCGCATCAGCGATTGAATGCAAGCAGCGATTTCTGCACATCCACCGGGAGCGATCGCATCATGGTTTCATGTAACCATTGCGTCGTTTTCTGCAACTCGGCCATGGCCACCGCCTGCTGGAACTTGGCCATGTACTCCGAGACTGCCAGTTGCCGAACGCTCGCAATCTGCTCATTCAGACTCGCACTGGCCTGAACGATGTCCTGAGACTGGGCCGCAGAATTGTTTGCAAGCGCCTTCTGTAGCGTACGTACCATCTCGGTGAACCAGTTGTAGGCAAGCTCCACCGCAACGGTCTGTGAGTAGTTGTTTGTAAGCAAAACCGGTCCTCCACGACTCATGGCAGCGACGTTGGCCAGCCGCCAAACGGGAATCGATGAGTTCATATACACGGCATAATCGATGCCGCTAAAGTTTTGCCCTTGCCGGTTCTGGATATTGTTTGTGGCCTTCTCCATGGTCTGCCGAACGTGCCAGGACAAGGAGGAAACCGACTGATTGGGTTCGGCGGTAGGGTTCATGCAGTCAGGATCGGTGCCGCACTTGAGCAAGGTGACATCATTCTTTGTCAGCGTTTCGGGGTTGCCGACAAAGTCGCTGAACTTGATGCCTGTCGGCCCAACATAGCGCCAAAGCGGTTTATCGCCGTTTTCGTTTCCGGTAGCCCCGGTGGGGATGATGATGATCGTCCCGACCATGCTCATCATCAGTTCCTTGAGTTCATCGGGCGTATCGGTCTTTTGCAGGGCCTTCCAGACGACATTGCCCGGCTCGAGAACTTCCTTCAGGTTTGCATCCGCATTCGCGGCTTGCTGGCGCGCCTGCTTCTTAGAGGCTTTATCCTGACGCCAACTGTCAAATGACTGAAAACTGTCCGGCCACAGATTCGAGAGCAGGGATCCGGTTCCCTGGGCATTCGCCTGTTCCTTCTTGTCGGAGAGCATGGGCCCCAACGTGGCTGTCACGATGCCTTCGGCCATCTGGCATGAATTCATGTTCATGTTGTTGATCTTCGATGCCTGATCCTGAAGGTACTGAAGCAGATCTGCCAGATCGGGTGAAACTGACTTGACCGCCATCATGAATGCGTAGCCCACCGCATTGTTTGCGATGTTGCGCAGCAACGCAGTCAGCTGTTCAGAATTGATGAACGAGAAGGATCCGGCAAACAGATCGATGCCGCCGCAACCCGCGCGAATCGAAGGTGGGGCGATCGACGCCATCTGGTAGTTGCGGATCGGGGTGCGCATGTACATGCTGCCACCGGTATAAACCGTTCCGGTCTGGCCGCTGATGACCTGCGCGCCCGTCACGTTGCCATAGGCACCCATCTCGTTGAACCACCCCTGCATCTGGGTCTGGATGCTGGCCATGGACCAGGTGCTGAATGTAATGGCCAGAATCCCCGCTAGAACACGCATTTTGAGCATGGCTACCCCCTTCAGTAGAGCTCGCCGGGGCGCGTGCTGGTCAGCACATAGATGCGCTCCATGACATCTTGAGCCGAGATCACACCGGAGCTGAGCGGTATGAGTCGCTTGTCCTTGACGTTGCCTAGAACCAGCATGGGCACCTGGCGAATCCCGAGTTTCTGCACCATGCCGTTATCGCGTTGCGGGTTCGGGTATTCGGGCAACACCCCGCCATCCACGCTGACAGGAAATACGGTGATGCCATAGGTGTCACTCAGGAACTTGAGTGTTGGAGAGAGCCTGTGACAGTAAGGGCAGTCCGAGCGAAAGAAAAAGAAAATGCCCCATTCCCTCGTGACTTCATCCAGAGTCCTTTTTTCTTCCGACTTGCGGGTACTGGTGTAGGTCGCGATGGCGGCATTGTTCGCCGGCCGCTTCAGCTCATAATTCAAATCCGGGTTCTGCCAGACGACGCGCCGCCAGACATCCGAATACAGCGAGGCTGTTTGCGTAAGCAGTTCCTGGGCTTCAATGTAGGCTTTCACGTTTTCCGGTGTCGGCTCCAAGATGGAAAGAGCGCGCTTTGCCTTGAGATCCTTTTGCCATGCCTCCAGACGCTCCACAGCCTCCTCTTCACGCGTTTTCGGCCTGCTTGATTGCTGCTCGGGGTCAACATCGCAATACCAGTTGAACTTGGATTGGTCGCATAGCCATGCAGTCGGGTAGTCGAGTCCGGCAGTTGCCGTCGGACTGGCCAATGCGGTGCCAAGTGGCATCGCAAGCAGCAATCCCGGCAGGATCACCCGATGCATCATCCGGGCTGACCAACCAGTTCGCGAAGTCTGAGCGTCATATCGGGAATTCCGGTTGCGTTGGCTTCTGGCAGCCGCAGAATCGCCGCCGAATTCATGACGGCACACCCGCACTCCTTCGATAGCGTTGTCAAAGCGGCCTCCACCTTGCTCGCATACTCGCCAGCCGATTGAAAAAGCGCTTTCTGATCTTGTTCAGACATGCCGGGGGTGATCTTCCCGGCCAGACGCTTCTGCTGCTCATCAAACAAATCACCCATATCCACGCGAACAATTCGCGGAGCAGGATGCGTGTATAGCCACGCCCAGGCCAACACTGCCGCAGACAATACGGAAACAGCCCAGGTAATGATGTGCGCTCTCAATGCATGCCTCTTTGCTTCAGGATGGTTCCGATTGCCTCGATAACGGACATCCCCTGGTCAGCCAGCGTCTTGATCGACTGATAGTCCTCTGCCCGTGTCGAATAGAGCAGCATCGAGAATGGGTCCAGGATCAGTCGCCCAACCCCCGAGCCCATTGGTCCATGGACGAATATCTCCGAGTAATGGCCATGCTCGGTGCTGACCGATGACAGCTGCCGCTTCATCCATTCGTCGACATGAAGCTTGCCCTCCTTTCCAAGCCGATCAATGCTTTCCGGCTTTTGCCGAAGGAGGAACAACCAGTCGGCATTGGTGATGGCCGCTCGTGTTGCTTCGTTTTTGTAATAGTCGTCGACCGACTGAGTGATCGTGCCGAAGGCCCCGCCATATTTCCGGGCACGCCGGTAGCCAGCCTCGATAAAGTTCGCGCTCGACCCACTGCCCATAAGATCCCAGGCCTCGTCAATGATGACCAGCTTGCGCTTGGATCGGTCGAGGTACATTTCCTGAGTAATGCGATACATCATCAACTGCATCACCACGGCCTGCAGATCCTTCTTGGCCTTGAGCTCTTCCAGTTCAAGCACAACCAGGTTCTTGCGAAATTCGATGTTGGCCTCGCCCTCAAAGTAGCTCGCATAGATGCCGTACTTGGTATAGGGCTCCAGAGATGTCGCCAATCGGGAAAGATCCCGTTCGGTTTCCCCCTCTTCACTGAGTCGGCCGGTGCGCAACAAGTCATAGACATCGGTGATCGTCGCCGCCTTTTCCTTCTGGTCCCAGACCCGCTTGATGGCGGCTGCCAGCGCCGAGTAGGCGTAGTTATCGAGCGGGCCTCGTGGGCTAGCCATCTGCGCGATCAAGGGAAGCAGCATTTCCATGTCGTTGTTGATATCCACGACCATGGAGAATGGGTTGAGGCATATCGTGTTGCTCCTTTCATCGGAGAACTCGATGAATTCGCCATCCAGCAGCTCGGACAGATTGCGATATGACCGCCCCACATCGATGATCCAGACCTTGGTCCCGGTTCCGAGATAGCGGAAGGCCATTTCGTTGACGAAGACCGACTTGCCGGATCCGGAAAGTGCCGCCACGGCAAAGTTGTAGTTGCCACCCGTGTTGTCGAAAAGATCGAAAGTCATGATCTGACCTCGACGCCCGAACAGAGTCATGACGGGGGTCGCCGTTCCCTTCCATTCGGCGATTAGCGGTGACGTCATGACCGCGTTATCCGCTGTCTTGGTACCCGCACGCCCAAATAACTGCAAATCCTTTTGCAGCGCCGGACTGAGCGTGCATGGCATGGATGCCACGAAAGCCTGGTGCTGCAGATAGACATCCTTGGCCAGATCAAATCCCCTGGCCCGCCAGACTGCGCGGACAGCATGCTCGGTACGGGATACATCCTCGATCCGCGAAAGTAGAACGATCTGGTGGTACATCTGGACGACATTGCGACCATTGTCAAAAGCGCGCAGCACCATGTCCCAGTCACGCTTGCGATCCTGAAGGTCGGGCTGGAAGTGCGACATGTAGGATCCGGCCGCTTGGGTCGCCCGTGCTGCCTTGATCAACGCTTTGCTCCTGGCCGATTCGTAATCCAGGAGGATGGCGCCCATCGTGATGAGAAAGGGGCACGGAATGGCCAGCGCCATCTGGTAGTAATCGCCGATCAGGGAGCCCATGTTGCCCAGCCGGTAATACTTCGGATATTGGCGTACCGAGAAACACTGCATCGCGGTTTCCGCGCCACCCTCCTTCCGATACTTGATGAAGGTATCGGCAACGGCGGAAGCAATTTCGGGATTCGACAACTGGCTGCGTAGCGAACGTGAACTGTCGTACTCGATATGCCGCTCTTCCGGTTGCCCCAGCACCCGCTCGTGATCGAAGAAATCCGCCACATAGTTCAGCATGTTTTCCGGTCCCCAATCCCATCCGGGCATATGCGCGGATCGCAAGGTGGCATGGGTACTTTCCTTGATCCGAATCGCCTCCTCCACGTCGGCCGGACTTTCCGGATCCAGTGGCATCGTGATGGCAATGACACATCGGTAGTCGCGTAGCAGATAGACGTGATGAGAGAAGAGCGACTTACCCGCTCCCTTCAGATAGTGGTCGATGCGGCGCCGACCGAGGACTCGATAGATGTTCCGATTCCGGTTTGACTCTCCTTCTCCAGAGCGAAAATCGTCCTCGGGCAACATATTGGCCTGCTCTTTAAGGGAAGGCAGGATGTGCGGGCTGGCATACAGGGAGATCTGAATACCGGTGCCAGCGGGACATGACATGAAGAGGCTCGCCAGCACGCGCTCCATTTCCTCGTTGGAACCCGTTTGCGGCACCGTCTCGATACAAAACCCCATCGAGAGGCCGGATTTATCGCCAAAGGCACCTTGATCGAGTACATACAGGCCCTCATCGTTCATCCAGCCCAGATAGGGAAGGATGCCGGTTAGCCTCGGCAGCGTTGCGATTCGTTCCAGCAGGTTGCGCTGCACCGCATCGGCAGGCTCGAATCGCTCGCCATAGAAGACCGATTTAACGGCTTCAAGAAAACTCACTCGCGGTCTCCCGCGAAAGCATCAGCACCCGTCGGAGCAATGGCCTGATTGCCCGGAAGCGTCGGCCCGCCCACAGGGGGTACCGGGCGCTGTGTCTGTGAGGACGGCTTCTGTGTGGCTTTCCCGTTGGATCCGGGCTTCAGGAAGGTCGGACGATAGCGATCTACGATTTGTCGCTGACTATGCTCGATGGCCCAGCGCCCTGCATTGGCGACCACGTACAGATAGGACTGGTCGTACAGGTCCCCATCCGTGTCTTCCCATGGAGCTATCCAGATGCGCATGACCTTGGGCTGAACCCGCACGGGATCTCCAGATGATGCGACCTGACCGGTAATCAGTGCTCCCCGTGATTGGGGCGTCGCGGCCTGCTCGCCATTTCCATCTTTACGTAGCGCCGGCAAATTGTTGGCGACGGCATTGGCGTAAACACCGGAAAGCGATGAACAGGTCACGCCATCCGGTGCCCTGCAGGCGAACTTGCTTTCCCCTTCAAGCCCCGTCAGGGTACCGGCACATCCGGTCACCCCCAACATGACGATAGCCGCCAACCCCAAGACCTGCCGCATGATCAATCCCCTTTCAATCTTGGCGTAACCGCCGATCTCGTTGTGGCGGGATTACCTGCCAGGCGCCGATCAATTTCGGCGGCAGGCGCGGCTCCAGGAATCAGACTGCCATCCTGAAGAATCATCATGGGCGTGCCATTGATGCCCAGACTGTTCGCCAGTTGATTGATGCGTTCGATCGGGGTGGCGCACTTCGGACTCTCGGCCACCTTGCCCGTGGCCATCAGCTCAGTCCATGCCTTGGCAGGATTAGGGGCGCACCAGACCCGCTCCGCTTTTCCCTTGGCTTCGGGATGCAGCCCTTCCAGTGGGTAGAGGAAAGTAAAGATCGAGACGTTATCGAGTTTGGCCAACTCACTTTCCAGCCCTTTGCAGTAGGGGCAGTCCGGATCGGAAAACACGGCCAGCTTGCGACTGCCATCGCCGCGTACCGTCTTGATGGCATCCTGGAGCGGCAATTGGGTGAAGTCGATGCGGTTGATGTCGCTCAGGCGCTGGGCGGTCAGATCCTTTTGCTCGCGCATATCGAACAAGTGGCCAAAGACAAAATACCGGCCGGAGGTATCCGTAAAGGCGACATTTCTGCCCATGGTCACCTCGAAGAGTCCTGCGACCTCGGACTGGCGCACGGCGGTAATACGGGTCGATGGGTAGAGTTCCTTGAGACGGGCCTCCAACTCGGTTTCGGTAGCACTGGGTGATGCACTGGCAACCCCCGCCACAGTGACGAGGAAGGTGGCCAAAGAAACGACGATTGATTTACGCATCTGCGCTTACTCCATGGGGTTCAGGGACTTTTTCATGATCTGGCGTCCGCGCTTCCAGATTTCCGAGTAGGTGTCTTCCTCGGCGCCGCCGGCCATTCCCAGCGACACGCCCTTGGTCAGGACGACATCGACGACACGTCCTGCATCGACTTCGATAATCGGAAACATCTTCTCGGCGAGCGTGATGTAGTACTGGGAGAGTCGATCTAGCGCCTTGCCCACACCGGATCCGATGCCGGCCTGCATCTGTTTTCCAGACTCCACGGTTCCAACGGTGCCCAGCGCACTCGTGCTGTAGCTCGTCGCGCTTTGCTGGAAACCTTGTCCGATCCCCGAGATGATTCCGGTCATCAGCGCATTGGCCAGCACCTGACCTTGCTTGCTGACCAATCGGCCACGGAGTCCGGCCTTGCCATCCTCGCCCACCACATAGCCCTTGATCGTGGCATCGACCACTTCACCGCTGTTCAGAACGCACGACAGCGACTCAAGCCGCAAGTAGGCGCGTTCGGAACTGATGTCGCCATAGCCTGATCCGAGAATGAAACACTCTTTCACTTTGGCGCGGTATCGGTTTGGAAGGAAGGCGTTGTCCTGCACACGCAGGAGGATTGGCCAGGGGTTGTTCTGAGCTTGTCCCCCCGTAGGGGCATCCAGACCGCCCATCAGCGCCACGCGCATGAAGGATCCGGACGGTATGTAGGTCTTGTTTTGCTTGCCATCCTCGGGCATTGGCGGATTCGTGGCGACCGTGTCGCTGACCTCGAATGCGGCAATGCCGGGCTCTTTGGGAACAACTGGCGTCGGCAGTGGCGGCAAGGGTGATGACATCGCTTCGGGTGCGCGCCCCATGGACGGCGCAGGGCCTTGTGGCAATCCCCCGGGAACTGCCGCCTGAGCCGGCGCGGGTGGCATGGGTGGTAATGGCGGAAGCACACTCGCCTGCCTCGATGGCGCTTGAGGCGTTGCCTGTCTTTGCTCAACCTCGGCCAGTTTCTGTTTCATGCCCTGGATGACGATATCCATCTCTTTCATCTGCTGGGACGATTGCGACATCCAGACATCTCGGGGATCGACCTGTGCACCTGGCGTCGCTATGTTTCTGGACTTATCCAGTTTGGCTGTCTGAGGTACAACCGGCGGTTGGTTGTCCCACAGAGCGATGCTGCCAAAGACCAATCCGATGAAACCTGTTCCGAGGCCTCCCAGCACTAGATACTGCTTGGCTTTGGGGGACAGGCCCTTCAGATACGTCGAGATGCCCCCTGCAACGGCAGTCGGATCACTCATCGGTGCTCTCCGATAACACGAATACATCCGTGCTCTCTCCCGGCGAAAGCTGGGGCTTGGCTATCGATACGGCCACGACATGACGACGATAGAGCTCCCGTTCATCCAGCACCATAAGGTTGGCGGAGGTATTGGTGAGCTGGTACTTCTCCCCTTTTAGCGGGCCATCGATCACCTTGGTCAGGACAAACAAGGCTTCGGACCATAGGGGCACGATCTCGTTGGTGACACGGAAGTCGAATTCGCCATCGCCTTCAGACTGAAGGGACAACAGGACACGCTTGATCAGCTGATTTCTGGGGACATCCCTGCCTTGTCCGGTAACGGCGCCGCTGATTGATCGGCTTTTGATGGTGATGGAGTCCGAAGGCCCGTCGATAACCGATAGAAGCAGCTTCCAGGTCCGACCGCTTTCGTCCGACACGAAGAGACTGAGGGTTGATTTGTCCGTGCTTGGCTTGATGTAAGCCGTACCGGCTTCCTTGTCGGCGGTTACCGCGAATTCGCCTTCTGCGCCGAAGATTCGGCGAACACGATGGCCATCGATGCGGATCAGGGTCGGCTCGGCACGCGAAACCCTGGCGCTCAAGGTATCGTCCGGCTTGCCAACCAGCACCTGAGCGGCACTGGCCGAAAAGCTAGCGACCAGGAGCGGTATCAAAAGGATTTTGTTCACTGGTTTCCTTGAACTCCGATACATAGAGCTTTCCATTCATGTTCTTGAAGCCGATGACATAGGTGGCTTGCCGCTCTCCCGCTTTTTTGTCGGATGCCCAGGTAAAGAGAACACCCGACAGGGCGACACGTAGCGATTTCTCATCGGGCGTGATGTTGCGTACTGAAAATTGCGTGGCCGTGTTGTTCTTCTTGAGGAACTCTGCCCGCGCGCCCATTTCCATTTGGAGTCGTCCATACTCCGACGGCGCTGCATACTTCAGGAACAGCCCGTTTTGATAGCTTGAGACGGCCGGCGTGATGTTGAGAGCGAGACCGGCATACCAATAGGCCATGTCTTCGAGGTACTCCTTGGAGACCGCATCGCCCGAAACCCAATAACTGCGCTTGATTTCTGGCGGTGTCAGGACTGTCTTCTCATTGCCAATCAACTTCAGGACGACGACGGCGCCGACCAAGATCACCAGCAGTAATCCGGCCAGGAGAATGCGCATGAAGCGAATTTCCTGCGACGCATTGGCTTGATCGGAGAGGTAGTTTCGAAAGAGCATTGCCTACCCCAGGAAGTACCGTTGGTCGGAAGGCGGCGTGGCACGCAGCTTCAGGAACAGGCCGCTCGGAAACCACCAATAGAGGGCATGCGCGGCGAACTTGGGATGTTTGCCGGCCTTCATGCGCCCGTACTGCCAGGCAGCCGCCGCGCCCATGACCATGCCTGTAATCATGGAACCGGCAATCACCCCCATGCTGATCAGCATGATGGCGATGACCGCCTGATCCATTTCCCACCACAGAAAACGCTCCTGAGCATCAAGCGCCTTCGGGATATAGCCGGTTTCATCGCCGCCGTGGTTCATGTGCCAGCCTCAAACCGTGGCTGTGAGAATGCCGGTGATGATGGTCGGCGTGTATTGCAGGAAGATCGCGAAGCCAGCCCCGGACAGGATCGGAATGGGATTCACGCGTGCGATAGAAATAATGGCGCCCAGGCCCACCGCAGCCACCGCGACGGCGCGGCCGAAGTAACCGGTAACGACATCGTTGGTCCAGGTATAGAGGGCCTGAAACTCAGTCCCCGTGGTGCCCGCGAAGGCACTTCCGGCAAGGAGAAATAGAACGAC
>ERZ1645187.5326-NODE-5326-length-10059-cov-32.962815_pt1 | contig 10059 bp, 8 predicted proteins | sample MGYA00575352_ERZ1645187 | MGnify/ENA primary metagenome ERZ1645187 (study PRJEB40837, sample SAMN11349314) | freshwater sediment metagenome | isolation source: river sediment | host: Sediment | place: India: Wazaribad , New Delhi | collected 2017-02-21 ...
TCATGGTGAAGAGGAAGGTCAGCACCGTCAGACCGAGCGCGATCGAGATCGGCATACCGGTCAGCATCAGCGCGATCAGCAGGACGAAGATGATGAGCGCACTCATGCCGCGGCCTCCTCGTCGTCGAGACCGGCGACGTGGCCGTGGTCGTGCTTGGGCAGGTCACCGCTCTTCCAGTAGGAGAGCGCCACCTGCAGGAAGCGGAAACTCATCAGCCACGAGCCGAGCGGCACGCACAGATAGACGATCCACATCGGCATCTCGAGGTCGGCCGAGGTCTGGCCGGTGTGCGCCATCTCCCACACGAAGTTGGCGCCGAGCGAGCCGACGATCCCGGTGAAGAGGGCCCCCGAGAACAGCCCGAACAGGATGAACCCGGTACGCCTGCGCCCATCGAGCGCGTTGATCAGAACGTCGACGCCGACGTGAATGCCGGTGCGCACCCCGTAGGCGGCGCCGAACTTGGCCATCCACACGAACATGTAGATGCACAGTTCCTGCGCCCAGGTGAGGCTGAACCCGGCCATCCACTTGTAGAGCGAACGGGCGGAGGCGGCGAGGGCGGGCCATTCCATCGAATTGGCCCAACCGATCGTCTTGGCGGCGGCGCCGAGGCCGTAGCGATGGACGACCGCGACGAAGATGATCGAGGTGGCGGCGGCGATGAGAAAGGCGATGATCGCCTCTTCGAGCCGGTCGAGCAGACGGAGCATGGGCGAGCCTCTCGTCGCGTTTGACCAGAAGGACCGCACGGCCCGGGCGTGACGGGAGCGACACCGACCCCCGGGCGGCGGAACGGGCGGCGGGGAGGTCGCCTCCCCGCCGGATCGGTCACGGCCGCGAGCCGGTGTCCCTGTAGATCTCTTCGAGGAGATCCTTGCCGATGCGGCCGGCCATCTCTTCGTGGACCGGCTTCAGCGCCTTGACCCACGCCGCCTTCTCGGCCGGCGTCAGAGCGACGAACTCGGTCTTGCCCGAAGCCTTCATGGCGGCGACGGCGTCGTCGTTCTCCTTCTGGGCGATCTCGTTGGCGTAGACGGTGGCCTCGGCCAGCGCCTTCTCCAGCTGCGCCCGCACCTCGGCCGGCAGTCCGTCCCAGAACTTCTTGTTCACGATCACCGCATAGCCGAGATAGCCGTGGTCGGAGAGCGTGGCGAACTTCTGCACTTCGTGCATCTTCTGGGTGTACATGTTGGACGGCGGGTTCTCGGTGCCGTCGACGACGCCGGTCTGCAGCGCCTGATAGACCTCGGAGAAGGCCATCACCTGCGGCAGCGCGCCGAGCGCCTTCATCTGCGCTTCCAGCACCTTGGAGGACTGGATCCGCATCTTGAGGCCGAGGAAGTCGTCCGGGCTACGCAGCGCCCGGTTGGCGCTCATCACCTTGAAGCCGTTGTCCCAGTAGGCGAGGCCGGTGATGCCCTTGGCCTCGAGTTTGGCCAGCAGCGCCTTGCCGACCTTGCCCTCGGTGATCTTCCGGAGCGCCGTCTTGTCGGGGAAGATGAACGGCAGATCGAAGGCCTCGAACTCCTTGACGCCGAGCGGGCCGAACTTGGCCAGCGACGGGGCGAGCATCTGCACCGCGCCGAGCTGCAGCGCCTCGAGCTCTTCCTTGTCCTTGTAGAGCTGCGAGTTCGGATAGACCTCGACCCTGACCTTGCCGGCGGTGTACTTTTCCGCCAGTTCCTTGAAGCGATCGGCGCCCTTCCCCTTCGGAGTGTTGGGCGCCACCACATGGCTGAACTTGATGGTCACTTCCTGCGCCGACACCGGCGCGACCAGAAGGGCACCCAGTGCAAGGGCCATGGCGAAGATCTTCATGAGCGTCTCCCTCGTGCGATTTTGGACCTGTGGGATCACGACCGCATCGTTTTCGACCGTCGGAACGGTCTCGAGCGACACGATACCCCCGGCAGTGGCCTTCACGCTATCTTGGAATGCGCCGGAGGCGCCTCGGACGTAACGACGCATTCGACAAACGACGAAACCCCTGCGCCGACCGGATTCCGGATGACCCACGACCCGCTCGCCCCCCTCGATCGCACGCCCCCGGCACCGGACCTGTTCTCCGCCCTGGCTGCGCCCGATCGCGGTCGCTGGGCCTTGGTGATGGAGGCGACGCCGCTGGTCGCCGTGGTCCTCAGCGTGGCGCTGATGGGCGCACTGATCTGGTTGGCCGACCGCCGTGATCGCGAGGAGGTGGGCGAAGCGCTCATCCGCGACGCCCTCTGGGTCGAACAGGCCCTGCGCTTCCAGATCGATGCCGGCCGCGAGACGTTGGAGCGCCTGGGGCTCGACATGTCGTCGGCGCCGACCAGCGAGGATGCGGTGGCGGCGCGGCTGCGCACAGTGGTGACCAGTCACCCCGAATTCGGCGAGATCGAGTGGCGCGACGAGACCGGACGACCGCGGGTCGCGGTGCCGCCGGACGGCAGCGAGGCCTCCGGTGCTGATGGCACGACGCTGCCGGCCCGCGGTTTCGGCGAACCGCGGCGCCTCGCTTCCGGCCGAGCGTTGGTCGATCTCACCATCCCGGTGTTCGATCACGACCTGCGCATCGGCACGCTCACCGCCCATCTCCACCTCGATCGACTGTTGGCGCTGCACGTGCCGTGGTGGATCTCGCAGAACAACAACGTGGCCCTGACCGACCGCGACGGGCTCGAGCTGGCGCGCAAGTCGACGCTCAGGCAGTCGTCGGGTGCGCTGCGCCACGATCTCGGCTTCGACCCCCCCCTGCCCGGCGTGGTGCTGACCCTCGTCGCCCACGGCGTGGCGAACAATCTGACCCGCAATCTGCTCGGTGCCGGCATTCTCGGTCTGGCGGTGGTGACGGTGGTGTCCCTGGTCGGTCTCTATCGCCACTATCGCCGCCGTCTCGCCGCCGAGCAGAGCCTCGGCGAGGCCCATGCCCTGCGCCGCGCCATGGAGGAGAGCCTCACCGTCGGCATGCGGGCCCGCGACCTCGACGAGCGCATCCTCTACGTCAATCCCGCCTTCTGCCGGATGGTCGGCTGGAAGGCGGAGGACCTGATCGGCCGCCTGCCGCCGCTGCCCTACTGGTTGCCCGAACTGGTCGAGGAGACCCTCGCCCGCCATCAGGCGCTGGGGGCGGCCGGTGCCGTCGATCCGATCTCCTTCGAGACCCGCTTCCGCCGCTCCGACGGCACCATCTTCGACGTCCTGGTCTACGAGGCCCCCCTGATCGACGCCGCCGGCGTCCATCGCGGCTGGATGGGCTCGATCATCGACATCACCGACCGCAAGCGCGCGGAGGACCTCGAACGCCTTCAGACCGAGAAGATGACCCGCACCGGCCGCCTGATCTCCATGGGCGAGATGGCCTCCACCATCAGCCACGAGCTCAACCAGCCGCTGGCGGCGATCTCCTCCTATGCCGCCGGCTGCCTGCATCTCGTCCGCTCCGGCCGCCCGGCCGAGGACCTCGCGGGCGCCCTGGAGAAACTCGAGGCCCAGGCCCAGCGCGCCGGACAGGTGATCCGCCGCGTCCACGACTTCGTGCGCAAGCGCGAGCCGAGCTTCGCGCCGGTCGAGCTCGGCCGGCTGATCGGCGATCTCGCCGGCTTCGTCGGCCCCGATGCCCGCAAGGCCGGCGGCGAGATCGTGCTCGATCTCGACGAACGGCAGCTCTGGGTCCGTGCCGATCCGATCCTGATCGAACAGGTCCTGCTCAATCTGATGCGCAACGGCCTCGAGGCGATGGCCGGCCTGAAGCGCGGCGAGAAACTGCTCGAAGTCGTCGCCCGCCACGAGGCCGGCGAGATCCGGGTGAGCGTCGCCGACCACGGCACCGGCATCTCGACCGAGGTGGCCGAGCGCCTGTTCTCGCCCTTCTTCTCCACCAAGCCGGAGGGCATGGGCATGGGGCTCGCCATCTGCCGCTCGATCGTCGAACGTCATCAGGGCCGGCTCGAGTTCACGGCGCGCCCCGGAGGCGGTACGGTGTTCACCGTGACGTTGCCGGCCGGCGAGCCGGCCTCCGAGGGAGCGAACCGGTCATGACGCAAGGCGCACTCGAACGGGTGGAGGATCGCGCCGTCCACGTGGTCGACGACGATCCGGCGATCCGCGACAGCCTGGTGTGGCTGTTCGAGGCGCGCGGCCTGCCGGTACGCACCTGGGAATCGGGCGAGGCCTTCCTCGCCGGGCTCGACGCCGGAACCCGCGGCTGTGTCCTGCTCGACCTGCGCATGGGCGGCCTCTCCGGCCTCGACGTGCTCGATCGCCTCGAGGCCCAGGGCTCGACCCTGCCGGTCATCGTCCTGACCGGTCACGGCGACGTGCCGCTGGCGGTGCAGTCCCTCAAGAAGGGCGCGGTCGATTTCGTCGAAAAACCCTTCGACGGCGGCGATCTGGTCGCCAGGGTCTGCGACGCGCTGGCCCTCGAGGAACGCCGCCACGCCGAAGCGACCGCGACCCGCGCGGTCGAACGCCGCCTCGACAGCCTGTCGGCGCGCGAACGCGAGGTGATGGAACTGATGTTGCGCGGTCTGCTCAACAAGCAGATCGCCGACGAGATCGGCATCGCCATCCGCACCGTCGAGGTGCACCGCGCCCACGTGCTGGAGAAGTTCGGCGTGCGCTCGGCGGTGGAGCTGGCCGGCCGTCTCGCCGACCTGCGCCGCGGCTCGCGCTGATCCTGCCCCGCACTCAGGCCGCCGCGACCGCCAGGATCGCCACGGTGAAGGCGAAGTGGGTCGCCGCGTGCAGCGCCTGATCGATCCCCAGGAGCCACCAGAACACACTGCTGCGCGGCGTGGCGCCGAGCCGCCGCCCGACGAGCCCCTTCGCCCGATCGAGACAGCCGTGCACCACGAAGTCGACCGCCGCGAGCCATACCAGTCCCGGCGCGAAGACCAGACAGACGATCCCGGTGCCGAGCGCATGCAGGCCGACATGTGCCGCCAGCGGCCCGACCCAGTCCCGTTCGCGCTCCTTGCCGAAGGCCATCCATGCGGTCTGAAGCAGGAAGTCGCAGATCAGGTGCTTGACGAGAAAGGCGAGCGTCACGAGCACGAGGCCGACGGTCGGCACGGTGGCGGGTAGAGGCGGCATCACGGCTCCGGACGACTGCGTTTGCCGGCTGCCGCGTCAGGCGCGCCCCGGCGAGTGCCGATCCTACACCCGGACGCGGCGGCGGAGGTGAGGAAAGACACGGTCCACGCACGCCGAGGTCGAAACCGCGCCGCGGGTTGCGAAGGCATCATGCCTCCTCGATCCCGGCCGGGTCGAGCGCGAGCCGGTAGCCCACCCCCGGCTCGGTGACGATCACCGTCGGTTCGGCCGGATCGCGTTCGAGCTTCTGCCGCAACTGGCCGATGAAGACGCGCAGATACTGCGTGTCTTCCACATGGGCCGCCCCCCATACCCGCGCCAGCAGTGCCCGATGGGTCAGCACCCGCCCCCCGGCCCGCATCAGCGCGACCAGGAGATCGAATTCCTTCGGCGTCAATTTGACGATCTCGCCGCCCTGCGTGACCCGATGCGCATCGACATCGACGACGAGATCGCGCGAGGCGAGCACGGTGACCGGCGCCGCCTCGCCGCGCCCGCCCGAACGCAGCGCGACCCGGATGCGGGCCAGGAGTTCGCCGATCCCGAACGGCTTGGCGACGTAGTCGTCGGCGCCGCGATCGAGGGCGGCGATCTTCTCGTCTTCCGCGCCGCGCGCCGAGAGTACGATGATCGGCGTGTCGCAATGGCGGCGGATCAGCGAGATCACCTCCTTGCCGTCGAGATCCGGCAGCCCGAGATCGAGCACGATCACGTCGGGCGCATGCGCCCGCACCGCCGCCAGCCCCTCCGCCCCGTCCATCGCCCGCACCACGTCGTAGCCGGCGGCGGTGAGCGCCGGCTTGAGAAAGCGCTGGATCTGCGGCTCGTCGTCGACGACGAGAACGTGCGGCCGACGGCTCATGCTTCGCCTTCCTCCCCATCGAGCGGCGCGCCGCTCTCCGCCCGCGGCAGGCGCAGGGTGATGCGGGTGCCCGGCACCTCCGCCGTCCGGCTCTCCGCGGCGAGGCTCCCGCCCATGGCCGCGATCACCCGCCCGGCGATGGCCAGCCCGAGCCCGCCCTGGCCGGTCGGGGTCGCGCGTCCTTCGCCCTGCTGGAACAGGCGGGCGATCTCCTCGCGGCCGAGCCCCCGCCCCCGATCGGTGATCGTCACCACCACGTCCGCCCCGTCGAGCGCCACCGCGATCTCGATCGGCGCCCCCTTGGGCGAGGCCTTGGCGGCATTGTCGCCGAGATTGAACAGCACCTGTTCGAACAGCGTCGCCTCGCCGCGCACCGAGGCGGTCGCGGTGGTTCGGGAGAAGCGGATGGGATGATCGGGATGGACCCGGCGCAGGTGATCGGCGGCGGCGGCGGCCGGATCGCCCACGTCGATCCAGTCGCGGCGCACGTCGAGCCCGGCCTCGAGCCGGGTCATGACCAGGAGATCGGCGACGAAGCGCGACAGCCGAACGGTCTCCTCCTCGATGGCGAGCAGGAGATCGGCGCGATCCTCCGCCTCCATCCGGTCGCCGAGCTGGCGCAGCGAAGTGACGGAACCCAGAATGGTGGCCAGCGGTGTGCGCAGATCGTGCGAGATCGACGACAGCAGCGCCGATCTGAGCCGCTCCTCTTCCGCCGCCGCCCGCGCCGCCGCGCCCTCCTCGGCGAAACGGCTGCGCTCCAGCGCCACCGCCGCCTGTTCCAGGAGCGCCTCGAGACCGTCGTGGGCCTCGCCCCCGGGTGCCGTCACCGCCTCGCGCGCCAGCCCCACCACCGCCACGACACCGTCGGCGGTGACCAGCGGTCGCAACACGAAGCGTCCCGCCTCGACGGCCCGAGGGTCGACGGCGGCGAACGACGCGTCGACGGCCCGCCGCTCCGCTTTCGTCGGCGTCACCGGTTGCGGCCAGGATTCCGCCGCTTCGTCGCTCCCGGATCGTGGCTCGAACAGAACTGCGGTGGCCCCGATGCAGCCCGCGACGTGCCGGGCGACGAGAGCACGGATCTCGGCCGGATCGGTCGTCGCCGACACGCCGGCGGCGAAGTCCTGAAGCAGCGCCAGCGTATCGGCCCGCCGTCGCGCCGCATCGGCGGTCTCGCGCAGCCGTCCGGCGAGCCCGCCGGTGGTGATCGCCGCCACCAGGAACACCCCGAGCGCGAACACCTCGCGCGGATCGTCGACGTCGAAGGTGAAGGTCGGCTCGACGAAGAAGTAGTCGAACACGAAGAACGAGGCGATGGCGGCCACCAGCCCCGACCACGGCCCGAACACCGCCGCCGCGATCAGCACCGCTACCAGGAAGATCGACACCACATAGGCCGAGGGCAGCACGGTCGTCAGGCGCTGACCGAGCAGCATGGCGGCCGCGACGATCGCCAACCCGGCACCGACCGCCCCCACGAGGCGGATGCCCGGCCGGTCTGCTCCGCTCCTCGATTCGACGTGGTCGGTGACGCGCAAGGCCGTCGTCTCTTCTCGATGATGTTCGCCCATCATGACCGAGCCGCGGCGACCCGCAATGGCTCGAGCCGCCGCGACGCCGATCCTTATGCGATCCTTATGCCGCCGCACCGGCTTCGACATCGCATCCTTATCTCGACGAGCGCATCGAGGAGGCTCGGACGGCCTTCGCGCCGTTCTGGCCCCTCCGGGCGCCCTGGTCGCCGAGAGCGCTGCCCGCTCGCCGACGTCCCGCCCGGTGCCGTCGAAAGAAGCTCCCCATGGCAACCTCTCCGTTCGCTTCTCCCGTTTCGTCCGATGCGCTGCCCGATGCGGCGATCGCATCCTCGCCCCCATCCGCAGTGCCCCCCCACGGCATGGCCCAGGCCGGTATGCTCGCCGCCCTCGGCGTCGTCTTCGGCGACATCGGCACCTCGCCGATCTACACCCTCGACACCGCCTTCAAGGCCGGCGTCCTCACCCCGGTTCCGGATCAGGTCGAGGGTTTTCTCTCGTTGGTGGTGTGGTCGCTCTTCGTGGTGGTCGGCATCTGGTACGCCACCCTGGTGATGCGGGCCGACAATCACGGCGAGGGTGGCATCTTCGCCCTCATGGCGCTCGCGACCCGATCGGCACCCGCCAAGGCCGGGGTGATCGCCGTGGCCGGCGTGATCGGCGCCGCGCTCTTCTACGGCGACGCCGTCATCACCCCGGCGATCTCCGTTCTGTCGGCGGTCGAGGGCCTCGAGGTCCTCGCCCCCTCGATGGAGAGCTACGTTCTGCCGCTCGCCACCGTCATTCTGACCCTGCTCTTCGCCGTGCAGAAGGGCGGTGCCTCCAAGGTCGGCAACTGGTTCGGCCCGATCATCCTGGTGTGGTTCACGGTTCTGGCCATCACCGGCGCGATCCAGATCGCCGCCCACCCGCAGGTGCTCGCCGCCCTCGATCCGCGCACCGGCATCCGGTTCCTGGTGGAGTCCGGCCCCGTGGCGCTGGCGGTTCTCGCCGTCGTGGTGCTGGCGGTGACCGGCGGCGAGGCGCTCTACGCCGACATGGGCCACGTCGGCCGCAGTGCCACCCGCCGCGCCTTCGCCTTCGTGGTGGCGCCCGCGCTGATCGTCAACTACCTCGGCCAGGGCGCCTGGGCGCTCGAAGAGGCCGCCGCCGGCCGTTCGGTCGATGGGCCGTTCTTCCATCTGGTGCCGCCGAGCCTGATCATCCCGCTGGTGATCCTCGCCACGGTCGCCACCGTCATCGCCTCGCAGGCGGTGATCTCCGGCGCCTTCACCCTCACCCATCAGGCCGCCCATCTCGGCTTCTGGCCGCGCATCCGCGCCCGCCATACCTCGGCCAGCGAACGCGGTCAGGTCTACGTCGCCTCCGTCAACGTGCTCCTGTTCCTCGGGGTGATCGCCATCGTCGCCATGTTCCAGAAGTCGGAACGCCTCGCCGAGGCCTACGGCTTCGCCGTGACCGGCACCATGGTGGTCACCACGCTGCTCGCCTACGTCGTCGCCCGCGGCGTGTGGGGCTGGAGCCGGCCGCTCGCCTTCGCGGTGATCGCGGTCTTCACCGCGATCGTCTCGGCCTTCTTCGTCGCCTGCGCCACCAAGATCCTGCACGGCGCCTGGCTGCCGGTGCTGATCGGCGCCGACCTGATCGCCGTGATGTCGGCCTGGCGCAGCGGTCGCGGCCGTCTCACCGCCCGCCGCCGCCACGAGGGCGTGTCGATCAAAGTGGCCCTGACCGCGCTGCGCAGCCCCCGCATCGAGGCGGTGCGCGGCACCGCGGTCTATCTGATGGAGGATCCGATGCTGGCGCCGCGCGCCTTCCTCCACAATCTCAAGCACAACAAGTGCGCCCATCGCCAGATCGTCTTCATGTCGATCCGCACCAGCGACGACCCCTGGTGCGAGCCGGCCGATCGCCTTCGGGTCGAGGATCTGACGGAAGGCGTGGCCCGGGTGGAGGTGACCTTCGGCTTCATGGAGGTGCCCGACGTCCCGGCGGTGCTGAGCGAGGTCGAACGGCACGGCGTCCACGTCGATCGCAAGGACCTCTCGTTCTTCGTCTCGCGCGCCCATCTGGTCGAGGGCGAGACGGCGGGCGCCTGGGATCTGCTGCGCGGCCTGTTCATCTTCCTCTACAAGAATCAGGCGGATCCGGCCGAGTATTACCGCATCCCGCCCGGTCGGGTGGTCGATCTCGGCGCCCAGATCACGGTGTGACGGCCGTGTCTTCGATCCTCTCCGCCGGCCCGATGGCCGGCGGCCCCGCGTGCCCCGAGTGTCGGTCCCCGTCCCCGCCCACCTTCCCACTGGCGTTCCGGTCCCGTTTCGTGCATAAGACCCGGGTACCGACCCCGCTGGACGACATCCCGGCGGGGCCATTGTCGTTGATCCGAACCGAAAGGACACACACGATGTCGATCTCGGCCGAGCGCAAGGCGCAGCTCGTCAAGGAATATGCCACCCACGAAGGCGACACCGGTTCGCCGGAAGTGCAGGTTGCGGTCCTCACCGAGCGTATCGTCAATCTCACCGAGCACTTCAAGGCCCACGCCAAGGACAACCATTCCCGTCGTGGCCTCCTGAAGATGG
>ERZ1645187.5327-NODE-5327-length-10058-cov-7.540938_pt1 | contig 10058 bp, 11 predicted proteins | sample MGYA00575352_ERZ1645187 | MGnify/ENA primary metagenome ERZ1645187 (study PRJEB40837, sample SAMN11349314) | freshwater sediment metagenome | isolation source: river sediment | host: Sediment | place: India: Wazaribad , New Delhi | collected 2017-02-21 ...
GGCGCCGAGCGGCATGCCGCCGCCGACCACCTTGCCGAAGGTCGACAGGTCGGGCCTGATGCCGAACAGGCCTTGCGCCGAGCCGGGACCGACGCGGAAGCCGGTCATCACCTCGTCGAAGATCAGCACCGCGCCGTATTGCGTGCACAGCGCGCGCATCGCCTGGAGGAATTCGGGCTTGGGCACGATCAGGTTCATGTTGCCGGCGACCGGCTCGACGATCACGCAGGCGATGCCGTTGCCGTGCTTCGCAAAGGCGTCGCGCAGTTGTTGTGCGTCGTTGTAGTCGAGCACCAGCGTGTGTTGCGCCAGGTCGGCCGGCACGCCCGACGACGACGGATTGCCGAAGGTGAGCATGCCAGACCCGGCCTTGACCAGCAGACTGTCGGCGTGGCCGTGGTAGCAGCCCTCGAACTTGACGAGGGTGTCTCTGCCCGTGAAGCCGCGCGCGAGGCGGATCGCGCTCATCGTCGCCTCGGTGCCCGAGGACACGAGCCGCACCATCTCCATGCTCGGCACGCGCTGCGTCAGCAGTTCGGCCAGCTCGATCTCGGCCTCGGTCGGCGCACCGAAGGACAGGCCTTTCGCGGCGGCATCCTGCACGGCCCTGACGGTATCCGGCTCGGCATGGCCGAGGATCAGCGGCCCCCACGAACCCACGTAGTCGATGTAGCGCTTGCCATCGGCGTCGAAGACATGGGCGCCCGCGCCACGCGTGAAGAAGCGTGGCGAGCCGCCCACCGAGCGGAAGGCGCGCACGGGAGAATTCACGCCGCCGGGAATGGTTTTCTGGGCGCGGGCAAACAGGTCTTCATTGCGTGTCATTGATGATGATCCTTGAACAGCTTCTGGAATTTTTCGGCCTGCTTCTTGATGTCCATCGCATCGAACAGGTCAGTCAGCACGGCGATCATGTCGGCGCCCGCGGCCAGCAGCTGCGGGGCGTTCTTCGTCGTGATGCCGCCGATGCCGACCACCGGCACCTTGAAGCGACCCTTCGCTTCACGGATGAGATCGAGCGAGGCGCGTGTCGCCTGCGGTTTCGTGACGGACGGGAACATGCTGCCGAAGGCGATGTAGTCCGCACCGGCATCGACGGCCACCTCGGCACGCGCAAGGTCGTCGTAGCAGGAAACGCCAAGGATGCGATGCGCACCGAGCGCATCGCGCGCCGTCTGCAGGCTGCCGCCAGGCAGGTCATCGCGGCCGAGATGCGCGCCATGGGCGCCGATCTCGACGGCCAGCCAGACATCGTCATTGACGATCAGCTTGGCGCCGTAGAGCTTGCAGACACGCAGCAACTCGCTGGCCTCGGCCTTGCGCAGCGCCGCCGGGGCAATCTTGTTGCGATACTGCACCCATTTCACGCCACCCTGCAGCGCACTCTCGACCAGCGCCGACAGGCGCGGCAACAGGTTGTCGTCGGGTGTCAGCGCATACACGCCGCTCAGCGGCAGCTTGCGCTCAGACGGTGCAGGCATTGGCGACCTCCGGAGCAGTAGGGTTCGTATGTTGCACAGCCCGCCACAGGCGCTGGGGCACGAACTGGCCCATGCCCGGGCGGAATCCCTGCGCGAGACTGTTCCATGTGTATTCCTGCGCAGCGCGTACCGCATCGGACAGCGGCAGGCCCCAGGCGAGATTCGCGGCAATCGCCGAGGCGAGCGTGCAGCCGGAGCCGTGGTAGCTGCCGGGCAGGCGGTCCCACTCGTCGCTGCGCAGCGGACCGTGGGAACCGTAGAGGGTATTGACGACGCGCGCGCCCTGTTCGTGCGTACCGGTAATCAGCACATGGACGCAGCCGGCGCCGATCAACCGGCGCGCGCATTCCGACAGGCTGGGCGTCGGCCCGCCACCGCTGCCGAGTTCCTGCGCGAGACGGCGCGCCTCGAGGCTGTTGGGCGTCAGGATGTCGGTCAGCGGCAGGAGCAGTTCGATCATCGCATCGACGGCATCTTCGTCGGCGAAGGTGTCGCCGCGCCCGGACGCAAGCACCGGGTCGAACACGACCGGCGTGTCCGGGTAGTCGGAGAGAACCTCGGCCACGGCGCTGATCGCCTCGACGCTGCCAAGCATGCCGAGTTTGAAAGCCGCCACCGGCATGTCTTCCAGCAACGCGCGCGCCTGGTCGGCGACCCAGCCGCCGTCGAGCGGCAGCAAGTCCTCGACACCCACCGTGTCCTGCACGGTCAGCGCGGTCACCACCGTCAGCGGATGGCAACCGTGTGCGGCGAGCGTGAGCAAATCGGCCTGCAAACCCGCTCCGCAAGTAGGGTCGGAGGCCGCGAAACTCATGACGACAGGTGGAACGGCGCTGGACATGGCGGATGAATAAAAGGGCGCGGTCGGGCAGGTCCGGCGATTCTAACCGAAAGGGGCCCGGTCAAGCCCGGCCGCGCGCGCCGGAAAAACGCGCCAGCGTACGTTCCCGCGCGACCGCATGATCGACAATCGGGGCGGGGTAGCCGGCAGGTGGCGCGGGCATTTTCCACGGCGCGTGGACGAACTTGTCGGGCACATCGTTCAGCTCAGGCACGTAGCGGCGGATGAACTTCCCCTGCGGATCGAACTTCTCCGACTGCGTGACCGGGTTGAAGATGCGGAAGTACGGCTGGGCATCACAGCCGGTCGAGGCCGCCCACTGCCAGCCGCCGTTGTTGGACGCCAGTTCGTAGTCGAGCAGCCAGTCAGCGAAATGTCGCTCGCCCAGTCGCCAGTCGATGCCGAGATCCTTGGTCAGGAACGAGGCCGTCACCATGCGTAGGCGGTTGTGCATCCAGCCGCTTTGCAGCAACTGGCGCTGCGCCGCATCGACGAGCGGATAGCCGGTGTGGCCCGTTTTCCATGCCTCCAGCAAGCCGGAGGCATCATCCCAGACGAGCGCATCGTATTCCGGCTTGAAACTGCGATCGACGACATCGGGACGAAACCACAGGATCATCTGGTAGAACTCGCGCCAGATCAGCTCGTTGAGCCAGGTCCCGGCGCCCTTGCCATTGGCCTGCAGGCTCTCGGCATGCGCGGCGGCGGCCAGTTGGCGGATCGATACCGTGCCGAAGCGCAGGTGGGGCGAAAGGTAGGAGACACCCTTCACGGCCGGGAAGTCGCGAGCCTCGTGGTAACGGCCGATGCGTGTCAGGAAATCCTCGAACAGCTGCGCACCGCCGGACATGCCGCCGGGAACCTTCAGATCGGTCGGTGCAAAACCCAAATCCTCCAAAGTCGGCGCTGGCAGGATGGCATCGGGTGCGGCCAATTGCCCCGGTCGCGGCACGCAGTTGTGCGCGAGAAGATCGCCGGGCGTCAGCTTCGCCCGCCAGACGCGTGCGTACGGGCTAAACACGGAAAACGGTGTCCCGGCCTGTGTCAGCACTTCGTCGCGCTCGAAGATCACCTGATCCTTGCAGTCGACGAAATCGCGGCCCTCTGCCTTGAGCCGGGCCGCGACCACCGCGTCGCGTTGGCGCGCGCTGGGTTCGTAATCGCGATTGGCATAGACCGCCACCACGCCCAGTTCGGTTGCCAACCGGGGAATTTCCTCCACCGCGCGGCCATGGCGCACGATCAGCCCGCCGCCCCCGCCACTCTTTGCGCGCAAGGCCAGATCGAGTTCACTGACCGCGCGCAGGATGAAATCGACGCGCCGGTCCGGCCGGGGCAGCGCATCGAGAATGTCGGTGTCGAACACGAAGACGCAATACACCCGCGCATGACACTGCAGGGCCAGCGCGAGCGCGGCATGGTCGAAGTCGCGCAGGTCGCGCCGGAACCAGACGAGGGCAGACGGGTGATTTTTCATGGTGAGAGATTACAATGCCCGGCATATCATGAGCGACGCCGCCCGCACCATCGAACCCGTCAGCCTCGCGAATCATTTCCTGATCGCCATGCCGGCCATGACCGATCCGAATTTCGCGCGCACCCTGACCTATCTGTGCGAGCACAACACCGAAGGCGCGCTGGGCATCATCATCAACAAGCCGCTCGAAATCAATCTCGGCTCCCTGTTCGAACGCGTCAGCGTGCCGCTGGCGCAGGGCGAGAACCAAGTCAAGTACCGCGACCTGCCCGTTTATTTCGGCGGCCCGGTGCAAACCGATCGCGGCTTCGTGCTGCACCGTCCGGTCGGCGCGTGGCAATCAACCCTGCATGTCACGGAAGAAGTCGGCCTGACCAGTTCGCGCGACATCCTCCAGTCGATGAGCGATGACGGCGAGCCGAACGACGTTCTCGTCTCGCTCGGCTATGCCGGCTGGGCCGCCGGCCAGCTCGAATGGGAACTGTCGCAGAACGCCTGGCTGACGGTCGCGGCCAGGCCGGACATTATTTTCAGCCTGCCGCCGGAAGAACGCCTGCCGGCGGCGATGCAACTGCTCGGCATCGATTTCGCCCGGCTGTCCGATGTCGCCGGCCATGCCTGACAGCGAGACGGTGATGGCGTTCGATTTCGGGGAGAAAAGGATCGGGGTCGCCATCGGCGCAACCCTGCTGGCCAGCGCCCGGGCGCTGACGACCATCGAGGCAGAAGCCAGCGAGCAGCGCTTCGCCGCGATCGGCAAGCTGATCGACGAATGGCAGCCCGCCCGCCTGATCGTTGGCCTGCCGGCCCATGTCGACCGCGATGAACCCCATGAATTCGCTGCCCGCTGCGAGCGCTTCGCGCGCCAGCTGACAGGCCGCTTTCGCCTGCCCGTCGAACTCGCCGACGAACGCTACACCTCCGCCAGCGCCGAGACACGACTGTCCGGCGACAAAAGGAAAAACAAGGCGCGCCTCGATGCCGAGGCCGCCGCCGTCATTCTCCAAGCCTGGTTCGACCAACGCCATGCAAACCATCCCGCCAACCACTGAGCTGATCGACCGTCTCGTCGCGCAGCTGCGGCCCGCCATTACGCCCGCCACCGTCCTCGTCGGCATCCATACCGGCGGCGTGTGGGTCGCCGAGGCCCTGCACGCCGCGCTCCAGCTGACCACGCCGCTTGCGAGCATCGACACCTCCTTCCACCGCGACGACCACCATCTCGGCAACGGCCTCAAGGCCGCCGGCCGCGTCTCGCACCTGCCGGACGACGTGGAGCGCGCGCACCTGATCCTCGTCGATGACGTGCTCTACACCGGCCGCACCATCCGCGCCGCGCTCAACGAGCTGTTCGACTACGGCCGCCCGGCGCGCGTCGATCTCGCCGTGCTCGTCGATCGCGGCGGACGCGAGCTGCCGATCGCCGCAACCTATTGTGCCTACACGCTATCCAAGCCCCTGCCCGCCAGCCAGAGCTTCAACCTGCAGCGCGGCACGGACGGTCAATTGAGCTTCAGCCTGGGGGAGAAATGAGAAACCCGCAACTGAACGAAAACGGTGAGTTGATCCACCTGCTCTCGCTCGAAGGTTTGTCGCGCGAGATCATCCACGGCATCCTCGACCGCGCCGAACCCTTCACGGCCGTCGCCGAACGCGAGGTGAAAAAGGTGCCGCTGCTGCGCGGCAAGAGCGTCTTCAACCTGTTCTTCGAGAACTCGACGCGCACGCGCACCACCTTCGAAATCGCCGCCAAGCGCCTCTCGGCCGACGTCATCAACCTCAACATCAACACCTCGTCAGCAGCAAAAGGCGAAAGCCTGCTCGACACGGTGGACAATCTCTCGGCGATGCAGGCCGACATGTTCGTCGTGCGCCACGCATCGAGCGGCGCGCCCTACCTGATCGCCCAGCACCTCGCAGCCACGCAGCGCGATCACATCCACGTCGTGAATGCCGGCGACGGCCGCCACGCGCATCCGACGCAGGGCCTCCTCGACATGTTCACGATCCGCCGCTACAAGAAGGACTTCACGAAGCTGGCGGTGGCGGTGGTCGGCGACATCCTGCATTCGCGCGTCGCGCGCAGCCAGCTGCACGCGCTGGCGACACTGGGCGTGCCCGACATCCGCCTCGTCGGCCCGAAGACGCTGCTGCCGACCGCCGCCGACCGGATGATCGAAGGCGCGCCGTTGCGCGTCTGCCATGACCTGACCGACGGCCTGCGCGGTGTCGATGTGGTGATGATGCTGCGGCTGCAGAACGAACGCATGAACGGGGCGCTGTTGCCGAGCACGCAGGAGTACTTCAAGTCCTACGGGCTGACGCCGGAAAAGCTCGCACTCGCCAAACCCGACGCCATCGTCATGCACCCCGGCCCGATGAACCGCGGCGTCGAGATCGATTCCGCCGTCGCCGACGGCAAGCAGGCCGTGATCCTGCCGCAGGTGACCTTCGGCATCGCGGTGCGCATGGCGGTGATGAGCATGCTGGCTGGGGGAGGAGTCGCGCAATGAAGATCGAAATCCGCAACGGCCGCGTCGTCGATCCGTCCAGCGGCCTGGACAAGCCCGCCAGCGTCCATGTCGCCGGCAGCAAGATAGTCGGCGTTGGCGAGACGGCACCGCGCGGCTTCCAGCCCGAAGCCGTGCTCGACGCCACCGGCTGCATCGTCTGCCCCGGCCTCATTGACCTTTCGGCACGCCTGCGCGAGCCGGGTTTCGAATACAAGGCCACGCTTGAATCCGAAATGGCGGCCGCGGCCGCAGGCGGCATCACGCGCCTCGTCTGCCCGCCCGACACCGACCCGCCGCTCGATGAGCCGGGCCTGGTCGAGATGCTCAAGCATCGCGCCCGCCAGCCGGGCTTCGCGCAGGTCCATCCGGTCGGCGCGCTGACCACGAAACTCGAAGGCAAGCGGCTTACCGAGATGGCCGAACTCGCCGAGGCCGGCTGCATCGCCTTCGGCCAGGCCAGCGTCAGCGTCGTCGACACGCAGGTACTGCTGCGCGCGATGCAATACGCCGCCACCTTCGACTTTCCGGTCTGGCTGCAGGCGCAGGACGCCCACCTGACCAAGGGCGGCGTCGCCCACGACGGCGCGGTATCCGCGCGGCTGGGCCTCGCCGGCATCCCCGTCATGGCGGAAACCGTTGCGCTGGCGACCATCCTCCAGCTCGCGGGCGCCACCGGCGCGCGGCTGCACATCCGGCGCCTGTCCTCGGCGGCCGGCCTCGCGCTGATCCGCGCCGCACGCGCCGGCGGCCTTGCCGTGACCTGCGACATCACGATCAACCACCTGCACCTGTGCGACCGTGACATCGGTTTCTTCGACGCCCATGCGCGCCTCGATCCGCCGCTGCGCGCGCCTTCCGACCGCGATGCGCTTGCGGCCGGGCTCGCCGACGGCAGCATCGACGCGCTGATTTCCGACCATACCCCGGTCGACGACGATGCCAAGCAAACCTCCTTCGACGAAGCCGAAGCCGGCGCCACCGGGCTCGAACTGCTGTTGCCGCTGACGCTGAAGTGGGCAGCCGAGCGGCAGATTCCGCTCGCGCAGGCACTGGCGAAAATCACCAGCGAACCGGCGCGCATCCTCGGCCTGACGACCGGCTGCGGCTGCATCACCCCGGGCGCGGTCGCCGACCTGTGCATCTTCGACCCGGCTGCAAAATTCACGGTCAGCCGCGAACGGCTCAAGAGCCAGGGAAAGAACACGCCCTTCCTCGGCAAGGAGCTGCAAGGCGAAGTGCGCTACACGCTCACCGAAGGGCACCTCGCCTACTCGGCCGACCGGCTGCTTTGACGCTGCATCATCAATGTTGATTGTCTTCAAGTCCGCCGCCAGTGCCGATCTGCTCTATTTCGGCGACGTGGCGAAACTGATGATGGAGCTGATGGGCAAGGAAGCGACCGACAAGGGCGTCATCACCGTCGAGCAGTTGCCGGATGCGATCGCGCGGCTGGCGGCCGCCGTTGCCGGTGATCGGCCGGAACACCGCGAACACCTGCTGGCCGATGAAACGAAGGAAACCGACCCGGACGGCAACGAGCGCCCCCACGTCAGCCTGACGCGGCGTGCCCTGCCTCTGCTGGAAATGCTGAAGGAAGCGCTGCTGGCAAAAGAGCCGGTGATGTGGGGTGTCTGACCCCGGTCAGAACAGCTCCACCTCGCCGCCGCCGCTTTCGACCTTTTCCATCCGCGCCGCCATGTAGGCATCGAGGGCCTCCTTGACGGTGGCGCCGTTGAGCACGGCCTCGAACATCGTGCGCTCCTCGATCATCGTGTACTTGGCGAGGATTTCGTCCTGCAGCGCCTTCCACTCGTCCGGACTGTATAGCCGCTGCCGGTCGGAAACGAGCCGCGACAAGCCGGCCAGGCTGAGGCAGACATGGTCGAGACGCTGTACCAGTTTGTCGTAGAACTGGAAGGCGACGATCGCCTGCTTGACCTTCTGTGCGACAAGTTGCGTGTCGGACTGGATTTCCGCCTTGACCAGCCCGTTGCCGATCGTGTCGGGCAGGGTATCGACTGCCGCGTTGATATGCTGCAGCGTGTCGGCCAGCGAAGTGAAGGTGTCCGTCAAGACTTCGACGGAGCTGTTCGAATCCGTCATCGCTGCCTCGACCTGCCCGGCGGCGAGTTCCAGCATCAGCACCGTCTCGCGTACCTGGCTCCAGTCGAGATCCGGCGTCCCCGTTCGCTTGCCGCGCAATTCACCCTGGCTCATGTCAAGCTCCCCCGTAACGATACGGAGATGTTACCGCGCGAACCGCCGGAAAATCAGTGTGACTGCCCGCCGTCGCGGCCGATGAAATTGACCGGAAAGACGACCTGCTCCTCGGCCTTGCGGGCAGGCATGTGCTCGTAATCCGGCATCTGCGCGACGATTCCGCTGCCCTGCACGAGCTTCTGGATCAGCACCTGGATCTGCTCGTCGTACCAGCTGTTCTCGATACGCGTCGGCAGGTAGCGCAGATCGCGCACGCTGTCCGGTACCTCTTCCGGGGCGAGGATCTCGTTGGCTGCATAGGCGTTCGAGAAAAAGGGGCCGGCGACGAAACGCAGCTGCCAGTCGCCGCCATCGGCTTCGGGATCGAGCTCGATGACGAAGATGCGCGCGCCTTCGGCAGTCTGCTCCTCGTCGTCGGTACGATCGCCGAACACCGGCATGGCACAAAAGGCTGCCTGTTTTCTCTGCATCACGAAAGCCACGGCCTCCTTGAAGGACAGGCGGCCATCGTTCTCTTGGGATTCAGTCATGAAAATCTCCTTGGGGGTCACAACAGGGGAGCGAGCCATTTTTCGGCTTCTGGAACCGGGTAATTGGTGCGCTTCGCCCAATCTTCAAGCTGGTCGCGGCCGATTTTCGTAATCGCGAAGTATTTGGCCTGCGGATGGGCCAAATAGAAGCCCGACACCGAGGCCGCCGGTGTCATGGCGAAACTTTCGGTCAGGTCCATGCCAGCGTTGCCCGGCACATCGAGCAGCGTGAACAAACCCTTCTTGACGGTGTGGTCTGGACAGGCCGGATAGCCGGGCGCCGGGCGGATGCCCTGATACTTTTCGGCAATCAATTCGTCGAGGTCCAGCTTGCCGTGTTCTGTATCTCGCGCATAACCCCAGTCGTCGATGCGCACGCGCTCGTGCAGCCATTCGGCGGCGGCCTCGGCGAGGCGGTCGGCCAGCGACTTGAGCATGATCGCGTGGTAATCGTCGTGCTGCATCTCGAACTCGGCGAGCTTCGCCTCGATGCCGATGCCGGCGGTGACGGCGAAGGCGCCGATCCAGTCCGGGGTGCCCTTGGGGGCGATGTAATCTGCCAGACAGCGGTTGGCCTGATCGGCCGGCCGCTCGTGCTGCTGGCGCAGGCCATGCCATATCATCGCCACGGAGCCGCGCGTCTCATCCCGATAGATTTCGATGTCGTCACCCACCGCGTTAGCCGGGAACAATCCAAACACCGCGTTGGCCACCAGCCACTTCTCGTCGATGATTTTCTTGAGCATCGCCTGCGCGTCGGCGAACACGGCACGCGCCTGCTCACCCACTCTCGCGTCGTCGAGGATCTGCGGATAGCGGCCGGCGAGGTCCCAGGTCTGGAAGAACGGACCCCAGTCGATGTAGCGCGCCAGCGTTGCCAGATCGATCTTGCACAACGGGCGAATGCCTGGCCGTCGCGGTTGGAAAGGCATGTAATCAAACTTGGCACGATTGGCTTGCGCATCCGCCAAGCTCAGCAGTCTCACGCCCTGCTTG
>ERZ1645187.5331-NODE-5331-length-10055-cov-11.632800_pt1 | contig 10055 bp, 12 predicted proteins | sample MGYA00575352_ERZ1645187 | MGnify/ENA primary metagenome ERZ1645187 (study PRJEB40837, sample SAMN11349314) | freshwater sediment metagenome | isolation source: river sediment | host: Sediment | place: India: Wazaribad , New Delhi | collected 2017-02-21 ...
TCTTGCTCTTGTAGCTGCCGCCGCCGTCCACGTGCAGGTGGATGCCGGTGACCCAGGCGGCCGCGGGCGAGAGCAGGTAGTTGAAGGCGTAGGCGATGTCGAACGGCGCACCACGGCGTTTGAGAACGAACGAGTCGGCGAGGCGCTTCAGCATCGCCGGGTCGTAGCCGGCCTTCAGCGTGGCCTCACCGTTGTCCACCGAGCCGATGACGATGGCGTTGCATCGCACCTCCGGGCCGGACATCGCGGCGATGCTCTTGCTCATGTGCAGCAGCGCGGCCTTGGCGTTGCTGTAGGAGATGAACTCCGGCGACGGTGTGGTGCCCACCGCCGAGCCCGAAATCGTGATCGAGGCGTTTTCCTGCTTCTTCAGGTGCGGCATGCAGAGCTTGGACAGGTTGTACGCGCTGACCGTGTTCAGCAGGTAGGACTTCATCATGTAGTCCATGCTCACCTCCCACAGCGGCGTGTACTCGCCCCACCCGACGTTGTTGATGAGCGCGGTGATCTTGCCAAACTTCTTCAGCGTCGCGTCGATCAGCGCCTGCTGCTCGGCCTCGTTGGTGACGTCGGTCTTGACCGCCAGGATTTCGCGGCCCGTGGCCTGCTGGACGTCGGCGGCCACCTTCTCGGCATTCGCCAGGTTCAGGTCGGAGACCACGATATTGGCGCCGGCCTGGGCCAGCACATGCGCCGTGGCGCCGCCGATGGCGCCACCGGCGCCGGTGATGATGACGGTGTAGCCGTCCAGGCTGAACGGGTTCGGGAGGATCTGATACGGATCGTGCGACATGGAAATACCTTGATGAAAACTGGGCAATGAAAGAATGGGGAACGATGGGCGCGCGGATGGCACGGGCCGGGGGTCAGTCGAGTTCCTGCACACCGCCGCCGCTGACCGTCAGCACCTGCCCGCTGACCCAGGTGGACGCGGGCGAACACAGGAAGAGCGCCGCCTGCGCGATGTCGCGCGCTTCGCCGAGCCGGCCGAGCGGCGTGTGCTTGAGCATCGCCTTCTCGATTTCGGGCGTGAGCACGCTGGCGAGCGCGGCGGTCTTGATGGCGCCGGGCGCAATCGCGTTGACCCGGATGCCCATCGGTCCCAGGTCGAAGGCGATGTTGCGGGTCAGGTGGTTGGCGGCCGCCTTGGACGATGCATACGAGGCCATGCGCTGGTTCTTGTTCTCCCCGGCCATCGAGCTGATGTTCAGCACCGCGCCGCCACCGGCGGCCTGCATGTGCGGCGCGCACAGCTGGGTCAGGTTGAACATCGAAAACACGTTGAGCTCATAAGCCCAGACAAAGGTTTCCATCGGCATGTCGAACGGTTTGGGGCCGCCGCCGCCGGCGTTGTTGACCAGGATGGTGACCTTGCCGAACGCCGCGATGGCGGCGTCGACGAGCGCCTGGCGCGCCTGCGCGTTCGTCACATCGCAGGCCACCGCCACCGCGCGGCCGCCCGCCGCGACGATGCCGCTGGCGACCTGTTCGGCCGTTTCCTGCTTCAGGTCGCTCACGACGACCGCGGCGCCCGCTTCGGAAAACAGTTCGGCGATGCCGCGGCCAATGCCGGCGCCACCCCCGGTGACGATGGCCACCTGGCCCGAAAGACTGAAAACATCGAGTGCTGACAAGACGACCTCCGTTGAAGAACAAAGGCGCGCAGTCTAGGACCCCAACCCGGGTGCCATCAATCGAAAACGAAAGCTTTTCACCCATTTTGGGCAGCGACCCAAAATGGGCGATTGAAGCTTGCGTGAATCGCCCACGGCCAGCGACCATCCGTGCCTTTCCGCTCTGCAAGGCTGCTTCCCATGTCCTTTTCGATGGACCCGCCCCGCTACATCACCTCGATGCCCGGCGCCGTGATCAACGGTGCGATCAATGGAGCGATCACCTGGTCGGCTTTCAAGGACCACCCGTCGATCCCCTTGTCCATGGACAGCATCGGCTCGCCGGGCGTCACGGCCCTGGGCAATGCGGCCACGGTGGCGTTCGCGCTCGCGTTCATCATGACCTGTGTCACGTTCTTCCTGTTCCGCGGCGCAGCGCGCAAATCCGGGGTGGCGACGGCCGGCTTGCGGGCCATGCAATTCATCCCAACGGGGATTCGAATCGCGCTCTCGAACACCTTGCTCGCCTTCGGCACCTTCACGGCGACGGCGGTGCTGTGGCAGCGCTTCGTGGGCACGGTGACGGTTGGGCCGCTCGCCGCCACCCTGGTGGTGGCCGCGGTCGCAACCATCGCCACCGCCTATGCCGAAACCCGGACCAAGCAGGCGATGCTGGCCGAGAGCACCAAGATCAACTGATCTGACCGAGGTCGTCAGGCAGTGCGCGCGTCCTCGCCAGCTTTGGCCGATTCACGGGTCAGGGCATCCTGCGCATCGCGCAGGGCCGCCGCCATGACCGCCGACGTCTCCATGAAGCGCCGTGCGCCATCGGCAGACAACTGGCGCATCTCGGGGTCCACCGATTCGACGTTGAGCACGTAGCCGTCGACGACCCGCAGCACCCGGCCGGTCGCCTCCAGGCGGTCAAGCTTGCGCCGGATGGTCTCGCGCGGCCGGCCGGTGATCTGCACCAGGTCCCGAATCCGCACCGGCCGCAGCCTGGGCTGCGAGTCCGGGACCGATCCGCGGTGGTTGAGCGTGCTGGAGGGGCGTGCGCCGGGCGGCATCAGGTGCGCGACATTGAGGTGCGACAGCACGCCGAACAGCACCATCGCCTCGGTGTCGTTGTCGAAAAGCCGCGCCGCCCGGATCATCTGATCCATGATGAAGCGGTTCATCGAAAAGGCGACGATCGCGAAGGCCCGCCAGTACTCCGCCGGCAGGGCATCGGTCTGAACGGGCGCCTCGCCGGGAAGGCCGGGTGCGGAGAGGTCTGGGGCGGGCTGCCCGGGCGTGTTGTCGGTTTTTCCGCTCACGAACGGCCTCCCGCGTCCACGCATCGTGGCGTACGGTCGAGCACGCCGGATGGCCCTTGGAACATGAAAACCAGGATGATTGCGGCCACGGGCGGCTCCTGCTTGGTTTGAACACTGACCGAAAAGGCACAGGGGGGGTTGCGAAATTATGGCCGGACGATGGCTCCCGGCCCACCGGCCAGGCCCGATGGACCCGCCGCGCACAGGGCCATGCCGCGTAACAGGGCGTCGCCCACCTTCATGGACGATGGCAGGCCGCGCCACACCGCCTTTTTTCAGAAAACCGAACGAAAGCAGCCTCATCCCAGCGCCGAATGGCCACGCGCAGCTATCAATTGATGAGTTGCCTTCAGCGCAAGAAGCCCAGCGTGGCCACCTGGGGCCGCAGCTTGTCGGACGGCGCCTGGTAGGCAGCCTCGAACGGCGTGAAGTGGACCGGCGCGGTGTCGCCGCTGGCGTTGCGGGCGCTCAAAGCGTTGCGAATCCGGTCGTTGTGTTTCACCAAAAGGCGCCCGGTAAACACGACAGCCGCTTGCCCCAAGTTCTCACCCTTGACGGATTCCCGCCGCCCCCAGGACGCGGCGCGATAATTCACCGACGGCGTGGACACGCCGTTGGATGACGGATCAGGACAGCATGGCATTGACATCAACGAAGGGACTTTGCACAACCGGGCGCGCCGCGGCCTCGCGGTATCCCGTCGGCGCATCCGACTGGGGGGCATCATGCTAGAGCTGCCACTGTGGGCGGTTTTCCCCCTCACGCTGCTGCTGATTCTCCTGGCTGTCGAGGGCGGCTACCGGTGGGCCAAGTCCAAGAGCGTGCAGAACCGCAAGGAGAAGGAGGCGCCGGTCGGCGCCATGGTCGCGGCGACGCTGGGCCTGCTCAGCTTTCTGCTCGCGTTCTCCTTCGGCCTGTCGGTCGATCACTTCAACGCCCGGCGGGTTGCGCTGCTCAACGAGGCCAACGCGATCCGCACCACCTATCTGCTGGCGGGCGCGATCGAGGAGCCGCACCGGACCGAAGTCCGCAAGATCCTGCGCAGCTACGTCCATGAGCGGCTGGAATGGACCGGCGTGGAGAAGCCCGGCGGTGCGCCGCCGGGCCAGGTGCTGCTCCAGCAGCTGTGGACGCATGCCGACGCGGTGGGCGCGCGCAACCCCGGCGGCGTGGACGTCTTCCTGGCGTCGGTGAGCCGGGTCAACGAGCTGTACTTCGAACGCACCATGGCGCGGGAAGGCAACCGCATCCCGCCGCTGTTTTGGGTGGTCTTGGCCATGGTGGCGGTGCTCGCGATGGCCGCGATGGGCTATCACGGGGGCGTGGCCGGCACGGCCCGCAGCCCGGTGATGCTGGCCGTGGCCATCACCTTCGCGGCGGTCATCATCCTGATCGCCGACATCGAGCGGCCCGGCGAGGGCTGGGTCAATGTCAGCCAGCAGCCGATGATCGACGTGCGCGACTGGATCACCGCGGCCGGGCGCTGAGAGTCCGGTCGTCGCGCTGTCCGGCAGCCAAATACAGACGCTTCTTTTTTGATAGCTGACGGTGGCCAGTCGGCGCTGGGATGGGGCTGTTTTGACCCTGAAAAAGGGCGTTTTTCGAGTGGCTGGGCGCTTTTTGGGCCGCTGATTACCGCAGAAAGCCCAGCGTGAACACCTGCGGGCGCAGCTTGTCGGTCAGCGCCTGGCAGGCCGCCTCGAACGGGCCGAAGTGGACCGGCTCGGTGTCGCCGCTGGCGTTGCGGGCTTTCAGGGCGTTCCGGATCTGGTACCAGCCCAAGTCGGGGCGGTTCAGCTTGAGTTCGTCGCGCACGGTGCGCACGTCGGTGTGGGCGAAGCGGACTGGCACAGTGCCCGTCGGTTCGCGGCCACTTCGAGCCATTCGGCACGGGTTTCAGAGCTGAAGCATCGGGTATGTACCTATTGGTACATGGCCTCTGAATTTTAGAATCTGAGCTGTACCACATGGTACAGGCGGCATATTCATCCCTCTTCCCGCCTCGGTGACCGGTTCAATCCTTCTGGAGTTCACGACCATGCAAAACCAACGGACCCGCCAAAAGCGCTTCATCCTCAAAATGGCCGGCGCCGCGATGCTGCTGGCAGGCGCCTGCCCGCTGCTGGCCCAGACCTACCCCAGTCATGTCATCAAGATGGTGGTGCCCCAGGGTGCCGGTTCCATGAACGACGTCATTGCCCGGTCGCTGGGCGAGCAGATCAGCAAGAGCCTGGGGCAGCCGGTGGTGATCGAGAACAAGACGGGCGCCAACGGCGCCCTGGCGGCGGCCTACACCCTGTCACAGCCCGCTGACGGCTACACCCTGTTCTTCGCCGGCGTTTCAAACCTGTCGTGGAACCCGCTTCTGTACAAGAGCCTGGGACACGTGCCGGAGCGTGATTTCACCGGCGTTGCCATGGTCGGGACGACGCCGTTCTTCACCCTGGTCGCTCCGAGCCTGGGCGTGCGCACGCTGGCGGAGCTAGTAGGAAAAGCCAAAGCCGAGCCGGGAAAGATCAGCTTTGCCTCGGCCGGCGTGGGCAACTCCACCCATCTGGCGACCGAACTGGTGATGGCGCGCACCGGCATGCAGCTTCAGCACGTTCCTTTCGGTCCCGCGACCGTCGGCACCCTGATTACCAGCCTGATGACGGGCCAGACCCCGGTGATGACCACCGTGCCCGGCGGCATCAGCGAGGTGGTGAAGTCGGGCAAGCTGGTGGCGCTGGCGGTGACGGGTGAGAGCCGGCTGGCGGACTTCCCCGAGGTTCCCACCTACAAGGAACTGGGCTTCGACGTGGCCGTGCCCGGCTGGCTCGCGGTGGTCGCCCGCAAGGGCACGCCGGACGACGTCGTCCAGCGCCTCAATGCCGAAATCAACAAGGCCCTGGACACGCCGGAGATGAAGAAGCGCATGGCCGCGCAGTACCTGGAGCCGATCAAGGGGCCGCCGTCCGACGTGCTGCGTCTGACCCGGCGCGACGCGGACGCCTGGCGCCCGCTGATCGAACAACTCAACATCGCGCAGTGAATCCGGCCGGAGCTTGACCATGGCTGAAACATCCACCCTGATCCGCAATGTGCGTGTGCTCGACGGGCGCGAGAACGTCCTGAGCCCGCCAAGGGACATCCTGGTCCAGGGCCATCTCATTGCCCGGATTTCCGACGCGGGCGAGCCGCCGCCGCCCGCAGACGCCGCCGTGATCGACGCGACCGGACACATCATGACCCCCGGCTTCATCGAAGGACATTCGCACCTGATGTTCCAGATGCCGATTCTCGAAGGCTTGTTCGCAGACGAATACCACATCGCCCTGACCTCGGTTGAACAGGTGCGCTCGGTCCTGATGCAGGGCTTCACCACGGTTCGCGACCTGGCCGGCAACACCTTCTCGCTCAAGCGCGCCATCGATCGCGGGGTCTTGCCCGGGCCGCGCATCTACCCCAGCGGCGCCATGATTTCCCAGACCTCCGGGCACGCCGACCAGCGCCCCCTCAACGCGCCGATGAAGATGACCTGCAGCTGCATGTCGCTGCTGACACCCCTGGGCGGGCACATGGTGATCGCCGATGGCGTGGACGAAGTGCTTGGCGCGGTGCGGGAGCAGTTGCGCCAGGGTGCCTCGCAGATCAAGATCGCGGTGGGCGGCGGAACCGGGTCCCAGAACGACCCGCTGGATGTCGTCCAGTACACGATGGCCGAGATGCAGGCCGCCGTCGACGCCGCCGGTGACTGGAACACCTACGTCAGCGCCCACGTCTACAACCCCAAGGGGATCTTGCGCGCGGTCAAGGCCGGCGTGCGTGCCAGCGAGCACGGCAACCTGGGCGACGAGGCGGCCCTGACGGCGATGGCCGAAAACGACGTGTGGCTCAGCCCGCAGGTGCTGACCTACACCGTCTATCCACCCGGCTACACGCCCGCCCAGAAGCGCAAGCACGACGAGGCCTATGCGGCCATCGACCGCATGTTCACGCTGACGCGCAAGATTGGGTTCACCCGGATCGCCTTTGGCACCGATGTGATCTGCGATCCGAAACTGATGGCCAACCTCGGCCAGGAGTTCGTGCTGCGCAGCCAGTGGTTCGAGCCCGCCGAAATCCTGCGCCAGGCGACCTGGCAAAACGCGCAGCTGCTGGCCCTGTCCGGCCCGCGCAACCCCTATCCAGGCACACTCGGTGTCATCGAAGAGGGGGCCCTGGCCGACCTGCTGGTGATGCGCGGCAATCCCCTGGCCGACCTGTCCATCCTCACGCGCCCGGCTGAAAACCTGGCCGTGATCATGAAAGACGGGCAGCTCTTCAAGAACGAACTGGCTCAGCCGGCTATCTGAACGACTTCATGTTGCGCGCCAACAGCCTGGCGGCGGCCGTGGTGCCTTCGACATCGCCGGTGGTGATCAGGTCCAGCAGCAAGCCGCGCAACGCCGCCAGACCCAGGCGCGCCAAGGGGCCGGCCTGTTCGGCAGGCACCTGGTTCGTGGCCAGGAACACCCGTTCCAGCGGCGCCAGCCAGCTGGCCACCGCCTCGTGCAGGAAGTGCTCGTAGCGCGCCGGATCGCGGATGGCGCGGCCATAGAGCTCGAACAGCAACTTCATGACCGGCAGGTAATCCGGCGCTGAGAAGCGCCGCCACACGGCCATCACCAGTGCCTCAACGTCATTCTGGATCGCCGTTTCGATCAACCGGCTTTCGAGTTCGGCCTGGCGAATCCGGGTCAGCAAGGCATCCCAGAAGGCATCGCCACTGCCGAAGTAATAGATCAGCATGCGGTGGCTGGTGCCCAGCCGGGCCGCCATCGCGCGCAGGGAGCCGTCCCCCAGCCCGTGCTTGAGCAGCTCCACGCGCGCGCGCTCCAGGAGGCCTGCAGCCACGCCAGCGGGCGGGGTCTCGGGTGGCAACGGGGCGGTGACGGCGGCGTCAGGCTTGGGCATGGCTGGAAAGAGCGGGGCTGGTCGATTCGGAAAGGCTAGCGCAGGAAGCCCAGCGTGAACACCTGCGGGCGCAGCTTGTCGGTCAGCACCTGGTAGGCCGCCTCGAACGGGCCGAAGTGGACCGGCGCCGTGTCGCCGCTGGCGTTGCGGGCTTTCAGGGCGTTGCGGATCTGGTACCAGCCCACGTCGGGGCTGTTCAGTTTGAATTCGTCGCGCACGGTGCGCACGTCGGTGTGGGCGAAATTAAACACCGGCAACCCAAGCCGCCAGTCGTTGCCTGACGGCCAACAGTCGGGCGGGGCTGATCTCGCCAATGGCGCCCACGAGGACGGCACCATCGACCACAGCCAGGCGGGAGAGCCGCAAAACACTGGGCATTTTCAAACCTGAAGCCGCATAGTCCGCATCGTCTGCCTCGATCAGCTCGTCCAAGCCCGTTTCAGCCTGCTGCAACTGCGACGACACCATGCACACCAGCCAGTCATCAAAGCGCGGTGATGCCTGGCGCAACAACAGCACCGGGCGCAGCTTGGCACCCGACAAATCGGTATACGGGAACGGTGTCACCACGATCTGCCCGGCATGTTTCATCGCCAGCGCTCCTTGACATCGGCCAACGCGTAGTCAACCGGGTCGTTTTCCAGTCCCCGCAGGGCTTGCGCCATCGACAAGCGGGAAAACTCTTCGTGAGTCCAATCAACGGCTGCGGCCTTTTGGTTGCGCGACGCAATAAATTCCACGAAGTCATACACCTCGGCCTGTTTGTCCAGCGGCAAGGTTTGCAGCCGCTGTTGAATCAATTCGGCATAGCCCATGCTATTTCTCCTTCGGTAGAGCCGACTCGGCTAGGGTGCACCCAGTCTATACGCTTGCACAGAAATTGCTGACGACGGTCCGCCGCCGGTTTGGGGTATCACCGCAAAAAGCCCAGCGTGAACACCTGGGGCCGCAGCTTGTCGGTCAGGGTCTGGTAGGCCGCCTCGAACGGCGCGAAGTTGACGGGCGCGGTGTCGCCGCTGGCGTTGCGGGTTTTCAGGGCGTTGCGGATCTGGTACCAGCCCACATCGGGCCGGTTCAGCTTGTATTCGTCGCGCACGGAGCGCACGTCGGTGTGGGCGAAGTAGGCCTGCCAGAGCGTGCGCCCGGCGTCCCTCACCGCCTGCGCCTCGGTGGACAGGGGTTTATCGGCCAAATACTGCACCATGAAGTCGGACTCGAAGCGGTCGGGTGCGCCGACTTCGGCCTCGGTGAACGGGATGAAATGGTTGATCAGCGACCACTTTTTGCCGTTCCATTCGAGGTCGTTGGCACCGGCGGTCCGATTGCAGCGGTTGAACAGCATCCAGATGAGGCAGTCGGTCTGGAATTCGTCGGTGAGGGGTGCCGTCGGCTGCAAGAACTGGTCGCGGTCGTTGAGCCAGGTGGGGCGAATCAATCGACGTACGGAAAAAACAATTGCAGCCTGCCAGAGGTTCTTATCTGTGACGAGGAATCCACCTGCGCTTCCATACCCTGACGAATAGATCACGGAGTGTTGCTCTGCATGCTGCAAGTCATTCCCAGCGCAATCCATACAGCCGATTGCGCCGTCTGCCCATTTGGTGCCCCTCAAATCTTTTGTCGCGGTGGCGGAAGTGACCGCATTTTTCAACGGGATGACGTCCATGCCGTTGGTTTTTGGACGAACTATCCACGCACTCAAAAATCTAGACGTCGGAATGTTGAAAAATCTCTTTTCGCCGATCGCGCGTGCCTCTTTGTCAAGAGCTTCAGTAACGACTTCGGAAATCGGTGAATTGGCGGACTGATCGGTTTTCCATATCAAGAACCCTATGGGAAATTTCCCCTTCAGACCATCAAATGCCTGGTTGTGCACAACAAAACCGCCAAGATAGGTCGCACTCCATTTTTGGCGGAACTTCTCAAAGTCGGGAGCGTTGATGTACTTCAAGGTACTGAACATGGCCAGGGTGGCCGTCGGCATTTCGTGGGCAATGCGTGCCACAAACTGCGTGAAGAGTTCATTGCTGGCCTTGCCGTAGTCGGCCATTGCTGCAGCAAATTTCGTCTTTGCGACACCAGATTTGTATTCGGCATCGCCGACCTGAGCGGTATTTCCCCGATTGGTTGCAGCCGCATACGGCGGATTGATCAGCACCAGCATCTTCCTGCCCGCCGCGATCGCCGCCCG
>ERZ1645187.5332-NODE-5332-length-10054-cov-24.799980_pt1 | contig 10054 bp, 10 predicted proteins | sample MGYA00575352_ERZ1645187 | MGnify/ENA primary metagenome ERZ1645187 (study PRJEB40837, sample SAMN11349314) | freshwater sediment metagenome | isolation source: river sediment | host: Sediment | place: India: Wazaribad , New Delhi | collected 2017-02-21 ...
TTGATGCCGTTGATGTTCCAGGTGACGAACTTCATGTCGGGTCTCGAGCGGGAGGCGTTTCGTCCAGCATAGCGGCGGCGGCGGCGGGGGTCACGCGGGCCGTCGCGGGGGGTGTGGACGACGGCAGCGACTCGTGACAAGTGCAGAGCGAGGCACGACAAATCGGGGGCACCCGACCGAGACGGAGGGCGGGCATGCGGACGGCGATGGTGGTCGCACTGATCCTGGCGACGGCGTGGCCGGCGGCGGCCGAGGTCAATCTCGGCCGCAACGTCCGCATCGGCGGGCACGACTTCTCGCACCAGAGCTACGGTCCGGGGCGCAATGCGGTGATCCGGCTCTACGATCGCGAGCCGCCGAACGCCGGCTGCCGGTGGCTCGCCCGCACCGACGGCGGGCGGACCAAGTCGTGTCGGCTGAAGGTGAAGCGCGAGCGGTGAGCGCTCCTCACATCGCGAAGCTGGTGCCGCAGCCGCAGGTGGCGGTGGCGTGGGGGTTCTTCATCTTGAAGGCCTGGCCCATCAGGTCGTCGATGAAGTCGAGCTCGGAACCGGCGAGGTAGTCGGCGGAAACCGGGTCGACGAGGACGGTGGCGCCGTCCTTTTCGATGACGATGTCGTCGTCGGCGCGCTCGGTGGTCAGCTCGAAGCCGTAGGAGAAGCCGGAGCAGCCGCCGCCCTTGACCGAGATGCGCATCACCGTGCCGGCCGGCTCGTCGGAGACGACGAAGCGGATGCGGGCGGCGGCGGCGGCGGTCACGGAGATCGGCAGGGCAGGGGTTTCGGTCATCGGTCGTCCTCGTGGTCGGGTCGGAGTGGTCTCCTCGGCGCGAGCCCCGCCGTCGTCGCGGGGCCGTCATGCGCTTGAAACCGGATCGTGCCCTCGATCAAATGCGATGCGGGCGGTGGGAATCAAGTCCACTCGGAGGGCGTTCCGCCGAAATCGGGAGCACATCGGCGTGGTCGAACTGGATGGGGCGGACGAAAGGCGGGCGGTCGGTGGGCCGGCGATCGGGCTCGGCGGCGAGCCGCGGGCGCCGTGGGCGGTCGATCCGGTGGCCTCGCGTGGGCGGCTGGTGGCCGAGGCGGGATCGCCGACGCGGACGCCGTTCCAGCGCGACCGCGACCGCATCGTCCATTCGACGGCGTTTCGCCGGCTCGCCCACAAGACGCAGGTGTTTCTGCATCACGAGGGCGATCACTTCCGCTCGCGGCTGACCCACACGATCGAGGTGGCGCAGATCGCGCGGGCGCTCGCCCGGGCGCTGCGGCTCGACGAGGATCTCGCCGAGGCGCTGGCCCTCGGCCACGATCTCGGCCACACGCCGTTCGGGCATGCCGGCGAGCGGGCGATGCACCGGGCGATGGCGGCCTACGGCGGCTTCGACCACAATGCCCAGACGCTGCGGATCGTCACGGCGCTGGAGCGGCGGTACGCCGATTTCGACGGGCTCAATCTGGCCTGGGAGACGCTCGAGGGGCTGGTCAAGCACAACGGGCCGCTGATCGACCGGCGCGGGGCGCCGCTGGCGCCGGCCCATGGCACCAAGGCGGCGCCGGGCGAGCTGCCTTATGCGATCCGCGCCTATGCGAGCCGGCAGGATCTGTGGCTGTGGAGTTGGCCGAGCGCGGAGGCGCAGTGTGCGGCGATCGCCGACGACATCGCCTACGATGCCCACGACATCGACGACGGGCTCCGGGCGCGGCTGATCGACATGGACGATCTGGCGGCGCTGCCGCTGGTCGGCGAGGTGGTCGGCGAGGTGCGGGCGCGCCATCCCGGGCTCGAGCGGCCGCGGCTGAAGCAGGAGGTGATCCGGCGGATCATCACGCGGATGGTCGAGGACGTGATCGGCGAGAGCTTCCGGCGGATCGAGGATCTGCTGCCGGGCTCGGCCGACGACGTGCGCAACGCCGGGCGGGCGGTCGTCGCCTTCTCGGCGGCGACGGCGGCGGCGGACGAGGCGATCAAGCGGTTCCTGTTCGCCCGGGTCTATCGCTCGGAGACGGTGATGGCGGAGATGCGCAAGGCCGAGCGGGTGGTCGAGGAGCTGTTTTCGGCCTATCTGGCGCGGCCGGGCGAGCTGCCGGAGGAATGGCGGGCCGACGACGTGGCGGCGGACCGCGATCGGCTGGCGCGGCGGATCTGCGACTACATCGCCGGGATGACCGACCGCTTTGCGGTTCTCGAGCACCGCCGGCTGTTTGACGATACACCGGATCTGGTCTAGGTCGGCGCAAACGGTGGCGCGACGGGACTGCTTCGGCGGTCGCGTCGTGCATTTTCGCGTGCCGGTGTCTTCGCACCGGCGCGCGGTGAGAGCGGATCGACGGACATGGACATCTTCGCGGATTTCGGCGAACGGGTGCGCGGCATCATCGCTCGGCTGGGCTGGCGGGCGGCGGACGGATCGGCGCTCGATCTGTCGCGCATCGTCGTGGAGCCGCCGCGCGAGGCGGCGCACGGCGATCTGGCGGTCAATGCGGCGATGGTGCTGGCCAAGCCGATGGGCAAGAACCCGCGGGCGCTGGCGATCGAGCTGATGGGCGAACTGGCCGCCGATGCGGACGTCGCCGAGACGGAAGTCGCCGGGCCGGGCTTTCTCAATCTGCGGCTGACGCCGGCGTGCTGGGCGGGGTTCCTGGCGCGGGTGGTGACGGCGGGCGAGGCCTTCGGGCGGTCGCCGATCGCCAAGGGGCGGGTCAACGTCGAATACGTCTCGGCCAATCCGACCGGGCCGATGCACGTCGGCCACTGCCGCGGCGCGGTGGTGGGCGATGCGCTGGCCAATCTCTTGGCCTTCGCCGGGCACGACGTCACCAAGGAATATTACATCAACGACGCCGGGGCGCAGGTCGACGTGCTCGCCCGCTCCGCCTTCCTGCGCTACCGCGAGGCGCTCGGCGAGGCGATCGGCGAGATCCCCGAGGGGCTCTATCCGGGCGACTATCTGAAGCCGGTCGGTCAGGCACTGGCGGCGGAGTTCGGGCAGACGCTCCTGGCGCAGAGCGAGGCCGAATGGCTGGCGCCGGTGCGCCAGCGGGCGATCGAGGCGATGATGGCGATGATCCGCGAGGATCTCGCCGCGCTCAACGTCGTCCACGACGTGTTCTTCTCGGAGCGGTCGCTGCAGACCGGGGCAGCCGGCGACCGGGTCAAGGCGGCGATCGACACGCTGACGGCCAAGGGGCTGATGTACCAGGGCCGGCTGGAGCCGCCCAAGGGGCAGCTGCCGGAGGACTGGGAGGACCGCGAGCAGACGCTGTTCCGCTCGACCGATTTCGGCGACGACGTCGATCGGCCGCTGATGAAGTCGGACGGGTCCTACACCTATTTCGCCTCCGACATCGCCTATCACCTCGACAAGTACGAGCGCGGTTTCGCCTCCCAGATCGACATCTGGGGCGCCGACCACGGCGGCTACGTCAAGCGCATGCAGGCGGCGGTGAAGGCGATCTCCGCCGGCAAGGCGGCGCTCGACGTCAAGCTGTGCCAGCTCGTCAAGCTGTTCCGCGCCGGCGAGCCGGTGAAGATGTCGAAGCGCTCCGGCTCCTTCGTCACCCTGCGCGACGTGGTCGAGGAGGTCGGCGTCGACGCGGTGCGCTTCATGATGCTGTTCCGCAAGTCCGACGCGCCGCTCGACTTCGACTTCCAGAAGGTCACCGAGCAGTCGAAGGACAACCCGGTCTTCTACGTCCAGTATGCCCACGCCCGCGTCCATTCGGTGTTCAATCAGGCCCGCGAGGGGCTGCCGGCGTTGGATCTGACGGTCGATGGTCTGGCGGGGTCGGACATGACCCTGCTCGGCGACGTCGGTGAGATCGGTCTTTTGAAGAGGATCGCCCAGTGGCCGCGTGTCGTCGAGGCTGCGGCGGAAGGTCACGAGCCCCACAGAATCGCGTTCTTTCTCCACGATCTCGCCGCCGAGCTGCACGCGCATTGGAACCGCGGCAAGGATCTGCCACAATTACGCTTTGTTAACGTTGACGATCCACTGTCGTCCCATGCCCGACTGGCGATGGTGAAGGCCGTCGCCTCGGTTCTGGCGTCCGGGCTCGCCGTCCTCGGCGTGAGCGCTCCAGAAGAGATGCGCTGAGGAGGAGCGGTCGGGACGACACCCGAGAGACGGCCCTCGCCGTCTCCCATCCAAGGTGCCCGATCGATGTCCGACCCCATGCGCCCCGTGAACGATCTCGACACCGCGTCGGAGGAAGCCGCTCTGCGTCGTCCGATGCGCGACGCCGCCGAAGATCCGTTGGCGGAGCTGGCGCGCATTCTCGGCGAGAGCACGGCTCATCCGGTCCGGCCCGAGAACGTCGTGGAACTGGGGCGCCGCGTGCTGCCGTCGAAGCCGGCGCCGCAACAGATCACCGATCTCGAGGCGGAGCTCTTCGAGAGCCTCCGCTCCTCGGTCGCGCCCGAGGAACGGGTGCGCGGCGACTTCCCGCGCGAGATGCCGCCGATCATCCCGCAACATGCGGTCGACGACCACGACATCGCCTCGCTCGGCGCCATCGCCGCGCCCGAGGATCCGATGCCGACCCCGGTCGCCAGGGAGATGAGTCCCGATCCGCGTCTGGCCGACTACTACGCCTACGACGACGGCATTTCGGCGGGATCCTACGATCCGGCCTTCTCCGGCGCCGCCCCGGAAGCGGTCGACCTCGACGCCGCCTTCGCCGCCGAGATTCATCGCGGCCGCGTCGGCGAGCCGCCCCGTCCGACCTTCGACGACTTCGATACCGACGCGATCGCCGCCGCCGCGCGCGAGGCGTCGCCCTATGTCGCCGACGACGCGGTCATTCTGCCTCATTCGGATCGCGAGGAGTTCGAGGCCCAGCGGCTGCCGCGCGAAGGCGGGCGCGGCGGGTTCCGCATCGCCGCGGTGGTGGTGGGCGTCCTGCTCGCCGGAGGCGGTGCGCTGGCCGGTTGGAAGGTCCTCGGCGGCAAGACCCTCGGCGGTCCGGTCGTGATCCACGCCGACAACGAACCGATGAAGGTGCGACCCGATCCCACCCGAGCGCCCCAGCCCGGCGACGGCGAGGTGTCGCTGAAGCGCGACACCAAGGTCGACGGATCCAGGATCGTCAGTCTCCAGGAAGATCCGGTCGAGCACGTCTCCGGCCGCACCGCCGACGGACGCGAGGTGCGGGTGATCAATCCCGGCGCTCAGCGGACGACCAACACCGATCAGCCGCGCGCCGTGAAGACGGTCGTGGTGCGCCCCGACGGGTCCATCGTCTCCGAGGACGGCGCCGCCGCCGCGCCCCAGGGCACGCCGCCCGCCGCCTCGCCCTCGGCCGTTCCGCCCGGGACCGCCGTTCCGACGCCGCCGCCGGGCTCCGCCGCCGCGCCGACGCGGACCGTGACGACGTCGCCGGTCACCGCCGTGCCGCCGTCCGCCACCCCGTCGGTGCCGCCGGTGCCGACCGTGCCGGCCCTGCCCAACGCCGCCGCGCCCGAGGCGCCCGCGATGTCGGCCAGCCCGGCCCCGGTCGCGACGCCCCAGGCGGTCGCGGTCCCGGTGCCGCTGCCGGCGCCCCCGCGTCCGGTCGCCGCCGAACCCGCGCGGACCGCCGCCGTCGACCCCGTCAAGCCCACCGCGCCCGCGCCGATCAAGGCTCCGACGCCGGTCGCGCCGCCCAAGGCGGTGGCACAACCGAAGGCCCCCTCGACCTCCGGTGCGCCGCTGGCGCTCGGTCCGGTGGCGCCGCGTCTGGCCACCCAGACCCAGGAGCCGCCGACCTCCGCTCCCGCTCCGGCGGCGCCGGCGCCGGCGCCGGTCGCCGCGGCCTCGGCCTCCGGCGACTGGGCGGTGCAGATCTCCGCCTCGAAGTCGGAGAGCGACGCCCGCCGCTCGCTCTCGGATGCGCAGCGCCGCTTCTCGGCCCTCGCCGGAAAGTCGGGCGACGTCCAGCGCGCCGATCTCGGCGCCAAGGGCGTCTACTACCGGGCTCGCTTCGTCGCCGGCTCGCGCGAGGCCGCCGCCGCGCTCTGCGCCCAGGTCCAGGCCCAGGGCGGTCAATGCCTGGTGGCGCATCGCTGACGCCTCTCTCGTACGTCGGTCGACCGCGCGCCGGTCGGCCGACGTTTCTTCACGCCCACGAGGTCCGCTCGCCATGACCGTGTCCGCCTTCATCTCCGGCTGCGCCGGGACGACGCTCACCGCCGACGAGATCGCCTTCTTCCGCGAGACGCGGCCCTGGGGCTTCATTCTCTTCGCGCGCAACTGCGTCGACGGCGATCAGATCCGCGATCTGACGCGCGCCCTGCGCGAAGCCACCGACCGCCCGGAGGCGCCGATCCTGATCGACCAGGAGGGCGGCCGCGTGCAGCGGCTCGGGCCGCCACGCTGGCCGGCCTATCCCGAGGGCCGTCTCTACGGCGACCTGTGGGCGCGCGATCGCGGCGAGGGCCTGCGCGCGGCGCGGCTCGGCGCGCGTCTGATCGCCCACGATCTGATTTCGCTCGGCATCGACGTCGACTGTCTCCCGGTCCTCGACGTGCCGGTCGCCGGCGCCCACGACGTCATCGGCCGCCGCGCCTACGGCGTGACGCCGGACGTCGTCGCCGATCTCGGCCGTGCCGCCGCCGAAGGGCTGCTCGAGGGCGGCGTCCTGCCGGTGATCAAGCACATTCCCGGTCACGGTCGCGCCGGGGTCGACAGCCACCACCACCTGCCGGTCGTCGACACCCCGCGCGCGCTTCTGGAGGCGACCGACTTCGCGCCCTTCCGCGCGGCGGTCGACCTGCCGCTCGCCATGACCGCCCACGTCGTCTACACGGCGATCGACCCGGACGCCCCGGCCACCACGTCGAAGAGGGTGATCGACGAGGTGATCCGCGGCTTCATCGGCTACGACGGCTGTCTGATGTCCGACGACGTCTCGATGAAGGCGCTCTCGGGAACGGTGGGCGAACGCACCGCCGCCGCGCTCGCCGCCGGATGCGATCTGGTCCTGCACTGCAACGGCGATCTGGCCGAGATGCGCGAGGTCGCGGCCCATTGCCGCGCGCTCGACGGCGAGGCGTCGCGGCGGGCCCAGCGCGCCGAAGCGATGCGCCGCCGTCCCGCCGTCTTCGACGTCGCCGAGGCCCGCGCGGAATTCGCCCGATTGACGGGAGCCCCCGTCGTCTGAAACATCCTCGCCGAGGGCGAGGTGAGGGCGTGGGCACGCGAGAGTCGACATCGACGAGTGACGAGGCGGCGTCGGTCGCGGCCGACGACTGGTCGCGTCCGCCCCGTGACGACGGCGACGACGACGAGCGGTTGATCGTCGATCTCGGCGCGTGGGAAGGTCCGCTCGACCTGCTGCTGATCCTGGCGCGCAAGCAGAAGGTCGATCTCGCCGAGATCTCGATCCTCGAACTCGTCGATCAGTATCTCGCCTTCGTCGAGCGGGTGCGCGAGAAACGGCTCGAACTGGCGGCGGATCATCTGGTGATGGCCGCCTGGCTCGCCTATCTGAAGTCGCGTCTGCTGCTGCCCGAGCCGCCCGCCGACGACGAGCCGAGCGGCGAGGAGCTCGCCGCCCAGCTCGCCTTCCGCCTGCGGCGCCTGGAGGCGATGCGCGCCAAGGGCGCCGACCTCCTGGCGCGCCCGCGCGTCGGCCGCGACGTCTTCCTGCGCGGCGCGCCGGAGGCGACGCGGGTGGTGATCCGGCCGAAATGGGAGGCGAGCCTCTACGATCTCCTGTCGGCCTATGCCGACTTCCGCGGCCGCACCATGGTGTCCGAGGTCCGCGTCGCCGCGCGCGCGGTGTGGTCGCTGGTCGAGGCACGGGACGTGCTGGAGCGGCTGGTCGGGCCGCTCTCGGACTGGATCCCGATGCGCCGCATCGTCGAGATGCACCCCGAGCCGGAGACGCGCGCGACGGTGGTCGCCTCGACCTTCGCCGCCAGCCTCGAGATGGTGCGCGAGGGATTTCTGGAACTGTCGCAGGCCGAGGCCTTCGCGCCGTTGATGATGCGGTCGCGCGCGCCCGACGCGGCCGGGGAGGGGGGTGAGCCGTGAGCGAGGACCACGACGAGAGCGACGATCTCCCGCCCCGCGCCGAGGTCCCCTGGGCCGAGCGCGAGGCCGCGCGTCTGATCGAGGCGGCGATCTTCGCCTCCGCCGAGCCGGTCGACGAGGCCGCGCTCACGGAACTGGTCGGGCCGCACGTCGACCTCGGGCGCATCCTCGCCGGTCTCGTCGAGGACTATCGCGGACGCGGCGTCGAACTCGTCCGCCTCGCCGACAAGTGGATCTTCCGCACCGCCGCCGATCTCGGACCGCGCCTGTCGCGCCGGGTCGAGGAGCCGAGGAAGATCGGCCGCGCCGCCCTCGAGGTGCTCGCCATCGTCGCCTATCACCAGCCGGTGACCCGCGCCGAGATCGAACAGATCCGTGGTGTGAGCATGTCCAAGGGCACGCTCGACCAGCTCCTGGAAGCGGGCTGGGTCCGCATGCGCGGCCGTCGCCGCACTCCGGGGCGGCCGGTGACCTGGGGCGTCACCGACACGTTCCTGGTCCACTTCGGCCTGGAAACCGTGCGCGATCTGCCCGGTCTCGACGAATTGAAGGCTGCCGGCCTGCTCGACGGGCAGATTCCGGCCGGGTTCCGGGTGCCGTTGCCGGTGGAGGGCGACGCGTTGACGGCCGACGAGGATCCGTTGGAGCCGGGCGACCTGCTCGAACTCCTCGCCGAGGAGCCGGAAGGGGACGACTAGCGCCGGGATGCGGACGGGTCGCGGACGCTGCGCCTTCCTCGCGCTGCCGTGACGGCGGTGCGGTTGCCCGCCCGAGTCGTTTTTGCCATAGTGCGGCGCCGCCCGGCCGGCCGCCTTCCGCGCGGGCCCGGCCCCACATCTGGAGCAGTACGACATGGGTTCTCTGAGCATCTGGCACTGGCTGATCGTCCTCGCGGTCGCCCTGCTGTTCTTCGGCGGCAAGGGCAAGGTCTCCGACCTGATGGGCGACTTCGCCAAGGGCATCAAGAGCTTCAAGAAGGGGCTCCAGGACGACGACGTCGCCGAGACGCCCGCCGCCCCCAAGGCGATCGACGCCAAGGCCGGCGAGACGGTCTCCGTCGACGAGAAGTCCAAGACCGCCGGCTGAGGCCGGATCGCATCCGCCGTCCTCGGGGGCTCGCCTCCCGAGCGGGCGATCCCGACCGCGCTCTCTGGGAGCGCGGCGCGACACCGAGGGCGTCCGGCGCTCTCGTGAGGCACGCACATGCTCGGTCTCGATTTCTCCGAAATCCTCATCATCGGCGTCGTCGCCCTGATCGTCGTCGGCCCCAAGGAACTGCCGCAGCTGATGCGCACCATCGGCCGGTGGGCCGGCAAGGCGCGCCGCATGGCGTCCGAGTTCCAGGGCCAGATGAACGAGGCGATCCGCGAGGCCGATCTCGACGACGTGCGCAAGTCGGTCGACGACCTGCGCGCGCTGTCGCCGAAGGCCCTCCTCGCCGAACAGTTCGCCTCCGCCACCCGCACTCTCGACGACGTCAAGCGCGAGACCGAATCGACCACCGCCGAGATCGGCACCCACTTCTCCAAGGCACCCGGCCTCGCCGGGTCGGCGATGTCGGCCTTCACCGTCGACGACGCGGCCGCGATGGCCTCCGCCGCCGCCTCGCACGGCGCCCCGCCGGTCATGGACGAGAGCGAAATCACCCGGACGATCGACGTCGCCGCCGGTCCGGCCTTCGAGCCGGCGCCGCCGGTGTTCGACCTCACCCCCGCGCCGGGCGGTCCCGTCGAGATCGCCGTAACCGCCGATGCGGCACCGGCCCCCGCCGACGAGCCCCAGAAAGAGCGCGAAGCATGAGCGAGCAGGACGACATCGAGGCGTCGCGAGCGCCGTTGATGGAACATCTGGTCGAGCTGCGGGCGCGGCTGATCCACTCGCTGCTGGGGATCGTCGTCGCCTTTCTCGTCTGCTTCGCCTTCGCCAAGCACATCTACAATTTTCTGGTGTGGCCCTACGATTACGTCATCCGCAAGATGACGGGACAGCCGGCGACGATGATCTTCACCGCGCCGCAGGAGTTCTTCATCACCCAGATCA
>ERZ1645187.5334-NODE-5334-length-10051-cov-15.222889_pt1 | contig 10051 bp, 6 predicted proteins | sample MGYA00575352_ERZ1645187 | MGnify/ENA primary metagenome ERZ1645187 (study PRJEB40837, sample SAMN11349314) | freshwater sediment metagenome | isolation source: river sediment | host: Sediment | place: India: Wazaribad , New Delhi | collected 2017-02-21 ...
ACACGCTGCGCCTGAACAACGCCGGCAACTTCGCACTGCCGCCGACGCGGGTCGAAGCCATGTACGCGCCAGATGTTTTCGGGGAGGTGCCGAACGGGCGGCTGGTGGTCGGCGACTGATTCCGCTGCAAATCAGGCAGGGAACTTGGATGAATACTGAAATATTTGTCATCCCCGCGAAGGCGGGGATCCAAGTTTATGATTTTTATGGATTCCCGCCTTCGCCCCGAAGGAAGTACCCTTGGGGTGCGCGGGAATGACATTTTCGAATTAATCAGCTTTCCTTCAGCGAGCCTCGTCGATGATCTGGATCAGCCGCGCTTCCAGCTCGCCGGCGAGGCGTGCCACCACCGTGTCCGCCGCCATTCCGCCAAGCTGGGCAGTCGGCCGCTGGCAGCCGATCCATGTGGCGCCATTGCGGGTAAAAATGCCGATCCGCCAGGGCTGGCCGAGGCTGGCAACAGGGGCGCGGGCCAGCAACGCTGAGAGCAGCGGGTAGTTGCCGACGAAAAACACCGCGCTGTCCTCGTCGAACTCGCTACCGTGCAGGCGCAAGGTTTCGCCGAGGTCTTCACGGTGAAAAACGACAAAACCCAGACGCTGGACGACCGGTTCCAGATCGAACACCACTTCACTGAAGGATTTGCTGCTTTCGACGAGGTAATCCACGCTGCTATCCATCGACGCGGCGATTGCCGCAACGGCCGCATTATCGCCGATATGTCGCCGCTGCCATTACAATCCCCGGCCATGGAAACCCTGCACCCCTATACCGACACCGCCGCCCGCGACGCGGTCATTGACCACACCCGCGTCTGGCTGGAACGCGCCGTCATCGGCCTGAACCTCTGCCCCTTCGCCAAGAGCGTCTTCGTCAAAAAGCAGGTGCGCTATGCCGTGACGGCGGCGCAGACGGCCGATGAACTGCTCGCCGAACTGGCAGCGGAATTGACGCGGCTGGCTGAGACCGAAGACAGCGTACTCGACACGACACTGCTGATCCACCCGCGGGCGATGGTCGATTTCCTCGACTATCACTTCTTCCTCGCCGAAGCCGACGCGCTGATCCGCAATCTCGGCTACGACGGCATTTTCCAGATTGCCAGCCTGCATCCGGACTACGAATTCGCCGGCAGCGATCCTGACGACATCGCCAATTTCACCAACCGCTCGCCGTATCCGACCCTGCACCTGCTGCGCGAAAGCAGCATCGACCGTGCCGTCGCGGCGTTTCCGGACGCCGCCGACATTTTTGAGCGCAATATCGACACCATGGAACGCCTCGGGCACGAAGGCTGGCGCAAGCTCTGGCTGGCTTGAAGCACGTCTGCGGTCAACCCGGAAAAGCGGCCAAAATCAGGCAAGCGCGGCCGGTACGCCCGCGTTAACATCCGGCCTGCCGAGACTCAGCGACACCCATGGCGTAACAGGAAATGACCCAGTTGCCGGTCCGCGCCCTGAATGTGGTCCAGCAACCAGTCCTTGAGGCGCTGCAAGATCAGCAATTCGTTACCCGGCATAGGGTTCGCCGCCATCCCCGAGAGATCATCCAGCAGGCGCCGGTGCTCTTGGTCATGTACAGCCATCGCCGGATAGGCGTAGGTCATCATGTAGCGAAGCTCGGTATCGAAATGTTCGCGCGTCGCCGCAAACAGGCGCTCGAACAACCCAGCGACCTGTGTGGGGTCATCCCCCCCCGTCACCGCGCGGTTCAGCCGATTGACAAGACGAACCAGATGTCGATGCTGCTCGTCGATTTCCGACACACCCATCAGATGCGCATCGGAAAACACCAGCCACTCCAATGCTTCGCCATTCGGTATCGGCCGCACAGTCGCCTTTGTCCAGGTGTTTTTGCCCCGTGCCTTGCTCTGGTACATCGCGGCGTCTGCCGCCGCCAGCAACGAATCGATTTCCAGCCCGTTGCCCGGATACTCCGACAGACCGATGCTGACGCCGACGCGGGCATATTTCCCGGTCTGCAACTCGATGTCATCCGCCAGCGCCGCAATCAGCTTCTCGCAAACCGGCTGCAGTGACGCCGCCGGATCGATGTCGCCGATAATCACTGCAAACTCATCCCCCCCCAAGCGGGCGACGGTGTCCGACTCACGCACGCAGGCCAGCCAGCGGTGAGACACGGTTTTCAGGACGACGTCGCCGGCTTCGTGCCCCCAGGTATCGTTAACCGCCTTGAAACCATCCAGGTCGAGAAAGAGCAGCGCCACTTTTCGCTCATTTCTTCGCGCGGTGGACAAGGCTTGTGCCAGGCGGTCGAAAAACATTGGACGTGCCGGCAACCCGGTTAACGCATCGCTCATCGCCTGCGCGCGCATCGTATCGTAGGCATTCGCCAGCTTCATGTTGGCCACTGCCAACCGCTCGCGACTGATCAGGGCAAAACTCAGTAATACCCCGGACAATCCGAGGATCATGAATCCCGCAACCGCAACATCCTTCAGTCGCTCGAAGCGGACGGCGGCCGCACGCATGACATCGGTCTCGGAAAAACCGACAAACATGAAAAGCGGCAACTGACTGATCTTGCGAAACACGTAGACACGATCAATACCATCGATGGGGCTCAACGAGACAAAACGTCCGACTTCCGCCCTGCGGATCGCTTCCCAGTCATCCAGTTCAACCGGCTTGGCCCATTGTTCCGGCATCACGTCGGGCAATCGCGCCAGCAGTCGTTGGTCGTCGCCATTGATCAAGGCAAAGACGCGCTGTTCCGTGCCTTTCAGCTGCCGGTAGTGATTGGAAAATGCCTCTGGCCGCACCGTTGCCAGTACAACCCCGTCAAAACTGCCATCGTCGCGTTCGACACGAATGGAGATGCGAAAATGCAGCTTGCCGGTCACCCGACCAAACTCCACGGGCGAAATCTTCAGCTGCTCGCCCGCAGTCTGCAAGTGATACTGGAAGTAGTCCCGGTCAAATGCATTACGCCCACGGGCCTTGGCGATCCCCCAGCCCTTGGCATCCAGAAGATAGAGTCCATCGATCAGCGAACGGTCGAAGCCGAGTTGATCGATAAAGACCTCGGTTTCTGCATACGATCCGCTCTTGCGATGGAATTGACGGACCGCCCGCAACAGGGAACCGACCTGATGTACCAGTTGTGCGGTAAACACTTCCGAAGCAACACTGGCGAGCACGGCATCGCCTTCGAACCGCGCCTGTTCCTCCGCCAGAATGTTCGCCCGGACTCGGCCTCCCTGAATGAAACTGCCCCCAAGGACCAGCAGGAATACCAGCCAGACCAGCGCAATCCGAACGCGGAGCGATTTGAGAAGCTGCAAGCCGGAAACTCATGAAGTGATTGATATATAAAATCTAGCACATCAAATGCCTAAAGCGATGTCGGTGCGACCTAAAACTACGGCCTGTGTTTTCGCGATAACCACTTCAATACCATCACATACAGCCTGTCCGCATTGACCGGCTTGGGCAAAAAATCATCCATCCCGGCATCGATGCAAAGCGCCTGATCCTCGGCAAAGGCATTGGCGGTCGTAGCGATGATCGGCAGCAATTCATATTCCGGCATGGCACGTATGCAGCGGGTTGCCTCGAGACCATCCATAACCGGCATCTGCATGTCCATCAGCACCAGATCGTAGGACTGCCGCTGCAACATATCCAGTGCCACGCTGCCGTCAGGCGCGATATCTACGGTAAATCCAAGCACCTCGCGCAACAGTTCGATGGCGACCTCCTGGTTTACCCAGTCATCCTCGGCCACCAGAATCCGGCTACCGGCAAAGTCCGCTCGTAGCCGCCGCTCGGCCTCGACGCCGGTGATTTCACTGCCCGCGACCGCTTCCATCTCTGCCATGGGTTTGGCCAATGGCAAGGTCAGCGTGAAGCTGAAGGTGGAACCGACGCCCACCGTACTATTCACGCGAATCTCGCCGCCCATGAGTCGGATGAGGCGACTCGAAATCGGCAGACCGAGGCCGGTGCCGCCAAACTTGCGCGTCGTCGAGCCATCGGCCTGCTCAAAGGGGTTGAAGATCCGCGCCTGCGCTTCGGGCGCAATCCCGATGCCCTGGTCACGCACGGCAAACTCCAGTGTCAGCGCCTCGGTTGTGGCAGCCCGTTGGCTGATCGCCAGCGTGACCTTGCCTTTCTCGGTAAACTTGATCGCATTGCCAAGCAGATTGAGCAGCACCTGCTGCAGGCGCAAGGGGTCGCCAATCAGATCACAGCGTGCCAGTTGCGGGTCGACTTCGTAATTCAGCCGCATGCCGGCCTGGCCGACCTTGGCCACCAGCAGGCTGTCCAGGTTGGCAACCAGTTTCCCGATAGAGAACGACACCTGTTCCAGCGTCATTTTTTCGGCGTCGATTTTGGACAGGTCGAGAATGTCGTTGAGCAGATTGAGGAGATGGTTCGCGGCATTCGACACCTTGTCGAGCTTGTCACGTTGTACCGCATCGACCTTGCTGCGACCGAGCATGTAGGTCATGCCGATGATGGCATTCATCGGCGTCCGCAATTCGTGGCTCATGTTGGCGAGGAAGGTGCTCTTCGCCCGATTGGCTGCCTCTGCCGCCTCCTTGGCGATCGACAATGCTTGGGTGCGTACGGCAACGGTCTCCTCCAGGGAGTCACGTTGCTGACGCAGTGCCTCATCGCGCTGTGCGACTTCGCCGAGCATGGCATTGAAGGCATCCGCAAGAGCGCCAATCTCGTCGTCAGCATGTCTTTTTGCCCGTTGCGTGTAATCACGCGAATTGGCCACCCGCCCGGCTGTATCGCTGAGGTCGGCGATGGCAGCCAGCAACGGTGCCTGCATGCGGCGAGCAAATCCGAAAGCAAGCAGGAAAGCGAAGAAGGCACCACCGACGAAAATCATCAGGGAGACAGCAAAACCCTGCCACATCCGCTCCAGCCCGGCGACCAGCACAATCACGCCACTGGTACCGTCTACATTCCGGATCGGCACCGCCGCTGCCACACAACCAAGATCCTCATACGCCCAGTCACCTGTCGGCGGTGTGCCGCTGACTGCCAGCGCCCATGCCGGCGGCGTCCGCCCGACCTTGCTGAACGTATGGATGAAGCCGTTGCCCAAGCCATGCATGGCGGCATAAATTACATCCGGGTGCTGGGCCAGCGCGCCGAAGAGACGCTCGGCACCGGTGCGGTCTTCAAACTCGATCACTGCCGCCGCATTGAAGGCAATCACCTCGGCCATCGAATGTAACTCAGCCTGGAGCGCCTCCCGTCGCTGCAGCACATCGCGTACCGAGAACATGGCGAAACTCGCCAGCAGACCAATCGTAATCGCACCGATGATGATCAGGTTGAAACGATGACGGATACCGTGACGAAGCTTCATTTCACCGCGCCGATCACCTGCCGCGCAAGCCGAAGCATCGCTGAACTCGGACGTAGTCCGGCGCGGGCGGTATTGGAGAGATTGACATCGAATTGCAACCGGGACTCGCCCCGGACCAACGCAATACCGCCGCCGAGTCGGGCAAACTGCTCTGCATCGCTCACGGTCAACACCGGCTCACCGTCAAGCCAGCGCAGCACCACCGCGAAACGGGCATCCTCGAATTCGGGCACGAAGACAATCTGGCAACCAAGCATCTGGTCGGGGCTGAGCACCCGCCGCAACACCACCTCGTGCCCGGCCACGGTACGGCCTTCGAAAGACGCCAGATGGACACCCAGGGTGTCGCGGCCAAACAGGCAGATGGTCGCGCCGCGATTACCCTCCGGCCACTCGATGTATTTCAGGAAATTGACGATAAACGCGGCTTTGAGCTGCTGCTCGGACCCCACCTGCGACCGCACGCTACCGCTCGAAAAGAACAGCGCCGTTAGCAGCAACAAAGCGAAGATGAGGCGTATCACCGGGCGATCCACAGCAATCTGTGTCAGAACTCCATTCGCGCGCCAAGCATCATTGATGGCCGAATCTCGACCGGTACGGTCGGTACGTAATCCGAGACGAATTCGACACGCTTGCCGCCGACCAGGTTACGGCCAACCAGCGACAACTCCCACTGGCGATTGAAGCGATAGGCATAACGCAAATCGAGCGTGACGTAGCCCGGTACGCGCATCGTATCGCCAAAAGGAGAACGCGTGCGTTCATAGCCGGCTGAACCTCGCAACCAGGCATCGAGTTGCTGGCTGCTGCCAATATTCCATTGCGAACGCAAGCTGGCGTAGTGACGCGGCGTCGCCTTTTCCTGTCCCCGGTTATCTTCTGCTGCCTCCGCAGTATCTGCCCGGTTGAGATCCATATGCTGGGCCGTATAGGAAAGCTGAAGGCGCCAGGCCGGCAGCACCAACCAGTCGGCACTCAGTTCCACGCCGGATAACCAGCCACCCGACGTATTACCGGGATAGCTGTTGATGCCGATTGCACCGTAAGTAGCCAGATCGGCCAAAATCTGGGCCATCCCGGGCGTCGTCGTCAGCGCACCGGAAATGCGGTCACGGTAACGCTGGCGGTAGACATTGGCGCTGACACCGAATGAAGCCGAGGCCTGCAGACGATAACCGATCTCGTAACTCTCGATTTTTTCCGGCTTCAGATCCCAAGGCGAGGCACCGCCAAAAACCATCACCGGGACGGTGCCGAGGCCAGGCAACGCCTGCTGAACGACACGGATCCCCGCAGACACATCGTTCTCGGCACGCGCCGGCACACGGGGGGCCTGCGCATACTTGATCCAAACCGAATCCCGCCGCGTCGGTGTCCACATCAGCGAAGCGCTGGGCGCAAACGTGAAGCCGCCGAGATTACTGTCTTCCCAACGAGCGCCGAAGGCCAGATTGAGATGCTCAGGAATCAAGGTCCAGTCGTCATGCAGGAACACTCCGGTACTGCGCTGGATGAAACTGCCTCGCCTCAGGCGCAACACCGGCGACTCGGAGTTCGATTCGTCGCCGACCCAGCGATAGTTGCCGCCCCATAGCAGATCGTGACTGCCGAACGCATAGCGCCCCTGATAATCGAGATCGTAGGTATTCCGGTCTTCCTGGAACCAGTTTTCGATCTCGACACGTTCCCGCCGTGCCGAGGCCTGTACGGAGGATTCGACACCACCGGTCAGCCAGCAGTAGCGCAGGCCGAGCGTCTGGCTGTCATCATGCTGGACCAACTGTTTCGCGCCGATCCCGACCATCAGGCGTGGCACGCCGGCGCTGTAAGCGGGGTCGAGCCAGGCAGAATCCCCCAGACGCATGTTCGCGTAGTTCGCCCACACGGCCAGATCGCTGCCCTGACCCATCTGCCGGTCGAGACGGAAATTGAGTTGCCCCTGATCAAGCGGATCGCCGGAATCGCGACCGCTATACTCCCGGCGCGAGGGGTCGGCATGACGGCCCTGACCGGAGACCCGCCAGGTGGTATCGGCATCGATACGGCCGGCGTAGCGTCCATAGAACTGGCCGAAGCCCTGCGTCCCGGCCACCGGCGTCAGCAGGCCGCCGCTCTGTGCCGCCGAATGGCGGGTAATGATATTGATCACGCCATTGACGGCATTGGCGCCCCACATCGCAGCACCCGGCCCGCGAATGACCTCGACACGCTCGATATCTTCCAGCGGCACCGGATCGTGCTCCCACATCACCCCCGAGAAAAAAGTCGAATAGATGCTGCGCCCATCGACGAGAACCTGCAGCTTGTTGGCGAAGCGGCCGTTGAAGCCACGCGCTGAAACTGCATATCGGCCATTGTCGATCTGCGCCACCTCGATGCCCGGCACCATGCGCAGCACATCCGGCAGAACCGTTGCCCCCGAACGGCGAATGTCTTCCGCCGAAATGACGAAGGCCGCGGCAGGAACGTTGGACAGACTTTGATTACGCCGCGAGACAGAGGAAATCTCCGTCTTGCTCAATTCTTCCAGACTGAGGTCATCGATGGAATCGGCGGCCCATACGGGCATCAACGCGACCGAAATCGCCGCAGCAAGCAGGCCTCGCGCAAATCCCTCTCTCGAATTCCGCATTTTCCCGACCTTTTTCATATTATTACGATTGATTATGCCCTAAGTTACGCCGTTCCATCACCACATGAGTTGACGTCGGTCAACAGTCTTTTCCTAGTGGCGACGCCATCGGCGGCAATAAATTCGGATTCGATCGTGCGACCTAACGACGGGCATCCACCGTCGTTCGCCCCGATATCGCTCCCGGCGTCAAAGGCGATAATGACGTGACGAATCCTGAAACCCGCATGCGCGCTACCTACTCAATCCGCCCAGTCCCCAATCGCTCCTGTCGTCAGGCATGGACCTGGCGAGCGGCTGCACGCTGGATTATCGCCTTGGCCTTCAGCAGCGCGGCGTGGGCGCTGCCCGATTTTCCCGACATCCGCGCCAGCTACCGCAGCTCCGACGCGACGCTGCTTGCCCGCGACGGTCGCCCGCTGCACCGCCTGCGACTCGACCCGCAGGTCCGGCGTCTCGACTGGACGCCACTGGCTGAGATTTCCCCGGCCCTGCTGCGGGCGGTCATCCTCTCTGAAGACCGCCGCTTTGCCGAGCACAACGGCGTCGATTGGGCTGCCGCCGGCAAGGCGGCCTGGAGCAACCTGCGCGGCAACCCGACCCGCGGCGCCAGCACCCTGACCATGCAACTGGCCGGCCTGCTCGACGAAGACAGCCAGCGCCGTGGCCGGCGTTCCTTTTTTGGCAAGATTTCCCAGTCCACCGCAGCACTCCGGCTGGAGCGCTTCTGGCGCAAGGGCGAAATCGCCGAGGCCTACCTCAACCTCGTCAGCTTCCGCGGCGAGTTGCAGGGCGTGGCGGCGATGAGCCGGCAACTCTTCGGCAAATGGCCGCACGGGCTGGATGAGCGCGAATCGGCGCTGGCCGCCGCCTTGCTGCGGGCGCCGAATGCAGCGCCGGCGCGCGTTGCCGAACGGGCCTGCCGACTGCTCACTGAGATGGATAGAGCCGGCGAATGCCAGGGGCTGGACAGCTTTGCCGGGCAGGCGCTAGCCGGCGGCCTGCGCGCGGCCGACAATGACAGCGCCCCGCAACTGGCGCCCCACCTCGCCCGCAAGCTGCTGGATACGCCGGGCAGCCGCGTCCGCAGCAGTGTTGACGCCGACCTGCAAGGCTTCGCCGCCACCGCACTGCGCCGCCACCTCGGGGCGCTGCGTCGGCAGAATGTCGAGGATGGGGCGGTCATCGTCATCGACAACGCCCGCGGCGAAGTCCTCGCCTGGGTCGGCTCCAGCGGCGATCTCTCGGCCGCCGCCGAAGTGGATGGCGTGACCGCATTGCGTCAGGCCGGCTCGACGCTCAAGCCTTTTCTTTATGCACTGGCCTTCGAACAGAAACACCTCAGCCCCGCCAGCCTGATCGAGGACGCGCCGCTGACGCTGGACACCGGCAACGGCCTCTACGCGCCGCAGAATTACGAGGCCGGCTATCGCGGCTGGGTCTCGGCCCGCGCTGCGCTCGGCGGCTCGCTCAACGTGCCGGCGGTGCGCACGCTGGTGCGCGTCGGCGCCAATCCCTTCCACGCCGCGCTGCAGAAAAACGGCTTCAGCAGCCTCAAGCAGGACGGCGAATGGTACGGCTACAGCCTCGCGCTCGGCTCGGCGGACATTTCGCTGCTGACGCTGGCCAATGCCTACCGGACGCTGGCCAACGGCGGCCAGTGGTCGCCACTGTCGTTCGGCCGCGCCGCCTTCAACTGCCGCAGCGCCGGCTGCAGCGGCGTTTTTGCCGGCCAGCCGCGCCGCGCCCACAGCGCCGCCAGCAGTTATCTGGTCAGCGACATCCTCGCCGACCGCAATGCCCGCGCCGCCACCTTCGGCCTCGAATCCTGGCTGGCGACGCCCTACTGGAGCGCGGTCAAGACCGGCACCAGCAAGGACATGCGCGACAACTGGTGCGCCGGCTTCAGCCGCCGCTACACCGTCGCCGTCTGGGTCGGCAATGCCAGCGGCAGCCCGATGCACGACGTGTCAGGCATTTCCGGCGCGGCGCCGGTCTGGCGCGAGGTAATGGACTGGCTGCACCGCGGCGACCCCGCCAGCGGCCGCCCCGCCGTCAGCAGCCAGC
>ERZ1645187.5336-NODE-5336-length-10050-cov-5.875338_pt1 | contig 10050 bp, 10 predicted proteins | sample MGYA00575352_ERZ1645187 | MGnify/ENA primary metagenome ERZ1645187 (study PRJEB40837, sample SAMN11349314) | freshwater sediment metagenome | isolation source: river sediment | host: Sediment | place: India: Wazaribad , New Delhi | collected 2017-02-21 ...
GCCTCGTTAAAATCAAAAACTTTCAACTCGTCAATTTTCTGATCGATACTGGCCAGAATCAATTCGTTTGAATACTGTTTGGTTTGTAATTCATTCAGTTCAATAATATTTAACAGTTTATCTTCAATGGCTGTAAAGTGTTTTTGAATCACTTTTGTAACCATTTTAATATCCATTGCTTTTAAAACATTGAAAATTTTTAGTGTCGGGAGAATTATAAACTGCAACGAGAGTAAACTGAAAAAAAGTATAAATCCAAAAAAAACGGTTCGCCTGACAGCAGGACTAAAATACACAAAAAACTCTGTTAATGAGTATATTGTATAAAGAAATATGAGAATAAAAAACAGCAAAATCAATCCTCTCACCAACCTGTAAGTATAAAACCTGGTTTTAAAAGAATTGAGTTTATCAACAAGTATGTTAAAATTGTCAGTCATTAAAAACAATTATTTATTATTCAGCAATTTACAATTATCAGTATTGTTAATAACGTCACTATAAAAAGCTAAAAAAACAAAAGTAAACTTTTAAAATAAAATTTGCATTCATCAAAATTTTATACATATATGCTTAATACTTAAAAAATGTGTCAATGTTTATCAATTTTTAAGTTTAAAATATTCACAACTTATTGAATCATCATTCACGTTAAAATCCATCTCTTTTGTAATATTAACAACTGTTTGTAACTTTTCTGAAGTATTTATTTCATAACAAATTAAACATCCATTTTGATGTTCAGAAACCCATTAAAAAATTGTTTACTTTGTTTTGGTAAAAACTGAAAAATAGAAATTAACAGCTATCAACAGCATATAATAACCAATATTAGATTTTATATTTGCTTAATAGAAAACATTAAATAATTATAGCTGTGAAAATATTGTTAGTAGAAGACAACCTGATGAACCAAAAGGTGGTGATGTTTAATCTGAAAAAATTAAACCTCGAAATTGCGCCTGCAGTAACCGGTTCAGAAGCTATCGAACTTTTTAAGAATAATCAGTTCAGTCTTGTATTAATGGATATTATGCTACCGGAAATGGATGGGTACCAAATTACACAGGCAATCAGGGAAATGGAAAAACAAAACAATATTGAAAATCCGGTTCCGATTATTGCGCTCACAGCCAATACATACGACAATGACAAAGAAAAATGTTTTAATGCCGGTATGAACGATTATCTGTCGAAACCATTTACTTCCAAACAGTTAATTGATATGATCGCCAAATATCTTCCTGTCAGCACCAATGAATAATGAATTTTATATAAGAGGAGAAAATTATTCGGATACTGAAAAGGAACTTGATAAAAAACTCCGGCCACTTCAATTCAGCGATTTCAGCGGGCAAAATCAGATTGTTGAAAACCTTAAAATATTTGTAAAAGCTGCCAAATTAAGAGGCGAAGCGCTCGATCATGTTCTTTTGCATGGTCCGCCCGGACTGGGGAAAACCACGCTCTCAAATATTATTTCGAATGAAATGGGAGTGGGGCTGAAAATTACTTCCGGACCAGTTTTAGATAAACCAGGAGATTTGGCTGGTTTATTAACGAATTTAGAAGCCAACGATGTACTGTTTATCGACGAAATTCACCGTTTGTCGCCCATTGTTGAAGAATATCTTTATTCGGCAATGGAAGATTTCAGAATTGATATCATGATTGACAAAGGTCCGAGTGCACGTTCCATTCAGCTGCAGTTAAATCCGTTTACACTTGTTGGCGCCACCACACGATCGGGTTTGTTAACATCGCCGCTCAGAGCCCGTTTTGGTATTAATGCTCACCTTGAATACTATGATAATGATGTACTTACCGGCATTGTAAAACGTTCGGCAAGTATTCTGGAAGTAAATATTGTTGAAGATGCTGCGCGTGAAATTGCTTTTCGAAGTCGCGGAACACCCCGAATTGTAAACTCGCTGCTGAGAAGGGTGCGTGATTTTGCCCAGGTAAAGGGAAACGGTAGCATTGATATGGAAATTACAAAACATGCCCTCAAAGCCCTGAATATTGATGAATACGGGCTGGATGAAATGGATAACAAAATACTGGTTTGTATCATCGATAAATTTAAAGGCGGACCGGTTGGAATTTCTACCATTGCAACAGCTGTGGGAGAAGACAGCGGAACCATTGAAGAAGTTTATGAACCCTTTCTGATCAAAGAAGGATTTTTAAAAAGAACACCCCGCGGTCGCGAAGCTACCGAACTGGCTTATAAACATCTGGGAAGAATAAAATACGGCGACAACCTGACTTTATTTTGAAGGTATCAGTTTTATTTCAAACAATTTTGGCCAGTATTTTCCGGTAACATACAGGTTTCCGGTTTTTTCATTCCAGGCAATTCCATTCAAAACATCAATTTTGTCGGTGTTATTTTTATACATGTCAACAATACCGGCCATGTTGATTTCTGAAATTACTTTTCCGGTTTCCGGATCAATCTGAACAATCATTTCGGTGGTATAAACGTTGGCATAAATGGTTCCATTTACAAATTCAAGTTCGTTCAGATAATTAATCAACCCACGGTTATTGGCAACCTGAACAGTTTTAAACACCGAAAAATCAGCTGGGTTTATCCAGGTTAGCAGGTGAGTTCCGTCGCTCATGATCAGGTTTTTTCCGTCGTTTGTCAATCCCCATCCTTCTTCCGAACGAAATGAAAAAGAATCGATTACCGCCAGATTTTCAAGATTATAAACAAAACCTTTTTTGTTTTTATTAGTGAGTTGGTAGATTTTGTCATTCAGAATGGTAATTCCTTCGCCAAAATATTTTTCATCCAGCATCACCGATTTTTCGATGCTGCCATTTTCGAGCTTGGTTTTAAAGATTCCCGAAGTACCGTATTCTCCGGTTCCTTCGTAAAGCGAATTTTTAAAAAACTCAAGTCCTTGTGTATAATGAGTTTTTGAATGTGGAAAGGTGTTAACTACCTGGTAAGTATATTTGGTAGAAGGCTGGTCTGAAAAAACATTCACCAAAGCAGAGCGTGTATTTTTTTGCCCGTCGGTTTTAACAGCTTCCACCGAAAAACTGCTGCTGCCCAGCGTTTTAAGTTCAATATTGTCAACCGTAAAATCAATTTCCTTGCTTTCTTTGATTAACTGGTTGTTGTAAAAAAGTTTTACCGATTCCAGTTCTCCGTTTTTGACTTTTGTCTGAACTCTTACAGAAACTTTGTCGTTAAAAACATAGTTTGCTTTTGCCGGAATTACTGAAATTGTACTAACCGGTTTTCGTGATTTTGATGAGTTATTGGAACACGAAAAAGAAGTGATAAATAAACTGAAAATCAATATTAACGGAAAGGTCACAGGTTTTTTCATCAGAAAAGAATTTTTAAAAATCAGCAACAAAATTAATAAAAAAGAGGCGTTCAGAATTTCTGATACAAAATTGCGAATCTGAAATTCAGTGTTTTGATATGAATTTTATCTTTGCTCAAAATTCCGAAGTTTTGAGCACATACAAACGGTTGGCAGGCGATACGGCTATCTATGGTATCAGCAGTATTTTAGGAAGAGTTCTGAACTGGTTACTAACCCCTTATTATACAAGAGTTTTTCTTGAAAGTGAATTTGGTGTTCAAACCAATCTCTATTCTTATGCCGCAATTTTACTGGTAATTCTCACTTATGGCATGGAAACCTCGTTTTTCCGTTTTGCATCGAAAAGTGAAAATCCCGGAAGAGTTTATTCCACCTCGCTGATTTCGGTTTTCAGTACTTCGATGTTGTTTTTACTCATTTTTGTTTTGCTGAAAAACCCGATTGCCGGTATTATTCAATATCCTCAGCATCCGGAATATATAGTTTGGTTTGCGGTTATTCTGGCCATCGATGCCATAACAGCCATTCCATTTGCCTGGATAAGAATTGAAAAGAAGCCCGTAAAATTTGCGGCTATCAAGCTGATTAACATCGCATTTAATATTGCATTTAACCTGTTCTTTTTAACCTTTTGCCCGTGGATATTAAAGCACAATCCAGAGTCGTGGATTCGGTTTATTTATTCGCCCGAAATAGGAGTGGGGTATATTTTTATCTCCAATCTGCTGGCTTCAGGCATTATGTTATTGATGTTATTGCCCGATATTCTGAAGATTCAATTTCAGTTTGATAAAGAAATATTTAAAAAGCTGCTCAATTATGGTTTGCCGATACTGATTGTAGGAATAGCCGGCCAGTTAACACTTTATGTGGGTAACATTTTGATACCTTTTCTGATACCCGAATCACAGGAACCCATGAAACAGCTTGGTATTTACGGCGCTAACCTGAAACTGGCGGTTTTGATGAACATGTTTATCCAGGCTTTCAGGTTTGCATTCGAGCCATTTTTCTTTGCCCGTGGAAATTCAAAAGATGACCCGGTGATTTATGCCAACATCATGAAATATTTTGTGATTTTCGGGTTGCTGATATTTCTGGGAATGACTTTGTATATTGATTTACTGCAGTTTATTAATGATCAGAAATACAATTCAGGATTAAAAGTGCTCCCGATAATTCTGATGGCCAACCTGATTTACGGAATGTATTACACCCAGTCACTCTGGTACAAAATTACCGACAAAACCCGGTACGGAGCCACGCAAAGTGTTATTGCCTCGGTTGTTTCAATTACGCTGAACTTCCTGTTAATTCCGGTTTTCGGATACATGGGATCCGCATTTACACTGCTTTTCAGTTATGTTCTTGTTCTGGTTATTTCCTATTTTCAGGGAGAAAAATATTACCCGGTACCCTATAACCTGAAACGAATTGGGATTTATTTCACTGTGGCTTTGTCGCTGTTTTTTATTTCCGGGTTGTTTCAATCGTTTAATCCATTTGTTAAAGCAGGACTGGGTACACTTTTGATTTTTATTTTTCTCGGAACAGTTTACGCTTTCGAAAAAAAAGATTTAAAAGGGTTATTTAAAATGAATAAAAAGAAATAAGCACCAAAAAGTATTATTTTTGTTTTTTATGAAAGATTTGAAAGATAAAATTATAGCAGTTGCCAGCGATCATGCAGGTTTTGAGAGAAAACAGGCAGTTCTCGCGTGGTTCAGGGAAAAAGGAATTGCCTACCATGATTTTGGCTGTTTTTCGGCAGAACCGGTTGACTATCCCGATTTTGCCCATGCAATCGGCAACGCAATTGAAAAAGGTGAATTCGAAACCGGCATTACATTTTGTGGCAGCGGCCAGGGAATCAGCATCGCCGCCAACAAACACCAGCACGTGCGTTCGGCTATTTGCTGGATACCTGAAATAGCTTCTCTGGCCCGCCAGCACAACGATGCCAATATTTGCGCAATTCCAGGGCGTTTTGTAACCGATGAACAGGCAATCGCCATTGTTGAAGCCTTTTTAAATGCTGATTTTGAAGGAGGTCGTCACGCAAGGCGCGTTGAAAAAATTCCTTGTAAATAAAAAATGTCAAAACAGAAGGAAATATTTCTTGAGGAATCAAAAATTGCTTTCGACCTGAAACACCGGAAGACAATCAATTTTAATATCGGGCGGTACGATGAAGCGGTTGCAAAAGGAAAACTTCGGTATGCCAGTCTCGAAACTGCAAGAAATAAAGCTTCTTTTGTAAAAGACGACGTGGTTGCCAACCTCGCTGATTATCTTGAAATATTTGAGAAAAACGCACAGAAAAACAACATTCAGATTATTTGGGCGCGCGATAGCGGGGAAGCGCTGAAAGAAATCATCGGATTACTGAAAGCGAACAATACAGAAATGCTTGTTAAAAGCAAATCCATGATTTCGGAAGAGCTGGAGCTGAATGAGCATCTCGAAAAAAATCACATCGAACCGGTGGAAACCGATCTGGGTGAGTTTATTGTTCAGGTTGCCGGCGAAAAACCGTATCATATTTTAACGCCTGCCATGCACAAATCGAAAGAAGATGTGGCAGAGCTTTTTACCGAGAAATTTGATATGGCTCCCGGTTCAACACCCACCGAAATAGCCAGGTATGTTAGAAAAATACTCCGCGAAAAATTTACAACAGCCCAGGCCGGAATAACCGGCGCCAACTTTCTGGTTGCCGATGTGGGCGGAATTTTACTGACCGAAAACGAAGGAAACGGGTTTATGTCGGTGGCTTTTCCAAAGCTGCACATTGTAATTGCCGGAATCGAAAAAATACTTCCATCCGTGAAAGATCTGCCGCTGTTTTTGCCGCTTCTGGCCACAATGGGCACCGGGCAGCAAATAACAGTTTACAACTCGCTGATTACGGGACCCCGCAAACCGGGCGAAACCAATGGTCCGGAGAAAATGGTGGTTATTCTGCTCGATAACAAACGTTCTGAAATTGCCAATGAAAAAGAACATTTCAAGTCGCTGAAATGTATCCGCTGCGGAGCCTGCCTCAATGCCTGCCCCATTTACCGGAATGTGGGTGGTTACACTTACAATTCAACTTATGGCGGCCCGATTGGTTCGGTTATCACGCCATTTATGAAGGGATTTGAACAATATAATCACCTCAGTTATGCCTGCACGGTTTGTGGTGCCTGCACAGAGGTTTGCCCGGTAAAAATTCCGCTCCACGATCTCCTGCTGCTCAACAGGAAAAAAGCTGTTGAACAAGTTGGTGGAGAAGTAATGTGGAATATCGGAATGAAAGCTTACGGATGGGCCTTAAAAAAACGCTCAAACCTTGACCTGGTAAAAGGTCCGGTTAAAAATAAATTGGCTAAACTTGGTAAAAACGCATTGGGTGATCAAAAAGAATTCCCTGAATTTGCAAAGAAATCGTTTAGTGAAATCTGGAAGTCGAACTTAAAATAATTAATATGTTATCGAATACTTGTAAATATGCGCTCCGGGCGCTCATTTATCTGGGCAAAAATTCAGAAAAGGATTATCGTATCGGAATCAAAAAAATATCTGAAGACCTGGGATTATCGTCACCTTTTTTGGGAAAAATCCTGCAAAACCTGGTAAAACAGAAATTATTGGTTTCAACAAAAGGTCCGAATGGTGGTTTTGCGTTGGGTAAAAAACCCGACCAGATTACTTTGTGGGACATTGTTGCAAAAGTTGACGGCGAGGAATTTTTCACCAATTGCCTTATTACGCTTGAGCCCTGCAAAACGCACGATCCGTCGAAGCCACTTTGCCCGATTCATTCGCAATACGACAAGCTCCGGAAAGAAATAACTTCTTTCTATAAAGAAACAACGCTGGCAATTATCAGCAGTGATATCGAAAAGTTCGAAGAAATTGTGAGGCTTTAAAACAGCATTTCCCATTTCCGGTTTACCACAAACAACCTGAAAAACAGGAGTGCCGAAAGCACACCGGCTGTGTTGGCTAAGAAATCGAAAATATCGCTTTGGCGTGTACTCGATAAAAGATGCTGTATAAATTCAAGCATTCCGCTCAACCCGATGGATGTTAGCGCCGCCATGAAATAACCGTTTATTTTAAGTTTTTTGAAAGGGCGTACCAGGAAAAGGCAAAGCGTAAAAAACAAACCGAAATGTACAATTTTATCGAAATGCGGAATTCTCAGAAAAGGTTCGACAGGAAGCCGCGTGGCCGGAATAAACAGTGCATAACAGGTTATAATCAGCCATAAAATGGGTTTCCAGAAATACAAAATTGTTTTTGCCATGCTTTGTGTTCAGCTTTGATAAGCAAATGTAGGTTTCCGCGGCGAGACTTGCAACTGAAAGCATTTTTGTCAGGAAATAAATAACAATCTTATTAAGAATCAGCCAATGGCGGGAATCTACATCCATATTCCGTTTTGCAGGCAGAAATGTTATTACTGCGACTTTTACAAAACTGTTAATACTTCATTGCAGAGTGATTTTATCAAAGCGCTTAAATCAGAAATTCTGCTTCAGGAAAATTATTTAGAGGGTGAACAGGTCGAAACAATTTATTTTGGCGGAGGCACACCTTCGATTCTCACAAAAGAAAATATAACAGAAATAACCGGGTTTTTGCAAGAGGTTTTTGCGATTTCACCGGGTTGCGAAATTACTTTCGAAGCCAACCCCGATGACCTTACACCCGGATATCTGGCTGATTTGTATAGTTCCGGGATCAGGAGGCTCAGCATTGGCATACAATCGTTTGATGATGTTTTGCTGAAAAAAATGAACCGCCGTCACAATGCCACCCAGGCGGTTGATGCCATTAAAAATGCAGTTGCAGCAGGGTTTTCAGATATCAGCGCTGACCTGATTTATGGTTTGCCCGGGCTGACAAAAAGTGGCTGGAAAACTAATCTTGAAACAGTTTTCAGTCTGCCGGTCACACATCTTTCAGCCTACCATCTTACATACCACGAGGGAACCCCGTTTTACACCTGGCTCAAAAAAGGAACGCTGAAACCCGCGACTGAACCCATCAGCATTGCCCATTTCGAAACACTCGTGAAAATGGCTGCTGAGAATGGTTTTGAACATTACGAAATTTCGAATTTTGCAAAAAACGGATTGTATTCCAAACACAACTCATCATATTGGACCGGTAAAAAATACCTCGGACTTGGACCGTCGGCGCACTCTTTCGATGGTTTTTCGAGGCGATGGAATGTTGCACACACCGAAAAATACATTCATTCATTACAACAAAACCAGCTCTGCTTTGAGGAAGAAATACTAACCAAGGAAAACCGTTATAATGAATATATTCTAACCGGCATCCGCACAAAATGGGGTGTTTCTGCCGCAGAAATTCAAAACCGGTTCGGAACTGAAAAAGCCGCTTATTTTCAGCAAAATATGGAGAAATACCTCGATAGAAAACTGGCCGTAAAAACAGGCGAAATTTATACGCTCACACAGCAAGGCTGGTTTGTTTCTGATGAAATTACGGCCAACCTCATGTTCATTTAATTGTTTTCCAGCAACTTGAATTAATCAACTTTTAACATTTTATAGTATTGTGCCAGTGCAATCTACCTATATTTCAATATCTTTGCGGTTCTTTAAAAAAACGCTGTTTCTTACATGGAAATAAAAATTGTAAATAAATCGCAGAACGAGCTACCGGCATATAGTACCATTCATTCAGCAGGAATGGATCTCAGGGCAAATTTAACTGAACCCGTTGTGCTAAAACCGCTCGAACGGAAACTCATACCAACAGGGTTATTTATTGAACTTCCGGTTGGTTACGAGGCACAAATCAGGCCACGCAGCGGACTGGCACTGAAGAAAGGAATTACAGTGCTCAATTCGCCCGGCACAATCGATGCCGATTATCGCGGAGAAATCTGTGTGATACTCATCAACTTGTCGGGTGAGGAATTTGTTATTGAAAACGGCGAACGGATTTGCCAGATGGTGGTGGCGTCGCACGAAACAGTGGAATGGCAGTTGGTGGAAAAACTGGAAGAAACGAAAAGAGGGGAAGGTGGTTTTGGCCACACGGGTAAAAAATAGAGAAAGATGAAAATTAATAAAATAGCTTTGGGCGCAATGGTTCTGGGAGTTGCGCTTGCATCCTGTTCGGGCAGTAAAAAAATTACTGAACAGCAGGTTGTTTCAGCTGCAGTTGACCCGCAGCAGGCAATCAACGACGAAAAAAAGCAGATGGAATTTGACTACCTTTTTTCGGAGGCGCTGAAACAACGAATGCTGGGCAATAAACAAAACGCGGTACAACTGCTTTCGAGCTGTCTCGAAATCGATCCGAAATCGTCGGCTGCCATGTACGAACTCGCCGACATTCATGCAGCAAACAACGATTTTACAAGCGCCACCCTGTTGCTCGAAAAGGCAATCAGCCTGAATCCCGGAAATATCTGGTACAAACAATTACTGGCGCAGATTTACCAGCAAACCAGAAAATTTGATGAAGCGGCAGCAATTTTCAATGAACTTTTGAAAAACGATCCGGAGAACCTGGAATATTTGTATTCAAAAGCCATGATGCTTTCAAGTGCTCAAAAATACCCCGAAGCCATTGAAGCATTCAGGCAAATCGAAGCTAAAACAGGTGTCAACGACCAGATTTCGGTGGAAATTCAGGAATTGTACCTGCAAAATAAACAACCCGAAAAAGC
>ERZ1645187.5337-NODE-5337-length-10049-cov-6.181209_pt1 | contig 10049 bp, 11 predicted proteins | sample MGYA00575352_ERZ1645187 | MGnify/ENA primary metagenome ERZ1645187 (study PRJEB40837, sample SAMN11349314) | freshwater sediment metagenome | isolation source: river sediment | host: Sediment | place: India: Wazaribad , New Delhi | collected 2017-02-21 ...
GGAGATCCTCTGACTAACGGCAGGTGGCGCAGGCGACTGCGCCACCCGACAGGGCAAGGAGAACGCTCATGGCACTGACAATCGGCAATAACGGCACCCCAAGCGCCGCAACGCTGCCGGCCGCTCCGCAAGGAGCGCCCCAGCCAGCGGTCAAGGTGTCGGCTGCTGTGCCCGAGCCCGCTCCGCAGCAGCAGCCCGAGCCCGCACAGGTGCAGAAGGCGGTGGAATCGTTGAAGCAGTTGGTCGAAGCCAAGGCCCCCAATAGCCTGGCGTTCTCGATCGACGACAGCACCGGCAAGACCATCGTCAGGATCACCGATGCAGAGACCGGCGAGATGATTCGGCAGATTCCTTCCGAGGAAATGCTGGAAATCGCCCGCTCGCTGGACAGGATGCAAGGGATGCTGTTGCAGCAACAGGCTTAATAAGGCACGCAACAAGCGATAACCGGAAGCCCGCCCGACGCAAGTCGTTGCGGGCTTTTTTCTTTGCAATGTCGGCGCTGGCGGAATGGCGCCCACTGAGAGCAACTATCATGGTACATATCCTGCTCTACAGATTTGGCGACAACCGCCGATAATTGATCTAACCAAACAGGACACAGGCACATGGCCAGCATTTCCTCTCCCGGTCTGGGCTCCGGCCTCGACATAAACGGCATCATCACCAAACTGATGCAGGTGGAGAGCCTGCCGTTGAACGCACTGGCGACCAAGGAGGCAAGCTACCAAGCCAAGCTGTCGGCTTTTGGCAGCCTGAAAGGCGCACTCTCCTCGCTTCAGACGGCGGCCCAGACACTGAAGAACACCAGCACGTTCACGGGCATGTCCGCCTCGGTTTCCGACAGCACGGTATTCACCGCTACAGCCAATTCGACCGCCAGCGCCAACACATACGACATCACCGTATCGAAGCTGGCGAAGGCCCACAGCATCCGTACCAACAATCTCACTGACTTCGCCACGGGCGCCACTTTTGAAGCGGGAACGCTCAGCATCCAGATCGGCAGTGGAACGGCAACGAACATCACGCTGACTGCCGGAAAAACCTTGGCCGAGATTGCTACTGCCATCAACGCTGCATCAACCGGCGCGACCGCCATGGTGATCAACGATGGCACTTACGACCGACTGGTGCTGACCTCCGGCACCACCGGCGCGTCCGGCGCCATAACATTTACCGCAACGACTACCGACGACGTCAACACCACCACACGCGCACTCACCAATCTGGTGGGAGCCAATCTCACGACTGTGCAGGCCGCGCAGAACGCCGAATTGACCGTCGGCGGCGTTGCCATCACGAGATCATCCAATACCATTACCGATGCCATCGCTGGCGTGACCTTGAACCTCCTCAAGGCCGACATAACCACGCCACCCGCCGCAAAACTGACCGTAGCGAAGAACACCGGCACAGTCACATCGGCAGTCAATGCCTTCGTCAAGGCCTACAACGATGCGATTAGTGGCATCAAACAACTGACCGCCTACGACGCCGCCAACAAGAAGGCATCGGTACTCACCGGCGACAGCACGGCTCGCTCGATCCAGTCGCAATTGAGCAATCTGGTGTCGGCCAGCGTTTCCGGCATCGCCGGCGGGATTTCCCGGCTCTCGGACATCGGTATCACAGTGCAAAAAGATGGCTCGCTGGCCGTCGACAGCAGCAAGCTTTCTGCTGCGGTAGCCGATCCGGACAAGGACGTTGCGGCCCTCTTCACCCAGACCACCACGAGCAACGAGGGGATCGCGGTACGCTTCAACACGATGCTCGAGGGTATCGTCGGATCGTCGGGTCTGATCACCAGCCGTACCGACGGCATCAACTCGTCGATCAAGGATTTGCAGCGCCGCGCCGAGGCTTTGAACCTCCGTCTGACTTCGATCGAAGCCCGCTACCGTGCGCAGTTCTCCCGGCTCGACACCCTGATCGCCAGCATGAACCAGACGAGTACCTATCTGACACAACAACTGGCCAACCTGCCTGGTGCTGCCAGCGAATAACGAGGAGTGACCATGTTTGCCACTGCCACCCCCAGCCAAGCCTATGCTCGCGTCGGTGTCGAAACCGGCGTGATGGCGGCGAACCCGCACAAGTTGATCCTGATGCTGTTCGACGGCGCCATGCTCTCGATCGCTACCGCAATTCATGCGCTGCGAGAAGGCAATATCGCGGTGAAAGGCGAGTCTGTTTCGAAGGCGATCGACATCGTCGCCAACGGCCTCAAGGCGAGCCTCGACTTCACCTCCGGCGGCGACCTCGCGCCCCGGCTCGCGGCGCTCTACGACTACATTTGCGACCGTTTGCTGTACGGCAACCTGCGCAATGACGAGGCCGCGTTGATGGAGACTTCGCACCTGCTCGCAGAGCTGAAAAGCGCGTGGCAGGAAATAGCTGGCGATCCGGCCGTTGTTTCCGCCAGCGGAAAGGCAGGGTGATCGCTACCATGTTGCTGATGTCTGCACAGCTTGAAATTTACGAACAGATGTGTGCGCTCTCCACCCGCATGGTGGAGGCGGCCCGCGCCAACGACTGGGAGCGTCTGATCGATCTCGAACGTTCGGTGGCCGGTTTGCGCCAGACCTTGCTCAAGGAAGGTGAAAATGGCGCAGGAAGCCCGGTTGAAACCCAACGCAAGCGCGAACTGATCCAGCGCATCCTGCGCGACGATGCCGAGGTGCGCCGTCACACGGAGCCTTGGATGGAGCAGGTGCGGCGTTTTCTGACCGGCAACGTGCGCAAGCGGCAGGTCGATCAGGCATACGGCGCCGGACGCTGATCGCTTACTCCCTGCCCCTGCCGTCCGCTTCGGCTTTTCAAGGCTGAATACGCATGGTACTGATCCCGCCCGATGCCGCCATCCGCATGCGGATGCAGACCGAGGCGAACCTGCTGCAGCCGGTTCACCCGGTCCATGAAGTTCCCGCGGACCTGCCGGAACTGCAACCGGGGCAGGTTTTCAACGCGCGCATCCAGGAAACCCTGCCCGACAACACCTACCGCGCACTCGTCGCCGGCAAGCAACTGACCCTGCAACTGCCCGAGGGTGCCAAGGCCGGCGACCAGCTTGAACTGGTGGTGCTCGACCGCTCGGCGAAAGTCGTCATCGCGCGGCAGGTGGAAACCGGCACGACGACGACTTCGACAGGGGAAGCGGCACCCTATGCCTATGCGCGCTTCAGCCCGGCCGCGCGGATGATCGGCCAATTGCTTCCTGCCGAAGGCGAAGCACCACCCCCCGCACAACTGAATCGCGGTCAGCCGCTGCTGCCGCAGGCACCACAGGTGCAGAACATGGCGGCGCAACTGGCACCGGCACTGGGCAAGGCAATCGTGCAAAGCGGCATGTTCTACGAAGCGCATCAGGCGCAATGGGTCAGCGGCAAACTGCCGCTCGCCACCTTGCTGCAGGAGCCGCAGGGGCAGAAATCCGCACCGGTCGCGTTTCAGCTTGCGGCCGCGGAAAAAGTCGGCGCTGACAGGACGGCAATCCCGGCGACCGGGCCGACTGTCGCTGCTCCGCGTGAAATTGCAACGAACACACTCGCGGCGACTCAGGCTCTACCCCAAACCACGCAACAAACTTCCGTTCTCCCTCAACCGCTGCCGGACGATTTGCGCCCGCTGGTGCAACAGCAACTTGAGGCGGCGGCGACGAACCGCATGGTCTGGCATGGAGAAGTCTGGCCGCGCCAGTCGCTCGAATGGGAAATCGAATGGGATGGCGAACGCGAAGCGGATGGCAGCATCGATGAGGAAGCCCATTGGCGCACCGCGCTTTCGCTCACGACGCCACGGCTCGGCCGGGTCGATGCCCGTCTGCAACTTTCGGCGCAGGGCGTGAGCATCACGCTGGGTACCTCCTCGGACAGCAGTGCCCACGATCTGCGTGGCGCGGCGCCGGCCCTTGCGGAAGCGCTGGTCGCCGCCGGCGTGCCGCTGCTCGGTCTGAAAGTGAAATTCGACAATGAGTACCCTGCCGGGCAAGGATAGGCAAGGGCTCGCGGTCGCCCTCAAATACGCGCCCGGCGACCAGGCGCCGCGCGTCGTCGCCAAGGGGCGCGGGCTGATTGCCGAAGAAATCATCGCGCGCGCCAAGGCACACGGTGTCTACGTGCACGAATCGCCGGAACTCGTTACCCTGCTTTCGCAGGTCGATCTCGACAATCACATTCCGCCGACGCTCTACATTGCCGTGGCCGAATTGCTGGCCTGGCTCTATCGTGTCGAACAGCAGGGCAACAGCAGCGAATCGCCGTCGCTATCCCTGCCGCGTGGCCAGCCTTAATGTCATAAAATCCGGTCTCGCCGAGCGAGACCATGACCGAAGCAGCCATCCCATCCCCCCCGCCAGCCCAGACCCTGCCGATCCTCGAGGCGGGCGAGTACGACAAGTACATGCTGCGCGCACACGGCGAAGTGCTGATGGTGCTGCGCGGACTGCGTGACCACAATTCGCAGATCACCGTCTTCTTCAACGAAGGCCAGGACATGCTGCTCACAATGCTGGTGACGATTGCGGAGAATCACCTGATCCTCGACGTCGGCGCGGACGCGGAACTCAACCGTCGCGCGGTGGCAGCGGGCAGGCACTATTGCGTCGCGCTGCTCGACAAGGTGCGCATCCAGTTCCTGCTCGGCGAATTCACGCCCGTGACGCATGAAGGCCGCCCCGCGTTTCTTAGTACCTTCCCGAAGGAGTTGCTGCGCCTGCAGCGGCGCGAGTTCTACCGGCTGACCACACCGATCGCCCGACCGCTGAAATGTCGTATGTCCCTGCCCCAGGCTGACGGAAGCGATCAGGCCTACGAGGCCACCGTGTTCGACATCAGTGGCGGCGGCATCGGCATCACGGCGCCACCGGATGGCATGCAGTTCGAGTCGGGCCAGCAGATTCCCAACTGCCGCATCGAGTTGCCTGAAGTCGGCATCGTCACCTGCATCATCAAGGTATGCAGCGTCTTCGAGATCACGCTGAAGAGTGGCGGGCGCGTACGGCGCGCGGGCTGCGAGTTCGTCAAACTGCCGGGACCGATGGCGACGCTGATCCAGCGTTACATCATCAAGGTGGAGCGCGAACGGAAGGCGCGGGAATCCGGTCTCGGCTTTTAGCCAGTCGTCAGACCGGCATGTTCATCACGTCCTGATAGGCCGTGACGAGCTTGTTCCTGACCTGAACCATCTGCTGGAACGACAGGCTGGCTTTTTGCAGGTTGATCATCACGTCCTGCAGATTGACGTTGCTGTCGCCACCGGCGAATTCCTGTGTCAGTTGCTGCGCCTGTTGCTGGGCGGCATTCACCTGATCGATCGCGGCCTTGAGCGCCTGACCGAAATCAGCCCCACCGGCGGACTGTGCAGCCGCCGGCGACTTGCCCTGAGCGATCGCGCTGGCAGTGCGGAGCTCGGTGAGCATCTGTTCGAGATTGCGTGTATCGATAGCCATGGGCTGTTTATAGCAAAGCCTGTGCCGGAAATCTAATCCCTGTCGATATCGTTGAGGTAGCCCTCTTCCCGATACTGGGCCAGCTTGTAGCGCAGGGTTCGTTCCGAGATGCCCAGCAGCTCGATCGCCTTCTTGCGTGAACCACCGACCTTCGCCAGCGTGTCGAGGATATGCTGGCGTTCGAGATCCTTCATGTTGGTCGAAGATCCAGACGAAACAAAGAGTTGAGATGCGGGTTGCGACACCGGCACCGCATAAGTCGGCGCTGATGGGACGGCACTTGGCGGCACAGTGGAAGCAGTTGCGCCGGATATTGGCAGCAACAGATGCTCGGCTTCGACGACTTCGCCGGGCGCGAGGATCAGCGCGCGCTGCATGACGTTTTCCAGTTCGCGCACATTGCCCGGCCACGGGTGGGCGGCAAGTTTTGCCGCCGCGCTGACACCGATCTTCGCCATCCGGCCGAGTCGCGTGCCATGCATCGCCAGGAAATGCTGGGCCAGCGGCACGATGTCGCCGGGTCGTTCGCGCAGTGCCGGAATCCCCAGCGGAAACACATTGAGCCGATAGAACAGGTCTTCGCGGAAACGGCCGGCCGCGACTTCCGCAGCCATGTCGCGGTTCGAGGTCGCCAGCACACGAATGTCCACCGCCACCGGCTTCTTGCCGCCGACGCGCTCGACCTCGCGCTCCTGCAGTACGCGCAGCAGCTTGGCCTGCAAGCCGAGCGGCATCTCGGAGATTTCGTCGAGCAGCAGCGTACCCTTGTCGGCCTGTTCGAACTTGCCGGCCTGCGCGTTCTGCGCACCGGTGAAGGCACCCTTCTCGTGACCGAACAGCGTCGCCTCGAGCAGGTTGTCGGGAATCGCTGCGCAGTTGATCGCAACGAACGGTCCCTTGCTCCGCTGCGATTGATCGTGGATATAGCGTGCGAACACTTCCTTGCCGGTGCCCGATTCGCCGGTGAGCAACACCGTCGCATCGGTCTTCGCCACGCGCGCGGCGAGCAGCAGGATCTCGCGGGTCTTCGGATCAGCGGCAATGACACCTTCCGCCACCGGTGGGATCGCGTAGCGCTCGATCTGGTCGAGCAGCACCTTCGGCTCAAAGGGCTTGAGCATGAAGTCGCAGGCACCGCCGCGCATCGCCGCCACGGCCTTGTCGACATCGCCGAAGGCGGTCATCAGCAGCACCGGCAGGCCGGGCTTGCGCTGGCGGAGCTCACCGAGCAGCTGCAGGCCATCCATCGGGCTCATGCGCAGGTCGGAGATGACCATGTGGAAGGCCTGCCGCTCGATCAGGGCCAGCGCGGCCGGACCGCCATCCGCGCCGCTCGCCTTGTGTCCCGCGGCTTCGAGCGTGATCAGCAGCGCGTCGCGCAGCGCCTCGTCGTCCTCGACGACCAGAATGTTCAATTTAGGCATCCGGACTCCGGAGTGTAGTGTCAGCGCTGCCGCGACTGACGGTGAGAATGAATTCGGTGCCGGCGCCCGGCTCGGAAGTGACGTCGATCCCGCCGCCGTGCGCACGCGCCACGCCGCGCGCAATCGCCAGCCCGAGACCGGTGCCCTCGGCACGCGTCGTGAAGAAGGGTTCGAACAGGCGCGTGACGACGTCCGGAGCCATGCCGCGGCCGTTGTCGCGAATGCTGAAAGACAGTTGCTCGGCAGATGCCGTCACGCCAACGCCGACTTTTGGTGATGGATTGTCTGCCACGGCCTGCAGCGCATTTTCCAGCAGGTTGGTCAGCGCACCGGTAAGTGCCTTGCGGTTCCCTATGATCGTCAGGCCCGCCGGAACGGTCGTGAGTTCGAAAGCGATACCGCGCTGGCGTGCCAGCGGCTCGAAGGTATGGGCAAGCTCGCCGAGCAGGTCGCCAACCTCGCAGGCCTCGCGGCCGAGTACTTCGCCGCGCGCGAACAAGAGCATGTCCTGAATCAGGCGTTCGAGATGCTTGAGCCGGCCGACAGTTTTCTGCGCGATCGATACACGACTCGCCGCGGGCAAATCGGGATTTTCCAGGTTGCCGGCGTAGAGGAGCGCCGCCGCCAGCGGCGTGCGCAGCTGATGAGCGAGCTGCGCGGCCATCTCGCCCATCGCCGCGAGGCGGGCGTTGCGTTCGGCTTGCTCGCGCAGGCGCTGGGTTTCCGCGTTCGCAGCCGCCAGCTCGGCTGTCAGCGCCTCGACCTGACGCTCCAGCGCGCCATAGGCCGTCGACAGCTCTTCCGACACCTGGTTGAAGAGGCGGAAAGCCTCGGCCAATCGGGCCGGATCGACGGGAATTTCGCTGCCCAGAGGCGGATTGGAGTTCATGCAGGGGATGTTCGCAAAAAGTTGCTTACGGCAATCCAGCGAATAGGCTTGAAACATTACCCGAATTGGCGGCAATTTTTGCCGCTGCTTGCGGGAACCCGTCTTGCTAGGGCAGGCCACAATCGCCCACATTCAACGGAGATCCCTTAGCGCAAATGGCTGAAACGGCAACCGCCACGACCGCCCTTCCCCTTGGTCTGGGGGCACTATCGCAACTCAACGCCCGCCAGAAGCTGACGGCGATGGCGATGATCGCGTTCGCGATCGCGTTGCTGCTCGGCGCCTGGCTATGGACCAAAGAGCCGCCCTACGGCGTGCTGTTCTCCAATCTTTCGGATCAGGATGGCGGCCAGATCATCGCTTCCCTGCAGCAGCAAAACATTCCCTACAAGCATTCCGAAGGCGGTGGCGCGATCCTCGTGCCCGTCAGCAAGGTACATGACGCACGCCTGAAACTGGCGTCGCAGGGCCTGCCCAAGGGTGGCCTCGTCGGCTTCGAGCTGATGGAAAACCAGAAGCTCGGCACCAGCCAGTTCGCCGAACAGGTCAATTACCAGCGTGGCCTCGAGGGCGAACTCGCGCGCTCGATCCAGACACTTGGCGCCGTGCGCGCCGCGCGCGTCCACCTCGCCATCCCGAAGCAGACCGCCTTCCTGCGCGACGACCTGAAGCCCTCTGCCTCGGTGCTGGTCAGCCTGCAGCCGGGCCGCACGCTCGATCCGCCGCAGATCGCGGGCATCGTCCACTTGGTGTCCTCCTCGGTGCCGCAGCTCGCGCCGGGCAACGTCAGCGTGATCGACCAGGATGGCAAGCTGGTCTCGCAAGGACAGGGCAGCCAGAAGAACGACGCACTCAACCCCAGCCAGCTCGGCTACGTCAAGGAAGTCGAGGCGCAGTATGTGCGGCGCGTCGAGACGATCCTCGAACCGCTGCTCGGCAAGGGCAACTTTCGCACGCAGGTCACGGCGGATGTCGACTTCAACCAGACCGACCAGGTCGAGGAAAGCTACCTGCCGAACCCGACGCCCGATACCGCCATCCGCAGCCAGCAGACCGCCGAAAGCGGCGCCGGCAGCCCCCCTGCCGTCGGCGTCCCGGGCGCGCTCAGCAACCAGCCGCCCGTCCCGGCCACCGCGCCGATCACCAACCCGCAGGTCGGCGGTGCCGCAGGTGGTACCAGCGCCAACGGCAACTTCACGCGCAACGCGACGATCAACTACGAACTCGACAAGACCGTGCGCCATACGCGCGGCACGCCGGGCGGCGTGAAGCGCCTGTCTGTCGCCGTCGCCGTCAATCACAAGCGCCCGCTCGGCAACGACGGCAAGCCCGGCAAGCCCGTGCCGCCGACCTCGGAAGATCTCAAGCGCGTCAACGATCTCGTGCGTGAGTCGGTCGGCTTCAACGAGAAGCGTGGCGACTCGATCAACGTCGCGGCGGCCAGCTTCGTGCAAAGCGCAGCGGAAGCCATTCCCGACACGCCGCTGTGGAAAGATCCGTCGATCATCGCTTTCGCCAAGGAAGCCGCTCAGTACCTGATCTTCGCGATCATCGCCTGGCTGGTCTGGAGCAAGCTGCTCAAGCCCGTCTTCGAAATGTTCGCCGCCGCCGCCCAGCGCGCCGAAGCGGCGCGCAAGGCCGCTGCCGAGGCTGCCGGTGTCAGTGAATACATGCCAGCGGGTGCGGCACAGGCCCGCGGTTTCGACGACAAGCTCAAGCATGCGCGCGATACCGCGCACCAGGAACCGAAGCTCATCGCCGAACTGATCAAGGAGTGGATGGGTGGCAGCGGGACCTGAAGAAGGGCTCGAAAAGAGCGCGATGCTGCTGCTTTCGCTCGGCGAGGATGCAGCGGCGGAGGTGCTCAAGCATCTCGGTCCGCGCGAGGTGCAGAAGCTCGGTCACGCCATGGCAGGCATCAAGTCCGTGCCGCGCGACAAGGTCGAACAGCTGATCGAGGAAGTCGAATCCCATACGGCGAAAGGCTCGCCGCTCTCGGCCGACGAGAACATGATCCGCGCGATGCTGACCAAGGCCCTCGGCGATGACAAGGCGGCCAACCTGATCGGCCGCATCCTGCAGGGCGGCGACACCGCCGGCATCGAGAGCCTCAAGTGGATGGATGCCGCGACGGTGGCCGACCTGATCAAGAACGAGCACCCGCAGATCATCGCCACCATCCTCGTCCATCTCGAGTATGACCATGCCGGCGAGATCCTCAAGCTGTTCACGGAACGCCTGCGCAACGACGTGCTGCTGCGCATCGCCACGCTCGACGGCGTGCAGC
>ERZ1645187.5338-NODE-5338-length-10045-cov-3.818218_pt1 | contig 10045 bp, 10 predicted proteins | sample MGYA00575352_ERZ1645187 | MGnify/ENA primary metagenome ERZ1645187 (study PRJEB40837, sample SAMN11349314) | freshwater sediment metagenome | isolation source: river sediment | host: Sediment | place: India: Wazaribad , New Delhi | collected 2017-02-21 ...
TCCAGCGCCGACTTCATGTCAGCAAGCCCCAGGTGCGCGACGGCATGCTCCCAGCCGACCCAGGCGAGCGAGTCGTCCGGCAGCAGGCTATCACGCTCGACTTTTTCCAGTTGGCTTGCCGCCTTGGCGCGATCGAGCCGCCCGTCGCAGGCAAGCCGCGCGATAGCCTGGTACAGTCCCCACTGCACTTGCCAGCTCAACGCCGGATCGAAGGCGAGGCCCATCAGCTGAGTATCGTCCCCATCCCACAGACTCAGGATTAGGCGGCCGGCAGGCTCGGCCGCGCCGTTGCCGATGAGACGCTCGATATCCTCGTCGGGCAGTTTCAGAATGTCGCGCAGCACCGGCCAGGACTGCTTGTCCTTGGCTGCGGCCAGCACATGAATGCCACGCAATAGAAGCTGCAAATCGTCGGGCAGCAGCCAGACACCGTCGATGAACTTGCGCGCCAGCTCGGTCACTCGAGGGCGAAGAGTCTCGACCTCGGCCATGCCGGCGCGCATTGCCTCACGCGGCACGCCGGCCGACTTCGCAAGTTCAGTGAGGATTTCTTCGGGACTCATTTTCAGCTCGGTATCGAATCGATCCGTTTCACCGACCCTATCGCGGCGCGCCATCGTATGGTTAATCAAAGCAACCACCCAAGTTGGCCGATTGGATTGAGGTTAAGGGGCAGGGACTGGTGCGGGCCGGGGCCAGCAAAACCACAAGGTTGGCTGCCGCACACCAGTACGGATCTTGATTCGTCGCGCCGTGTGCCCCATATTTGCGGCAGCCAACGCTCCACCAGTGTGAGCTCGACGGTGGGCATTGTGATGATGCCGATCGAGCGTTGAGAACCCGTGATGCCCCTGTGGCGATATGGACCACCGTGCTCGATTGGGAGCACGACCCTTTCGCTGGGACCAAGAGGAAGAAGCGGTTCGATGGCGACAACCTTGTGGAAACGAGGTGTCGCCCGATCGCGTCCGGTTCACCCGTTCGACTGATTTGGCGGCGCCTCTCTAAGTGGAGAGTTCGCTATGACCAAACTCACGATCGAGCATCGCCCGCCGGGCGAGCTGAAACCCTACACCCGCAACGCGCGCACCCACAGCCCAAAGCAGATCGCCGAAATCGCTGCGAGCATCACGGCGTTCGGGTTCAACAATCCCGTTCTGATCGACAAGGACGGCGGCATTGTCGCCGGCCATGGCAGGGTCGCGGCGGCGAAGCAGCTCGGCCTCGCCACCCTCCCGACGATCCGCCTCGAGCATTTGAGCGAAGCTGAGAAGCGCGCTTACATCCTCGCCGACAACAAGCTCGCCGAGAAGGCCGGCTGGGACCGCGAGATCCTGGCGATCGAGCTGCAGAACCTGATGGAGCTGGAGCTCGACTTCGATGTCTCCATTACCGGCTTCGAGCTGCCCGAGATCGACGTCCTGATCGACGGGCTCGAAGCCAAGCCCGCCAAGGCCGACCCTGCCGACGAGGTGCCGGTCGTCGAGGGACCGGCCGTGACGCGGCTTGGCGACGTCTGGCAGGTCGGCCCGCATCGCCTGGTCTGCGGGGACGCGACGAAAGCGGAGAGCTACGCGGCTCTGCTCGCCGGCGAGCAGGCGCAGCTCGTCTTCACCGACCCGCCCTACAACGTGAAGATCGATGGCCACGTATCCGGCCTCGGCTCCGCGAAGCATCGCGAGTTCGCCATGGCCGCGGGCGAGATGACCGAGGCCGAGTTCACGGCATTCCTCGACAAGGTCTTCGCCAACCTCGTCGCGGCCTCGCTCGACGGCGCGGTTCACTTCGTCTGCATGGACTGGCGGCACATGCGCGAGGTCCTTGCCGCCGGCCGCGGCCACTATGCGGAACTAAAGAACCTCTGCGTGTGGGCCAAGACGAACGGCGGTATGGGAAGCCTCTACCGCTCGCAACATGAGTTGGTCTTCGTGTTCAAGGCCGGCGCGGCGCCGCACGTCAACAACGTAGAGCTGGGCCGCCACGGCCGCTACCGGACGAACGTTTGGACCTACGCCGGCGCCAACGCCTTCAGCTCTACGCGCCACAACGACCTTGCCATGCACCCGACTGTGAAACCGGTCGCCCTGGTCGCCGACGCCATCCTCGACTGCTCGACGCGCTCCGGGCTCGTGCTCGACGCCTTCGCCGGCTCGGGCACGACGCTGGTCGCCGCGCACAAGACCGGCCGGCGCGGATACGGCATCGAGCTCGACCCGCTCTACTGCGACATCATCCTGGTGCGCCTCGCGAAGGCGACCGGGCTTCAGCCCGCGCTCGCGGCGACGGGGCAGACGCTGGCCGAGGTCAAGGCAGAGCGGCGCGTGGATCAATCTCAGGCGATAGCAGAGGCTGCAGCATGAGCCGGTCTGATGAACCCCAGGGCGTCACGGGCAACGCTTCGAGCGCTGCCCGCGGCACGAAGCGGCACAAGAGGATTTCACCCAGAGAAAGGTTGCAGATCGACCTCCGCGAAGCGCTCGAGGCGCCTGTGCGCGTAAAGCAGGACGGCGGTGTCCGGTCGATGGACCCCTACGAAGCGATGCTGCGACAGAGCGTGCGCAAGTCGCTCAAGGAAAGGTGCGTTGGCTCGATGAAGTTTCTGCTCGGCGAAGCCGAGAAGCACAAGCTCATCCGGCAACCACCGCCGCCCGGGCAGGGCGGCGTCTTCGTCGTGCCGAAGGACATACCGGAGGCGCTCCAGCGAAAAATATTCGACGACCGCAGCTACACCGCGCAGAACGGTATACCGCTCGCGCGCATCATGCGCTTGCTGTTGACGGCGATCGACCTCGAAAGGTTGAAGAGGTGCTTCAATGGCCGATGAAAGCGAGACGAACAACGGCGCGGTCGGCTATCGCCGGCCGCCGAAGGCATCGCAGTTCAAGAAGGGGCAATCCGGCAATCCTCGCGGACGTCCGCCGCGATCGCCCGGCCGGCGCGCTACCGCCGAGCGCGTGCTCGGCGAAACCCAGCGGCTCGCCGGCCTGCCGAAAGGCGCGCGCGTCCGCTTTAAGACGCTCGAGGTCATCGTCATGACGCTGAAGCAGATGACGGCCGCGGGTAACGCCAAAGCGGTGCTGCTCTACACCCGCTTCGTCGAACGCTATGGCCGGCAAGAGACTCCGCTTTACGACGTCGGCTATCTCGTTGTGCCCGAGCCCCTGACGGAGGACGAATGGAGGGCCCGCTATGAGCCGAAGGAGGTGCCGCCAAGCTGGGGGGACGAACCCGAGTGAGGGATCTACCTGCCACTTGCGCACCTTCGCGCCGGTGGCGCCGCGGGATCGTATCAGTAAGGTGCCCGTCTTCAGCCGACCCGATCCATCAGCCACTCGAACAGGCCGGACTTAACGGCAATCTCGGCGAGTTGCTCGCCGGTCCACAGGTGGATGCCCGCGGCGCCGTTGAGGTTGAGAGTACCATCGGGAGAGTGGCAGACGAAAAACGTCCGCGAAAGCCCGCTCGCGGCAAAATACGCGATGTGCTCGTCCAATACTGCTTGGCTGGCGCGGGACTTCACCTGCACGGAGGCGGTCTCGCCGAGCGTCGGCTGCTCGATCAAGAGGTCGATGTCGGCCATGGTGCCGCCGAGCACAGAGACACGTTGCCAGCCCCCGCGCGCGAAGATGAGATCCACCATGGTCTCGAAGTCGGCCCAGTGCAGCTCGGCTATCATGGCCCTGGCAGAGGCAATCATGGCACTGCGTGCAGCCGTTGCCGCAGAGAAGACAGGCTCTTCCTCCCCGTTGATCTTGCGCAGCAGGTAGTCGGCGGCGCGAACGGTGCAGATCGTGCCGCGGTAGTTGGCGACCTGGGTGAGCCGCGTCGTCAGCTCCGACATGCGGAGCGGCGCGCCGGCAAGGCTCGTGTTGCGCCAGCCACCGATAAACTTTCGGGCTCGCGACGCAGCGGGAGGCACCGCAGCCTCAATCATCGTCACCCCTGGCTCCGCAAAGCCCCACCAGAGAAAGCCGTCGGCAAACGTGATCCAGAGGCAATCGGACCCAAGCGTGTAGAAATCCTGAACCTCGCGGGTCGAGTCCTTGGCCTTGCCGGCGGTCCGACGCAGGGCCTGGAAGTGCCGAAGCACAGCCTCCCAGTCGCCCTTGGCGCACAGCTCGTGGTCGACCTCGTGATAGCCGAGCTGAAGCTCGCCGCTCGTCAGGCTGGCACGAGCGAAGGCGCCACCAGCGCCGAGCTTGATGTATCGGATCTGGGAGGGGCGGATCGGCTGCATCGCGACTGAGACTCATAGGTATCATTTTCCGGTTCGTCAGATCGCTCCAACGGCCTGTGAAGTCCAGCAAAATGAGACTCATCGTCTGTAGATTGATCGACTAAGGTGTCGAAACCCTGTCCGGCATGGACGTTCGCCGCCGGCTAGGGCTGAATCTGAAGAGATTGCGGGAGGAGCAGGGCTTCTCGCAGGAGAGCTTTGCCGACCATTGCGGCCTGCACCGGACCTACATCAGCGGCATCGAGCGCGGTGTTCGTAACCCGACGGTCCTTATTCTCGACAAGATCGCCAGAGCGCTTAAGGTGTCGGCGGGGCAATTGCTTGACGATGCAAGGGTGGCCAGCAAGAGGTCCTGACCTGGAGCCGCGAGCATCATGCCCCGCCACATCCTCGCCATCGACCAGGGCACGCGCCATCGTCTGGTAGGACTGGGAGCTGCCTAGAATCTGGCCGATCTTAGGGCGAGCCGGTGTTCAGACCGCTGACATGAAGCGGGAGTGGGCTCATGAATGCCAATTTGATCGCACCTCACTCGCGTACTTGGCGTAGTGATCGTGGCAGCGTCACATCGACGCGCAAGCCGTGCGGCGCATGCTTTTCGATGTTGATGCGGCCGCCGTAGGCCTCGGCAATATCGGTGGCTATGGCAAGTCCGAGTCCGGTTCCCTCCACTTTTTGATCGAGGCGGACGCCCCGCGCGCCGATCTCGGCCAACTTGGCATCCGGCACGCCGGGACCATCGTCAATGATGCTGATTTGAACGGGATCGGCATTGTCGGCCGTGATCACGACTATGCTACGCGCCCACTTGCTGGCGTTCTCGAGAATGGCGCCGAGCAGTTCGCTCAGATCCTCAGGGACAACGGCCACACGGACTTCATCGTCGACCTCGACGTGCCAATCGAGTTTGCTCCCCTCCGGGCTCCGCGACAGAACCCTGACGAGGCGATCGACTGCCTCGGCGACGGACGTCGTTGACGGAGAATCTGGCCGGTGCGCCCGCGCTTGCATCCGCGCGCGCGCCAGCTCCCGCTCGACATGGCGCTGCATGCCGGCGGCGATGTCCTCGATCTCCGCCGCAATGTCCCGTTCCCCTTTTTGCCGAAGGCGGTCGGCGTCGCTGACGAGCACGGTGAGCGGAGTCTTGAGGCCATGAGCGAGATCGGCCGCGCGCGTCTTAGCCTTCTCGATGGTCTTGGCTTTTTCGTCGAGCAGCGCATTAAGCTCCACAACCAGCGGCAGGACCTCCTCCGGCTCGGCGACGTCGAGACGGCTTGTTGCGCCGGACCTCACGCCGGCCACACTGTTGCGAAGGCTTTCCAATGGCTTGAGGCCGACTACAATCTGAACCCACGCGGCGGTGAGCAGGATGCCTGCGAGAAGCACGAGGGATTTCACCATGTCCTGGGCAAACTCGGCGCGCGCCTCGGCAACATCCTTCGCGTCGAGGCCCGCTGCAATACGCAGATTATGCGGCTGCCCCGGCGACGCAAGAATGACGCGACGCTCCGCTACGAGCAGCGAGGCGTCGCGCGGCCCAGCAAGGCGATGGTGATGAACGCTGCCGGTTTCCAATGGATCGGCCGGCAAAGCAAGGACGTGATCCCAGAGCGAGCGCGACCGCAGCCTGGTGCCGGTCGTATCGTCGTCGACCTGCCAGTAGAGCCCGCTCAGCGGCTCGGAAAAGCGCGCGTCCACCAGCGGGCGCCCGATGGTGATGGCCCCATCCGCGCCGATCGAGACATGCCCTGAGAGCTGGCGCACGTAGGTCTCGAGCTCGGCATTGACGCGTCGCACGACATGGCGCTCGAACAGCGCCGCCAGCCCCAGCCCGGCGAGAAGAACGGCGACGCCGATCGATACGGCTGATGCCGCCGCCAGACGCAAGCGGAGGGATCGCGGCTTCATGCGCCGTCCTTGTCGACGACGTAGCCGAAGCCACGCCGTGTCTCGATCATGTCGAGGCCGATCTTGCGCCGGACGCGCCCGATCAGGACCTCTATCGCATTCGCATCCTTGTCGCTGTCGTGTCCGTAGAGCTGCTCGATGAGCTCGGTCACCGGAACGACACGGCCGGCATGCAGCATCAGGTAGGCGAGCAGCCGATATTCGTGCGGGGTCAGCGTCAGAGGCACGCCGGCGCGAGAGATGCGCATGAGCCGCGTGTCGAAGGTGAGCGGGCCGATCTCGATGACCGGTGCGCCGACGCCGGCCGAGCGGCGAGCACAAGCTCAAGGTCGAAGGCTTTACAGTGCGCAGCTCCAAGATCAAGAACTCCTGCGCCGAGGTCTATGCAATCGATTCCAAGGGCGCTCAGGTCGAGCTGTTCCTCGACCCCGCCACTGGAGCCATCGTCGGCCGGCAATAGGAGGCGAACATGAAAGCCATCCACAATGGAGCGTCGCCGGCAACGGCGACGCCGGAGACCGTCAAGGTCTGGGATCCGCTCGTCCGGCTCTTCCATTGGAGCCTCGCCGCGCTCTTCGCCATCGCCTTCGCCACCGGCGAGCACCTGGAACGTGTTCACATCCTCGTCGGCTACGGTGTGCTCGGCCTCATCGCCTTCCGCATTATCTGGGGCCTTGTCGGCACCAGGGACGCGAGGTTCAGCGACTTCGTGTGCAGCCCGGGCGCCGTGATGGCGTACTTACGCGACATGATCGCCGGTCGTGCCAAACGATACCTAGCAGGCTGTTGAACTTCTCGGCTGCTGACAGCTTCCAGCGAATATGATTCCGTTCGGGCTCCACGTCGAGGGGGCTCGTCATGCGCGGCACGGATGCACGGTCGGGATCGCGGTTCTCCTACGTTGACCTTGAGCAACGGGTGCCGGCGAAACACCCGCTGCGGGTGATCAAGGGCCTCGCCGACGACGTGCTCGTCTCACTCGATGCAGAGTTCGAGCGGCTGTACGAGGGCACCGGCCGGCAATCGATCGCGCCGGAACGGCTGCTTCGCGCCTCGCTGCTGCAGGCGTTCTACTCGGTGCGCTCCGAGCGGCAGCTGATGGAGCAGATCGACTACAATCTGCTGTTCCGCTGGTTCGTCGGGCTCGGCATCGATGATGCCGTGTGGGACCATTCGACGTTCTCCAAGAACCGCGACCGGCTGCTCGATGCCGACGTTGCCGCCAAGTTCCTCGAAGCTGTATTGCGCCATCCCAAGGTCAAGCGCTTCCTGTCCGACGATCACTTCTCGGTCGATGGCACGCTGGTCGAGGCGTGGGCCAGCCTCAAGAGTTTCCGCGCCAAGGACGGCAGCGACGAACCGCCTGCACCCGGGCGCAACGGGGAGCGCGATTTCCACGGCGAGAAGCGCGCAAACGACACGCACGAGAGCACGACCGATCCGGACGCAAAGCTGTTCCGCAAGGGTTCGAGCCAGCCGGCGAAGCTCTACTTCATGGGCCACGCACTGATCGAGAACCGGCACGGCCTCGTCGTGCAGGCGGACGCGACGCAAGCGACCGGCACGGCCGAACGGGAGGCTGCGCTGGCGATGATCGATCGACATGACCCAGGTTCAGAGCGCCGCCTCACGCTTGGCGCCGACAAGGGCTACGACACCTCCGACTTCGTCGCCGACCTCAGGCAGAAATGCGTGACGCCGCACGTCGCGGCCAAGGTCAAGGGCTCGGCGATCGATGGCCGGACCACGCGGCACGAGGGCTACAAGGTCAGCCAGCGCAAACGCAAGCTGGTCGAGGAGGCGTTCGGCTGGGGCAAGTCGATCGCCGGCATGGCGAAGGTCAAGGTGCGCGGACTGGCGCGCGTGCGGTTCAAGTTCACCTTCGCGATGGCCGCCTACAATCTGATCCGGATGCCGAGGCTGCTGGCTGCTGCGTGAGCAGCCGGGGCCGAGCCACACGAACGACCGGCATCACTCGCCCCCAATCCCGATCGACCCAGCCGATTACGCAGGATGCCATCCTACCGTTCCGCCAAATTCAACAGCCTGCTAGGCCACAACCCGGCTGGCGCCGTCATGATCGTCGCTCTCTTGACGATGCTCACGGCAACGGGTGTCTCGGGCTACATGCTGACGACGCCGACGTACTGCCACGTCAAAGGGGTGGAGGCACTGCACGAGGCCACGGCCAACGCCACGCTCGGCCTCGTCGGCCTGCATGTCGCCGGCGTTCTCGTCTCGAGCCTCATGCACCGCGAGAACCTCGTGCTGGCCATGATCACAGGACGCAAGCGGGCGACGTAAGTTGGCGGTCGCTTAGACCGCAGAAAGTGAACTGATATGTCACCGCGCATTTGCAGCGTCTGCCTTGCAATAGGTTTACATGCATGGGCCTGGCCGTCGGAAGGCCACGCCCAGACGGTCGATCTGGCTGGGCCCGCCGCCTATCAAGAGCACTGCGCCAGTTGCCACGGAGCTGATCCGGCCACCTTCATCACGCGCGTGCTTGAGCGGAACGGTGACATACTTCTTGTCAAGAAGAACGTTCCGCTCCAACAATTTCTGGGCATGCACGGCGCCACAGATGAGGCTGAACGAGAAAAATTGGCTGGTTTCTTCCGCACCATTGTTCCCGAGAACAGCCCCCGGTGAAAATGCTATCGATTGTGACGATGGCGGCCCGCCACGCGAAGCTCCATGCCGACAATCCGCCACGTCGATCGGCACTTTGCATCGCGATGTCGCCACTGCAGCTTGGCGTTTCCCTTCGGCCGCCGGCCTTCTTGGACGGCAGTTGCCAGAACCGGCGCTATACCGCATCGAGACGGCCGCCCGCACGTGCTTGAAGCACGCGACCCGCCAAGATTGCGCCGCTTGATTTTGATCAACAGAAAGATGCCTCATGCGGGCTATCGCTGGCTGCCCGGCAGCGTCCTTGCCCACCACGCGAGACACCGACTGGGAAACTGAAACGAGATGAACGAAACAATTGCCAAGCCAGGCTCACCTGAGTCGTCGAAGATCGCCCGTGCCACGCTTACAGCCACGGGCATGCTGCGCAAACCGATGGCCAAGTCGGCCCTCTGGTTCCTGGCGGCGCTTGCTGCAACCGCCGCGATCGGGAGCATTGTCTCCAACCGGCCTGTCTCCGTTCAGATTGCTGCGATCGAGCCGAATGTTCCTGTGCGAATTTTCGGGCTCGGCACGGTCGAAGCGCGCGTCCTGTCGAAGATCGGCTTCGAGGTCGGCGCCACGTTGACTGAGCTGAACGCCGACCACGGCGATCGCGTGAACAAGGGCCAGATCCTGGCTCGGCTCAATAGCGGCGAGCAGGAGGCCAAGGTCACGAAGGCCAGGGCGGCGCTTGTCATCGCCGAGGTCAACATTAAGAAGAGCGCGGCCAACCTGGAAAAAGCGCAGGCGGTGCTGGCCCAGAAACTGGAGGCCAACCGGCGCAAGCAGGCCCTCGTCGGACGCAGCGTCGTTTCCGAACAGGCCGCCGAGGAGGCGCAGCGCGACGAGGCCGTGGCAAAGGCCGATGTGGCCGTGGCCGGGAGCGAGATCGAGAGCGCAAAGGCGCAGCTGAATGACGCCGAAGCGCAGCTACTCTACGAGGAGACGATGCTGCGCCACCGCACGCTCGCAGCACCATATGACGCCATTGTCATCGAGCGCCACAAGGAGCCCGGCACTGTCATAAAGCCCGGCGATCCGATCTTCACGCTGATCGCCGCCGACAGCTACTGGGGCCTAGCCTATGTCGACGAGGCGCGCTCTGGGTTCATCCAGGAAGGCCAGCGTGTCGACGCGCGGATGCGCTCGCGGCCGTTGGAAGCCTTCACGGGCAAGGTCGTTCGCATCGGCCTGGAAAGCGACCGCGCGACCGAGGAGCGGCGCGTC
>ERZ1645187.5339-NODE-5339-length-10044-cov-6.246571_pt1 | contig 10044 bp, 6 predicted proteins | sample MGYA00575352_ERZ1645187 | MGnify/ENA primary metagenome ERZ1645187 (study PRJEB40837, sample SAMN11349314) | freshwater sediment metagenome | isolation source: river sediment | host: Sediment | place: India: Wazaribad , New Delhi | collected 2017-02-21 ...
GACGGTAGCACCGGAAACGGGAAGGACGGAACGCCGTTTTCGAGCATGACGGCACGTCCTGCGGCGCCGAGCGTGGGTCCGAAGAAGCAGGAGAGCATCGGGATTCCGGCGTTCCTCGCCTGTGCGAGGACGTCGGCCATCCCGAGCGCCACGGCGCCGGTGTCGACATTTGCGGGCGGGACCACGATCACGAGGACCGCGTCGAAGACGCCGCTTTCGAGCATCGTCCGGGCCGCCTCGCCGTAGTGTTCGGGCGTCGCGGTCGCAACGAGGTCGAGCGGGTTTCCCGTCGAGGCCTGCGGCATGATGCGCGACGCGAGGCGTTCGCGCAAAGGCTCGGGCATGAGCGGCAATTCGAAGCCCCGCGTCGAGAGCGCGTCCGCGACGAGTGTTCCGGGGCCGCCGGCGTTGCTGATGATTCCGACCCTGTTTCCCCGGACGCGCGGCATTCGGGAGAGCGCCGCGGCGAGCAGGAAGGCCTCTTCGAGCGTTTCGGCGACGATGGCGCCCGACTGGGCGAGCAGCACCCCGGCGAGCCGGCCGTTCCCCGCGAGGCTGCCCGTGTGCGACCTGGCCGCCGCCGCTCCGGCCTCGGTGCGGCCGGATTTCAGAACGACGACGGGCTTGGCGGAAGCAGCCTCCCTGAGGATGCGCGCGAATCGCGGCGCGTCGGGAATCGCTTCGAGGTAGGCGAGGATGACCTTTGTGTTCGGGTCGTTCGCGTAGAGCGGCAGCAGGTCGCATGCGGTCACGTCGGGCTGGTTCCCCGTGGACGCGATGCGCGAGAAGCCGAGCCCGAGCGTATCGGCGAAGTCGAGCAGCGCCGCGCCGATCGCGCCGCTCTGCGTGATGAGGCCGATGCCGCCGCGCTCCGGGATCGTCTGGAGCATGTTCGCGTGCAGCCGAACGGCGGGATCGGTGTTCAGGATGCCCATGCAGTTCGGCCCCATGAGGCGCATGCCGTACCGGTTCACGATGTCCATGAGCGCGCGTTCCTGCGCCTCGCCTTCCCCGCCGGTCTCGCGGAAGCCGGCCGTGAGCGCGACCATCGCGCCGACGCCCTTCCGTCCGCACTCCTCGGCGACTTCGAGGATGAATTCCGACGGAACCGTGAGCATCGCGAGGTCGACGTCGCCCGGGATGTCGAGAATCGAGCGGTATCCCGGAACGCCGTCGACGGCCTCGCCCTTCCGGTTCACGGGGAAGACGCCCCCGGCGAAGTCGTAGCTCCGGATGTTCCGGAAGACCGCGTTGCCGATGCCCGGACGCGTCGACGCACCGATGACGGCGACGCTCTTCGGCGAGAAGAGGCATTCGGTGCGCCGTTCGTGAAGCGGCGGGTTCTCGCGCCACGACTCGAAACGCAGGCCCTTCGGGGCCGGAACGCCCCGGTGGTGGACGACTCCGCGCTCGTCGAGCCCGAAGGAGCCGTTCGCGATCTCGAGCGTCGTGCGTGCGCCGACCATGCGCCCCTCGTCGTTGACGGGCTTCAGGTAATGACGGACGCGGTCCTTTCCTTCGAGGCCGTCGTCGGGGCTTACGGGAACGCCGGGCGAGACGATCAGGATGGGGCCGCCGTCGATGAGGTCGGTCGCGAGGTAGGACGACGCGCGGATCTCGGGCTCTCCGCCCGCGAGCGTGGAGCCGACGCCGTCCGCGCCCGCGTAGGCGCGCCGGCCGTCCTTTTCGATGGCGAGGTCGGCAGGGTGAACGCCCCACGTGATCAGCGAACCCGTGATGACGGACGTCGTCGCCCAGACGTACCCGGCGAGCAGGATGCCGTCTGGCGCGTACGGCGCGAGAAGGTCGAGGATGCGGCGGTCGTATTCGGCGCGGACGGAACGGTCCTTGAGCGGCGCACCCCTGTCGGCGTAAAAGGCCCGGATATCCGCGGAGAGGCCGGGAATACCGAATTCCTCCGCGGTCCGGAGCGCCTTCGCATCCGGCGAATCGGCGAACACGGCGACGATCTCGAAGGGACAGCCGTCAGGCGTCGCTTCGAGCGTTTTTTGAAGCTCCAGGGCCTTCCAGAGAGTATTGCCCGACCCCGAGGCCAGACCGGCGACGCGCATCCGGCCCCGTGCGGCATTCCATATCGGTTGGATCATTGACTGTCCTCCTGTTTCTTTCGTGTGCGCTTCCTGGGAAGCGCGGGTTCCGTGCTCTTGAGCGTGTCGAGAATGGTCATCTGGTGGCGCATGGACGACTCCGAAATCTCCTTCTGGTCTCCCGATCGCAGCGCGCCGATGATATTCTCGTGCTCAGCGGGCGCGTGCTGCAGGATCGGGCTCTCCGGATCGAGGATCTTGCGTTCGAGCATGCTGATCCGCTGGAGCCGGATCGTATCCGTGATCTCCTCGAGCTGTTCGAGAAGCATCTTGTTGGGATAGACGCTGAAGATCGCCCGGTGGAACTTGTCGTTCTCCTCGAGCGCCCGGTGGTTCTGCCCCGTCTTGAGAAAGTGCTGCATGTTGTTGTTGAACTGCACGGCCTTTTCGATGTCGATTCCGGAGACATAGGGGGCGATGTGGTCCATGACGTAGGACTTCAGCGCATGCTGGATCTCCTGCATCTGGAAGAACTCGTCGAGCGAGAGCAGCATCACGCTCCAGCCGATCCGCGCCTCGGATTTCACGAATCCCTCGCGGGCCAGGCGTCCGAGCGCCTCCCGTATGGGGGTCTTGCTGACCTTGAGTTCCCGGGCGAGTTCATCCACGTTGAGCCGGTCGCCCGGCGCGCAGGAACCGTCCAGAATCCGCCTCCGGACTTCCGAGAGAACCGCTTCGACGATAGTGGGGATCTTCATGTCGTGTCGCCGCCTGTGAGCTTTCCCCGGCCCGCAAAATCTGATATAGTATCCGATATCCGAAGATGCTATATCCTGCGGAGCCGTTTGTCAATTCGGGACTATGCGGCAATGGTACACGACGGCGGCCCGCAGCGGAAGGAGAGGATGGTTGATGGTGCGTATCGGTCATGTGTTGTGCAGGTGCGCGGCGGCCGCGTGTGCGGCGATGGTTGTGGGAGCGGCGGCAGTCGGAGGAGGTGTTCCGGCGTCGGCGGCGGAGTATGTCGTCAAGATCGCGAATGTGACGGCGCCGGACCATCCACTGAACAGGAGCTTCGAGAAGATGGCGGCGATCCTGAACGAGCGGTCGGGCGGAAGGATCGAGGCGAAGGTCTACCCCAGCGCGCAGCTCGGCAATCTCCGCGCGATCGCGGAGGGGTTGCAGCTCGGGACCATCGAGATGGGCACGCAGAGCCCGGGCGGGCTGGCGTCGTTCATGCCGCTGCTCGGAGTCCTCGAACTGCCCTACGTCTACCGGAGCAACGATCACGTCTACAGGGTCGTCGACGGCCCCATCGGCGCGGAACTCAACGAGAAGTTCCGCGCGAAGACGGGAATCCGGATTCTCGGGTACTGGATGAACCTCTACCGAAACACGACGAACAACAAGCGCGCGATCGCCGCGCCGGCGGACTTCAAGGGTCTCAAGATCCGCGTCCCGGAGACGAAGACGGTGATGGACACGATGAACGCGCTCGGGGCGAGCCCCGTTCCGATGGCGTTCGGCGAGGTGTACACGGCGCTCTCTCAGGGCATCATCGACGGGCAGGAGAACCCGCTGTCGATCATCTGGGCCTCGAAGCTCTACGAAGTTCAGAAATACCTGTCGCTGACGGGGCATGTCTACTCCCCGACGGTCGTGATGATCTCCGACGCGTTCTACAAGAAGCTGCCCGGGGATCTTCAGAAGCTCGTCGTCGCGGCGTTCGAAGAAGTTCGCCCCGAAGCGCGGAAGATCGTCGAAGAGCAGGAGAAGGACCTCGTCGCGAAGTTGAAGGAGAAGGGGATGCAGGTCAACGAGGTCGACCCCGAACCCTTCAAGGCCGCGATGGCGCCGGTCTACGACGCGTTCGTGAAGGCGAGCGGCCCGGAGGCCGGCGGGTACATCACGAAGATCCAGGAGACGAAGTAGCGTTCGTTTCCCGTCCGTCCCGCCCGGATGGCGGACGGTTTCATGAATACACGAGACCGGGGGCGGCGGCCGTTTGCGTCGCCTCCGGCGTTTTTGGGAGGTGTCGCATGTGCGTGCCATCGCCGCGTTCCTGAGCAGCCTGACGGTGCGGATCGACCGGATCGTCAACCGGCTTCTTTTCGTCATTCTCTTCGTCATGACCGCAGTGACCTTCGCGCAGGTCGTCTCGCGCTACGCGCTCGGTTTTTCGATCTCCTGGAGCGAGGAGCTGTGTCGGTTTCTGTTCATCTGGATCATCTTCCTCGGCGTTCCGCCGCTGATCCTGCGTTCGGGGATGACGGCCTTCGATATGCTGCTCCGGAGCCTGAAGGGGTGGAAAGCCGTCGTCGCCGGGTGCGTCGTGTCCGGCGCGTCGTTCTGTTTCTTCTGGCTCATGGCCGTCGGAAGCCTGCCGCTCGTCGAACGGCAGATTCCGCAGATCGCGACGTCCCTGCCCGTGTCGATGGGACTCGTGTACGGCGTGATTCCGCTGAGCGGAGGGCTGTCCCTGCTCTTCGCGGCGGAGCGTCTGCTCCGCCTGTTCGTTCCGGCCGACGGGGAGGCGCGCTGAATCATGGATATTCTGCTCTTTTTCGGGGTCTTCTTCGCAATGCTGCTGATCGGCATGCCGATCGCGATCTCGCTCGGGTTCGTCGGCATCCTGCTCGCCATGTCGCGCGGCGTGTTCAACCCCGTCCTGCTCGGGCACATCATGTATCAGGGCGTCGACAGCTTCACGCTGCTCGCGGTTCCGTTCTTCATGCTCGCGGGGAGCCTGATGGAGGAGGGCGGCATCTCCCGTAGGCTCATGGATTTCGCGTTCGCGCTCGTCGGGCGGATGCGCGGCGGACTCGCGCAGGTCGCCGCGGTGCTGTCGATGCTCTTCGCGGGGCTGTCGGGCTCCGCTGTCGCGGATACGGCGGCCGTGGGGGCGCTGTTGATTCCGTCGATGAAGGAGAAGGGGTACCGCGAGGGCTTCTCGGCGGCGCTCGTCGCTGCGGGCGGGGCGATCGGTCCGATCATCCCGCCGAGCATTCCGATGATCATCTACGCGGTCGCCGCGAACGCGTCGGTCGCAAAGCTCTTCATGGGCGGCATCCTGCCCGGGGTCACGTTCGGCGTCCTGCTCATGATCTACTCGCACATCGAGGCGGTCCGCTTCAACTATCCCCGCGAAGAAGGCTCCTTCAGCGTCCGGGAGCTGGCCCGAGCGTTCCGCGACGGGTTTCTCGCGCTGCTCATGCCCGTGATCATTCTCGGAGGCATCCGCCTCGGGATCTTCACGGCGACGGAATCGTCCGCAATCGCCGTGGTCTACGCGTTCATCATCGGGAAGTTCGTCTACGGCGAGCTGACCTGGAAGCGGATTCCCGATGTCTTCGCCGGAGCGGCGAGAAGCACGTCGGCCGTCATGTTCATCATCGCCGTGGCGTCGTTCCTGAGCTGGGTTCTGACGAGCCTTCAGGTTCCGCAGACGATCACGCTGTTCCTGACGTCGCTGTCGACGAATCCCACGGTGATCCTGCTGGTGCTGAACGCGTTCATCCTCTTCCTCGGCTGTTTCATCGACGCCGTATCGATCATCGTCCTCATCACGCCCGTCGCGCTTCCGGTGATCCATCAGCTCGGAATCGACCCGGTGCTCTTCGGACTGCTGCTCGTTTGCAACGTCTGCATCGGCGCGCTGACGCCGCCCGTCGGAACGTGTCTGTTCGTCGCTTCGAGCGTCGGACGCGTGGATCTGTCGAAGACTGCGGTCGCGATCCTTCCGATCGTGTGTATCGCGGTCGCCGCGCTCGTTCTCGGGATCCTGTTTCCGCAGGCGCTCCTGTGGCTGCCGGATATGATCGGGTGATGTAGAATAATCCCGGAGCGTCCAGACGCTCCGGGATCGGAGGGATGTTCGATGGAGCGTCCGGAGGGCGGCAGGGAAGCATCGTTCGGTCGGGATTTTCGGGTCTGTCTGTGGGCGACCTTCATGATCCAGTCCTTCCAGTCCATGTTCTTCATGTATCCGCAGGTGTTGCACGTCCAGGGCTTTTCGCTCGCCGTCTCCGGATGGCTCATGAGCGCGTTCAATCTCGCGTCGACGGCGTCCCGCCCGGTCGCGGGGCGACTCGTGGAACGGGCGGGCTTCCGCAATACGCTCGTCGCCGCGTGTCTGGGGCTCACCGCGTTCACGATCCCGCTTCTGTTCGCGCGATCGGGAATCGCGCTCTTCGTCCTTCGCCTGGGAATGGGGTTCTTCTGGGGCGTCGCGATGGTGGGCGTGTCGTCCTACCAGTCGCTGGCGGTTCCGCCGGAGCGCCGCGGCAGCGCCTTCGCGCTCGTCTCGATGGCCTACGTGTTGCCGCAGCTCACGCTTTTCGTCCTCGTGGAACGCTTTATCTCGCTCGGATATGTGCAGTTTTTCGTCGTGTCCGTCATCGTCGTCGACCTGCTGGCCGCGTGGCTTTCGCTTTCGTTTCGCGGCGATCTCCGGACCGGAAAGGGAGAGGCGCGCGTCTGGGGCGCCTGGAGCGATCTGCCGAAGGTCCCGGGCTTTTGGGTGCTTCTGGGCACGATTCTCTGCTGGTCGGTCGTGAATTCGTCGATCCTCCAGTACCTTCCGATGCTCGCCGCGTCGCGCGGGTGCAACGCGAGCGCCTTTATCGCCGTCAACGCGGCAATGTCGCTCGTCGTGCGGCTGCTGTTCGCGCAGGCCATGAATCACATGGACCGGCGGATCATGCTCTGCGGCGCGCTGACACTCATGGGGGGCATGACGCTGCTTCTGCTTGTCGCGCGGACGAACCTTCACTTCATCGCTGTCGGAGCCGTGTACGGCTTCGGCATGGGGTTCGGATTCCCCGCGATGCTCGCGCTGATGCCGGACATCTTCCCCGAACACCTTCGTCCCAAGGGCGTGTCCGTGAGCTTTTTCGCGCTCGACCTGGGGTTCATCGTGTCGCCGTTCCTGGTCGGGTACGGCGGTCAGCTTCTCGGACTGGACACGACCTTTGCGCTGATCGGCGTGACGGGGGCCCTGACGGTCGCAACGCTCTATTTCCGCGGATGGCGGAAGATCGGCGCCGCGTAGTCCCGTCCGACCGTTACGATACAAGCGTCTTTCATTTCGTTCTTCGTGAGGGGTGGCGGGGATGATCGTTCCCGACCGAAGGGGAGACTCCGGCGCGTCGCCGCGCCGCGTTCGCAGTTCTCTATGGGCTGTCGTCGGCGTTCTCGCGTGCGTGTCCGTTCTTGAGCCGGCGGCCTGTTGGCGCGGCGGCCTGTTCTCCGTCGCGGCGTCGCGGATCTGGATGGCCGGAGGGGCGCTCACGGCGGCGGCTGCCGTCTGGCATTTCCTCGCGGCGCTTTGCGACGATTTCCGGCAACGCAAATTTTTGTCTCTTGTCTTTTTGGCGGTCCTCCTGTCGATGCTTTGCGCGCTCGTCGGAGATCTCGGGACGGCGGAACTGAGTTTCGAGTCGACGCAGCAGATCGCCGCGGGACTCCGGTCGTTCGCCGCGCCGGACTGGAACTACACCGGGAAGGCCTTCCTCGGATACCCGAACCGGCAGTACCTCGTTGCGGCGCTTCCATCCCTTGCGCTCGGGCGATCGGTTGTCGCGCTGCATCTCGGGTACGCGCTTCCGTTCCTTCTCGGCGTCATGGTCCTGTACGCCGGGTTCCGAAAGTATGCGGCGGCGAATTCGATCGATACGGCCTTTGCGGTGCTGCCGCCCGCGATGATCGTGACGTTTCCGATCCTGTGCGAGTATTATCTGATTTTCGAACAGACGCTCCTTCCCGTTTCCCTCACAATGGCGGCTATCGGCTGGTTTCTGCTCGCCCTGGAACGCTTCGGGGCGATCCGCATCCTGTCGCTGGCGTGGACGCTCTGTTTCATGGCGGACTGCTATACCCCCGCTTTGGCGTCGGCGGCGCTCTTCACCGCGCTTCTCGGCCTCGCCGCGCGGGCGCTCCTGAAGAATCCGTCGGCGCTTCCGCTGAAACCGGACCTCCCGAAACCCCTCGCGATCGCCTTTTCCGCCATCGGAGCGAGCGTCGCCTGTTTCACGCTCGCAACGTTTCTCGGCGGCCGGGGCGACCGGATCTTCGAGGTCCGGGACGCCGGACCATTGCTCGCATCAGCATGGGAAGGCATCCGCGAGCTGTTCGCCGATCACCCGGTTCCCTTCGCGGGAGTCCTGCACCCCGTCGTAATGGCGTACGTTCTTCTTTCCCTGACGTTGCTTCTCGGAAAGAGGAATCTGGTGTTCGCCCTGTGGGTTCTGGCGGTCTTCGCCGCGTCGACGGCGATGAAGGGATATGCCGTGTCCGTTCATGTGATGGTCCAGCGGGCGATGGTCACGATTCCGGTCCTCTGCGCCGGGATCTGCCTCACGGGCGCGGAGCTGTTCCGCGAAACCGCCCTCCGGCGCGCCGATGCGATCCCGAACGCCGTCAGGGTCCTTGCGTACATTCTCGTCCTTTCCACATGCCTCTGGACCTTCTCCGCGAACACGAAGCGCCCGAATTCCTCGATGATTTCATACAACTACACCCAGCCGATGAAATACGTCGTTTCGGATCTCGCGGAGCAGGTGCGGGAGCACGGCCTCGCTCCGGAAGACCCCTTCCGCCTCATATTCTTCACGGAGAACACGATGCTGAAGAATATCCGGGACTACACGGCGTATTTCTTCCCCGGAGCGCGTGTCGAGCTTCCGGAAGGACGACGCATCGCCCCCGGGGCGTTGTCGGGAGGCCCTGTGTTCGTCTACAGCGAACGGGGGCCTGTCGCCGGCGCGGACCTCGCCTGGCGGGAAAAACGCGTCCGGAACGGGAAGCGCGGCGACGAAATCCGCTTCTATCGCGCTGCGTACGGATTTCCCGTCCGGCGGGAGTGACGCTCCGGTTTGCGGTTCTTTTCCCTGCGCGACGGAAAGTCCGCGCCGCATGCTCCCGTTCTCCTGATACAATAGAAATGCAGTTCATCTTTGTTTTTCCTGGGAGGAATACCATGCGACGTACTTTTGTGACGGGATTGACGTGTTGCCTTGCGGCCGCGGCTCTATCAGCAGGTGTCGCCTGCGCGGCGGAGTGGACGGCCGCGCCTGTATCGGCCCGCTTCCTGAAAGCGCAGACGGAGGGAAAAACCCTTTCGACGACCGGCCGGGCGACCGGATATCGCCCGGGACCGATCGACTTCGGCGCCGCTGACGCCGCGCGGATGAAGATCGCCGCGAACCGGGCGGCGAAGTCTGTGCTGCCGGCCGCCTACGCCCTGCGGACGCTCGGCCGCGTGACGGCCGTCCGGGATCAGGGGGCGTACGGAACCTGCTGGAGCTTCGCCGCGCTCGGATCGCTCGAATCCACGCTGCTTTCGGCCGGATCGGCCGCGATGGATTTTTCGGAATGGCATCTCGCGTACTTTGCGTTCGCCGATACGGTTCCGTTTACCTCCGGCGGAGACCCCTACCAGGAAGGCGGATGGGACTGGCCCGCCGTTGCGACGCTGGCCCGCTGGAGGGGCGCCGTGAATGAGGCGAACTGTCCCTACGGCGGCGCGAACCCGACCGGGAACGAGTCGAACTCGGTCTTTTTGCTCGATGCGTTGCATCTGCCGCAACTGGGTCCAAAGGAGTATTGGGACCTGGAAGAATACCCGGAACTCATTCTCGATACGGTCAAGCAGGCCGTGGTCGATCGGGGCGCTGTGTCGATCGGTATCTGGGTCAGCGGGTATACTAATCCGTCTATGTTCAACAGTGCTACAAATGCATACTATACGGGGCTAACCGATCGTAACGCGGATCACGCCGTCCTCATAGTCGGCTGGAACGATTCGTACCCGGCCGCAAACTTCGCGACCCAGCCCGCCGGGCCCGGCGCGTGGATCGTAAAGAACAGCTGGGGAACGGGGTTTGGGGACGACGGCTATTTCTACGTCTCCTACTATGAGCCGTCGCTCGACTCCGGCGTGGCCTATATCGGGACGACGACGAAGCCGTACCTTCGCCAATACGGCTACGACCCGCTC
>ERZ1645187.5340-NODE-5340-length-10044-cov-4.313044_pt1 | contig 10044 bp, 9 predicted proteins | sample MGYA00575352_ERZ1645187 | MGnify/ENA primary metagenome ERZ1645187 (study PRJEB40837, sample SAMN11349314) | freshwater sediment metagenome | isolation source: river sediment | host: Sediment | place: India: Wazaribad , New Delhi | collected 2017-02-21 ...
AAATGAACGAGCCGGTCATGCCGATGATGGCCGACATCACCAGGCCGCCGCCGAGGCTGCCGTTGCGGTTGAGGCCGAAGATCGAGCCGACCAGGCCCAGCAGGACCATGATCGCGAGGTTGGTGCCGATGAAGAGCGCGATGCGTAACATGCGGATGTTCCGATTCCCGCTGCCGACGTTGGCAGCACGCCGATACTGCGGCGTTTGCGAATAATTTCAAGCGCGAAGCGACCATGGATGAACGAGCCGGACAGCATCGTGACGACGCCGTGAAAACATCGCGGTATCGCGGCCGTTTCGCGCCCTCGCCCACCGGCGACCTGCATTTCGGATCGCTGGTCGCGGCGTTGGGCAGCTGGCTGCGCGCGCAGTCGAAAGGCGGCGCCTGGCTGGTCCGCATCGAAGACCTCGATCCGCCGCGCGACGTCGCCGGCGCCGCCGAACGCATCCTCGCGACCCTGGCCGCCTTCGGCCTGGTCCCCGACGAACCGGTGCTGCGCCAGAGCGAGCGGCACGCGCTGTACGAGGCGGCGTTGCGGCAGCTGATCGCGCGCGGCCTCGCCTTTCCCTGCGCCTGCAGCCGCAAGCAGCTGGAGGCGAGCGGCGGCCTGCATCTCGCGTCCTGTCCTGCGCCTGCCGCCGGCACCGCCCACGCCTGGCGCGCGCGCGTGCCGGACCTCGACCTCGGCTTCGACGACGCCGTGGTCGGGCACTACGCCCAATCGCTGCGGCGCGAGGTCGGCGACTTCGTGCTCAAGCGCAACGACGGCCTGTTCGCCTACCAGCTGGCCGTGGTCGTGGACGACGCCGCACAAGGCATCACCGAGGTGGTCCGCGGCGCCGATCTGCTCGATTCGACCCCGCGCCAGATCTGGCTGCAACAGGCGCTCGGCCTGCCCACGCCGGCCTACCTGCACCTGCCGCTGGTGCTCGACGAACATGGCCGCAAGCTCGGCAAATCGCTGGCCAGCCTGCCGGTCGACGCGGGCGATCCCTTGCCTGCCCTGCGCGCCGCGCTGCGGTTCCTCGGCCAATCCGAACACACCGCCCGCGGCAGCGTCGCTGACTTGTTGCAGCGCGCCACGAACGCCTTCGATATCGACGCGATTCCCGCAGCCATACCCTCCCGCATCGTCGAAGGCAGCGACTAGAATCCCCGCGTCGCCGCAACCGCGGACTACGGAGAGGGAACATGACGCAACGTATTGCACTCGTCACCGGCGGTACCGGCGGCATCGGCACCGCGATCTGCCAGCGCCTGGCCAAGCTCGGCCACCGCGTCGCGACCAACTACCGCGACGAGGCCAAGGCCCGCGCCTGGCAGGACGAGCAGAAGCGCCTCGGTTACGACTTCGCGATCGCCCCCGGCGACGTGTCCAGCCCGGAATCCGCGGCGGACATGATCAAGGCCGTCGAGACGCAACTCGGCCCGGTCGACATCCTCGTCAACAACGCCGGCATCACCCGCGACACCACCTTTCATCGCATGACCGCGTTGCAGTGGCAGGAAGTGATCAATACCAACCTGAACTCCTGCTACAACGTCACCCGCGCCGTCATCGACGGCATGCGCGCGCGCCAGTGGGGCCGCATCGTCCAGATCTCCTCGATCAACGGCCAGAAGGGCCAGTACGGCCAGGCCAACTACGCCGCGGCCAAGGCCGGCATGCACGGCTTCACGATCTCGCTGGCCCAGGAAAGCGCGAAGTTCGGCATCACCGTCAACACCGTGTCGCCGGGCTACGTCGCGACCGACATGGTCATGGCCGTGCCCGAGGAAGTGCGCGCCAAGATCGTCGCCCAGATCCCGACCGGCCGTCTCGGCAAGCCCGAGGAGATCGCCTATGCCGTCGCCTTCCTGGTGAACGAGGAAGCCGCATGGATCACGGGCGCGAACCTGTCGATCAACGGCGGCCACTACATGGGTTGGTGATCGGCCCTAAAGCATTGTTGCGGCGTGCCGGATTCTTGACCTGCATCTGGTGCGCCGCACAAGCCTTCTGCTAGTTTCGGGCCATGACCAAGAGCCCGCGCATCATCAAGAAGTATCCGAATCGCCGGTTGTACGACACCGAGATCTCGAGCTACATCACCGTCGATGAAGTCCGCCAGCTGGTCGTCGACGGCGAGGATTTCGAAGTCCGCGACGCCAAGACCGGCGAAGATCTCACGCGCACCGTCCTGCTGCAGATCATCAGCGAGCACGAGGACAAGGGGCAGCCACTGTTCAGCACCAAACTGCTGTCGCAGTTCATCCGCTTCTACGGCGATTCGATGCAGGGCTTCATGGGCAGCTACCTCGAGCGCAGCATGCAGGTCTTCCTCGATCAGCAGGGCCAGTTCCGCAGCCAGATGAACAGCCTGCTCGGGCAGACGCCGTGGTCGGTGCTGAACGACATGACCGAGCGCAACCTCGAACTGTGGAAGCAGATGCAATCCAAGTTCATGGGCGAGGCCGCCGCGGCGAAGCCCTCGCCGACCAAGCCCGGCGACAAGAAGCGCTGAGTCGAGGCCGCCCTGCCGGCCTGTCCCTTCGTCGTATGGATTTTTCCGCGGCGCAGCAATAAATTCCGGTTTCTCTTTCCTGTTCAGGGGTTCAACGCATGTCGCAGCGCATCGCCATTGTCACGGGCGGTATCGGTGGTCTCGGCTCGGCGATCTGCCGCAAGCTGGCCGAATCGGGCCGTACCGTCGTCGCCGCCGACCTCGGCGTGCGCGAGGACCGCATCGCCGAATTCAAGGGGGAGATGGCCGACCTCGGCGATCGCGTCCGCTTCGAAGCGCTGAACGTCGCCGACGAGCGCTCCTGCAACGACCTGGTCGCGCGCGTGAATGCGCAGTACGGCCGCGTCGACGTGCTCGTGAACGCCGCCGGCATCACTCGCGACACGACCCTGCGCAAGATGAGCACGGCACAGTGGCAGGACCTGATGCGAGTCAACCTCGACGGCGTGTTCTACATGAGCCGTGCCGTGGTCGAGGGCATGTGCGACCGCAGCTTCGGCCGCATCGTCAACATCTCGTCGGTAAACGGCCAGACCGGACAGTTCGGGCAGACCAACTATTCGGCGTCCAAGGCCGGCCTGCACGGCTTCACGATGGCCCTGGCCCGCGAAGTGGCGCGCAAGGGCGTGACCGTGAACTCGGTCTCGCCGGGCTACTGCCGCACCGCCATGGTCATGGCCATCCCGGACAACATCCGCGACCAGATCGGCAGCCAGATCCCGGTGGGCCGCATCGGCGAACCGTCCGACATCGCGCGCGCCGTGGACTTTCTCGCCGCGGACGACGCCGGCTTCATCACCGGCGTCAACCTGCCGGTCAACGGCGGCCTGTTCATCAGCTTCTGACCGCGGCGCGCGACCTCAGTCGCGCGACATCAACCCGGCCTCGATCAGCTTCTCGCGCATCGGCGCGACCTGCTGGGCGTAGGGCTGCCAGGCGCCAACGCCGCGCGCGTGGATGCGCTCGCGCACCAGCACCGCGCTGGCGGTCGCGACCGGCTTGTCGTTGGCGGTGGGATCTTCCGCGCCCTCGACCCAATCGAGGCCGCAGAAGCGATACAGCGCCTTGGTCACCAGGCTCGGCACGCTCACGAGCTGCTCGTAGCGCAGCGGGAACACGCGCTTGGGCAGGGCCGATTCGCAACGCCGCAACCAGTTGGCATAACGCACGTAGTGCGCGGCGATCGCGTCCTGGTCATAGGCATACGGGTAGATCGCGCCGAAGACGTCGCTCCAGACCGCGAAGCAGGTGTCGAGCGGATCGCGCACCACGTGCACGATGCGCGCCTCCGGCAGCGCCGCGGCAATGGCATGCACGTAGAAGCTGTTGCCCGCCATCTTGTCGGTGACGAAGCCGCCGGGCCCGAAGCGCTCGCGCAGGCGTTCGCGGTAGGCCGCCCCGACACGCGCCCAGTCGACCTCGCCGAGACGCGCGGCGATATCCTGATTCATGAACGAACCGGTCTCGATGCCGAGTTTGCGCTTGACGCAGACATTGAAGTCCTGGAGTTCGCCGCCCAGGCGTACTTCCGGATGATTGCCGAGCAGGCGTTCGACCAGGGTGGTGCCGGAACGCGGCATGCCGATCAGGAAGATCGGCACCGGGGAGTCGTCCGGCCCGCGCTCGGCGACGTCGGGGGCGATGCCCGCGAACATCGCCTCGGCCTGCTTTTCAAGTGTGGCGAAGAGTTCGGCTTCCCACTGGCTGTCGAAGCCGATGAGCTTGCGCATGACGGCGTTGGCGCGTTCCAGCGCGGCGGCCGCATCGCCGTGGCGACCGGCGTCGTTCAGCTCCTTCGCCAGCGCGAAGTCGAGCAGGGCCAATGGCTCCGAATCCACCGCCAGCAGGGGCCGCGCGGCTTCGATGCGGTCGACGTGGTTCGCATCCGCGGGCCAGCGTTCGAGGTCGGCGATGGCCCAATGCGCCATCGCGTAACCCGGCGCGGCCAAGAGTGCGCGCTCGAAACAGGCCAGGGCGTCGTCGCGGCGACCGAGCGCGCGGAAGGCGGTGCCCTGGTTGAACAGGTAGATCGGATTCGACGACGCCATCGCGTTGGCGCGCTCGAACAAGGGCAAGGCCGCCTCGGCGTCGCCGAACTGGGTCAGCACGGAAGCGATTCGATCGAGCAAGGGCGCCTCGTCCATCGGCAACTGGGCGCCACGGCGCGCCGCCTGCAGCGCGAGATGGGCGTCGCTGCGCAGCATGTGGCAGCGGGCCAGATGGGCCTGAATCTCGGCACGTTTCGGCTCCAGCTGGGCCGCACGATCCGCGCTGGCGATGGCCGCGTCGTAGCGCGCCGCCGCCGATTCCGCCAGCGAACGGTAGAACCAGCCGATGCCCAGGCGCGGGAACTGCTTCGTCAGGGACTCGGTCACGGCCCTCGCCGCGGCGGCATTGCCGATGTCGAGGTAGTCGCGGGCACGGCGCAGCTCGCGCTGGATGCGCAGGACATTCGGGGGCGGCGCGGTAAGGGTCTGGCTCATGGGACATCGCATTCGGCTGACGGACCGCGGAGGATACATCATGCGAATACCCGCAGCGGGCGAACAATTCCATTCCCGAACAAGGGGATAGCGGGTGACGTCGGCGCCCTGTCCGGGACCCGTGCCATCGGTTGGGCTGGTCGTCTGAAACTGCATTCTGTATACAGTTTTCATGCTGACCGATCGCACCCACCTCCGCATCAATGTGCTCGCCGAAGTCACCGCCCGCTGGACGGACGGCCGACTGCCGCCGGGCCGCATCAACGAATCCGCGCTCGCCGAAGAACTCGGGATCAGCCGGACCCCGTTGCGCGAAGCCCTGCTGGTCATGGAGCAGCGCGGCATGCTCGACGCCAGCCTCGGCCGCGGCTTCAGCGTGCGCCCGCTCTGCCGCGAAGAGGCGGAGGATCTCTATCCGCTGCTCGCGGTGCTCGAACCGATGGCCCTGCGCCTGGGCTTCGCCGCGGCCCGCGCCGACGCGCCCGCCCTGCGCGACCTGCTGGAACGCATGGCGACCAGCACCGACACGTCGGAACTGCAACGCCTGTCGATGCAGTGGTCGCAACGACTGTTGGGCGGCTGCGCCAATCGGCCCCTGAAGCGGATGCTGGCCGACCTGTACCGGCATGCGGCGCGCTACGAGTTCGCGACGCTCGCTCACGGCTTTCCGGTGGGCGACGCCATCGTCCAGCACCAGGCCATCGTCGACGCGATCGCATCCGGCGACGTCGAACTTGCTGCGTCGCGGCTCGGCGCGACCTGGCAGCGTTGCCTGGACGCGCTGCTGGCCTGGCTGCCGACTGCCAACAACATCCCGCCCCAACCACGGAGATTCAAACGATGAAGTGGCCTGCACGCCTGTTTTGGATGCTGCTGGTCGCGGCCGGCGGCGTCGGTGCGACCATGCCGCCCGATCGGGTGGCGCGCTTCCGGGCCGATCTCGACATGCTCGCCAGCGAGTTGCCCAAGCGCCACGCCAACCTGTTCCACACGACGCCGAAAGCGGATTTCGAACGGGAAGTCGCCGGATTGCGCGAGCGGCTGCCGCAGCTCGACGAGGCCGAAGCGCTGGTCGGCCTGGCGCGCATCGTCGCGCTCGCCCGCGACGGCCACACGGCCTTGTTCCTGCTGCCGTTCCCGGGAGGGCCGGCGATTCCCGGCGTGCGCCAGCTGCCGATCCAGTTCCATGCCTTCGAGGACGGCCTGCGCGTGATCGCGGTCGATCGTGATCGCGCCGACCTGCTCGGTGCAACCTTGGTCGGCGTCGGCGCGCTGCCGATCGACGAGTTGCGCCGACGCATCATCGATGTGGTGCCGCAGGACAATGCGATGGGACGCGCCGAGTACCTCGCCTGGTATGCGGCGATCCCGGAGGTATTGCATGCGGTCGGGGCGGCCGCGAACCCGGATCGCATCGAACTGCGATTCGCCGGACACGACGAACCGCTCGTGCTCGCCCCCATGACGGAAGCCCCCGATGCCGGCTGGGCGACGCGGCTGGTCACCCTGCCGGGGCCGCGCGAGCGTTGGGTCGGCGCCGGGGACCAGGCCACCCAACCGCGCTGGCTGCGCGATACGGCGAAGCCCTATTGGTTCGAACGCGATACCGACGGGCTGGTCTATGCGCAGATCAACCTGCTGCGCGACGCCGGCACGCAGTCTTTTGCGGACTTCGCGGCAACGCTCCTCGCGCAGGTAGCGAACGACGAGCGCGCGAAACTGGTGCTGGACTTGCGCTTCAACCGCGGCGGCAACGGCGACCTGATCTGGCCGATGATCCACGGCCTGATCCGCCACGACGCGGTGAACCAGCCGGGCCGGCTGTTCGTGATCACCGGCCGACGCACGTTCTCGGCCGCGCAGATGTTCGCGAATGCCCTGGAGAAACACACCCAGGCGATCTTCGTCGGCGAACCCACCGGGTCCAGCCCCAACCATTACGGCGAAGTGGGCCAGATCCGCCTGCCCGGCAGCGGACTGACGACGATCTATTCGCAGTATTTCTACCAGCACCATCCGGCCGACCGGCGCCCTTGGATTCCGCCGCACGTGGCGGCGCCGCTGACCTACGACGACCTCGTGCACGGCCGCGATCCGGCCATGGCCGCCATCGCGCGCTACACACCGCCGCCGAGCGCGGTCGCATTGCTCCGTCCCAAGCTCGACGCCGGCGACATCGGCGGCGCGCTTCGCGACGTCGCGACGGCGACCGCGGCCTGGCGCAATCCCTGGCGCAACCTGTTCGAGGTCGAACTCAACGACTACGGCTACACCCTGCTCGGCGAGAAGCGGCTGGCCGATGCGATCGTGGTGTTCGGCCTGGTCACCGAGCTCTACCCCGAGTCCGCGAACGCCTGGGACAGCCTCGGCGAAGCCCATGCGCTCGCCGGGCACCGCGCCCGCGCCGTCTACTGCTATGCCCGATCCCTTCGCCTCAATCCCGCCAACACCCACGGCGCCGACCAGCTCGACGCCCTGCTCGGACACTGACATGAACAAGCTCGCCTTCGCCCTGCTCCCCCTCCTGGCCAGCCCGCTCGCGCTCGCGCAGAGCGCCGCCTTCCGCTACGACGCCGCCAAGGCGCCGCCGCCGGGCACCTTGCTGCACTACACCAAGTCGAACCGCGACGGCAGCAAGCCCTGGCATGTCGAGATCTACGTGCAGTCGCCGACCCGCATCAACGTGATCAAGTGGGTCGAAGGCCATGCCGACTTCGTCGAGATCATGGCCGACATCGACCCCGCGCTGGCGATGCCCACGATCCTGCAGCAATGGAACACCGCCGCCGGTCGGCGCGAGCCGCGCCTGGCCCTGGTCGCCGTGCCCGGCAAGACCGGCCCGGGGCTCAGGGCACAACTGGCCGACGGGCCGAGTTTCGAACTCCAGGCAACGACCGCGGCACCCTTCAACTTCTGGGGTTTCGACCTCGCCGGCCTGGGTTTCATGCTGCCGCACTGGCGCACGCCCGAGCAGCCGCTGGAACTCTGGTTCGCCGATCCGAACCGCGCCCATGCCGACGGCAGTCCGGTCCTGGTCGAGCGTGCGACGCTGAAGCTGGTCGGCGAAGAGATCATCGATGGCGTCCCCAGTCGCAAGTACGAACTCGCCGGCCCCTTCTTCGGCGACCAGGTCGGCACCGTCTGGGTGGGTCGCGACAGCGGCCGCATCGAGCGTGCCGAACATCCGGTGCGCACCAGTACCGACTGGGACGACTGGAAACTCGAATTCGAACGCGCCGAAACGATCGACGGCAACACTTGGGAGAAACACAAGCTCGAACTCGCGGACGCGCAACGCGCCGGCCAGCCTGCGACTTCCGCAGCCGGCCTGATGAAGCGGGCCTACGAGCAAGGCGGTGTCGAAGCCGCCTTCGCGGCGGCGGCCGATTACCGCGCGTCGGTCGAGGCCGCGCTCGAGGGCGACCTCAACACCTTCGGCTACGCCCTGCTCGGCTTCGGCAAGACCGACGACGCGATCCGGGTGTTCGAGCGCGTCGTGCGCGATCATCCGAACTCCGCCAACGCCTGGGACAGCCTCGGCGAAGCCCAGGCCGCCGCCGGCAGGACGACCGAAGCGATCGAGAGTTACCGGAGATCGCTCAAGCTCGATCCGAAGAACGAGCACGCGCGCGTGCAGATCGAAGCGTTGTCGAAATAGTCCGCTTGCACTGGACAATCCACCGCGGAGTTCGCCAGCATCGCCGCCTTCATGACGGCGATGCGGGAGCTCGGAGATGACGTCGAAACGGTCCCGGATCACGCGTCGCACCTTGTGGGCGTTGGCGCTCGCGGGTGCGGCCGGCGCGTATGCGTTCAAGGACGACGTCGCGGTACGCCATGGACCGCACGGCATCGAGGCGGTCCGGCTGGCCGACGCCGAATTCGCGCTCGTCGACACCTTCGACGATGGCCCCCATGTACGTTATGTCGAGGGCGGCATCGAGGCGCACTGGATCTGCGCCGGCAAACCGGTGGTGCGACGGATCAAGGTCGCAGCCTGGCCCGTGACGCTGGCGCCGGAGTGCGCCTACCCGCATCCCTTGCAGATTCATGCCGGCGCCGCTGTCGATGGTGACGACACCGTGCTCGGCGTACGCAAGCTGGCTGCATTCTCCGATCCGCACGGACAATATGAACTGCTGATGCAGTTGCTGGCGGCGAACGGCGTGGTCGATGCCGATTCGAACTGGAGGTTCGGCGACGGCCAACTTGTCGTCACCGGCGATGTCTTCGATCGCGGGCACCGCGTGACCGAAATCTTCTGGCTGCTGTATTCGCTCGAACAGCAGGCGCGCGAAGCCGGCGGGCGCGTTCATTTCCTGCTGGGCAACCACGAATACATGGTGCTGCGCGGCGACCTGCGCTACCTCAACGGCAAGTATCCGCGCGCGGCAAGGCTGCTCGGTCGCGACTATCCCGACCTGTACGGCAACGACAGCGTGATCGGCCGGTGGCTGCGTGGCAAGCGCACCCTGCTCCGGATCGACGACGCGCTGTTCGTGCATGGCGGCATCGCGCCGGATTTCGCGACGGCCGGCATCGACCTCGCCGAATTGAACGCCCGGTATCGTGCGTCGATCGGCATCGACCCGAACAGCGACGCCGCGCTCGCCGATCTGCACGACGACGCCAGCCCGATCTGGTATCGCGGCTATTTCCACGGCGCTGGGCTGGTCGAAACGGAGCTCGACGCCATCATGCAACGCTTCGGCGTCAGGCAGATCGTCGTGGGCCACACCTCGTTGCCGGCGGTCGCTCCTTGGCATCAAGGCCGGGTGATCTCGATCGACAGCTCGATCAAGAAGGGCGTGAGGGGTGAATTGCTGTTCCGCGAGGACGGCGCCTGGCGTCGCGGCACACTCGCCGGCGAACGCCTGCCGCTCACCCCGCTGGAGTAGTCGCATCAGATGCAAAGACGCCGGGTCAACCAGTCCTCGCACCCGCCGTCAACGCCATCCGGCCGCCGTCGCCACCAGGCTGGCGGCCACGCACCAGAGCACGACCCAGGGCGCAGCGCGGCGAATGCGCGCCACCAGCAAGAAGCCCGCAGCCGCG
>ERZ1645187.5341-NODE-5341-length-10043-cov-37.020525_pt1 | contig 10043 bp, 10 predicted proteins | sample MGYA00575352_ERZ1645187 | MGnify/ENA primary metagenome ERZ1645187 (study PRJEB40837, sample SAMN11349314) | freshwater sediment metagenome | isolation source: river sediment | host: Sediment | place: India: Wazaribad , New Delhi | collected 2017-02-21 ...
GCCGCCGGAACTGGCTGCGCTGCCCCCGGTCAAGCCCGGCAGCCGCAACATCTGAGCCGGGAAAGCGAGGCGAGAGGCCGGCTTTCCGCCCGGTCGGCGTCGCCTCGTCTTGATTTCGTCGTCGAACGGCGGTGAACTGCCGTCATGACCAGAGACGAAGCGCTCGCCATTCTGACCGCCCATCGCCGCGAACTCGAAGCCCGCGGCGTCGCCCACGCCGCGCTCTTCGGCTCGACGGCCCGCAACGAGGCCGGTCCCGACAGCGACGTCGACATCCTGGTCGATCTGACGCCCGGCCGCCGCATCGGCGTCTTCGAATTCGTCGGCATCCAGCAGTTCGTCGGCGAGCTCTTCCCCGGCGAGGTCGATGTGGTCCTGGGGCGCTCACTCGCTCCGGCCCTACGTCCGGCGGTCGGGTCGGAGGCCGTCTATGCCTTCTGATCTCGGGCGCAAGTATCTCGCCGACATCGCCGAGAACATTCGTCTCGCCCGGGAGTTCCTCGGTGGGGCCGATGCGGCGAGCTTCTTCGCCGACAAACGCACCTATTATGCCGTGGTCCGCTGTCTTGAGATCATATCCGAGGCGTCACGCCGTCTCGATGCCGAAGTGGTGGACCGCCATCCGGAGATCCCCTGGCATCAGATACGGAGCTCGGGCAACCTCTACCGACACGAATATGGGGATGTGGATCACGAGATCGTCCATGTGACCGTCACCGACGATCTCCCCGTTCTCCTGACGGTGGTGAGGGCCGAGTTGGCCGCATCCCGCACCTGACCCGCCTTGTTCCCGCCACGCCCCCCGCTTATGTGTAGGGTCCGCGCGGAGCCGAGGTCTCCGCGTTTTTCGTCTCTCGCGCTCGTCGCCCGCTTCGAGGATCTCTCGGAATGACCGCCGCCCCCTCGGGAAAGCTCCGCCTCGGCGTCAACATCGATCACGTCGCCACCATCCGCAACGCGCGCGGCGGCGGCCGGCCCGATCCGGTGCGCGCCGCCCATCTCGCCGCCCGCGCCGGCGCCGACGGCATCACCGCCCATCTGCGCGAGGATCGCCGCCACATCCGCGACGAGGACATCCATCGCCTGATGGAGGAGATCCATCTGCCGCTCAACCTCGAGATGGCGGCGACCGAAGAGATGCTGGACATCGCGCTGCGCCACAAGCCGCATGCCGCCTGCATCGTGCCGGAACGCCGGGCCGAACGCACCACCGAGGGCGGCCTCGACGTCGCCGGCGGCCACACCCATCTGGCGCCGGTGGTGAAGAGCCTCGTCGACGCCGGCATCCGCGTCTCGCTGTTCATCGAGCCCGATCCGCGTCAGCTCGACGCCGCCCATGCGCTCGGCGCCCCCGTGGTCGAACTCCACACCGGTCGATACTGCGATCTCTTCGACTCGGGCGACCAGCGCCTCGCCGGCATCGAGCTGCAGCGGGTCCGTGCCGCCGCCCGTCACGGCGCCGGCCTCGGCCTCGAGATTCACGCCGGTCACGGCCTCTCCTACGAGAGTGTCGGCCCGATCGCCGCGATCCACGAAGTGCGCGAACTCAACATCGGCCATTTCCTGATCGGCGAGGCGATCTTCGTCGGCCTCGAGACGTCGATCCGCGAGATGCGCCGCCTGATGGACGACGCGCGCCCGCGCTGAGGCGGGGAGGGGGGACCATGATCATCGGCATCGGGTCCGACCTGATCGACATCCGTCGCGTCGAGAAGACGCTCCTCCGCTTCGGTGAGCGCTTCACCCATCGCTGCTTCACCGAGGTCGAACGGCGGAAGTCGGACGCGCGCACCAATCGCGCCGCCTCCTACGCCAAGCGCTTCGCCGCCAAGGAGGCCTGCGCCAAGGCGCTCGGCACCGGCATCGCCCGTGGCGTCGCCTGGAACGAACTCGGCGTGGTCAATCTGCCCTCCGGCCGCCCCACCATGGAGCTGACCGGCGCGGCCGCCCGCCTGCTGGCCGAACTGACCCCGCCCGGTTTCGTCGCGCGCATCGACCTCACCATGACCGACGAGCTGCCGCTGGCGCAGGCCTTCGTGGTGATCTCCGCCTGGCCGGCCGATTGGCCGCGCGCCTGACACGTTGCACCCGGCGCGCCTGCGCGCTACACCCGCCTCACCGAAGATCGACGAGGAAGACCCGCGTGACGACCCAGCCCAAGACCGGCGAGAACAATCTCGTCGAAACCGTCAAAGTGGTCGTCCAGGCCCTGCTCATCGCCCTGGTCTTCCGGACGCTGCTGTTTCAGCCGTTCAACATTCCCTCGGGATCGATGAAGTCGACGCTGCTGGTGGGCGATTATCTCTTCGTCTCGAAATTCAGCTACGGCTATTCGAAATATTCCTTTCCCTATTCGTTCGCGCCCCTCTCCGGCCGCCTGTTCGGCTCCGACCCGAAGCGCGGCGACGTGGTGGTCTTCAAGCTGCCGGCCGACAACGAGACCGACTTCATCAAGCGCGTCGTCGGCCTGCCCGGCGATCGCATCCAGATGAAGAGCGGCCGGCTGTGGATCAACGGCGAGATCGTGCCGGTCGAGCCCACCGGCTCTTATGTCGACGAGGACGAAAACGGCCGCAAGGTCAACGCCCAGGTCTTCCGGGAGACGTTGCCCGGCGGTGTCACCCACACCATCCTCAAGCGCACCGATCAGGGCTTCCCCAACAATACGATCGAATACGTCGTGCCGCCCGGCCACTACTTCATGATGGGCGACAACCGCGACAATTCCCGCGACAGCCGCTTCCTCGACTACGTCGGCTACGTGCCGGCCGAGAACCTGATCGGCAAGGCGCAGGTGATCTTCTTCTCCATCGACGGCGGCAGCCCGGCCTGGGCCCTGTGGAACTGGCCCGGCGACGTGCGCTGGTCGCGCATCTTCGGTTCGCTATGATCCGCCCCGACGCCTCCCTCGCCGACATCGAGGCCCGGATCGGCCACCGCTTCGCCGATCGCTCGCTGCTGCAGCGCGCCCTGACCCACACCTCCGCCGTCCAGGTGTCGCACGAGAGCTATCAGCGCCTCGAGTTCCTCGGCGACCGCGTGCTGGCCCTGACGGTCGCCGGCATGGTCTATCGCTCCTTCCCGCAGGCCGACGAGGGCGAACTCGCCCGCCGTCTCAATGCGCTCGTCAAGCGTGAGACCTGCGCCGAGGTCGCCCGCGTACTGGGGCTCGGCTCGGCGGTGCGGCTCGGCTCCGGCGAGGCCCAGTCCGGCGGTCGCAACAAGAGCGCGATCCTCGGCGACATCGCCGAGGCGGTGATCGCCGCCGTCTATCTCGACGCCGGCTTCGACACGGCGCGCGACTTCGTCGAGCGCCTGTGGCACGATCGCATGGTGATGGCGACCGGCCCGCTGCGCGATGCCAAGACCACGCTCCAGGAATGGCTGCAGGGCAGGGGGCTCGCCGCTCCGGTCTATCGTCTGGCGTCACGCTCCGGCCCCGACCACGATCCGCTCTTCACGATTGCCGTCGACCTCGTCGGCTGCGACGGCGCCGAGGGCGCCGGCCGCTCCAAGCGCGAAGCCGAACAGAACGCCGCCGCCCGGGTCCTGATCCGCGAGGGCCTGTGGAAGGAACCCACCGAATGACCGATACGCCCGTCACCGCCCCCGTTGCGACCCCGCCCGAGCCCGCCACCCGTGCGGGCTTCGTCGCCCTGATCGGCGCGCCGAATGCCGGCAAGTCGACCCTGGTCAACCAGTTCGTCGGCTCCAAGGTGTCGATCGTCACCCACAAGGTGCAGACCACGCGCGCCCTGGTGCGCGGCATCGCCCTGGTCGACGAGGCCCAGGTGATCTTCGTCGACACCCCCGGCATCTTCCGCCCCAAGCGCCGCCTCGAGCGCGCCATGGTGACGACCGCCTGGTCGGGTGCCGCCGACGCCGACGTGGTGGCGATCCTGATCGATGCCAAGAAGGGTCTCGACGAGGCCGCCGAGCGCGTCTTCGATCGCCTCGACGAGGTCCACCGCAAGAAGATCCTGCTCATCAACAAGGTCGACACGGTCCGTCGCGACACCCTGCTCGAGCTGACGCAGAAGCTGAACGAGCGCGCGAAGTTCGAGCGCACCTTCATGATTTCCGCGCTGACCGGCTCCGGCGTCGACGACGTGCTGAAGTGGCTCGCCGCCGAGATGCCGTTCGGCCCCTGGCTCTATCCCGAAGATCAGATCTCCGATCTGCCGCTGCGCCAGCTCGCCGCCGAGATCACCCGTGAGAAGGTGTTCCTGCGCCTGCACGAGGAGCTGCCCTACGAGTCGACCGTCGAGACCGACCAGTGGAAGGACATGAAGGACGGCTCGGTGCGCATCGAGCAGACCATCTTCGTCGCCCGCGACAGCCAGAAGATGATCGTTCTCGGCGCCGCCGGTGCCACCATCAAGGCGGTGTCGATGGCCGCCCGCAAGGAACTCGCCGAGATCCTCGAACGCCCGGTCCACCTGTTCCTGCACGTCAAGGTGCGCGAGAACTGGTCCGACGACCCGGTCCGCTATCGCGAGATGGGTCTCGAATTCCCGCAGGGGTGACACCCGAGGCCGTCGCCGAAGATGAGAGGCGTCGATGGAATGGCACGACGTCGGTCTGGTTCTCGGCACCCGCCGGCTGGGTGAGGCCGACGCCCTGCTCGAGGTGATGACCCTCGGCCACGGCCGCCACCTCGGCGTGGTCAAGGGCGGCCGCTCGCGTCGCTCCGCCGCCGCCCTGCAGATCGGCAATCGCCTCGGCCTGACCTGGCGCGCCCGCCTCGACGAACATCTCGGCCACTTCTCCGTCGAACCGCTCGACGCCCGCGCCGCCGGACTGATGCACGATGCGGTAGCGCTGAACGGCGTCCAGACGCTCGCCGCCCACCTGCGCCTCCTGCCCGAACGCGATCCCCACCCCGAACTCTTCGAGGCCCTCGCCGGCGTGCTCGATCACTTCGCCGAGCCGCGGCTCGCCGCCGAACTGCTGGTGCGTTTCGAACTGGCGGTGATCGATGCCCTCGGCTTCGGCCTCGATCTCTCCGTCTGCGCCCTGACCGGCGCGACCGCGGATCTCGCCTGGGTCAGCCCGAAGTCCGGCCGCGCCGCCACCCGCGAGGCCGGGGCGCCGCATGCCGCCAAACTCCTGGTGCTGCCAGCCTTTCTCGCCGCCGCCGACGACGAGCCCGGCTGCTGGGGCCGCGCCGGCTGGGACGACCTCGCCGCCGGCTTCCGCCTGTCGGCCCATTTCCTCGCCCGCGACGTATGGGAACCGCGCGGCCTGCGCCCGCCCGAGAGCCGCGAAGCCTTCATTGCCGCCGTCGCCCGCACCCTGCCCGAGCGCGGTGGGGGTTAGCAGCGAGCCCCGCCCGTGCGAGAGGGCGGGGACGGGAACGTCGCCGCCCGTTCAGCCGATCGAGCGGCGGATGAAGCCGTCGAGCACCCCGTTGGTGCGCAGCCGGTGCACCTTGCCACCGCCCGCCTCCGGACCCCGCCAATCGACGTCGCCGGGTCGATCGACGAGCGGCACCAGATCCCACAGCGGCGAGCGCAACGGCACACCGCCCTCCGAGATCAGAAGCGCCTGCCGCCGCAGCAACTCGTCGAACGTGTCGACCGGGACCGCCGGCGAGAACAGATAGCCCTGATATTCGTGGCAGTTGCGCGCCTTGAGCCAGTCGAGCTGCGCCTCGGTCTCCACACCCTCGGCGACGATCCGCATTTCCAGCAGGCGGCACATGCCGATGATGAGCTCGGCCAATGCCGGCCGCGTCTCCAGCGTGGCGACGAAGGAGCGGTCGATCTTCAGCGTATCGATCGGATGACGCCGGATCGTGCCGAGATTGGAATAGCCGGTGCCGAAATCGTCGATGGCGATCGAGAAACCGAAGCCGGTCAGCGCCTCGAGCGTCGCACTCGAGGTCTGGTCCTCGCCGATCAGCATCGATTCGGTGATCTCGATCTGCATCTTCCGTGGATTGCAGCCGGTCTCCTCGATTATGTCGGCCACCACCCCGGTCAGCCGCGGATCGCGGAACTGTCGCGCCGACAGGTTGACCGAGATCGACAGATCGTGCCCGGCGTCCGCCCACAGCCGCTGTTGCTGCGCCGCGTCGCGCAGCACGCAGGCGCCGATCCGGTCGATGAGCCCGGTCTTCTCGGCGAAGGGGATGAAGGCGCCGGGCATGACCAGCCCGCGCGTGGGATGATGCCAGCGCAGCAACGCCTCCGCGCCGATGATCCGCTCGTCCTCGATCGACAGCCGTGGCTGGTAGTAGATCTCGAACTCGCCCTGATCGAGCGCGCGGCGCAGAGCCGAATCGAGTGCCAGCTGCGCATCGACGTCCGCCTTCATCGCCGCCTTGTAGCCGACCCAGCGATTGCGCCCCTGTTCCTTGGCCGCATACATGGCGAGGTCGGCATGCCTGAGCAGCGTGTCGATGTCTTCGCCGTCGCGCGGGAAGAAGCTGATGCCGACCGAGGCGCTGGTGGTCAGCTCGTGTCCGTCGAAGCGGAACGGCCGCTCCATCTCGGCGAGGATGCGCCGCGCCGCCCGCGTCGCCCGCCCCTCTCCGCGGGTGAGATCGAGGCACACCAGGAACTCGTCGCCGCCGAGCCGCGCCACGAAGTCCTCCGCCGACACCGTCGACGACAGCCGGTGCGCCATTTCGATCAGCAGCGCGTCGCCGATCGCATGACCGAGCGAATCGTTGATGGTCTTGAAGCGGTCGAGATCGACGAACAACAGACCGATCTGCCGCCCCGCCGCCCGCGCCCGCTCGATCCGGCGCTCGACCTCGACCTGCAGCGCCGAGCGGTTGGCCAGCCCGGTCAGCGTGTCGTGCTCGGCGAAGTAGCGCACCTGCGCTTCCGCCGTCTTGTGTGCGGTGACGTCGGTCTCGCTGACCAGCAGCGCAGGCTTGCCGCTGACCGCATCGAGGCAGCGCCGCGCCGCGATCTCGTGCCACCGCACGCCCTCGGCGGTGCGCACCCGCACCACCATCTCCGCTCGCCCGTTCCGTTCCAGTCGGTCGCGCAACTGGTCGAGATCGCGTCGATCGATCAGCCGATCGGCGAACCCGCCGCGTCCCTCGCCCCACGAGCCGCGCGCCGCCGGATTGCGGTAGAGCACCCGCTCCTCGACGTCGTAGAGCGTGATCATCACCGGCGTGTGCATCAGCGCCTCGGCACTGCGCAGCCGCTCCGGCGTATCGGTCACCTCCGCCAGCGCCTCGCACAGCATCGCCATGCGTCCGTCCTGCAATCGATGCCCGGAGAAGATCACCCGCAGCGTGGTCGGCACGCCGCCGGGATAGAGCGTCCAAACTTCGGCGAACTGGGTGTCGGCACGCTCGAAGTCGCGGCGATACTGCTCGAGCCGCGCCTTGACCGACGGCGACATGTCGGCCGACATGTCGCGCCCGCGCAATTCGCCGAGGTCGCGCGCCTTCCACACCTCGAGCGCCGCCTCGTTGGCCCAGGCGACCCGCGCCCGCTCGATGTCGAACACCCATACCGGCGTCCGCAGCCGGCCGAGCACCCGCCCGGTCACGGGGTCGCCTGCCCCCGTCTCGCCGAGAGACGAGGCGATCGACTTTTCGGTGCCGTGTGGCCGTAGTTCCCGCATCGAGTGCCTATTCTCGTGTGGTGATCGCCGATCTGCGTCGAGTTGATCGGATCACGCCGACGATTCGACCGCAATCGCCAAATCGATCGTCTGGCGGTCGGAGAAGGTGTTTACGTGCTTTTTCTCGTTGGTAACTCGACCTGAGCGCATGGCGGAGGTGCATCGGCGAGCAAAAACCCCTCGGCGGGAGCTGTACCGCACCGAGGGGTGTTCGAATCGCCGTGACCATCGGCCGCCGCGGACCGGCGTCCGCGCCTCAGCCGATGCCGCTGCTCATCAGGATCAGCGCCAGGATCTGTGGGCTGAGGATGCGCAGGCCCATCACCAGCGGATAGACCGTGGCATAGGCCAGCGACTGCGCCTCCGAGTTCGGCGCCATCGCATTGGCGAAGGCGAGTGCCGGCGGATCGGTCATCGAGCCGGACAAGAGGCCGCACAGCGACAGGAAGTCGACCCGGAAGACGAGCTTGGCGACGAAGGCCGTCGTCATCAGCGGCACGATGGTGATGAGCGCGCCGTAGCCGACCCAGGCGAGCCCGTCGCCCTTGGTCAGCGTCTCGACGAAGTGCCCGCCCGACTTGAACCCGACGACCGCCAGGAACAGCACGATGCCGAGTTCGCGGATGGCGAGATTGGCGATCGGCGGCATGAACCACACGAACCGCCCGATGTGGCCGATGCGCGACAGGACGAGCGCGGCCAAGAGCGGCCCGCCGGCGAGACCGAGCTTCAGCGGCACCTTCGACAGCGTGCCGAACGACAGATCGATCGTGCCGATGGCGATGCCGAGCGCGATGCCGATGAACATCGGGATCGGATCGAACGTCTTGAGCCTCTGCTCGGAATTGCCGACGAAGTCGCCGAACCGGTCGATGTCGTCGGGCCGGCCGATCACGTTGAGGATGTCGCCGAAGGCCAGTTCCAGCGTCGGCGGCGCCACCAGTTCCATGCCGGCGCGCTCCACCCGGCTGACCCGCACGTCGAAGCGGCCTTCCAGATTGAGCCCGGCGATCGAATGCCCCAGCACCCGATTGGAGGTCACCACCACGTGCTTCCAGGTGAGATCGGTGCCCTTGGTGGTGAGCGGCTGATCGTGGATCGCGCCGAGCTCGGCGGCGATCGCCATCAGCCGGTCGTGCGGGCCGACCAGATGCAGCACGTCGCCGACCTCGACCCAGGTGGTGTCGTGCGGCACTCTGAGTTGCCCGGCCCGCATCAGCCGCGAGGCGACCACCTCGCCCGTGTCCATGCCCGGCAGCGACCCGAGCGCCCGCCCGCCGAAGTCCTCGCGCGTCATGACGACGTCGAGCGTGGCGATCTCGGCGATCTCGCGCTTGCGCTTCTCTTCGTAATCGGCCGCCGCCTTGTCCGGATCGATGCGGAACAGCGCCCTGACCGTCAGCATGGTGACCAGAATGCCGACGATGCCGAACGGATAGGCGACCGCATAGCCCATGCCGGTCTTGGCGATGTCGGCGGCGGCGACGCCGACGTCGGCCAGCACCTGTTGCCCCGCGCCCAGCGACGGCGTGTTGGTGACCGCGCCCGACATGATGCCGAGCACGGCGGCGAGCGGCACCTTGAAGATCAGATGGATCGCCGCCGCGGTGATCGCCCCCATCGCCACCAGTGCGGCGGCGATGAGATTGAGCTTCAGCCCCGACTTCTTCAGCGCCGTGAAGAAGCCCGGTCCGACCTGGATGCCGATCGTGTAGACGAACAGGATCAGCCCGAACTCGCGCACGAAGTCGAGAACCTCGTGATCGAGGGTGATGCCGTTGCGCGCGGCGAGATCGCCGACGAACAGGCCGGCGAACAGCACTCCGCCGATGCCGAGCCCGGCACCCCTGTAGTTGATCTTGCCGAGCATCAGGCCGAATACGGCGATGATCGACAGAGCCAGCACCGCCTTGGCGACCGCCGGCATGGTGGCGATGAATTGCATGAACATGAGACGGCTGCCCCCGCCGTTGAACTCTCGAATCGCGTGATCGTCTCACGCGGCCGTTACCGAATGTTGCGGTGCACTTATCTGCCTCGTCGAGATCGAACGAAAGTCGTAGGGTCCCCGTCCGCAATCCTGCGGAGAGCGCCGCTCGCGCGCCGGATCTTTGAGGTGGATGGCGTCGCGGTTTTCCTTGCTCCCGGATCGGGCACGCGATAGGTGCGACTCATGGGAAAGCGCGTGATTCCGCCTTCGGGCGACGGGGACGACGATGGCAGGGGGCCGGGCGGCGAGGTGCTGCCGGTCAATCTGCGCGATGCGCTCGAAGAGCGCTACCTCGCCTATGCCCTGTCGACCATCATGCACCGCGCCCTGCCGGACGTGCGCGACGGCCTGAAGCCGGTCCATCGTCGCCTGCTCTACGCCATGCGCGAGCTGCGCCTCGACCCCTCGTCCGCCTTCAAGAAGTGCGCCCGCGTCGTCGGCGACGTCATCGGCAAGTACCATC
>ERZ1645187.5342-NODE-5342-length-10042-cov-5.454090_pt1 | contig 10042 bp, 8 predicted proteins | sample MGYA00575352_ERZ1645187 | MGnify/ENA primary metagenome ERZ1645187 (study PRJEB40837, sample SAMN11349314) | freshwater sediment metagenome | isolation source: river sediment | host: Sediment | place: India: Wazaribad , New Delhi | collected 2017-02-21 ...
CACCAATTTCAAAATCGATATTTCATTCAGCACCCATAACTCAAATTAAACTATAAGCTGAGTTTGTATATAATTCAGAAGCAAGATTTAAAGTTACTTTTTTGCTGTTTGAAGCATCTTTAGTTGCATTTAATACATCTATATCTCTCAAAACTTTTACATCTCCATATACTTTTGTATCTGAAAAAGTAACATCTGAAGAAGCAGCAACTTTTACGGTTTTATTATCTACAGCTTGTATATTTTCAATCGTAGATGCATAAGCACTAGATACGAATAAAGATGAAATAAAAATTGTAAATAAAATTTTAAATTGTTTCATAAATTTATTTTATTAATATAAATACCTAATTATTAAATCACATTTGAAAAAATTTGTCAAAAAAATTACACTTTTAAATATGATTCTAAAATCAAACTAGCAGATATAGCATCTTTTTGACCAGAAGTATCCTTTATTCACATAGTTTTTAATATACTATCAGCTTCAAAAGAAGTAAATCTTTCATCAATACTATCTATTTTTATATTTGGAAAAATCAATTTCAATTTTTCTATAAATTTTTTTGTTTTATCAAGTTGTTTTAAATTACTGTTATATAAATCATAAGGTAATCAAACTACTATAACTTTTATTTTATAATCATTAATATATTTTTTTAATACATTTATCAAAGATGTTCTAGCAACTATGTCTTTTGGTATAACAATCCCCTCAATTGTAACTGCAATTCAACATCTCTTATCTCATAAATCTATAGCTAAATACATTATTTTTCTTCATTAATAACTATAAATATTTTTGCCATCGCATCTTTTCATAATTTTATATAAATAGCATGTTCTCATATCTTTTTTAAATGACCATCTGGCATATCTATATGTTTTTTAGTAAGTTCTAATTTAAATTTCTTTTTTACTTCTTCAATTATATCTTTTTCTCAAATTCATCAATATACTTTATGATTTGCTCATGTTTTTAAAATAAATTCAAGTTTTTTATGATTTAATTCTTCTGCAATTATATGTCTATTTTCAATAAGTTCCATTCTATGTTTCTCATCTTTTTTCAATTTATCTTTGTGTTTTTTTTCTGCTTCAGGTGTAAGCTCTATAGCAAGTCATTGAGGAAATAACATATTTGCTGCATATCCAGGTTTTACTTCTTTTATTTCTCAAGGCTTACCTACATTTATCACATGTTTCAAGAAAAGTACTCTCATAATCTACAAAGTTAACAAATAACTAATTTGATTATAAAAAAAAATGTATTTTTTTCAAATAAAAAAAGTTTGGATTTAGTCCAAACTTTTTTTATTAAGCTTCAATATCTTCAATAGAAATTTTGTATCAAGTTAATTTAGATGCTAAATTAACATTTAAACCATTTTTTCAAACAGCTTTTGCTCTTTCTGTAGGTAAAATATATACTATAGCTGATTTAGATTCAGTATCTACATCAACTTTAATAATATCAGCTGGTGAAAGTGATTTTTTAATCACTTCTCTCATATCAGGAACATTTGGTATAATATCAATTTTTTCTCATCCTAACTCATCCATTACTGATTTTACTCTCATTCATTTTTGACCAATAAGAGTTCAAACTGGATCAACTTCATCATAATTTGAAGAAACAAGAATTTTTGTTTTAACTCATGCTTGTCTTACAACTTTATCTATATTTATAATTCCATCTCCTATTTCTGGTACATTTTCAGCAAATATAGCAGTAACTAATTCTGGTCTTTTTCTTGATAAAATAACTCTAGGTGAACCATTTTCTCATTTTGAAACTTCAGCTACATATAGAAAAAATCTAGCTCCAGCAACATAATTATCTCTAGAAACTTGCTCTCCTTTTGGTAAAACAATTTGATTTCCCATATAATCAAAAACTACTTTTGATCATTCTACTATTTCTATTTTTATATTTACTAATTGCCCTTCTTTTCATTCAAATAATTCAAATATTTTTTCTTTTTCAGATTCTCCCATTTTTTGAATTATAACTTGTCTTGCAGCTTGAGAAGCTATTCTACCAAAACTTTCTCCATCTTCATCATTTTGAATTTCTTCTGTTACATCAAGTTCTATAATATCACCTTCTTCAAATCATTCAGCATCTTCACCAAGTTCTTCAAAACTTATTTCAAGTGCTGGATTAGTTACTTCTTTAACAAGAGTTTTTTCAACTGTAACTTGTAATGATTCATTTTCTAAGTCAATTTTTACATTTACTTCTTCATCTTTATTACCATAATCTTTTTTATAAGCAGTTTTAATTGCTGCCTCTATTATTTCAACTAATTTTTCTTTTGAAATATTTTTTTCTTTTGAAATCAAAGTTATTGCTTGATTTATTTGTTTTACATTTAACATATTTTTATTTATTATTAAATAAAAAAGATTTGCAATTGCAAATCCCCTTTTAGAACATTTAATTTTACAAGTATTATTTTATAAAAATTAAAAATAAAATCAAGTAGATTTTAAAAAAATAAAAAAATGTAAGCATAAAGCTTACATTTTTAATATTACATTTTTTTTCTTAAAAAACTTGGTACATCTTAATCTTCTTCAACTTTTTTAGGAGCACTAGTTGTAGTAACTCTAGAGTCTGTAGCAACTGGTTTTCTACCAAAAGGATTAGATTTAACTGCCATTCTTGATTCTCAAGCAAATTGAGTATTTGATTCTTCATCAAATCAAGTAGCAACAACAGTAATTTTTAATTCACCATTATATTCTTCATTAATAGTAGCACCAAAAATAATATTTGCATCTGGATCAACAGTTTCAGTAATTATTCTAGCAGCTTCATCAACTTCGTACATTGATAAATCAGTTCCTCAAGTTATGTTGAATAATAATCATTTTGCTCAAGCAATTGATAATTCAAGAAGAGGTGAATCAATAGCTGATCTAGCAGCTTCAGTAGCTCTATTTTCACCACTACCATAACCAATACCCATAAGTGCAGAACCTGCATTTTTCATAACAGAAGTTACATCGGCAAAGTCTACGTTAATTAAACCTGGTTGAGTAATTAAATCAGAAACTCATTGTACTCATTGATTTAAAATTTCATCAACGATTCCAAAAGCATCTAAAAGAGGAGTTTTTTTATCAATAATAGTTAAAATTCTATCATTTGGTATAGTAATAAGAGTATCTACTTTTTCTTTTAAAGCAGAGTATCCATCTAAAGATTTACTCATTCTGTTTTGACCTTCAAAAGAAAATGGTTTTGTAACAATTCAAACTGTTAAAGCACCTAATTCTTTTGCAACTTCAGCAACAACTGGAGCAGCTCAAGTACCAGTACCACCACCAAGACCACAAGTAATAAATACCATATCTGCACCATCTAGTGCATTTTTAATTTCTTCTCTTGATTCTTCAGCTGCTTTTTTACCAATTTCTGGATTAGCACCTGCTCATAATCAATGAGTTATAATTTTTCAGATATTTAATTTTTTTGGAGCTAAAGAATTGTATAAAGCTTGAGTATCTGTATTTATTGAAACAAATTCTACTCATTCTAATCCACCTTCAATCATTCTGTTTACTGCATTTTGTCATGCTCACCCAACTCAAACTACTTTAATTCTTGCAACTGGTGAAATTCCACCACTTAATTTTACTTCTTGAGGTCCTGATAAACTATCTCACATGTTCCCTCCTAATAAATTTTTTAATTTATCTTCTCTTCTATTAATCATAATTTTGTTATATATAAATAAAGTTTAAATTTTTAATTAAGGTAATATTTTTTTCCATAATTTTTTTATACTCTCTAATATAGAGTTAAAATTAATAGAAAATAAAGGTCAATTGTTACCATACATATTTGAAAAAATCATAGTTCAGATTACAGCTGAAAAAACAGGATCTGAAATTGATGCATCTACTAATTCATCTTTAGAAAATGGTAATCAAATGAAAACTGGTAATCTAAGAGATTTTTTTGCTAAATCTACAAAACCTTTCATTTTAGAACCTCCTCAAACACAAACAGCTCATTCTGGTAACATACCATCTTTCCCTATTTTTTTAAGTTCATCTCTAATAAATTGAAATATTTCTTCATATCTTGCAGTTACTATTTTTGAAAGATATTCTCTAGAAACTCCTCATTCTTCTCACATATTTAATTCTTCTAAGTCAAACTCGCTATCTTTAAAAGAATCTCTATTTTCTAAATCTAATTCTGCATATTCTAATTTAATTTTTTCTGCCATAGCAGTTGAAGTTCTAAGACCCAAAGCTATATCATTTGTAACATTGTCTCCTCAAAAAGGTATAACCGTTGAAAAACTTAATACTCAATTTTCATAAACTGTAACTCAAGTAGTTGATGAACCAATATCTATACATACAACCCCTAATTCTTTTTGTCTTTTTGTTAAAACTCATTCAGGACTTGAAAGTAGATTTGGATATATATCATATATTTCTATACCTATATCTCAAATAGCTTTTTTAATATTAGTTAAAACATTTAAGTTCATAGAAAATATATTTGCAACAACTTCAAGTTTTCTAGCTGACATTCAAAGTGGATTTTTTATACCATCTTCTAAATCAACAACAAAACTTTCAGGAACTACTTTTAATATTTCTTTATTTGGCATATCTACACCTCATTTTGCTTTATCTAAAGCTCTTTCTATATCTTCTTCAGATACTTCTGAACCTGTAACAGAAACAATACCTTTGTTTCTAATTACATCAAAACTTGATGAATTAAATGAAATATATGCTCAATTTACATGTTCTCATGCCATTTTTTCTGCTTCTTCTAAAGATGCATCCAAATTGTTTTTGAATTCTTCCATATCAAGTATATTTCACTTTCTCATTGCAGTAGAATTTGATATTCAAACTCATAATATATTGAAATCATCATTTCTTTCTTTGTCGAAATATCAAATAACAGTTCTTATTTTAGAACTTCATATATCAATAGTTGTAATAGTATTAGATGCTCACATTGTAATTTGCAAGTTAAAAATTATATTGTTCAAAAAAATTATACGCCTTTAAGTGGCTTTAAATCATATTTTTTAATATTTTTTCCTTTTTTAGGACTATTAAATTATATTTAGCAAAAATACTTAATCAAAATTACTTAAAAAGTAATGTTAAAAACTAAAAATAAGTACCAATTTAAACAAAAGCATCATTTTTTTGATTTAAAAATAAAAATATTGTATTATTGTTATAAGTATTAGTCTAAATATTAAAAAACATGAAATCATTTTATACAATATTTAAAATAATTTTATTATTATCACTGGCAATTAATCCAGTGGTTTTTGTAGTTTCAGACTTATATTTCAAGGATTTACCTATATTAACAAAAAGTATTATTATACTAGTAATTACATTAATAAATTTTGTGATCATTTTATTATTGGTAAAAAAATTCTATCATGACCCTATAAGAAGACTTGAAATTACTATAAAACATTTTTTAGTTGGTAATTTAAAAGATAGTGAAATAAATTTTGGAAAAACTCCAAATACTCATTTAAACTATGCATTGGCCTTTTTTTGAAAAACACTAAACACACTTAAAAATATAAAAGATGAATTCATACATGGTAAAGAAATAAAATGAGAAGTTGAATTAGGTAAAGAAATTCAATGAAAAATGTTAACTAAAAAACATGTTGAAGTCCCTTCTTTTGAAATTATAGCTAGATCAAAACCAGCATGAGAAATTGGTTGAGATAGTTATGATATAATAGAACAAGATGAAAATTACTATATATACGTTTGAGATGCAACTGGTCATTGAGTTTGAGCTTGATTTATTATGATAATGGTAAATGCACTCGTAAGTTGATTTTCAAAAATATATAAATCATGAGCTACTGTATTAATAAAAACAAATGAAATATTAAAACCTAGAGTAAAAGCAAATTTACTTATGAGTATGCTTTTGATTAGATGGAATGAAGCAGAAAAAAGATTATTTATGACTTGAGCTGGACATGAATATTTAATGATATATAAACAATCACTAGGAAAAACTTTCAGAATAAAATCTGGATGAGTTGCTATTTGAATGATTAAAGATATATCAAAATTAGTAAAAGAACAAGAAATAAAATTTGAAGTATGAGATATATTAGTATTGTACTCAGATTGAGTAACAGAAGCTATAAATAGACCGAAAAGAGATTGAACAGAAGAATTATATTGAGAAAATAGACTTGAAGAAGCTATAAATACAGCTCCAAATATGAGTGGAAAAAAATATAAATCTGCTAGAAGTGTTTTCAATAACATAACTATTAATTTATCTAAATTTATGTGATACAAACCTACTCAATTAGATGATGTAACATTGGCAGTAATACAATACAAAACTCCAGATTATAAAAAAGAAGAAGATTTTCCTGATGAAATTGCAAAAGATTTCATTACAGAATGGAATTGGTAAAATAAGGATTTTAAAATCCTTATTTTTTTTTATTTAAGCTAGATTTTTCAAAGTGTAAAGCTTGTTATATTATACAATCTTTACATTATTTTTTTTATAACTAAAATATTGTCAAAAAATAAATTACTAAAAAATAAAAATCGTGGAAAGACAAGAAAAATTAATTGAATTAGTAGGAAAAAGAATATCTTGAGATACTTATTCATACAATAAAAAACCTGAGCTTGAAAAACCTACAAAATGAACTGATGATAAAGAAACTTTGGAATCTGAAAAAGAGTACAAAGCAGCGTTAGCATACATAAAAGACTTAATATCTCCTGCTTTTATGAAAATTTATCCAGATAAAATTCAAATAAACAATACTATTGCTAAAACTTTTTTTGTTTATGCATATCCAAATTTCTTAGAATGAAATTGGTTATCTCCTATAATAAATTGGGATGTTAAATTTGATATGAGTTTATTTATCTACCCAATTGATTCTTGATTTATCCAAAAATATCTTAAAAAAAGACTTACTCAATTATATTCTGAAAGAAGTATAAATGCTGAAAAATGATTATTAAATGATCCAGCAATTGAAGCTCAAATACAAGATGTTGAAGAACTTAGACATAAACTTACTAGATGAGAAGAAAAATATTTTCACTTATGATTATATATAACTGTTTATTGAGATACTGAAGAACAAATAAATAGAATTTGAAAAGATATAGAAACAATTCTTTCTGGTAGAAATGTATTACAAAAACAATCATATCTAAGAAGTGAACAAGCTTTTGTTTCTACTGGTCCTTTTTGTAAAGATGAACTATGAGTTTATAGAAATATTTCTACTGGTTGATTATCTACAACTTTCCCTTTTTCATCAAGTACACTAACTCATGATGATGGTATACTTTATTGAGTAAATACACATAACAATTCACTTATAATATTTGATAGATTTAAAACTGAAAATGCAAATATGACTGTGTTTGCTAAATCAGGTTGAGGTAAATCTTTTGCTGTAAAACTTGAAATACTTAGAAGTCTTATGTTTGGAACTGATGTTATAGTAATAGATCCAGAAAATGAATATAGAACTCTTATAGATAAAGTATGATGAAGCTATCTTGATGTTTCGCTAAACTCTACTCAAAGAATAAATCCATTTGACTTACCTCTTGGTTTAAAAGATCATGAAGAAAGACCTGGTGATTTGCTTAGATCTGCAATTATTGATTTACTTGGATTGATGAATTTAATGCTTGGGAAACTTACTCCAGAAGAAGCATCAGTAATGGAAAAAGCAATTATAACAACTTATAGTTTAAAATGAATAACACTAGAAGATGATAGCATAATTTGAAAAGAAATTCCTGTAATGAAAGATTTACAAGATGTACTTGAAACTATGGATTGAGCATCTAGTATGGTAAAAAGAATAGAAAAATATACTTATTGAATATTTTCTGGTATTTTTTCTCAAAAAACTAATGTAGATTTATGAGATTGATTACAAGTATTTTCAGTTAGAGATTTAGATGATTTAATGAGACCAATTGCCATGTATGTAATACTTAATCATATATGGAATAAAGTAAGATCAAGTAACAAAAAAAGAATGCTTGTTGTAGATGAAGCTTGGAATATAATGCAATATGAAGATTCAGCAAAATTTTTATTTTGACTTGTTAAAAGAGCCAGAAAATATAATCTTTGAATTACAACTATAACTCAAGACGTAGAAGATTTCGTATGAAGTCCTTATGGTAAACCAATAATGACAAACTCTTCAATTCAATTACTTTTAAAACAATCTAGTGCCTCAATTGATGTACTTCAAAACATATACAAATTAACAGAACAAGAAAAATACATACTTTTGAATGCTTCTGTTTGACAATGATTATTTTTTGCTGGTACTGAACATGTATGAATTCAAGTAGTTGCAAGTTACTATGAGGAACAAGTAATTACTACAAATCCAAACAGATAAAAAACTATATAAAAAAACTTGATTTATATAGTTTTTTTTATATAATTCACTCGCTTCCGAAAAATAATAAATTATTGAAGTATTTTTAATTTAGTTTTGTCCCGAAAACAAGCCATAAAATTAAAAAGAAAAAATAACTATTAATTTTTCAAAAAAAATAAAATATTTAAATATATAATCATTTAATAAAATGGCACCAAAATCAAATAAACCAGTAAAGGCTTATATAAAATTACAAATCAACTGAGGACAAGCTAATCCAGCACCTCCTGTTTGACCTGCTCTAGGACAACACTGAGTACCTATTATGGAATTTACTACTAGATTTAACGAACAAACTAGAGATAGAATGTGAATTAAATTACCAGTTATCATTACTGTTTACGAAGATAAAAGTTTTGATTTCATAGTAAAACAATCTCCTATGTCTCATTTAGTAAAAGCTAAAGCTAACTTAAAAAGTGGTTCTAAACTTCCTCATAAAGATAAAGTTGCTCACTTAAGTTTACAACAAGTAAAAGAAATTGCACTTGAAAAAATGCCTGACTTAAATGCTATTGACTTAGCTTGAGCTATGATGACTGTTAGAGGTACTGCTAGATCTGCTGGTATTACTACTGATATTGATGGTTTAGTTAAAGCTGAAGTTGCTGCTAAAATTGCATAATTAACAATAAAAAAACTCTTGAATTAATTCAAGAGTTTTTTTATTGTTCTAAAATAATTAGATTTTTATAATTCTTTTCTATAAAATCATAATCATTTTTAAATTGTTCTATGTTTTTATTTATTATCCTAAGTGCAGCAATACTACTAAATCAATCTTTAGTTAATCAAACTTCTTTTCAAATATAATTTTTTGATAATCTAATGCTGTCATAAGAATCGAGTTTTTGAAAATCATTTAAAAGAGTTTCATTAAATCATTTAAAAATTCATTTTTTTTCTGGATAAAAAACAAATACTGCATTTGAAAAACTAGAATTATGGTCTAGAGAGTTTCAAAAAGGCAAAGTTAATAAATTAAAATTATATAAATCTTGCATCATTTCAAGTCTATAACCTCATATTCTGGCATTTAATTCTATATTTTTGATTTTATTTTTTGAAGTTAATTTAAATTCATGATGTATAAAAGTATTTTTTATACCAAAAGTATCTATATTTTTTTGTACAAATTTTTTAACTTCATTAAAATCTATATCATTTTCAATTATACTTCAATTTATTCTAACATAATTTGAAAAATCATCTATTCATAAATCTCTAGCTGAATTTACTTTTACAATAGGAGAATAATAGAAATCTCAATTATCATTTACAAAATAATTAATTGTATACATTTCACCATCTATATATTCTTCTATAATAAATTTTGTATTATTTATTCACCTATTTCACATATTTTTAAGAAGAGATTTTACAGATGAAATATAGTTTATTAAATCCTCTTTGTTATTTATCAAAACAACTCAAGAGCTTTGTACTCAACTTGTAGGTTTTATCACATAAGGAAAATCTAGTAAATTATAATAATTTTCTATATCTTGATTTATATCTATATCATAATATTTTACTGTTGTTTCTGGGTATCTTTTAAGTAA
>ERZ1645187.5343-NODE-5343-length-10042-cov-4.564234_pt1 | contig 10042 bp, 9 predicted proteins | sample MGYA00575352_ERZ1645187 | MGnify/ENA primary metagenome ERZ1645187 (study PRJEB40837, sample SAMN11349314) | freshwater sediment metagenome | isolation source: river sediment | host: Sediment | place: India: Wazaribad , New Delhi | collected 2017-02-21 ...
TGGCGAAAAGCTCATCCCCCGCTTCGCAGCCTTGTTGGGCGAATCGCCGAAATCCATGCTGGATGTGCTGGCTTACGCAGAAAAAATGCGCTGGATCGACAGCGCCGAGTTGTTCATCGCGTCCAGAAAACTGCGCAACTTGCGGGTCCACGAGTACACGGCCGATCCGTTGCTCTTCGTGCAAGCGCTCAGGGCAGCGCGCGAGGCCGCAGACAGGCTTTTTTCCACCGTCGGCACCGTGGAGAGGCTGAGGCCGAAGCCGTCGGCCTGCCCGACCCACTCGTATAGTTCCTTCCCGGCGGCCCCCGGTCATCAGACGCCATCAAAACCATAACAACCCCTTGGCTCAAGGCCGTCATTGCGAGCGCAGCGCGGCAATCCAAGCCCCGGTTTTCAAGCCTTATTGCGGGTTTCCGGACTTCAAACGGCGATAGTCCGCTATGAATAGCAGAGTCTCCACAAAGTGACCCAAGCCTCTATTCATGCCCCCGCATGCTGCCCTGAAAATCCTGACGCCGCCGGGGCACAGATTACTGTCCTGCGCCAGGCCAGCTCAAGATAATCACTAATGGGACCGCATGCAATCTGAAGAAATCCTCGTCATCGAACCCGGCCGCGCCGAGCGCCACTATTGGCGCGACCTGTGGCGCTACCGGGAGCTTTTTTACGTGCTGGCCTGGCGCGACGTGTCGGTCCGATACAAGCAGACCATCATCGGCCTGATATGGGCATTGATCCGGCCTTTTCTGACGATGGTGGTGTTCACCCTCGTTTTCAGCAAAGTCGCCAAACTGCCGACCGAAGGCGCGGCCCCGTATGCGTTGATGGTTTTTGCGGGCCTGTTGCCGTGGCAGTTTTTCTCCACGGCGCTGTCTGAATCGTCCAACAGCCTGATCGGCAACGCCAACCTCATCAGCAAGGTCTATTTCCCCCGGCTTATCGTGCCCACGGCTGCTGTCGTGGTTTCTTTTGTGGACTTCCTCATCAGTTTCATCATCCTCGTCGCGGTGATGCTCTGGTATCAGTTCTTGCCCGGCTGGCAAATCCTGACCTTGCCGCTTTTTGTGATCATGGCCTTCTTGGCCAGCTTGGGGCCGGGACTCTGGATCACCGCACTGAATGTCAAATACCGCGACTTTCGCTACATCATCCCCTTCATCGTGCAATTTGGCCTGTACGTGTCGCCGGTCGGCTTCAGCTCGGCTGCGATCCCTGAACAATGGCGTTTGCTGTATTCCCTCAACCCGGTCGTCGGCGTCATCGACGGCTTCCGTTGGGCGATCCTCGGCGGTGAATCCCGCCTGTATTTACCCGGCTTCCTGCTCAGCTGGCTCTTGATCGTCTTCTTTCTTTGGCTGGGCATCCGCCAATTCCGGAAGATGGAAAAAAGCTTCGCTGACCTGATCTGAACCATGACCGATATCGCTATCTCCGTAGAGAACCTCAGCAAGTCGTACCTTGTTGGGCACAACGCCGCCCAATCTGAGCGCTACACCGCCCTGCGTGATGTTCTGTCCCGCAACGCGCGTAGCCTTACACGCAGGACGCGCGACATGTTCAGTGGTCGCGCCATCGTCCAAGGTGATGAGGTTGAAGAGTTCTGGGCCCTTAAGGATGTTTCGTTCGAAATCACGCGTGGCGACAGAGTCGGCATCATCGGACGCAACGGCGCGGGCAAATCGACGCTGCTCAAAATACTCAGCCGCATTACCGAGCCGACCTCAGGGCGAATCAAGATTGCTGGCAGGGTGGCCAGTCTGCTGGAGGTCGGCACAGGTTTTCACCCGGAGCTGACAGGTCGCGAAAATATTTTTCTTAATGGCGCAATTTTGGGGATGAAACGGGGTGAAATACTTCGCAAGTTTGACGAGATCGTTGATTTTGCAGAGGTAGAAAAATTCTTGGATACGCCGGTCAAGCGATATAGCAGCGGCATGTATGTCCGACTTGCTTTCGCTGTGGCCGCACATCTTGAGCCTGAAGTATTAATTGTCGATGAAGTCCTCGCTGTCGGAGATGCGCAATTCCAAAAAAAATGTCTTGGAAAAATGAAGGACGCAGGAAAGCAAGGTCGAACCGTGTTGTTCGTAAGTCATAGCATGGACGCAATAAATAACCTATGCTCAACTGCAATAATGTTAGAAAATGGTTCAATAATTAAATCGGGACCGAGCTTCGATGTTACGAAAATTTATCTAGAAGGGGCACGTCAAATTTCTGGGGATCTAATCTGGATTAGACCAGAGAATTTTCGATCGAATTTTGATGATGTTGTTCAGGTAATAGATTATTCTGTGCGCTCTGAACAAGGTATTTCAAAGTCCCCGTTGTTCAAATCATCGAGATATTGGCTTGAAATAAATGCCAAGATAAAAATAAGAAATGGCAACATTGTTTTTTTTGCCTCCTTTTATTCAGATGCAGGTAAGCTCCTTTTTGTATCTGATTGCTTTGATAATCCGATCGACTTTGATGATTTGGGTGTTGGTTATATACGGATGAATCTTCCGATTCCAGTCGAATTATTTAATACCGGCAGTTTTTATGTTGAAGCCTCTTGTGTAATTCATCATACGGGTTGGCCTCTACCTCCGGGAAATGGTCAAATGTTAGCTTTTGAATTCATCGATGATTCATCGGTAACAAAAATGCAGTTCACAGCTAATCACCCATTAACTGGCTCAATTAAGCCGGGGTTTTTCAGTGTGAAGTTGCCCTGGACATTGTCAAATATCTCGATTTCAGGTTGACGACCGAAATATATTCAAATAGCATGCCAGTTGTCGTTAAGGTAACAACAAGTTCGCCCGATCTATCTGAAATCTTCCTGCGGCAGACGCCCAGAAGAGCGGGTCTTTGGAATAATTGTATATTTTATGTAAATGAACCTGTCGAACGGTGCGACTGGTGGGTGATTTGTCATGGTTCTGCTCTCGATAAGCGGGAATCAACTCTATGCGACCCTGATCATGTCGTTTTTATTTCAATGGAACCAACGGAAGGCTCAGTACCAAACGCCTTCTATGAGCAGTTCTCAAAACTAGTTCTGTGCGATCGTCGCATTGCGCATTCCGATATTCAATATGCAAATGGAACCACTTGGTGGGTAGGAATCAATGTCAGACATGAGAATGGGCATCAATTTTCTCGAGCGGTATCGCAAGACTACGATAGTTTTGTGACCATGGCGATCCCAGAAAAAAGGAAGCGGATATCGGTAATTTGCTCTAAAACTCAAAGTTTACCGGGACATCGCAAGCGACTTGAATTTCTCGACAAACTGCGAGAGCACCCCATAAGTGAAGATATTGATTTCTACGGTGGTGGCCACAATCCCATATCAGATAAATTTGACGCGATCAGGCCGTATAAATACCACATTGTCCTTGAAAACAGCACTGTTACAGACTATTGGTCAGAAAAACTAGGCGATCCATTTCTTGGTTTTTCGCTTCCCATTTATTATGGATGCCCGAATATTGATGATTATTTTTCGGAAAAATCGTTAATTCGAATTGATATAGAGAACTTTGAGGGAACGGTTAGCACATTAGAGAGACTCATACGCGATGATCCATATGAAAGTTTTCTCCCGGAGATTATTAATGCTAGAAATCTTGTGCTTAACAAATACAACATATTTCAGTTGATGGCCGATATCTGTAATCAGCCCGCTTCGCGGCATACATCCTGCCGAGTTAAACCAGTCAGCCACTTTGTTCGCTCCTGGCCAAGACGAGTTGCAAGAAAGTTGATCTATCGCCTCCGCGGCATTCAATCAGACTAATTTAGTCAAACAAACTAATCCCGAATGAAAGCTGTCATTTTGGCTGGTGGACTCGGCACCCGCATATCCGAGGAAACATCAACCCGACCCAAGCCGATGGTGGAAATTGGCGGCAAGCCCATTCTCTGGCACATCCTCAAGATGTACTCCCACCATCGCATCAACGACTTTGTGATCTGCTGTGGCTACAAGGGCTACGTCATCAAGGAGTACTTCGCCAATTATTTTCTGCACATGTCCGACGTCACTTTCGACATGAGCAAGAACACCATGGAAGTGCATCAGCAAAGTGCCGAGCCCTGGCGGGTTACGTTGGTGGACACCGGCGACGACACCATGACTGGTGGCCGCTTGAAACGGGTAGCCGATTACGTCAGGAATGAAGAAATGTTTTGCCTCACCTACGGCGATGGCGTCAGCGATGTCAATATCACTGACCTCATCGCCTTTCATATGGCGCAAGGTGTCAAGGCCACCCTGACCGCCACTATTCCACCTGGCCGCTTCGGTGCCTTGGACCTCGGTGGTAGCAAAGTCAAAAGCTTCATGGAAAAGCCCAAAGGTGATGGCGCCCTGATCAACGGCGGCTTCTTTGTGCTCTCGCCTCGGGTTCTCGACTACATCGCCGGCGACCAGACCATCTGGGAGCGCGAGCCTCTGGAGCGCCTGGCGCAGGAAGGCCAACTGGCCGCCTACCAGCACCATGGCTTCTGGCAGCCCATGGACACCCTGCGTGACAAGACACAGCTGGAAGAGTTGTGGCAATCCGGTCAGGCACCGTGGAAAACATGGTCATGACCCCCGATTTCTGGCGCGGTAAGCGCGTCTTCTTGACCGGCCACACCGGCTTCAAGGGCAGTTGGCTCAGCTTGTGGCTGCAAAGCCTGGGCGCCAAACTGCACGGCCTGGCGCTCGCACCGCCAACCACGCCCAACTTGTTTACTGAAGCCAAAGTCGCGAAAGGCTTGGCCAGCAGCACCATCGGCGACATCCGCGATCTGGCTATGGTTCAACAGGCCATCCAGGCCTGCCAGCCCGACATCGTCATCCACATGGCGGCCCAGCCGCTGGTGCGCTTGTCTTATGCCGAACCGGTCGAAACCTACGCCACCAACGTCATGGGCACTGTGCATGTGCTGGAGGCCGCACGCCACAGCCCCGGCGTCAAAGCCATCGTGGTCGTCACCACCGACAAGTGTTACGACAACAAGGAGTGGGCCTGGAGCTACCGCGAGAATGAACCCATGGGTGGCCACGACCCCTACAGCAACAGCAAGGGTTGCGCCGAGTTGGTCACCAGTGCCTACCGCAGTTCCTTCCTGCAAGGCCAGGGCAAAGCCGTCGCTTCGGCGCGAGCAGGCAACGTCATCGGCGGAGGAGATTGGGCAGCCGACCGCCTGGTGCCCGATATCCTGCGCGCCTTCGAGAAAAACCAGCCGGTGGTCATCCGCAACCCGCACGCCACACGCCCTTGGCAACATGTGCTGGAACCCCTGTCGGGTTACCTGAGCCTCGCTGAGCATCTTTACATCCACGGCCAAGCCTTTGCCGAAGGCTGGAACTTCGGCCCCAAAGACGACGATGCACGCCCTGTGCAGTGGATCGTGGAACACATGGTCAAGAATTGGGGCCATGGCGCCAGCTGGCAGCAAGACGTTGGCGTGCACCCGCACGAGGCCAACTACCTCAAGCTCGACATCTCCAAGGCCAAGTCCCGCCTTGGCTGGCAACCGCGGTGGCCCCTGGCCACGGCACTTGAACACATCAGCAGCTGGCACCGGGCCTGGCTGGCGCAACAAGACATGCATCAGCTTTGCCTGACACAAATCCAGCAATACACCGAAACCATCGATTCAGCCTCAGCATGACCACTGCACCCATTCAATTCAGCGCCAAACACCCGGATGCCATCCGCCGCGAAATAGCCGCCCTGGTGCAGCAGTACGCCGAGGCGGTCTATGCGCCCCAGGCCTTCCTGCCCGGCCTGACCACCGTGCCGCCATCGGGCAAAGTCATCGGTGCCCAGGAACTCAAGTACATGGTCGAGGCATCGCTGGACGGCTGGCTCACCACCGGGCGCTTCAACGCCGAATTCGAAAAGAAACTCGCAGCCTTCATCGGTATCAAGCACCTGATCACCGTCAACTCGGGCTCGTCCGCCAATCTGGTGGCCTTCAACACCCTGACATCGCCCAAACTGGGCGAGCGTGCCATTCAAAAAGGCGATGAAGTGATCGGCGTGGCAGCAGGCTTTCCGACCACCGTCAACCCCATCCTGCAGTTTGGTGCGGTGCCCGTGTTTGTGGATGTGGACCCGCTCACGCACAACATTGATGCCAGCAAGATCGAAGCCGCCATCGGCCCCAAGACAAAAGCCATCATGCTGGCCCATTCGCTGGGCAACCCGTTCAACCTGGACGTGGTCTCCGCCCTGTGCAAGAAATACAAACTGTGGTTGGTCGAAGACTGTTGCGACGCGCTGGGCAGCACCTACCGCGGCCAGATGGTCGGCACCTTTGGCGACATCGCCACGCTGAGTTTTTACCCGGCACATCACATCACGATGGGCGAAGGGGGGGCCGTTTTCACCAACAACGATGAACTCAAGACCATTGCCGAGAGTTTTCGCGACTGGGGTCGCGACTGTTACTGCCAGCCCGGCAAGGACAACACCTGCGGCAAACGCTTTTGCCAGCAGTTGGGCGACCTGCCCTATGGCTACGACCACAAGTACACCTACGGCCACCTCGGCTACAACCTCAAGATCACCGACATGCAGGCTGCGTGTGGACTGGCACAGTTAGAAAAGGCGCCGCAATTCATCCAGGCCCGAAAGGACAACTTTGCCTTTTTGAAAGAACGACTGAAAGACTGCGAAGAATTTGTCAACCTCCCCGAGGCCACTGAGCACTCTGATCCGTCATGGTTTGGCTTTCCCATCACCTTGAAGGACAACTGCCCTGTCACCCGGCTGGACCTGTTGACTTACCTGGACCAGAACAAGGTCGGTACCCGCCTGCTGTTTGCCGGTAACCTGACGCGCCAGCCGTACATGGCGGGAGCCAACTACCGCATTTGTGGGGATCTGACCCATACCGACAACGTGATGAACAACACCTTCTGGATCGGGGTGCAGCCGGCCTTGACTCGGGAAATGCTGGAGTTTGCAGCCAGCAAGATTGAAAGTTACCTGGGTGTGAATTTTTGATGTCCACCACTGAACGACTCGCTAACCGAATTCGGCAAAATGCTCTGAAGATGGTGCACCGTGCAAAGGCGTCGCATATTGCCAGCGCGCTCTCGGTGACGGACATACTCGCTGTGCTGTACGGTCAAATCATGCGCTTTGACCCGGCGGATCAGGCGGCACCATGGCGTGACCGTTTTCTCTTGAGCAAAGGCCACGCGTGCGTCGCCGTTTACTCCACGCTCGCCGAAGTTGGTCTCATTGCGAAAGAGCAACTGGACACCTATGGCGATGACTTTTCGTGGTTGATGAACCATATCAGCCACAAGGTTAACGGCGTCGAGTTTTCCACGGGTTCACTGGGTCATGGGTTACCGTTTGGGGTGGGAAAAGCGCTGGCCGCCCAAGTGCGTGGAGAGACTTGGCGAACCTTTGTCTTGTTGAGCGATGGTGAAATGGACGAAGGGTCGAACTGGGAGGCACTGATGTTTGCGTCCCACCATCAACTCGGCCATCTCACCGCGATCATTGACTACAACAAACTCCAGAGTCTCGACTCCATTGCGAATACCTTGGGTCTGGAGCCACTGGTCGGGAAATTAAGCGCTTTTGGGGCCCAAGTGTGCGAAGTGGACGGCCATGACCATCAGCAAATAGCAAAAGCGCTGTTGGACTCATCCAAGGAAAAACCAACGGTCATTGTGGCTCATACCACCAAAGGCAAAGGCGTAAGGCTCATGGAAAACCGGGTTGAATGGCATTACAAGAATCCCAGCGACGAGCAACTCGCAGCGGCGCTGGCTGAACTGGAGGCCGCGTATGCGTAATGCCTTCATTCAAGAACTTGTAAGCGCCGCAGAAACCAAGGACAACATTGCCTTGGTGGTGGGTGATCTGGGATATGGGGTTGTGGAACCTTTTGCCAAACGTTTTCCCAAGCGGTTTTTTAACGCCGGCGTCGCGGAACAGAACATGATGGGGTTGGCCGCAGGGCTGGCGTCTGAGGGTTTCCATGTGTTCACCTATTCCATTGCCAATTTCCCCACCTTCCGATGTGCCGAGCAGATTCGCAATGATGTGGACTACCACCATTTCCCTGTCACCGTGGTCGCCGTTGGCGGCGGTCTGGCCTACGGCAACCTTGGTTATTCACATCACGCGGTACAAGACTACGCCTTGATGCGCGTGCTGCCCAACATGCTCGTCGCAGCCCCGGGTGATCCGATTGAATTGCGCGCCTGCATGCGCTACCTCATCGACCATCCCCAGCCCAGTTACCTGCGCGTGGCCAAGGCCGGCGAGCCGTGCATTCACAAGGAGGTGCCGCAAGTATCGCCAGGCCAGTGGCTGAGCATTTGCGCTGGTGAAAAAGGGGGAGCGACCTACTTGACTACAGGCGCCACGCTTGATCTGGTGCATCAAATGCTGATTCGTAATCCGAGTCTCAAAGACTGCGCTCTGCATTCAATGCCCCTGTGGAGTATGAAAACAAAGCATGCCCAGGCCCAGCAGGTGGAAGACTTTGCCAAGGTCATCACGGTGGAAGATCATTTGATGGATGGCGGCTTTGGAAGCTGGATGTTGGAAGCGACATCGATTCGCCCAGACCTGTTACCCCGCCTCAGGATTAGGGCGTTGGATTCGAGGGTTTGTGGCATGGTAGCCAGGCAAGCGACCATGAATGCCCAAGGTGGGCTCACTGAGGAGGCGTTGTGCGCATAGCCATTTTCGGTGCAACCAGCCAGATCGCCAAAGACTTGGTGCTGTCCTTCTGCGCCCAAAGCAGTCATGAACTGGTGCTGTATGCGCGCCGACCGTTAGTCGTGTCCCAGTGGCTGGCCAGCGTCGGCTTGGTCGGTCGATATGCGGTTGAAGATTTCGCTGGGTTCAGCGCAAACGAGCAGTTTGACGCAATTCTCAATTTTGTCGGCGTGGGCAATCCGGCCCAAGCTACGGTCATGGGCGCCTCGATTTTTGATGTGACGCTGCACTATGACGAGTTGATCCTGGCCTATTTGCGACTACACCCGATGTGTCGATACATCTTTCTGAGCAGTGGTGCTGCCTATGGGGCAAGCTTTGAGACACCGGCGGATGCCAATACCAAGGCTGTGATCGACATCAACCACCTGCTGCCCCAGGACTGGTATGGCGTGGCCAAACTGCATGCCGAATGCCGCCATCGTTCATTGGCACACCTGCCGATTGTTGATATCCGGGTTTTCAACTATTTCAGCCGCACCCAGGATATGTCAGCGCGGTTTCTGATAACGGACATCTTGCGCGCGATTAAATCTGGCGAGACATTGATGACTTCGCCGGTCAATATCGTCCGCGATTACATCGGACCGGATGACTTTTATCAGCTGGTTTCGTTGGTGCTGACGTTCCCGGCCATGAACGATGTCGTGGACTGTTACACCGGTGCCCCTGTTGCGAAGATGACGCTGCTTCAGGTTATGAAAGACCGGTTTGGACTCAATTATGAAGTAAGGGATGCGCCTGCTGGGCTGAATGCCACTGGGCCAAAGAATAATTACTTCTCAACCAATAGAAAAGCTGGAGCCGTTGGATACGTTCCGAAAAAGACGGCGATAGAAACAATTTTAACTGAATTATCGCACTTAAATAATTGACATTGTTCAAATAAATCATTCGATATGAATATTAAGACTGAAATATCTTCGCCATTGGTAAGTGTAATTATTCCTACTTATAATCGTGCTGATTATTTAAAAATAGCGATTGATAGTGTTCTAGCGCAAACATACAAAAATTTTGAATTACTTATTCTCGATAATCATAGTACTGACCACACTCAGAAAATAATTTCTTCTTACTCGGATTCGAGAATTAAGTCTTTACGGCATCTCACAAATATAGGGGGTGTAGCCAACTGGCTGTATGGTATCCATTGGGCCAATGGGGAGTTTTTCTCGGTGCTTGGAGACGATGACTTCTATCGAGACAATTTTTTGGAGTCGCGTGTAAAAACTTTCGCATCGTTTCCTGATATTGTGGCTGTATTTTCAGATCATGAAATTTGTGATGGGTTCGGATTTATTTCA
>ERZ1645187.5344-NODE-5344-length-10038-cov-16.524592_pt1 | contig 10038 bp, 12 predicted proteins | sample MGYA00575352_ERZ1645187 | MGnify/ENA primary metagenome ERZ1645187 (study PRJEB40837, sample SAMN11349314) | freshwater sediment metagenome | isolation source: river sediment | host: Sediment | place: India: Wazaribad , New Delhi | collected 2017-02-21 ...
TGGAGGTGCGGCGAAAGGGGGCGCTCGACCCCGCTGCCGGCTTTGCTCTGTGTCGACATCGGCCTGTCTTCGATCCCTCGGGGGTTGAACCGATCGCGCCGAACGCCCCGGTACGGGACGAACGCCCGCGCGCGGGCGCATGGCTGGAAGCCTTCTAACCCCTTTGGAGGCGGTGCGTCAAAACGTCCAAAGGGATTATTGCGCGCGCATGCTCGTCCTCGGACCTACACCCGGGGACGAGCCGACGCCAGAGCGTGACATTTCGGATCGGATCAACGCGGCACGATCGCCCAGTAGTCGAGGTCGAGAATGACCGACGGGTCGTAGTCGCCGTTCTCGAGCTTGTAGGGGAAATCGGCGCAGGGCCGGTCCTTGGTGGCGACCAGACGCAGCCGCAGCGCGCCGACGTCGTCGCGACCGGGCAGTTCGGCGACCTCGAGCACCTCCGACCACGCGAACACCGTCAGCCCGGCGAACAGCGGCGCGACGTGACGACCGCCGTTGATCGCCGCGACGTGGAAGGCGTTGCCGAGCCCGTTGAACGACAGCGCCCGCGCCAGCGAAATGACGTGGCCGCCGTAGATCAGCCGGCGCCCGAAGCGGCCCTGGCCCTCGGTGTACTGGTTGAAATGCACCTTGGCGGTGTTCTGGTAGAGCCGGGTGGCGAGCATGTGCTCGGCCTCTTCGACCGTCATGCCGTCGACATGGTCGATGCGCTCGCCGGCCCGATAGTCGGCGAAGCGATGCGGCGAGCCGGCGAGAACCCCGTCGTAGGCCTTGCGGTCGAGCACCGGCACCGCCGAACCGATCTGGTCCGGCGTCAGCGCCGCCGGCAGCTCGGGGATCTTCTGGTTCTCGACCACCGCCTTCTCGTCGGCCTTGCGCACCATCACCCAGCGTACGTAGTCGAGCACTTCCTGGCCGTGCTGATTGTAGCCGGTCGACCGCACGTAGACGACGCCGGTCTTGCCGTTGGAATTCTCCTTGAGGCCGATCACTTCCGAGACCGTCGACAGCGTGTCGCCCGGATAGACCGGCGCGAGGAAGCGGCAGCCGGCATAGCCGAGATTGGCCACGGCGTTGAGCGACACGTCCGGCACCGTCTTGCCGAAGACGACGTGGAACACCAGGAGATCGTCGACCGGCGCCCGCGGATAGCCGAGCCCGCGCGCAAACGCGTCCGACGACTGCACCGCGAAGCGCGGCCCGTAGAGCGCGGTGTAGAGGGCGACGTCGCCCTCGGTCACCGTGCGCGGCGTGGCGTGGCGGATCACCTGACCGATCTGGAAGTCCTCGAAGAAATTGCCCGGATTGGTCTTGGTCATGGCCTGCGCTCCAGCAGCGTTCGCGATCGTCGTCGGCCTTGGTGATGCCGGAACGCGTCCGCCCGAACAATCCCGCGAAGGTCGAATACGCTGCATTGCAGCGCCAATCGATTAGCATCCTCGCCGCGGCCGGGTGTCGCAGGCGCCCCTCAGTCGAGCGCCACCGGCCGCACCACCGCCCGGCGCGGCCCCGGCCGCACCTCGCCGATCCGCCGCTGCGACACCTGCGCCATCGGATGCACCAGCACGTCCTGCTCGGCGGCGAGGATCAGCTCGTCCGCCCCCGCCCGCACCGAACGGGCGACGATCTCGAACACCGCCGCGATCGCCCGCGCCAGCGCCGCCTCCGGCGCCGCGCCGTCGGCCAGCCGCGCCGCGAGGAGACCGGTGAGCAGATCGCCGGTGCCGTGCGGCGCCCCCTCGATCAGCGGATGCTCGAACTGCGTCGCGACGTCGGCCCCGACCAGCAGCGTGGCGATCGAGCGATGCATCATCGCCGGCGCCGAGGTGACCACCACCAGCGGTGCCGCGAGGGCGCGTGCGGCGGCGATCGCCTCGGCCGTCGAGCCGACCGGCCGACCGGCCAGCCACCCGGTCTCGAACAGATTGGGCGTGGCGACGTCGGCGAGCGCCAGAAGCCGGTCGCGCACCGCCCGCGCCGTCGCCTCCGCCACGTAGAGCGCCCCGCGCCCACTGGCGTCGCCGTCGCCCAGCACCGGGTCGACCACCAGCCGCAGCGCCGGATTGGCCAGCCGCAACCGTTCGACCAGCCGCGCCGTCGCCTCGACCTGCCCGGCGTCGGCGAACCACCCGGTGACGACGGTGTCGATCTCTTCCGTCCGCTCGCTCTCGGCGATCTCGGCCAGCGCGGCGGCGAAATCGTCGCTCCCCGGCACCAGCCGGGTCGAGCGGCCGTGGCCGGGATGCCACGGCATCCACACCGTCGGCACCAGCCACACCGCATGACCCAGCCGCTCCAGCGCGAAGGCCATGGCCCGCGCCCCGATCGCCCCGCGCGCCACCTGCGAGGAGACCACCAGCGCGGTCGATTTCGGACGGGTCTCGCTCATCGGGGATCTCGCAGCCTGCTCGGACGAACGGTCCGGGCGACCCCACGGACCTCAGATGATGTTGGCCTCGACGACCCGGCGGCCGGCGAGAAGGCGATCGTAGCCGAAGACCGAGAGATCGATCGAGCGGAAAGCCCCGTGCACGATCAGTTCGGCGACGGCGCGCCCCGCCCCCGGCCCCTGCTGGATGCCGTGGCCGGAAAAGCCGTTGCAGAAGAGGAAGTTGTCGATTTCCGGATGCCGCCCGATCACCGCGTTGTGGTCGAAGCTGTGGAAATCGTAGTGCCCGGCCCAGGCCCGCACCACCTTCAGCGCCTCGAAGGCCGGAATGCGGGTGGCCAGCGCCGGCCAGATCACCTCGTCGAACACCGAATGGTCGACGTCGAAATCGTCCTCGGCGACCCGCGGATCGGCATCCTCGTCCGGCGACACCCCGCAGATGTGATACTGCCCCTCCGGCCGCACCCACACCCCCGACGCCACCGCCGTCCCGTCGATCAGCATCGGCAACCCCGGCACCGCCTCCCGGCAGTGCACGACGAACACCGAGCGCTTGCGCGGTTCGACCGGCAGCGCAATGCCGGCCATCGCCGCCACGTCGCCCGCCGCCGGCCCGGCGGCGTTGACGAAAGTGCCGCAGGCGATCTCGCGCCCGTCCGACAGACGCACCCCGTCGACGTGATTGCCGGTCCGCCTGAGGCCGGTGACCGCGGCATGGGTATAGACCGCCCCCCCGGCCCGCGCCGCCCGCCGGATCAGATCGAGCAGCGCCCAGGCGTCGAACCACCCCTCGCCCGACCGCCCCCAGGCGGCCAGGGCGACGCCCTCGGTCGACATCCACGCAAACCGCCGTCCGAGTTCGCCCGGCCCGATCAGTTCGATGTCGGCACCCTCGGCGGTCTGGATGGCGTGATTGGCCCGCAGCGTCGCCTCGCCCGCCGCCGTCGCCAGCGTCAGATAGCCCTTTTCGTGAAAGCCGATGTCGGCCTCCGCCCCGAACAGGTCCTTCAGATCGCGGATGACGTCGATGCCGTGCCGCGACAGGCGGATGTTCTCCGGGATCGAGAACTGCTGACGGATCGAGGCCGCCGACAGCATGGTCGCCGAGCGCGCATAGGTCGGATCCTTCTCGACCACCAGCACCCGCCCGCGAAAGTCGGGGTCGCGGGTCAGCGCCCAGGCGGTGGAGGAGCCCATGATCGCGCCCCCCGCGATCACCACGTCGTAATGCTCGGTCACGCCAGGCCTCCTCGTCCGTCTCCGTCAGGGCGGTGGTCGACGTTCGATTACCTCGCTTTTCGCGCTTCCGTCATGCGCAGGACGCGGGTCTCCCTCCAGCCCGTCCCGGCGGATCGGCGCGCCGAACCCGGCGTTGCGACCGGCGATCACCCAATGCACGAAGCCCGCGACCAGCCCGAGCATCGCCACGGCCTGCACCTGCCCCAGCCCGACCATCGGTACCGTCCCCACCAACGCCACCACGGCGATCCCCGCCGCGCCGACGACATGGGTGAGGAAGCCGCGCGCCGCCGCCCCCTCGGCCGCCAGCGCCGCCAGCCCCCACGCCGGCCAGACGATCGTCGCCAGCACCGGCAGCACCACGCCGCTGCGCATCACCGCCCCGAACAGCGCCGGCAGCGCCGCGGCGTCGCCCCCGACCAGCCGTTCGCCGGCGCCGAGCGTGCCGAAGCCGACCACCGTCACGATCACGCTGGCCAGCACCGCCGCCAGAAAGCCGAAGGCCGCGACCAGGAGACGCCAGAGGATGCGGGACAGCGGCGTCATCGATCGGCCCCTCGCGCGAACGGGGAAGACGGCGTCAGATCGTCCACGGACGATCGGCCTGCGGCGGCGGCGGTGCCGAACGCACCGCGATCAGCCAGTAGATCCAGCCGCCGATCGCCCCGGCGAAGCTCGACAGCACCACCACCCCGGTCGGCAGCGCCGCGAACGTTCCCGTCAGCAACGCCACCAGCGTCTGCGTCACCAGACCGACCACCGCACCGGCGGCGACATGGGCGACGCCCGAGCGCAGCGCCCGCCCCTCCGCCCAGACGACGAAGGCGGTGACGAACGGCGCCGCCGCGAAGAAGGCGACCAACGCCGTCGCCGCCGGCACCAGGGCGAGACTGGCGATGCCGTTGTCGCCGACCAGCCGGCCGAAGCCGCGCGTCCAGCTCTCCTCGGCGATCAGCCCGAGCGTGCGCACCAGCGCCGCCGCCCCGGTCGCCAGGACATAGGCGAGGACGATACGGCCGATACGACCGGAGGCGACCCGCTCGCGCTCGGGCCAGCCGTCGAGGCGGGGAGAAAGGGGTTCCGGCATGGCATCGATCCGCACGAACGAGGAACGGCCGCCCGCAGGCGGCGAATCATCCCTGAATCTTGCGACTTTCGCCGGGGGGGTGTCGAGAGGCGAGCGCTCTCGCCCACCGATCAGTCGTCGTCGCCGCCGGCCCCGCCGATCATCGCGGCGAGCGCCAGCCGTTCGCGCACCTTGAGCCGTTCCGACGCCGACTTCAGCTGTCCGCAGGCCGCCAGGATGTCGCGCCCGCGCGGCGTGCGGATCGGACTGGCGTAACCGGCCCGATTGACGATCTCGGCGAAGGCCTCGATCTGCTCCCAGTCGGAACACTCGTAGGCCGAGCCCGGCCACGGATTGAACGGGATCAGGTTGATCTTGGCCGGAATGCCGCGCAACAGCCGCACCAGCTCGCGCGCATCGGCGGCCGAATCGTTGACGCCCTTCAGCATCACGTATTCGAAGGTGATCCGCCGCGCGTTCGACAGGCCCGGATAGGACCGGCACGCCTCGAGCAGTTCGGCGATCTTGTACTTGCGATTGATCGGCACCAGCACGTCGCGCAGATCGTCGCGCACCGCATGCAGCGAAATCGCCAGCATCACCCCGGTCTGCGCCCCGATTTCGGCGATCGCCGGCACCACCCCCGAGGTCGACAGGGTGATCCGCCGCTTCGACAGCGACAGCCCGTCGCCGTCGGCCATGATCAGCATGGCGTCGCGCACCGCCTCGAAATTGTAGAGCGGCTCGCCCATCCCCATCATCACGATGTTGGTGACCAGACGCCCCTCCGACGGCAGAATGCCGTCGATCTTCTCCGCCGCCGGAAAGTCGCCGAGCCGCTCGCGCGCCACCACCACCTGGGCGACGATCTCCTCCGCCGTCAGATTGCGCACCATCACCTGCGTGCCGGTGTGGCAGAACGAGCAGGTCAGCGAACAGCCGACCTGCGAGGAGACGCACAGCGTGCCGCGCCCCTCTTCCGGAATGTAGACGGTCTCCACCTCGACCGGCCGCCCGGCCCCGCGCGCCGGGAAACGGAACAGCCACTTGCGGGTGCCGTCGACCGAAATCTGCTCGGCCACCATCTCCGGCCGCCCGACCACGAAATGCTCGGCCAGCTCCGCCCGCAGCACCTTGGAGACGTTGGTCATCACCGAGAAGTCGGCGGCGCCGCGCACGTACATCCAGTGCCACAGCTGATTGACCCGCATGCGGATCTGCCGCTCCTCGATGCCGATCCCGCGCAGCGCCCCACCGAGTTTCTCCCGGGTCAGCCCGAGAAGCGAGGGCACGGCGTCGGCGCTCGCCACCGCCTGCGGCGCCTTGACGACGGCGTCGAGCGGATCGGCGGAAGCGGCACGGGCGGTGGCAGGCGTCGTCATCGATCGGAAATCCTCGGTGGCGGAGACCCTGCGGCGATCGACGGGATCGGCTTCGGCCTCGACGCGAAAACGGCGGACGGGTCGCCCCGTCCGCCTGATCAGACCGCCATCATAAGGGATCGCCGCGCCTCACGGAAGCCCGACGACGCGCCCGCACTGCCGCGGATCGCGGTCGCGCCCCGTCCCCGTCACTTGCATTCCTTGGCGACGGCGTCGAGCGCACCCGACAGTCCGGCGAGCGAGAACACGTAGGAGGTGGCGGTGCCGCGACCGGACGTGGCGTGCGCCGTCATCTTCGAGCCCTTCTTCATCGCCTCCATGAACGGCGCATAGTCGGCGTTCTGCTCGAGCCAGGCACTGTCGCCGCGCGAGAAGAAGGCGAACTTCTTGGCGTCGATCTCGACCATCACCTTGGCGCCGTCCTTGAGCGGATAGCCGACCTGCAGGCTCGGTTCGTTGCGCACGTTCTCGCTCGGCCGGGTGTTGAGGAAGAACACCACCTCGCCGTGATTGACCGAAGCCGGCTCCATCTTCTGCGGCTTCGACATCGCGAAACACATCTTCGCCTTGGCACCGGCGGCGGTGATCGCCTTCCAGTCCTTCGATTCGGCGATCAGCAGCGGCGAACCGGCCGGCGCGGCGGCCGGCGCCGACGGCTTGGCGGCCGCGGGCTTGGCGGGTGCGGCGGCGGCCGGCTTGGTCTCGGCCAGAGCGGTCGAAGCCGTGGCGACCACGGCGGCGAACACGGCGACGGCGCCGACAAAGGTTCTCATCTCTCGCTCACCCCGTCTGATAACGGCCAGAAACCGACGCGGGGAAGCCTCGCGCCGGGTGGATTCATCAACCACGCGAATGGTTACCAAATGGTTGCCGAGCCTCGGCTCCTCCGGTCGCACCCCGCGTCGTCCCGCAATGACCGACGCCGACGGCGAAATTCGGGCATCGCCCACCCGACCGATCTCGGCGAAAGGTCCCACTGGACGCCGCCGCCCGGCCATGGTTCCTCGCAGGTCGATCGAAGCGCAGGGGAGAGGCGGACCATGAAGGCGGTGATCTGTCGCGAACACGGACCGGCGGACCGTCTGGTGATCGAGGATCTGCCCGATCCCGTCGCCGGCCCCGGCGAAGTCGTCGTCGCCATGCGCGCCTGCGCCCTGAACTTCTTCGACACGCTGATCATCCGCGACCGCTACCAGTTCAAGCCGGCCCTGCCCTTCTCGCCCGGCGGCGAGATCGCCGGCGTGATTGAGAGCCTGGGCGACGGCGTCGGCGGCTTCGCCGTCGGCGACCCCGTGATCGCCTATCTGAAATGGGGCGGCGCCCGCGAGAAGGTCGTGGTCGCCGCCGACGCCCTCGTGCCGATGCCCGCCGGCCTCGACTTCGTGCGCGCCGCCACCCTGTCGGTGACCTACGGCACCGCCATCCACGGCCTCGCCGATCGCGGCCGCGTGCAGCCCGGCGACACCGTCGCGGTGCTCGGCGCCTCCGGCGGCGCCGGTCAGGCCGCGGTGGAAATCGCCAAGGTCCTCGGCGCCCGGGTGATCGCCTGCGCCGCCGGTGCCGACAAACTCGCCTTCTGCCGCTCGATCGGCGCCGACGAGGTCGTCGACTACGAGGCCGAAGACCTCAAGCTGCGCCTGAAGGAACTGACCGACGGCCGCGGCGTCGACGTCGTCTATGACGCCGTCGGCGATCGCTTCTCGGAACCCGCGCTGCGCGCCACCGCCTGGCGGGGCCGCCATCTGGTCGTCGGCTTCGCCGCCGGCGAGATCCCCAAACTCCCCGCCAACCTGCTGCTGCTCAAGGGCTGCGATCTGATCGGCGTCTTCTGGGGCGACCACCTCGTGCGCGAACCCGACGCCTACAAGGCCGAGATGCGCCGGCTGATGGCCTGGGTCGTCGACGGCCACCTGCGCCCCCACGTCCAGGCGACCTTCCCCCTCGCCGAAACCCCCACCGCCATCGCCGAAATCGCCGCCCGCCGCGTCAAGGGCAAGCTGGTGGTGACGGCGGGGTAGAAGGTGGTAGGCGATCGTCTGGGATGTGTTCGGGTGGCTCCGTTGACGATCCATTCACCATGAACCGAGACTCGCACCGAACCTTCTCGTCGCATGATTGCAGCACCATCAATTGACACTTAAAATTTAAGGCTAACACGATTCAATTCGGCGCCCATCGGCGCCGAGCGGGGGTCCGGCGTCGATCGAGCGGAGTTTCTCCATGGCCAAGCGTGACGAGGAGAAGACCAAGCTCAGCGCCACGTTCATGAACGGCGCCGCTCTCGCTGCCCTGTCGATCGGCGTCGTCACGCCACTCGTCGCCTACTTCTACGGGATTCCGCCGATTTCGAACGACGTCGGCCCGTGGACGTTCGTCTCCGGCGTTCCCGTGTGGACCACCGTCGCGATCGTGCTACATTTGGCGGCGAGAGGGATTCTCGACGCACTGGACGAATGATGGACAAAGGCGATCTGTTTCGTCTGATGTATCTGATCATCGGCCCACTGGCGATGCTGTCGGTGGGGGCCGTCGTCTATTGGGTCGCCACTCGCAAGCCGCATTGAGCGGCTCGCGTCGCGCACGCTCGGAACCTCCCGCTCCTCACCCCTCCGCCAGCGCCCGCTTCGCCTTGTCGCGATGCTCCGCCGAGATGTGGCGGCCGACCATGGCGATCGCCGCGGCGAGCACGCCGACGTCGTCGGTGAAGCCGATCAGCGGCAGCAGATCCGGGATCACGTCGACCGGCGCCACGAAATAGGCGAGCGCCGCCAGAAGCGTCGCCTTGACCGCCCGCGGCGTCGTCGGATCGATCGCGCAGTACCACGCCGCGACCACGTCCTCCATGAACGGCACCGCCCGCGCCGCCCGCCGCACCGTCGCCCACAGCCCGGTGCGCACCCGGTCTTCGCGGCTCTCCTCCGGCCCGAGGATCTCCGGATCGAGATAGACGCGACGCTCGTTCGATGCGGCCATGGCGACCTCGCTTTCGACGCCCGCGAACCGGGCGAAACGCGGGTAGAGATCGTATCGCCGCCCCCCCGATTCAAGGGGGCGCCCGCCCCCTCGCCGCCGGCGCCGTGAAATGTCGGCCGGCATCCGTGAAAATCCTCATACGCCCTCTTTGCGAGGCGCCCGCGCCGGGTTAGGCTTCTCCCATGAAACTGGGTCAGATCGGTGTCAGACGCGCGGAATCCGCCGATGCCGGTCGCATCGCCGACGTTCACGACGCGGCGTGGCGACACGCCTATCGCGGCATCATTCCGGGCACGGAACTGGAGCGGATGATCGCCCGCCGCGGTCCGACGTGGTGGAAGCGCGCCCTCGATCGCCACACCGCGGTGATGGTGCTGGAGATTGCCGGCGAGATCCGCGGCTATGCCACCCTCGGCCCCAACCGCATGCGGATGCTGCCCCAGGCCGGCGAGATCTACGAGCTCTACCTCGCACCCGACTGCCAGGGCCTCGGCTTCGGCCGCATGCTCTTCGCCGCCGCCCGCGCCGAGTTGCGCCGCTACGGCCTCGCCTCCTTCTCGGTGCGCGTCCTCGCCGACAACGACCCCGCCCTCGGCTTCTACGAGCGCATGGGCGGCCACCGGGTCGCCGAGACCGGCGAGCGCCTCGGCGAGACGACGCTGCCGGTCGTCGTCTACGGCTGGGAGGCGGAGTGAACGCCGCGGTCTCGCGCGCCGGCGCACGTCGTCCGAACGGCGACGTTCCGCCAGATCGCGTCTTCGGGTAAGACAACGCGCGAGCGGGGCATCGTCGCCACGGCGACGCCGCCTCCCGCAGGGCCGGGTGCACGAGGGGCTCCCCGGTCGGATCGTCAGAGAAGTCGACCGGAGGTCCGGTCGATCGGAGGAGTTACGCGATGCGCATCGACGCCATCCCCATCGGCAAGAATCCGCCGGACGACATCAACGTCATCATCGAGGTTCCGATCGGCGGCGAGCCGATCA
>ERZ1645187.5346-NODE-5346-length-10034-cov-6.287404_pt1 | contig 10034 bp, 11 predicted proteins | sample MGYA00575352_ERZ1645187 | MGnify/ENA primary metagenome ERZ1645187 (study PRJEB40837, sample SAMN11349314) | freshwater sediment metagenome | isolation source: river sediment | host: Sediment | place: India: Wazaribad , New Delhi | collected 2017-02-21 ...
GGCTGCAATCCATCCGCGCCAGCTGGGGCTGGTTCGTCGCCCTCGGCATCGCCTTCGCCATCCTCGGCTTCGTCGCGCTCGGGCATGTGCTCGCCTCGACCCTGGTCACGGTGCTCTATGTGGGCGCGCTGATCGCCATCATGATGGTGACGCCCTGGCGGGAAATCTCGCCCGGCCAAAGCCCGTTCGTGTCGATGTTCGCGCTGGCCGGTCTTGGCATGGCAGCTTCGGTCGTGAACTTTGTGGTGCTGACCTCGGCCACCTCCTCGGCAAACTCGGGCATCTACTCCACCTCGCGCATGATCTATGGCCTGGCGCAGGAAGGCGATGCGCCTTCCGCTTTCGCGAAACTGAGCAGCCGCCACGTTCCGGTGAATGCGCTGTTGTTCTCGTGCATGTTCCTGATGTCGTCCCTGTTCCTGCTGTTTTCGGGCGAGACCGTTCTGGCGGCCTTTACCCTGGTGACGACGATCTCGGCCCTGCTGTTCATGTTCGTCTGGGCGATGATCCTGTTCAGCTACATGGCCTATCGCCGCAAACGGCCACATCTGCATGAAGCGTCGAAGTTCAAGATGCCGGGCGGCGTGGCGATGTGCTGGGTGGTGCTGGCCTTCTTCGGTTTCATCCTCTGGGCACTGACGCAGCAAGCCGACACGCTGCAAGCCCTTCTGGTGACGCCGGTCTGGTTCATCGTGCTGGGCGTTGCCTGGCGCCTGGTGGGCAAGGCGCCGCACCATATCGAGAAATATGCCGCCTTCCAGCGCGATCTGGAAGAAGAGGCAAAACTCGAGGCGGCGACTCGCGCATGACATTCGGTGTCGGGCGTGCCAGCCGCACCCGATGCAGACCCAGGCACAAAGGGCGTCGCCTCGCGCGGCGCCCTTTTTTGGAGTCTTGGGCCGCGGGCCGTGAAATAAGAACTTCTTGCCCTGCGCTGCCCCCCGATCCGAAAGAGGTTCCAGTCAAACGGCAGTTACCGAACCCGGTTCCAGAACATTTTCCCTGCCCGGAACATTGCTCTCCGGCGATCAAATGCCTTTGGCGCCCCCGCTCTTGATCCCACGGCCATGTCGGGCGATCTGTGCTGCAAACCTGCATCGGAGATCGCCATGACCTTCCTTTCCCACACCGCCCGCATCGCCCTGCTGACCGCCTTCGCCACCCCCGCGCTGGCCGATCTGGGCCCGCTGGTCACGCCGGCCGAGCTGGCCGCGGCGCTGCAGAATGACGCGCCACTGGTGCTGGACATCCGCGCGCCGAAGGCCCCTGCCGACAAGCCCGACGAGCCGAATTTTGCCGCAGGCCACATCCCCGGCGCGCTCAGCGCCCCCTATGGCGCCTTCCGGGGCCCGGAAAGCAACCCCGGCGCGGTGCCGGATGCGGCCAAGCTGACCGAAGTGCTGCAAGGCCTGGGCGTGACCGCCGACCGTCCGGTGGTCATCACCCACCAAGGCACGGATGCCACCGATTTCGGCGCAGCGGCCCGCGTTTACTGGACCCTGAAGTCCAGCGGCGTGACCGAGGTTTCGATCCTGAACGGCGGTGTCGCTGCCTGGAGCGAGGCAGGCCAGCCCCTGTCCAAGGACGCGGCGGCGCCAGTGCCCAGCACGTTTGAGGTCAGCTTTTCGGACGAATGGCTGGCCACGACCGCCGACGTCGAAAAAGTGGTGAACGGCGAGGACAAGGCGCTGCTGCTGGACGCCCGCCCCGAAGAGTTCTGGGCCGGTGACAAAGCCCACGGCGCGGCGGCGCGCCCCGGCACCCTGCCGCAATCGCGCTATTTCACCCATTCCAACTGGTTTGGCGAAGGCGCGGCAACCATCGACGCCGCCAAGGTGGTCGAGCTGGCCAAGGCCGAAGGCTTCATCAAGGACGAGCAGCTGATCTCGTTCTGCAACACCGGCCACTGGGCAGCGACCAACTGGTTCGCGCTGAGCGAGCTGGCAGGGATCGACAACGTCAAACTCTACCCCGACTCGATGGTCGCCTGGTCGCAGACCGATAACGCGATGGACAACGTGCCCGGCCTGTTCCGCAATCTGTGGAACCAGGTCACCGGCATCTTCTGAGGCAGATGATGACCAGTCAGACCCTTGCCGCGCCGACCCCGGCGCGCCCCGGATTTCTCTTGCGCGGCGGGCTGGTGCTTGGCGCGCTGGCGCTCTGCACCGTTGTGGCCGCGCTGGCCGGCGCGCGCTATGGGCTGTTGCTGATGATCGGCCTGGGCCTCGGCATGGTGCTGGAAGGCTTGCGCTTCGGCTTTGCCGGGCCGTGGCGCGCCATGATCCTGCGGCGCGAGCCGGAGGGACTGCTGGCACAATTGCTGGCGATTGCGCTGGTGGCAATCGTGGCCTTTCCGCTGCTGTCCGGCCATCCGGGTGAACTGGTGGGCGCGCATGCCCCGGTGGGCCTTGCGATGCTGGGCGGGGCCTTTGTGTTTGGTGCGGCGATGCAGGTGGTGCTGGGCTGCGGATCGGGCACGCTGGTCAACGCCGGCAGCGGCAACCCGGTTGGTCTTCTGGCGCTGCCGTTCTTTGCCCTGGGCAGCTTTTTTGGCGCGGACCATCTGCTGTGGTGGACCGGGCTGGGCACCGCGCCGCTGGTGGTGCTGGAAGGAACTTCCGGCCTTGCTGTGACACTGGTCGGCCTTGCCGCCGTGGCCCTGCTGGCGCTGTGGCGTGCGGCCCCAGGCGCCCGCCGCTTGCCGCGGCGGCTGGTGATCGCGGCCGTGCTGCTGGCGGCTTTTGCGCTGGCCAATCTGCTTGTGGCCGGCCAGCCCTGGGGCGTGGTCTATGGTCTGGGCCTCTGGGTTGCCAAGGGCGCCAGCCTGATGGGCGCCGACCTCTCGACCTCTGCCTTCTGGGCCACGCCCGGAAATGCCGAGCGTCTGAGCCAGAGCATCCTGACCGATGTCACCTCGCTGACCAACCTCGGCCTTTTGGGCGGAGCCTTCGTGATCGCGGCCTGGCGCGGTGGTTTTGCGCAACCGCTGCCCAAACTGCCGGCGCGGGCCTGGGTGGCGACAGTGGTGGCCGGGCTGCTGCTGGGCTATTCGTCCCGACTGGCCTTTGGCTGCAATGTCGGCGCCTTCTTCAGCGGCATCTCCACCGGCAGCCTGCATGGCTGGGCGTGGTTTGCGGCGGCTTTCGCGGGCTCGGTGGTTGGCGTCCGGCTGCGGCCCATGCTGGGGCTGGAGGCACGCGCATGAAGACCCGTCGCCTCACCGCCCTTCTGGCCGTGCTGCTGGTGACCGGCGTGATCGTGCTGGACCAGATGCAAAGCAGGACGCTCAACCCCTTCACCGCGCCGCCCGTGATCGCGTTCGGCTCGGGTCAGGCATCGGGCGGGGCGCATTGCACAGCCCTTCCTGACTGAGATCGGCACCCCGGGCGCGGCTGAGGCTGGACCTCGACGCCGCGCCCGGCTAGCCTCCGCGCCGCATCAACAGGAGGCTTCTTCCCATGTCCAGCATCGAATCCCGTCTGGCCGAACTTGGCATCACCCTGCCCGAGGCGCCGATGCCCGCGGCCAACTATGTGCCTTACGTCGTGACCGGCAATCTGGTGCATATCTCGGGTCAGATCAGCCAGAACGAGGCTGGCATGATCAAGGGCAAGCTGGGCGCCGACATGGACGTGGCCGCAGGGGCCGAGGCCGCCAAGCGTTGCGCGATCTCGCTGCTGGCGCAACTCAAGGCTGCTTGCGGCGGCGATCTGGGCCGGGTCAAGCGCGCGGTCAAGCTGGTGGGCTTTGTGAACTCGACCGCCGATTTCGTCGATCAGCCCAAGGTCATCAACGGCGCGTCGGACTTCATGGTTGCGGCACTGGGCGATGCTGGCCGTCACGCGCGGTCTGCGGTTTCGGCGGCCTCGCTGCCCTTCGGCGTGGCGGTCGAGATCGAAGGCATCTTCGAGATCGCCTGAGCCATGCTGATCCCCCTGCCCGCCGATTTTCTGCGCCTGCCGATTGCCCACCGCGCCCTGCACGACCGGGCGGCTGGCCGGCCCGAGAACAGCCGCGCCGCGATCCGTGCCGCAGTGGTGGCGGGTTACGGGATCGAGATCGACCTGCAACCGTCAGCTGACGGGGTGGCGATGGTCTTTCACGACGACACGCTGCAGCGTCTGACCGGGCGGGAAGGCCCGGTCAGCGCCCTGACCGCGGCCGAGTTGCAGGCGACCCGGCTGCGCGATGCCGAGGACGGCATCCCCACCCTGACCGAAGTGCTGCAGATCGTCGGCGGCCGTGTGCCGCTGCTGATCGAGATCAAGGAACAGTGTTTCAACGGCGGCCCCGGCCTGGGACCGCTGGAGGCTGCGACCGCCGCGGCGCTGCAAGGCTACTCCGGCCCCGTGGCGCTGATGAGCTTTGACCCCGACTCGGTGGCTGAAATGGCGCGGCTTTGCCCGCGGATCCCGCGCGGGATCACCACCGGCAGCTATGATCCCACGGATTACGCGCCAATCCCGCCCGACCTCTGCGCGCGGCTGCGCGAGATCCCGGACGCCGAGCGCGTTGGGGCCAGCTTCATCAGCCATGAATGGGCCGACCTTGGCCGCCCGCGCGTGGCCGAGCTGAAAGCGCAGGGGCTCGCCGTGTTGTGCTGGACGATCCGCAGCCCCGAGGCCGAGGCCAAGGCCCGCCGCATGGCCCAGAACATCACCTTTGAAGGCTACGCCGCGCCCTTCCCGGCGTGAAGGCCCAACAGCGCCGGCAGGTCAGCCATGGCTGAAAACAGCCGCGCCCCTTCTGCCGCAAGCGCGGGGGCGAAACCTTTCGGCGCATAGCCGAGGCATCGCATCCCTGCACCACGGGCCGCCCGCGCGCCGGTCGCACTGTCCTCGATCACCACGCAAGCCGCGGGATCGACGCCCAGCGCCCGCGCGGCATGCAGATAGAGGTCAGGCGCCGGCTTCAGCATCCCCAGATCCTGCCCGGAAAAGCACCGATCCCGCAGACGCGGCACCAGGTCGGGGTGTTGACCCAGCGTCACCGCCATCTTGCGCCCGGTGCCGTTGGAGCCGATGGCATAGGGCACCCCGGCCGCGTCCAGCGCATCAAACACCGCCACCACGCCCCCGATCAGCGGCGTGCCTTCCGCCAGACGGGCGTAGAGGCGGTCGTAAAAATCCTCGTGCCAGAGCGGCGGCAGACGGGCGCCCAGACTGCGGGCCTTGTCCCCCACGCCCCGGATCGTGCCGCCAAGAAAATGATGGTCGGCCTCTTCAGCCGTCAGGGTCAGGCCATGTGCGGCCAGATCCTCGCGGATCAGGGCAAAGGTGGCTGGCTCGCTGTCCACCACCACGCCATCGCAGTCGAACAGCACAGCGGCAGGGATCACGGCGCGGCCTCGGGCGCGCGCAGGAGCGTGATCCAGGTCTCGCCATACCGGCGTTGGTCGATCTGGACAAAGCCTGCGGGCAGGGCCGGGGGGGTGCCCTCCTCCCAGACGATCAAGGCGCCGGGGGCCAGCCAGCCACCTGCGACAGCCGAGGCCAGAGCCTTTTCGCCCAAAGCCTTGCCATAGGGCGGATCGAGAAACACGAGATCATAGCCCGGCCCCCGGTTCGGCCCCAGGGCTGTGGCATCGCGCCGCCAGACATCGGTGACGCCCATCGCGCGCATCAACTCGATATTGCGGCGCAGCAGCGCGCGGGCGGTGGCGCCGTCATCCACAAATGCCACGCGGGCGGCGCCGCGGCTGAGCGCCTCGAGCCCCAACGCACCGGTGCCGGCAAACAGGTCCAGCACCCGCGCACCCGCGACAGGATCACCGCGATCCGCGCCCTTGCCGTTTTGCAGCAGGTTGAACAATGCCTCGCGCACCCGGTCCGAGGTCGGGCGCAGGTGCGCCGCAGTGTCACCCTCGCCCACCTCCGCCAGTTTCAGCCCGCGAAATTGCCCGCCAATGATCCTCATGCCAGCAACTCTTTCAGGTCCGCCGCATCGGCCACACGCGCCGGATCGGGCGAGCGCCCGGCCTCGACCAGCCGCTTGCCGACCATGTAGGCGCGCGGGTCGTTCATGGCGTCCACCGCCAGCAGCCTGTCCCCGGCATAATACCAGAACGACACCGCCGCCCCCTCGCCCTTGCGGGCCACGATCCGGTCATAGCCGGTGTTCAGCCCGGCGATCTGCAGCTTGCAGTCATACTGATCTGACCAGAACCACGGTTTCGCCTGATAGGGGCGGCCAGCACCCATGATGTTGTCGGCGACCAGTTCGGCCATGTCGATGGCATTGCCGACTGATTCCAACCGGATGCGTCCGCCCTCATGCGGGAATGAGGCGCAATCGCCCGCCGCCCAGACATGCGGGGCCGAGGTGCGGCCCAGTGCGTCGCAGGCAATGCCGTTGTCGATGGCCAAGCCGGCAGCTGCGGCAAGCTGGGTATTGGGGGTGACACCAACCCCCAGAATCACGAAATCGGCAGGGATCTCGGTCCCATCCGCCAATCGCACCGCGCTGACCTGACCATCGCCCAACAGCCGCTGCAACCCGGTCTCCTCGCGGATCGTGACTCCATGCGCCTGATGCAGCGCGCGGAAATGGTCCGAAGTCTCGGCAGCTGCCACCCGTTGCAGGATGCGCGGCGCCATTTCCAGCACTGTGACAGAAAGGCCCAGCTTGGCCGCAACCGCCGCGGCCTCAAGCCCGATATAGCCCCCGCCCACGATCACCAGACGGCGACCCGGACGAAAGGCCGCAGCCATGGCGTCCACATCGGCCAGACTGCGGACCGTATAGACGCCCGCCAAATCGCCGCCAATCGCTGCCGGCAGGCGGCGCGGCGTGGCCCCGGTGGCAAGGATCAGATCGCTGAACGCCAGCACCGCGCCATCGGCCAGCCGCACCTGCCCCGCCGCGGGATCAATGGCCGCAACCTCGACACCGGTCAGCAGGCGGATGTTGTTTTCGGCATAAAACTCTGCCGGGCGCAGAAACAGCCGCTCCAGCGCCATTTCGCCCAGAAGATAGGCCTTGGACAGCGGCGGGCGCTGATAGGGGGGCTGGTCCTCGGCACCGATCAGGGTGATCTCCCCTTGAAAGCCCTTGGCGCGCAGCCGGGCCACTGCCGCAGCCCCCGCCTGCCCCGCGCCTACCACAACAACATGCTCCATGCTGCGCATCCCCTCTGGCCAGTCACGCCCCGGACCCTATATCGTCGCTGCTGGAACACGCAACGCGACAGGAAGGATTGCCATGACGATTTCGGTTGGAACCAAGCTGCCCGAGGCCACGCTGCTGCATGCGGGCGAGAAGGGCGTGGATCAGGTGGCGGTGGCCGACAAGATCACGGGCCGCAAGGTCGTGATCTTCGGCCTGCCCGGCGCCTACACCGGCACCTGCACCACGGCGCATGTGCCCAGCTTCATGCGCACGTCAGAAAAGTTCCGCGCCAAGGGCGTGGACGAGATCATCTGCGTCTCGGTCAACGACCCCTTCGTGATGAAGGCCTGGGGTGAAGCGACCGGCGGGGCCGCGGCCGGGATCACCTTCCTCGCCGATTCCGAGGGGGCTTTTACCAAGGCGCTGGGGCTGGATTTCACCGCTGCGGCGGTGGGCCTGATCGGCCGGTCGAAACGCTATGCGCTTTATGCCGAGGATGGCGTGGTCAAGGTGCTGCACCTGGAAGAAAACCCCGGCGTCTGCGAGACCTCGGGCGGTGAGGCGCTGCTGGCAGCGATCTGAGCCTTGCGCCGCCGCACCTGATGAAGACGGCGGTTTTGGGTATTTGGGTCATGGTGAACGGGGGGCCGGATCGCAATCTGGCCCCTTTGTGTTTCAGGTGCCGCAGGCGCAGACTAGGTCGGCCTGATGATCAATTTCTACGGGCGTTGCACCGGCCAGCTTGTCCATGCGGGCGGCCAGCTTCAGGTCCAGTTCGGTCAGGCCATCCGCCTCATGCGTGGTCAACGTCACATCGACGAGGTTGTAGACGTTCCGCCATTCGGGATGATGGTTCAGTTTTTCCGCCACCAGCGCCACACGGGACATGAAGCCCCAGGCTTCGGAAAAGGTGGCAAAGCGCCAGATCTTGCGGATTGCATCGCGGTCAGGGGTCAGGCGCCAGCCGGTGGCCTCCAGCCCCGGAAGCGATGTAGCGCGGGCGTCAGCGGTCAGACGGTCCATGTCGTTTCCTCCATTCACTCTTCCTGTGCCGGACCGCGGCGGAAGGGGCCGTAGCCGGTCAGGATCTCGATCTCTTCGCCCACCATCTGCCGTTCCTGCTCGAGATAGTCGGCAACGGCGCGGGCAAAGGCTGGCTCGGCGATCCAGTGCAGCGAGTGGGTCTCGGCAGGCAGGTAGCCCCGGGCCAGCTTGTGCTCGCCCTGCGCGCCCGCCTCGACCCGGCAGAGGCCATGAGCGATCGCCCAGTCGATGGCGCGATGATAGCACAGTTCAAAATGCAGGCAGGGATAATCTGCCAGCGCCCCCCAATAGCGGCCAAACAGCGCCTCGCGGCCGATCAGGTTCAGCGCGCCTGCGACCGGACGGTCGCCGTCATAGGCGAGAAACAGCAGCACATCATCCGCCATTTCGCTGTGCAAGGCATCAAAGAAGGCGCGGGTGAGGTAGGGGCGGCCCCATTTGCGGCTGCCGGTATCCTGATAAAAGGACCAAAATGCCTGCCAATGCGCGGGGTTCAGGGCGTCACCGGTCAGCGCCTCGATCCTGAGGCCGTGCGAGGCCGCGACCGCGCGCTCTTTTCGGATCGCCTTGCGCTTGCGCGATGAAAGGTCGTTCAGGAAATCGTCGTAATCGCGATACCCGCGGTTCAGCCAGTGGAACTGCTGGGTGACGCGGTGCATCAGCCCCAGCGACCGGCCGCGCGCGGCCTCTTCGGCGGTGCAGAAGGTGACATGCAGCGAGGACAGGCGGTTTTGTTGCGCAAGCCCCGTGGCCGCCGAGACCAGCGCCGCGGTGCCCTCGGCCTCATACCCCGGCAGGGTCAGAAAGCGGCGGCCTGTCACGGGGGTGAAGGGCACGGCGGCCTGAAGTTTCGGATAATAGCGCCCGCCCGCGCGATGCAGCGCCTCGGCCCAGCCGTGGTCGAAGATATATTCTCCCTGCGAATGAGTCTTGGCGTAAAGCGGCAGGGCGGCAACGGGACGGGTGCCGTCATGGATGACCAGCGGATGCGGATGCCAGCCACTGCCTGCCCCGGTCGAGGCCGAACGTTCCAGCGCAGCCAGAAAGCGGTGCGTCGTAAAGGGATCCAGCGGTCGGCCACCGTCGCCGGCCTCGGGACAGGCCATCGCGTCCCAGTCGGCTTCTGGGATCGACAGAATGGAGTCGTGCAGTTGGGCGGTGAGCGACATGGTTAACCGGGGGACATGCCCCCACAGGCAGGGGGTATTTGGATCTGGTCGAGACATGCCGCAGCGCGGCCCTGCAAGGGTAGCGGGGGCCGCGCGGATTTCCAGCCCCGTATCAGGGTTTGAACCAGTCGGCATAAGTCTGGCGCAGCGCCGCCTTTTGCACCTTGCCCATGGTATTGCGCGGCAGGGCATCGACGACCACGGCCGCGCGCGGATGCTTGAACCGCGCGAGTTGCCCGCCGATGGCGTTCAGCACCGCCTGCGGATCAAGCGTCACGCCCTTTTCCGGCGCCAGCACCGCAAAGACCGCCTCGCCCAGATCGGGGTGCGGCAGGCCAATCACCGCGCTTTCCAGCACGCCCGGCACCTCGTCCAGCACCAGCTCGACCTCCTTGGGGTAGACGTTGTACCCGCCCGAGATCACCAGATCCTTGGCGCGCCCCACGATGGTCACATAGCCATCCGCATCGCGGGTCCCGAGATCGCCGGTGATGAACCAGCCGTCGGGGCGCAGCTCTTCGGCGGTTTTTTCCGGCATCTGCCAATAGCCCTGAAAGACATTGGGGCCGCGCACTTCGATCACGCCCACAGTATCGGGGGCGTCAATCTCGCCCTGCGGCCCCATGATCCGCAGCTCCACCCCCGGCAGCGGAGGCCCCACCGTGCCCGCCCGCCGCTCGCCCTCATAGGGGTTGGAGGTGTTCATGTTGG
>ERZ1645187.5347-NODE-5347-length-10033-cov-8.259972_pt1 | contig 10033 bp, 11 predicted proteins | sample MGYA00575352_ERZ1645187 | MGnify/ENA primary metagenome ERZ1645187 (study PRJEB40837, sample SAMN11349314) | freshwater sediment metagenome | isolation source: river sediment | host: Sediment | place: India: Wazaribad , New Delhi | collected 2017-02-21 ...
ACGATCTGGTCGGTGGCGGGGTAGAAGTAGTCGGCGAACTGGATCTCGACCACCGGGCGCAAGCCATAAGCGCCCATGCCGACGGCGGTGCCGACGATGCCGCTCTCCGAGATCGGCGCGTCGAACACGCGCGAGGTGCCGTACTTCTGCTGCAGGCCTTCGGTGCAGCGGAACACGCCGCCGAAGTAGCCGACGTCCTCGCCATAGATCACCACGTTGTCGTCGCGTTCCAGCATCACGTCCATGGCCGAGCGCAGGGCCTGGATCATCGTCATGGGTGTTTTCTTGACCTCGACCATGATCAGACCCCCAGTTCCTGGCGCTGCCGCAGCAGGTGCGCGGGCATGTCCTTGTAGACATCCTCGAACATCGAGGCGGCGCTATGCACATGGCCGTCGGCGAGCGAGCCGAAGCTCTCTGCTTCCTTCTGCGCGGCGGCGATCTCGGCTTCGAGTTCCTTTTGCGCGGCGGCGTGTTGTTCCTCCGACCATTCGCCGCGTGCGATCAGGTGCTGCTTGAGGCGCGCGACCGGATCGCCGAGCGGGAAGTGCTCCCAGTCGTCGGCGGGGCGGTACTTGGTCGGGTCGTCCGAAGTCGAATGCGCGCCGGCGCGGTAGGTGACCCACTCGATCAGCGTCGGGCCGAGGTTGCCGCGCGCGCGATCGGCCGCCCAGCGCGACGCGGCATAGACCGCGAGGAAGTCGTTGCCATCCACTCTCAAGGACGCGATGCCGGCACCGATGCCGCGTGCGGCGAAGGTCGTGCCCTCGCCACCGGCGATGGCCTCGAAGGTCGAGATCGCCCACTGGTTGTTGACGACGTTGATGATGACCGGCGCGCGATAGACGTGCGCGAAGGTCAGCGCGGTGTGGAAGTCGGCCTCGGCCGTCGAGCCGTCGCCGATCCAGCCGGACGCGATCTTCGTGTCGCCCTTGATCGCCGACGCCATGCCCCAGCCGACCGCCTGCGGCATCTGCGTCGCGAGGTTGCCGGAGATGCTGAAGAAGCCGTACTTGCGGTAGGAATAGAGCACCGGCAGCTGGCGGCCCTTCATCGGGTCGCGCTCGTTCGAGAAGAGCTGGCACATCAGCTCGACGAGCGGCACCTCGCGCGTCATCAGCAGGCCCTGCTGGCGATAGGTCGGGAAGTTCATGTCGCCGGGCTCGAGCGCGAGCGCGTGGGCGACGCTGATCGCTTCCTCGCCGAGGCACTGCATGTAGAACGAGAGCTTCTTCTGCCGCTGGGCGATCAGCATGCGTGCGTCGAAGATGCGCGTCTTCAGCATCGTGCGCAGGCCGAAGCGCAGCTGGTCCGGCGTCAGGTCGGGCACCCAGGGACCGAGTGCCTTACCTTCATCGTCGAGCACGCGCACGAGGGCGAAGGCGAGATCGCTGGTGTCGACCGGCTGGGTATCGATCGGCGGTCGGCGTACGGCGCCGGCGGGCGAAAGATGCAGGTAGGAAAAATCGGTGTGCTGCCCCGGCCGTCCGGTGGGCTCGGGCACGTGCAGCCGCAATGGTGCAAATGGTTCCATTGGCGCAGTCTGGCTCATCTCACTCCTCGCTTGATTGTGTCGTGCGTTGTCGTGACGGGTGTGGCGCGTGGCGGGTAAACCCGCGCCGAGCGGAGTATCGCGCGACAGCCGGGCCAGCGTCAAACTTACTTCAGGAAGCGTCGGCGAGCGAGAGCGACTGCGATCCAGAACGCGACGATGGTTATCGCGATGAGTACGCCGATGTTGAGCAGCGGGTCGGCCGGCAGCTGGCCGAAGATCACCGGCCGGATCAGCGCGACCGAGTGCCACAGCGGCAGCCAGGTCGCGGCGGTTTGCACGAGCGGCGGCAACTGGTCGACCGGGAAGAACACGCCGCACAGCAGCACCATCGGCGTGATGAACAGCGTGAAGTAGTACATGAAGAAATCGTAGGACGGCGACACGGCCGTGACGATCAGCCCGAGCGCGGCGAAGCACAGGCCGGTGAGGAAGATCGCCGGCAGCGCCCAGAGCGCGAGCGGACCGGCGACGTAGCCGAGCGCCCAGATCACCGCGAGGATCGCCACGCCCGACAGGCTGGCCTTTGCCGCAGCCCAGAGACACTCGCCGGCGAGTACGTCGTCGAGCGAGACCGGCGCGTTCATGATCGCCTCCCAGGTACGCTGCACGTGCATGCGCGAGAAGCCGGAGTAGAGCGCCTCGAAGGAGGCGGCGTTCATCGTCGAGGCGCACACCGTGCCGGCGGCGAGGAAGGCGATGTAGGAGACGCCTTCGATCTGCGGCAGCAGGCCGCCCAATCCGTAGCCAAGGCCGAACAGGTAGATCATCGGGTCGGCGAGGTTGCCGAGCAGCGAGGGCAGGGCGAGCTTGCGCCAGACGAGGAAGTTGCGCCGCCAGACAGCCAGTGCGCGCAGGGAGAGATCGGGGAAGCGCATCGCTACTCTCTCAGCTCGCGGCCGGTGAGTTCGAGGAAGACGTCCTCGAGGTTGGCGGGCCGCAGTGCCGACGGCGAAACCGGGAAGTGCGTGTCGATCAGCGCGCGCGGCGAGCCTTCCTCGATGATGCGCCCGTTGTCCACGATCACCAGCCGGTCGCAGAGGCGCTCGGCCTCGTCCATGAAATGGGTGGTGAGCAGGATGGTTTTCCCTGCCGCGAGGAGTTTCTTGAGGCCATCCCAGATCAGGTGGCGCGCCTGCGGATCGAGGCCGGTAGTCGGCTCGTCGAGCACCAGCAGTTCGGGATCGTTGACCAGCGCACGGGCGAGGGTGAGGCGCCGCTTCATGCCGCCCGACAGCGTGCGGATGCCGATCTTTTCCTTGCTGGACAGGCCCGCGAAATCCAGCAGCGCCGGGATGCGCGCATGAATGGCCGTCGCCGGCAGGCCGAAGTAGCGGCCATAGACGAGCAGGTTCTCGGCGGCGGTGAAGTCGGGATCGAGGTTGTCGAACTGCGGCACGACGCCGATGCGCGCCCGCGCTTCGCGCGCGCGCGCCGGCACCGGTTCGCCGAGCAACGTAATCGTGCCGCTGTCGGGCGCGGTCAGCCCGAGGCAGCAGCGCAGTGTGGTGGTCTTGCCGGCGCCGTTGGGACCGAGCAGTCCGAAGCACTCTCCGCGCCGCAATGCAAATGACAAGCCATCCACGGCGCGTTTGTCGCCATAGGACTTGACGAGTTGCTCGACGGTCAGCGGGGAGGCGGATGTATCAGGCGTAGCTATTTCTCGGTCCTGAATTCGGCGACGCTGCGGTCCAGCGACCCGGCCATGTCGGCCATGGTGGCGGCGCGCTGGGCGCCATCCTGTACATCATCGCGGATCTGGCCGATCAGCTCGGCAATGCGCGTGATGCTGCCCCCGACCTGATGGACGCTGTCTTGCTGCCGGTCGGTGGCTTGGGCGATTTCGTCGATGAGGTGCGTGACCTCGCTGGAACCCGAGACGATTTCAGTCAACGCACTGCCTGCTTCGCGGGCTTTGTCGACGCCGGCCGCCGCGGTTTGCGCGCCCTCGCCGATGGTCTTGACGGTCTGGTCAATCATCTGATGGATCGCGCCCAGCATCGCGCTGATTTCGCCCGTGGCGCTGGTGGTGCGTTCCGCCAGCTTGCGTACTTCATCGGCGACGACGGCGAAGCCGCGTCCCTGTTCCCCGGCACGGGCGGCCTCGATGGCGGCGTTCAGGGCCAGTAGATTGGTCTGGTCCGCGATATCGTGGATGGTGCGCACGATGGCGTTGATTTGCTGGCTGCGGGAACGCAGGTCTTCCACGGCATCGGCCGCCTCGCCAACCCGACTACTGATCTGTTCCATGCCTTCGATCGTGGCCTGCACGATGCGGTTGCCGGTGGCCGCCTGTTCGGCGGCGGCACGGCCCCGGGTCGCCGTGGCGTTGGCATGGTGGGCGATGGCGCTCACCGTCTCGGTCAGCTCGGCCACGGCGCGACGGATGTCGTCGACCTGCCCCGACTGTTCGGACAACTGGTGCGCGACGCCGGAAAAGAATTCGGTGATTTCGTGGGAATCGTGACTCACGCTGCGGGACAGTTTCCCCGTTTCGCCGATCAAGCCGCGCAGGTTGTCCGACATGGCATTGAAGCTGGTGATGATTTCCCCGATCGTGTCGGCGCTGCGCATCTCGCAGTGGTGGGTGAGGTCCTTGCGGGAAATCTGGTTTGCCACCTCGGCGATGCGGCGCAACTTGCTGAGCAGGATGAGATTCAGCAAATAGTAGTTGGCGACGCCGATCGAGAGGCCGGCGACCACGCAGCCGGCGACGAACCAGGGCAGCATGCCTGGCTTCCACTCGACGAAATAGGCGGCGTAGAAAGGAAATACCATCGCCACGGCGAGACCGAAGCCCAGATAGGCAAGCATCAGCCGGCGCAGGATGGACGAATTGTTGTTGGTGTTCATAGGGCTCCTCCACAGGATTGCCCGTGATGGTACACCGATGTGCGCCCATGCCATGGGATAAGATTCCGCCATGAACTACCTCATTTTGCCCGTTACCCCCTTCGAACAGAACTGCAGCCTGATCTGGGAGCCCGACACTCGCCGCGCGGCCGTGGTCGATCCCGGCGGGGATATAGACGAAATTCTGGCGGCGATTGCGGCTCGCAACCTGCAAGTCGAGAAAATCCTGCTGACGCATGGCCACATCGACCACGTCGGCGGCACGGCGGAGCTGGCGCGGCAGCTGGGCGTACCCGTCGAGGGCCCGCAGCAGGAGGAGGCGTTCTGGCTCGATCAGCTGCCCGACCAGTGCCGCATGTTCGGTTTTCCTGATACGCCGGCACTGCGTCCGGATCGCTGGCTGGAGGACGGCGACACGGTGACCGTGGGCGACCAGATATTGGATGTCGTGCATACGCCCGGACATACGCCGGGGCATGTCTGCTTCATCCACCGGCCGACGAAGCTGGCGATTGTCGGCGATGTGCTGTTCGCCGGCTCGATCGGGCGCACAGACTTTCCGCGCGGCAATCACGCCGCGCTGATCCGGGCCATCCGGGAAAAATTGTTTCCGCTCGGGGACGATTTCGCGTTCATCCCCGGCCACGGACCGATGTCCACCTTCGGCGCGGAACGGCGCAACAATCCGTTCGTCGCCGACTGAATCGACCCCCCCGCGAGGGGGCGATGGGGGGGTGGGTTTTACTTCTTCAGCGAATCGCGAATTTCGCGCAGCAGGACGATATCCTCAGGCGTCGGGGGCGGCGCGGCCGGCGCGGCGGCTTCCTGACGCTTCAGCCGGTTCATCTGCTTGATCATGACGAAGATGATGAAGGCAAGGATGATGAAGTTGAGCAGGATGGTGATGAAGCTGCCATAGGCGAAGACGGCGCCGGCCTTCTTGGCCTCGACCAGCGTGGTCGCGGTCTGGCCCGACAGCGCGATGAAATAGTTGTTGAAGTCCAGCCCGCCGAAGATCTTGCCGACGATCGGCATGATCAGGTCGCCCACCACCGAATCGACGATCTTGCCGAAGGCACCGCCGATGATGACGCCGACCGCCAGATCCATCACGTTGCCCTTGACGGCGAACTCGCGAAATTCCTGCATGAACCCACTCATGTTTTTCTCCTGTCGGTTGTTGCGAAAAAATGACTATAGCAAAGCAGCCGCTGCCGATGTCGCTGTTCTGCAAACAGGGCTATGATAGATGCCATGCCAGTCGATCCCATCACTTCCGCCATTGTCGGATCCCTCATCGGTACCGCCGTGCAGGGCCTGCTGACACCGGCGCCGACCATGCCGGCGACCGGCATCATCCGCACGCTGCCGACGGAATCGAAGCGGGGCGTGATGGCACCGCCCTGGAACGGCCAGGTTCAGATCGACGGCCAGACCTTCCTGCTGTCGCCCGGCGTGGTGATCCGCAATGAACTCAACATGGCGATCCCGCCGATGATGATGCAGGCGCCCGCGCCGGTGCGCTATCAGACGGATGCGATGGGCGCGGTCTATCGCGTCTGGATCCTTTCCGCCGCCGAGGCGACTCTCGCCGAGAATCGCTGAAAAGTCGGCGCTGGCAAGATGGCATGAAAACCCGAGGTTTGTCGATCGAATTGCAGCCGCTGGACAACAGCCGGCTGGCGAATCTCTGCGGCGCGCTCGACGAGAACCTGCGGCAGATCGAGATGGCCTACGATGTCACGCTGACGCGGCGGGGCGCACACTGCCGCATCGACGGCGATGCGGCTCAGGCGCGGCTGGCGGCGGCGGCACTTAAGCATTTCTACGTCCACGCCCAGGCACCGCTGTCGATCGACGACATCCAGCTCGGCCTCGTCGAGCTGCGCGGCCATGCCGTCCAGCCCGCGGCGGGATTGCTGACGAAGAAAAGCGACCTGCACGGCCGCACGCCGCATCAGGTCGAATATCTGAAGAACATTCAGGAACACGACATCACCTTCGGCATCGGCCCGGCCGGCACCGGCAAGACCTATCTCGCTGTCGCTTCCGCCGTCGACGCCTTCGAGCGCGACCAGGTGCAGCGCATCGTGCTGACGCGCCCGGCCGTCGAGGCCGGCGAGCGGCTCGGCTTCCTGCCCGGCGACCTCGCGCAGAAGGTCGATCCCTACCTGCGCCCGCTCTACGACGCGCTTTACGACCTGATGGGCTTCGACAAGGTGGCACGCATGTTCGAGAAGCAGGCGATCGAGGTTGCGCCGCTCGCCTACATGCGCGGGCGCACGCTCAACCACGCCTTCATCATCCTCGACGAAGCGCAGAACACCACGCCCGAGCAGATGAAGATGTTCCTGACGCGCATCGGCATCGGCGCCAAGGCCGTCGTCACCGGCGACATCACGCAGATGGATCTGCCGAAGGGGCAGAAGTCGGGACTGATCGAGGCGCGGCGCATCCTCACCCGCGTACGCGGATTGGCCTTCACCGACTTCGATGCCACCGACGTGGTGCGTCATCCGCTGGTCGCACGCATCGTCGCGGCCTACGAGAAGAATGCGAAAAAAGAAAGCGCCTGAGCTGTCGCTTGCGGTGCAGTATGGCTGCGCCGATACGCAGCTGCCTGACCGGTCGCAAGTGCGCCGCTGGGTCAAGGCCGCGTTGGAAACCGATGTGCAGGCGACCATCCGCTTCGTTGACGCCAAAGAGGGACGCACGCTCAATCGCGATTTCCGCGGCAAGGACTACGCGACCAATGTGCTGACGTTTGTGTACGAGACGCAACCGGTGCTGGGCGATCTCGTGATCTGCACCGCCGTGGTGCGGCGCGAGACGAAGGAACAGGGCAAGTTGTTCAAGGCGCATCTTGCCCACATGGTGGTGCATGGTATGCTTCATCTACAGGGATACGATCACGAAACCGGCGCAGTTGATGCCGCCAGAATGGAAGCGCGTGAGCGCGCAATTCTCGCCCGTTTCGGGATTCCCGATCCTTACCGCTGAATATGGACCCATCACCTAGTCGACCGTCACTGCTTGAACGACTTTCGCTCCTCCTGCTGGGCGAACCCGAAGACCGCGAACAACTGCTGCAGCTCCTGCGCAAGGCCCACGACCGCAACCTGATGGATGCCGACGCGCTCTCGATCATCGAGGGCGCACTGGCCGTCTCCGAGATGCAGGTGCGCGACATCATGGTGCCGCGCGCGCAGATGGACGTCATCTCGATCCACGACCCGCTCGAAAAAATCGTCGACTTCGCGCTCGACACCGCGCACTCGCGCTTTCCCGCCATCGGCGAGAGCAAGGACGACGTGATCGGCATCCTGCTCGCCAAGGATCTGCTGCGAGCATTCGCCGGCCGCGAATTCGACCTGCGCGACAGCCTGCGCCCGGCGGTGTTCATCCCCGAGTCGAAGCGGCTGAACGTGCTGCTGCGCGAGTTCCGCGCCTCGCGCAACCACATGGCCATCGTGGTCGATGAATACGGCGGCGTCGCTGGCGTCGTCACCATCGAGGACGTGCTCGAACAGATCGTCGGCGACATCGAGGACGAATACGATTTCGACGAGGCCGCCGGCAACATCGTGCTCGACAACGCCGGCCGCTACCGCGTCAAGGCGACCACCGAAATCGAAGACTTCAATGCCGCCTTCGGCACGCACTTCACGACGGAGAATTTCGACACCGTCGGCGGGCTGGTGATCAGCGAACTCGGCCGCTTGCCGAAGCGCAACGAAGTGGTCGTGATCGAGGGCATTCGTTTGCAGGTGTTGCGTGCCGACAGCCGACGCGTGCACACCTTGCTGGTCGATCCGCAGAAGCGGCTGGCGCTCGACACCCAAACCGCGCAGGCATGAGATTGCCGCCTTTCCTGCTTGCGGCAGGCTTGGGGGGCATCAGCGTCTTCGGCTTCGCGCCGTTCGAACTGTTTCCGCTGCCCATGCTGGCACTGGCGCTGCTGTTCCGCCTCTGGCAGCGCAGCGCGTCCCCGCGCGGCGCGGCATGGCTGGGATTCAGTTACGGGATGGGTTTCTTCCTCGCCGGCGTGTCGTGGGTGTATGTCAGCCTGCACGACGTCGGCGGCATGGCCGCGCCCGTCGCCCTCGCCGCCACGGCATTGTTCTGTGCCTACCTCGCGTTGTTTCCAGCCTTCGCAGGTTATCTGGCCTGCCGTCTTGCCAGCGCCGACTTTCTGAAAAGCGCGGCGCTGTTCGCCGGTGTATGGACGTTGACCGAATGGCTGCGCGGCTGGTTGTTCACCGGCTTTCCCTGGCTCGCGCTGGGTTATTCGCAGACACCGCCCAGCCCGCTGGCCGGCTACGCCGCCGTACTCGGCAGCTATGGCATCGGTTTCCTCGTCGCACTGATCGCCGCGCTGCTGGCCCAGGATTGGCGCCGCAAGGCGGGCTGGGCCGTCATCTTCGTCTTGCTGGGGGGCGGCGCCCTGCTGCGGGGCATGGACTGGACGCAGCCGACCGGCAAGCCGGTTGCCGTCGCCCTCCTGCAGGGCAACATCCCGCAAAGCCTCAAGTGGGTGCCCGAGCGCCTGCCGTTGTCGATCGACGGCTACGTCGGCCTCGCGCAACGGCATCCTGCTGACTTGACCATCCTGCCGGAAACCTCGATCCCGCTGTTCTTCGACGAACTGCCGCGCGACGTGCTGAAGGCACTGACGCAGCACGGCGACGTGCTGCTCGGCATTGCGATCCGCCACCGCGAGGGCGGCTATGTGAATGGCGCGGTCGCTATCGACCGCAATGGTGTGCAAAGCTACGCCAAGCGGCATCTCGTGCCTTTCGGCGAATACATCCCGCCGGGCTTCGACTGGTTCTTCAAGCTGGTAAATATCCCGATGGCGGATTTCTCCGCCGGCCCGCGCGACCAGCCGCCCCTGGAAATCGCCGGGCAGCCCGGCGTAAAAATCATGCCGAACATCTGCTACGAGGATCTGTTCGGCGAGGAAATCATCCGCGCGCTGCCGCAGGCGACGCTGCTGGTCAATCTCTCGAACACGGCATGGTTCGGCGATTCGCTCGCCCAGCCGCAGCACCTCCAGATCGCGCGGCTGCGCGCCATGGAAACGGGACGTACCATGCTGCGTGCCACCAACACCGGCATCACGGCCGCGATCGCGCCGGATGGCCGCGTGTTCGGCCAGCTGCCCGCCTTCACTGCGAGTGCGCTGCGCGTCGAGGCGCAGGGTTTCTCCGGGATGACACCTTTCGCCCGCTGGGGCAACGCGCTGGCCTTACTGATTGCGATTGGCGCGGTTTTGCCTGCATTCTTGACGGCTTATCGAAAGGGAAGTCGCTAAAATCAGCGCTTTACGAAATCGCACTGTTTCGATGAAGCCTACATTCCAAGAAATCATCCTGCGCCTGCAAGCCTTCTGGGACAAGCAGGGCTGCGCGCTCTTGCAGCCTTACGACATGGAGGTCGGCGCCGGCACCTCGCACACCGCCACTTTCCTGCGCGCGCTCGGCCCCGAGCCGTGGAAGGCCGCCTATGTCCAGCCCTCGCGCCGCCCCAAGGACGGCCGCTACGGCGAGAACCCGAACCGCATGCAGCACTATTACCAGTACCAGGTGGTGCTCAAGCCCGCGCCGGCCAACATCCTCGAACTCTACC
>ERZ1645187.5348-NODE-5348-length-10033-cov-5.146322_pt1 | contig 10033 bp, 12 predicted proteins | sample MGYA00575352_ERZ1645187 | MGnify/ENA primary metagenome ERZ1645187 (study PRJEB40837, sample SAMN11349314) | freshwater sediment metagenome | isolation source: river sediment | host: Sediment | place: India: Wazaribad , New Delhi | collected 2017-02-21 ...
GATCGAGTTCGTGCCGCTGATCGGGCCCTTGGTGCTGATCTGGTTCCTCGTCACGGCGGGCACGCCCGGCCCGAACCGCTTCGGCCCGGACCCGCTCGGCCCGCCGCCCGAGGAGGGACAGCCCTCGTCGCTGCCGAGGGTGCCGCGCCGCTGAGGTTCAGTAGCTGTAGTCGGCGTAGATGCGCGACAGGTCGCCGCCCCAGTCGCCGTGGTATCTTTCCAGCAACTCGTCGGCCGGCACCTTGCCCGTCTCCACGCTTTCCTGAAGCGCGTTGAGGAAATGCGTCTCGTCCGGCACCATGCCGCCGGCGCCGGGACGCGCGCGCGCCCTCAGGCCCGCCTCGGCGATCCTCACCGTCTCGCGGGCGAGGTCGATCATGCGGATGCCGTTCGCCTCTCCCTGAAGCGCGTCGATAGAGGCCGAGCGGCGGAGCGCCTCGCGCGTGTCGGCGTCCCAGCCCTTCGCCAGATCCCAGGCGGCATCGAGGGCGGCCTGGTCGTAGAGAAGCCCGACCCTGAACGCCGGCAGCGCGCAAAGCCGCCGCCACGGGCCGCCGTCCGCCCCCCGCGTCTCCATGTATTTCTTGATCCGCGCCTCGGGGAAGACCGTGGTCAGGTGGTCCGCCCAGTCCGACAGCGTCGGCTTCTCTCCGGGCAGCGCCGGCAGTTCGCCCTTGAGGAAGTCGCGGAACGACTGGCCGAGCGCGTCGATGTAGCGCCCGTTCCGGTAGACGAAATACATCGGCACGTCGAGCACGTAGTCGACGTAGCGCTCGAACCCCATGCCGTCCTCGAAGACGAAGGGCAGCATCCCGGTCCGCGCCGGATCGAGGTTCTGCCAGATGTGGCTGCGCCAGCTTTTCCGGCCGTTGGGCCCGCCGTCGAGGAAAGGCGAATTGGCGAAAAGCGCGGTGGCGACGGGCTGGAGCGCCAGCGCCACGCGGAACTTCTTCACCATGTCGGCTTCCGAGGCGAAGTCGAGATTCACCTGCACGGTGCAGGTGCGATACATCATCGTCTTGCCCATCGTGCCGACCCGGTCCATGTAGTCGGTCATCAGCCGATAGCGGCCCTTGGGCATCATCGGCATGTCCTCTTGCCGCCAGATCGGCGCGGCGCCGAGGCCGATGAACCGCGCGCCGATGTCGTCGGCGACCGCCTGCACCTCGCGCAGGTGTTCGTTCACCTCTTCGCAAGTCTGGTGGATCGTCTCCAGGGGCGCGCCGGAAAGCTCCAGTTGCCCGCCGGGCTCGAGGCTGACGTTGGCGCCGTTGCGCGACAGTCCGATGATGTTGCCCTGTTCGAGCACCGGCTGCCAGCCATAGCGGCTGCCGATCCCTTCGAGCATGGCGCGGATCGACCGGGGACCGTCATAGGGCAGGGGGTTCAGCGTGTCGGTGCAGTAGCCGAACTTCTCGTGCTCGGTGCCGATCCGCCAGTCCGCCTTCGGCTTGCAGCCGGATTCGAGATAGGCCGCGAGGTCCTCGAACCGCTCGATCGGGCCGCCGCCCTCTTGTGGAATGGACATCGGGATCGCCTCGGGTCCGCCTGTGGTTGCGGGTGCAGACCTGAAGCGCGGCCGCGCCCGAGTCAAGGCCACCCGATGGCCGAGGCCATGACTTTTCGTGATCGCTCAGACGCGGGGCAGGACTGCCGCGGGGCGCCGCCACAGTGGCAGCGTCGGCTGCCCGTGATCGAGTGCGGCGGTCACCCGGGCCATGTCGATGCCGGGAAGGGCGGCGAAGGCGTCATAGAGCCGCTCCGCCCCCGCCGCATCGACGGGAATCAGCAGCACCTGCCCGTCCTGCGTTTTCAGCCGCCAGGCGCGGGCGCCGTAGAACTCGGCAAGCCGCAACTCCGCCAGATCGGCGAGCGCCACGAAGCCGCCGAAGCTCGGGCCGAAATAGCCGACCTGGCCCTCGTCCACCTCGACCACACCCGGTGCGCCGATCCCGTGCAGGAAGCGGATGCGGCGGAGCGCGATCATCGCCCAGCCCGCAGCCAGCGCCGCCAGCACCGCGCCGAAGGGCACCAGCACATAACCGCCTCGCGACGCGATCCAGAACCCGACCGCGCCGGCAAGTCCCGCCGCGATCACCTCGCGCCAGCGGTGCAGCATCGCGCGAACCTCGGGCCGGATCATGCCGCCGCCCAATCCCCGAGATGCGCCTGCCAGAGCGCGAGAAGCGCCACCGCCGCGGTTTCGGCGCGCAGGATACGGGGACCAAGGGCGATGGGCGAGATGAAGGGGGCCGCGCGGAGCCGTTCGCGCTCGGCGGCGGAAAATCCGCCCTCGGGGCCGACAAGGACCGCCCAGGGGCCGGGGGCAGCCCCGGCAAGGACGTCGCGCGCCGACCCTTCGCCGGTCCGCGCCTCGTCGGCCCAGAGGATGCGCCGTGCCGGGTCCCATCCGGACAGGAGCCGCGCCAGCGGCACCGGATCGGCGACCGCGGGCAGCGAGAGCCGCCCGCATTGTTCGGCCGCCTCGCGCACATGCGCCTCGGCCTTGTCGCGCCGGAACCGCTCGGCGTTGGTGAACCCGGTCAGCACCGGCAGGATGCGCGCCACGCCCAGCTCCACCGCCTTCTCGATGATGAAATCGGTCCGCGCCTTCTTCACCGGGGCGAAGAGAAGCCAGAGGTCGGGAACCGCATCCTGCGCGCGTGTGCGTTCGAGACAGGCAAGTGCTCCTGTCCGCCGTCCCGTCTCGATGACCTCGCAAAGCCATTCTCCGTCGCGGCCGTTGAACGCCAGCACCCGGGCGCCCGGCCCCTCGCGCATCACCCCGAACAGGTAGTGCGCCTGCGCCTCGGCCAGGGCAACGGATTGCCCCGGCCCCAGCGGTTGGTCTACACAGAGCCTGATCTTCGCCACCATCATGAGCCGGACCTTATGAGCGCGCCCCAGGATTTGCCAGAGCCGGAGGGCGACGCGGGCGGCAGCGTGGCCGACGCGGTGCGCGGCAACTGGGTCGACCGGCTCGCCCCCGCGGTCGCGCGGCCCTACCTCAGGCTCAGCCGTGCCGACCGGCCGATCGGAACCTGGCTTCTGCTCATACCCTGCTGGTGGGGCGTGGCGCTTGCCGCCGCCGAGGACGGCTGGCGGGTCGCCGACATCTGGATCTGGCTCGGCTGCGCGCTTGGGGCCTTGCTGATGCGCGGCGCGGGCTGCACCTGGAACGACATCACCGACCGCGATTTCGATGCCAGGGTAGCGCGCACCCGGTCGCGCCCGATTCCCTCCGGCCAGGTCTCGGTGCGGCAGGCGGCGATCTGGATGTTCGCGCAGATCGCGCTGGCGGGGCTGGTGCTTCTCACCTTCCACCCGCTCGCCGTGGCGCTGGGCGTTTCCTCGCTCGGACTCGTGGCGATCTATCCCTTCGCCAAGCGCTTCACCTGGTGGCCGCAACTCTTCCTCGGGCTGGCCTTCAACTGGGGCGCAGTGCTGGCCTATGCCGCCCATTCGGGCCGGGTCACCTGGGCTGCCGCGCTCCTGTATGCCGCGGGTATCGCCTGGACGCTGTTCTACGACACGATCTACGCCCATCAGGACAAGGAAGACGACGTGCTGATCGGGGTGAAGTCCACCGCGCGGCTCTTCGGCGCGGCCACGGGCAAGTGGCTCGCCCGATTCCTCGTGGCCACCGTCGGGCTGATGGCGCTGGCCGTGCTCGTGGCGCTTCTGCCGGTAGCGGGGCCGGTCAAGCTGGGTGTCGCCCTCGTCGCGCCCTGGGCGATGGGCTGGCATCTTCTGTGGCAGATGAACCGGATCGACATCGACGATCCGGAGACCTGCCTGAGGCTTTTCCGCACCAACCGCGACACCGGCCTTCTGGCTGCGCTGTTTCTTGCCGTCGCGGCCTTCCTCTGATTGATCCGGTCTGCGCCCGCCCGTAAGGAAGACGGGTCTGCCACTGCCAAGGCATGCTGCGCCCGATGCGATTTTCCCTGCCCAAGGCCCCGAGCCTGCCCCTGACCATTCCGGTCCGGCTGATCCTGCCCGGCTTTCTCGTGCTGGCCGCGCTTCTCAGCCTGGTTGCTGCCATCGTTGCCGCATCCTTCGTCGAGCGGCGGTCGGCCGAGGGGGTGGCAAAGGCGCTGGCGGACGCAGACGAGGGGTGGGCCGATGTCCTGGCCGACGGCTTGCAGATCACGCTCGCCGGCATCGCCCCGACCGAGGCCGACCGCTTCCGCGCGCTGACGGCGGCGGGGACGGTCGTCGATTCCGACCGGGTGATCGACGCGATGGACGTGCTCGATCCGGCCGCGCTCAAGGCGCCCGATTTCACCATCGAGATCCTGCGCAACGGCGACGGGGTTTCGCTCATCGGGCTGGTGCCGGCCGCCACCGACCGTGAGGGTATCGTGACGAAGCTCACCGCGATCGCCGGCGAGGGCAAGGTGACCGACATGCTGGAAACCGCCGACCATCCGGTGCCGCAGAACTGGCCGGCGGCGCTGGAGTTCGGGATGAAGGCGATCGGCTCGTTGCCGCGCTCCAAGGTTTCGATCTTCGCCGACCATGTGGCGATCACGGCGATTTCCGACAGCGCCGCCGAAAAGGCCCGGATCGAAGCCGATCTCAGCCGGAAGGCGCCCAAGGGGCTCAGGCTCGCGCTTGACATCTCGGCGCCGCGGCCGGTGATCACGCCCTTCACGCTGCGTTTTCTCATCGACGAGAACGGTGCGCGCTTCGATGCCTGCTCGGCCGACAGCAGCCAGGCCCGCGACCGCATCCTCGCGGCGGCGACAGCGGCCGGCGCCGCGCGCAAGAATGCCTGCACCATCGGGCTTGGCGTGCCCACCCCCGCCTGGGCCGATGCGGTGACGATGGGGCTTTCGGCGATGAAGGAACTGGGCGCAGGGTCGATCACCTTCTCGGATGCCGACATCTCGCTCATCGCCGCCGACACGGTGACGCAGGAGGTGTTCGACCGCGTTGTCGGCGAACTCGAATCGAACCTGCCCGAAGTCTTCTCGCTCCATGCGGTGCTGACGCCGAAGCCAGTCGAGACCCAGGACGCGCCCGTGGTGCCGGAGTTCGTCGCCACGCTGTCATCCGGGGGGCGGCTCGAGATGCGCGGCCGGCTTGGCGACGAATTGTCGCGCGATGCCGTCGACAGCTTCGCCCGGGCCCGCTTCGGCTCGGCCTCGGTCCATGCCGCAACCCGGCTCGCGCCCGACATGCCGGCCGGCTGGCCGATGCGCGTGCTGGCCGCGCTTGAGGCGCTGGGCGAACTTGACAGCGGCAGCGCCCGGGTGCGGCCGGAAATCATCCGGATTTCCGGGGTGACCGGATCGGCGACCGCCTCGGACAGTGTCGCCCGGATCCTGTCGAGCCGGCTGGGCGAAGGGCTCAACTTCAAGCTCGACATCCGCTACGACGAACGGCTCGACCCGCTTCTCGGCCTGCCCACGGACGAGGACTGCGTGGCCGGGATCAATGACCTGCTGGGCGAGCACAAGATCAACTTCGAGCCGGGCTCGGCCCAGATCGCCCGCGACGCGTCCGCGACGCTCGACAGGATCGCCGAGAAGATGAAGCAGTGCTCCGACTTCGCGATGGAAGTCGGCGGCCACACCGACGCCCAGGGCCGCGAGGAGATGAACCTCGAGCTGAGCCAGACGCGGGCGGAGGCGGTGATCGCCGCGCTGATGGAGCGGCGGGTGCTGACCGGCAAGCTGAGTGCCCGGGGCTATGGCGAGACCGTGCCCATCGGCGACAACGAAACCGAAGCCGGGCGCGAGGCGAACCGGCGGATCGAATTCCGGCTGGTCAAGCCGGTGGCGGTGGCGGCCACGGCTGAAGGTGAGGCCGAGGACGCACCCGTCGTCAATGCGCCGGACGACGATACGCCAAAGCCGAAACCGCGCCCGGAACGGTAGTGCCCGCCGGGGCGGGGTTGACCGGCGCGAAGGAAGCATCCAGAGCAGGGCCATGAACAGAACCGAACTCATCATCGCCACGGCGATCATCCTCTTCGTGGCCTTCGGGCTGGGCTGGTTCGCCTGCTGGTTCGTCCACCGGCTGAGCCGGGTGACGAAGGCAGAGATGGACGATCTCGAAAGGATGGCGCGTGATCTGCACGAGGCCGAGGAGACCCGCGATGCGGCGATCAGCTTTCTGGAGAACCGCGAGTCGGAGTTGACGAACCGGCTCAACCAGACCCAGGCGGAACTGCGCTCGGCGATGGATGGCCTGCGCGATGCGAGGGCCGAAGCCGAGGACCTGCGCGCCTATATCGAGCGGATGCATGCAGGCTGAGCGGGTTCGCCGGGCGCGGCACCGGCGCCGGTTGACGCCCGTCCGAACCGCCGATCCTTCCCGGGCTGCGAAGGGAACCCGATGCGACTGTCGCTGATCCTCGCGCTGATCGGGCTCCTCGTCGCCCTTGTCGGGGCGCCATCGGTGACTGCCGCCCACAGGGTCGCGGCGGCCCATGAGTGTGCGGATTGCACGCCCCACGCCCAACACGGCGGCACGGACATGGCCGCGCCCTGTCCGCATCCCGGCCTCTGCCTCGTCGCCAGCCTTCCCGCCCCGGCCGAAGCGGCCGCAAGGGGCGCTGCCCGGCCACTGTCCTTCGGCCGCCATCGCGGCGATCCCGCCCTGCCCGCCGAACCCTCGCCGGGGGACCGGCCGCCGCGCGCCTGAGCCTGCACCGCGAAGGCAGCGGGCAGCGCTGCCGTCACCCTGATGTGCAAGGCCGCCGCGCTTTGGCGGCAAGACATGGCAACCGGATCATGAAAAGAAAACTCATCGCCTTCCTCGGTGTCGCGGCCATCGGCCTCGGCACGCTTTCCCTTCTGACGCAGGGGCAGGCCCCTGCCGACGGCTCCTCCCTTCCCGCCAAGGGCGACCCGATCGTCGCGGTCACCCTGCCCGCCACGCTTTCGGCCCGGGCCGAGGCCGGCAGGCGGGCCTTCGACGCGACCTGCGCCACCTGCCACGGCGAGGCCGCCAGCGGGCGGAGGGGCTATGGCCCGCCGCTGGTCCACCCGACCTACGAATCCTCGCACCACGCCGACACGGCCTTTTTGCGGGCGGCGCAGCAGGGCGCCCCGGCCCATCACTGGGATTTCGGCGACATGCCGCCGCAGCCCGCGGTGACGCCGGCCGATGTCGCGGACATCCTTGCCTATGTGCGGGAACTGCAACGCGCCAACGGTATCAACTGAGGCCCGAAGGGCCGTCCCGGAAGGGGCGGCTACCACCGCGCCAGCGCGTCCTCGTCCTCGTCCTTCGCCGCGACCCAGCCGGCGCCGTCGGGGCCGAATTCCTTCTTCCAGAACGGCGCGCGGGACTTCAGGTAGTCCATCAGGAACTCCGCCGCCTCGAAGGCTGCGGTGCGGTGGCGCGCGGCGGTCGCCACCATCATGATCGCCTCGCCGGGGAAAAGCGCGCCGTGGCGATGGATCACCAGCACGTCTGCAAGGCTCCAGCGCGCCCGCGCCTCTTCGGCGATGGCGGCGATCGCCCGTTCGGTCATGCCGGGATAGTGCTCGATCTCCATCCGCGCCATCCGGCCGCTGTCGTCGCGCACGACGCCGAGGAAGCTGACCACGGCGCCCACGCCGCGCCCGCCGCAGGTGCCCCGTGCAAAGCCCTCGCACTCCGCGCCGTAGTCGAAGGGCCGGGCCTGGATGCGCACCGACATCCCCTAGCCCCCGGTCATCGGCGGAAAGAACGCGACCTCGCGCACGCCGGCCAAGGGCGCGGAGAAATCGGAAAGCTCCTGGTCCAGTGCCACGCGCAGGCTGCGGGTGTCGGCGAAGGCGGCGGCATAGCGGTCCTCGCGCGCCTTCAGCTCCTCGACGAGATCGGCCACGGTGGCGGCGCCGGTCTCCACCTTCTCCCGCGGCAGGCCGATGCGCTCGCGCACCCAGGCAAAATAGAGAACGTCGATCATTGCTCGTCCCTCAGGAAGGGAAGGGCCTTGCGGAAATATTCCCAGCCCGTGACGAATGTGAGCACCGCCGCGATCCAGATCAAGCCGAGGCCGACGAAAGTCGCGTAAGAGGAACAGCCCCTGACGCCGCAGGACCGGATCGGATCGGCGAGGCCGGCGGTGACAAGCTCGGCATATTGCTCGGGCGTCATCCCGCGCCGGGCGATGCCCTCGAGATGCTCGAGCCCGGTGCCGAGGAAGAGGACGGCGATGGCGATCATCTGCGCCGTGGTCTTCCACTTCGCAAGCTTCGTGACCTTCAGCGTGCCGGCACGCGCGCCGAGATATTCCCTGAGGCCGGAGACGAAGACCTCGCGGAAGAGGATCACGGTCGCGGGCAGGATCAACCAGGGGTTCATTCCCGAATATCCCGTCAGCACCATGATGGCGATGACCACCATCGCCTTGTCGGCGATCGGGTCGAGCATCGCGCCGAACTTTGATTCCTGCTTCCACAGCCGCGCGAGATAGCCGTCGAAGTAGTCGGTGATGGCGGCGGAGACGAAGAGCACAAGCGCGAACCAGTCGGCCCAGGGGCGGTGGAAATAAAGGAACATCACCGCGACGCCGGGCGCGGCGAGCAGACGGAGCACCGTCAGGATATTCGGGATCGTCCAGGTCATGCCGGCACCCTATCCCTTGGCGCTGGCGACTGGAAGGGGCGGCGGGTGGGCCTTCAGCCGCCGGCCGAAAGCGCGGCTTCGAGCGCGGCCCAGAGCTCCTCGGCCGGTTCGCAGCCGATGGCGAGCCGGACGAAGCCGGGCGCCACGGCATCGCCCCAGCGGTCGCGCCTTTCGGCCGATGTGTGCACGCCGCCGAAGGAGGTGGCGGGCCTGAGGAACGGGCAGGCGGCGATGAAGGCATCGGCCGCGGCGCCCGAGGCGAGTGTGAGCCCGATCAGGAACCCCGGCCGCAGCATCTGCCGCGTGGCAAGATTGTGGGCAGGGTCCTTGGGCAGACCGGGGTAGCGGATCGCCCGGACGGCCGGATGCGTCGCCAGCCGTTCGGCGACGATGCCGGCGGTCCGGCACATCCGGTCGAGGCGCAGCTCCAGCGTCTCGAGGCTGCGGTGCAGCAGCCAGGCCTCGAACGGGCCGGGGATCGAGCCGGAGAGCTTCCGCCACTCCCGGATCGCGGCCACCAGCGCGGGGTCGCGGCTGGCGACATGGCCCATCAGGATGTCGGAATGTCCGCCCGGCGCCTTGGTGTCGGAGGCCACGACGATGTCGGCGCCGAGGTCCAGCGGGCGCTGACCGAAGGGCGTCATCGTGGTGTTGTCGACGACGGTCAGACCGCCCGCCGCGCGGACCCCGGCGGCGACATGGGCGATGTCGCAGAGGTCGAGCCCGGGATTCGAGGGCGATTCGACGAACACCAGCCGGTAGCCCGCGAATCCGCCCTCGGCGAAGCCCGCCGTCGGCCGCAGGTCGAACTGGACGCCGAGCCGGGCAAGGACGCGGTCGGCCAGAAGCCGGGTCGTGTAGTAGCCGTCCGAAGGCAGCAGCACCCGGTCGCCCGCGGCCAGAAGCGCGAAGAGCGGCGCGGCGACAGCGGCCATGCCGGAGGGGAAGAGCACCGCCTCCGCCGCCTCCAGATGGCCGAGCGCCTTTTCGGCCGCCTCCCATGTCGGGTTGTCGGACCTTCCGTAGCCCGGAAACCCCGCCGGATCGCCGGGCAGGTGATACATCGAGGCGAGCGTCAGCGGCAGCGCGATCGGCTCGCCCTTCTCCAGCGTCCTGCCCCGCAGGTGCAGTAGCTCGGCGGGCGAGGGGGGTTCGGGGTTCGGCATGGCTTTCCCTGTCGATGCGGCGGCGGCTCAGCCGCTGGTGTGGAAGAAATCGTAGACGGTCTGCGCCATCGTCTCGGAGATTCCGGCGACGGCCTTCAGATCCTCCAGCCCCGCGCGCGAGACGGCCTTGGCGGAGCCGAAGTGCGCCAGCAGGGCGCGCTTGCGGGCGGCACCGATGCCGGGCACCTCGTCCAGCGGCGTGGCGCCGACGGCCTTGGCGCGCTTCGCCCGGTGGGCGCCGATGGCCCAGCGGTGCGCCTCGTCGCGCAGGCGCTGGACGAAGTAGAGGACGGGCG
>ERZ1645187.5351-NODE-5351-length-10026-cov-6.269481_pt1 | contig 10026 bp, 8 predicted proteins | sample MGYA00575352_ERZ1645187 | MGnify/ENA primary metagenome ERZ1645187 (study PRJEB40837, sample SAMN11349314) | freshwater sediment metagenome | isolation source: river sediment | host: Sediment | place: India: Wazaribad , New Delhi | collected 2017-02-21 ...
GCGAATGTCGCCGTGATAAACGCCGTCATGTTCCGTCCTCCTAGAAGTCGAGCTTCTCTTCTCGCCGGACCGTGTCCACGGCTTCCTCGGACATCAGGATCTCGTCGAGATCCCTGCGCCGGATATCGAGCGTCATCTTGCAGAGAAGCATGACAAGGCAGAGCGCGGCGCTGACCGGAACGGAAAGGAGCCACCAGTACATGCTCGTGTGCAGGGCCGTGGAGAGCTGGGCCTTGCCGCCCTCCGCCATTGTGAAGCCGTAGGTCGTCAGCACCCAGAGGAAATAGACGATAAGCCCGTTTGAGGCGAATATGAGGATTTTCGCGGGGAGACGCGGAAGCTTCTTCACGAACATCGTCACGCCCACGTGCTCATGCCGCCAGATGCAGAGGGCGACGGAGAGCAGCGCCATCCAGATCATGAGATACCTCGCGAGCTCCTCGGTCCATCCGAGGGGCGACCGCACGATGTACCTCGAGACGACCCCGAGAAGCACCACGGCCGTCATGACGATGGACAGCAGGAACACGGGGTACTCGATGATCCGCTCCAGCCCGTCTCCGATTTTCGCCGCAAGGGAAAAGATCCCGCCGCCCCGTGTTCCCTTCTGTTCCATTGTCATCACCTTTCCCGCCGGTACTCCTTCTTCCGCCTATCTATCTGGCGGGTTTCGACGCGTCGTCGATCGCCTTGAGGTACATCTCCGCGAGTTTGACGCCTTCTTCCTTGTAGGTATCCTTGATGAATTCCATTGCGCCCTTTCGTCCGACATCCCGGAATTCCTTCATCGCTTCGGGAGTCGGCGTGTTCACCTGCATTCCGGCCTTCGCAAGCGTCGGAAGTCCCTTTTCGGACGACTCAATGATTCTGTTCAGGCCGCGTCCGGCGACGATCGCCGCTACGGAGGCCGTATCGACGACATGCTTTTCCTCCGCCGTCAGCCCGTTGTAGAAGTCCTTGTTCATGACCCAGCAGTAGGTGCTGTAGAGATGGTTCGTTATCGTCAGGTACTTCTGAACCTCGTGAAGCCGCCCAGTGAGGACGATCGGAATCGGGTTATGCTGCCCGTCGACGACGCCCGTCTGCAGGGACGTGTAGACCTCCGCCCACGCGACCGGAGTCGCCGCCGCTCCGTAGACCTTCATGAGGTGCTGATGGGAGGGGAGCGTCATGGTCCGCATCTTGAGCCCCTTGAGATCCGCCACTGCCTTGATCGGATGCTTGCTGTTGCTGAGCTGGAAGAAGCCTCCGGCCTCTCCGTACCCGAGAACCCGGAATCCGGCCGCTTTCTCGATCTCAGCGGCGAGGTGCGCGCCGAACGGGCCGTCGAAGACCTTCCACGCCACGTCGTAATTTGGAATGGCGAACGGGATGTCGAGAACGCTGTAGAGCGGATAGAACGCCGCCATGCCCCCCGCGGAGGCGATGTAGCTCTGGACGACGCCGACCTTGACCTGTTCCATGGTCTCGCGTTCGTTTCCAAGCTGACCGGCAGGGAAGATCTCGACCGTCAGCGCCCCGTTGCTTTCGGCCTCCACGGCGCTCTTGAAGACCGCAGCCATGGCTCCGGTCGCAACCTCGAAGGGCTGTTGCGCGTTCAGGTGCGCGAGCTTGATGACCTTCGGAGCAGCAAACGCCGTACCGACAGAGACAACCAACAGCATGACCACAATTCCGGACAGTATCCGTTTCATTCTTTCCTGCCTCCTTCCGACTCGTTCCGCTTCCCGTCTCCTGGTTCGCGCTCCGGCGTCCGCACGGACGCCCCCATCCCGTTTCGCTCCGGACTACTTCAGCAGACCTGTCATCGCGTTGAACGCGTCGATGCGTTCATCGATGACATCCGCCATCCGGTGGATCGATCCCCAGTACTCCTCATGGTCGTACCACTGGGCGTTGAGCTCCTCCGATGTCTTTCCCTGCTGTTCGACCCACGTGTAGTACTTGAGGTTGTGCACGCGTTTCTTGTCCTGATAGTTCATCTCGAGCATGCAGTCGGTCCCGGCTCCGAGAACGTACCGGCCATGATCCACGGCGGCCTGCGTCTCCGTGTAGGTTCCGGACTCCGCATCCATTTCGAGGACGCGGGATCCGTACATCTCCATCGAGTCCGTGAGAACCGTCAGGATGATGTCCCGGCCCGTGAGTTCGTAATACTTCGCCATCTTGACAGCCATCATGATGTTCGCGGCTCCGGATATTCCGATCAGGGGGAGGTTTTCAATAAACGAATCATCGACTCCCGCCGCCCGGAGATACCTGATTCCGGCCGGATCGTTGAATATGCGGACCATGGCCATCGACGCGGCGTCGTCGACGTCGATGAGAAGATCCGTGTTCCGGACGTTGTGGATCCAGGGGATGTGTTTGTCTCCGATGCCCTCGATCCGGTGCGCGCCGAACCCGTTCCACAGGAGCGTCGGGCATTGCAGCGCCTCACCGACTCCGAGGACGCTTCCCGGGAAGACCTCCTTGAGATAGTCGCCGCATGCCGTGGTCCCCGCCGAGCCCGACGTGACCACGACGCCGGCGTACCGGTCCTTCGGCCCCATGACGGCCCGGAGGACCTCCTCCATCGCGCGCCCGGTGACATCGTAGTGCCAGAGATGGTTGCCGAATTCGTCGAACTGGTTGAACACGACGATGTTATCCCTGGTTTTCCGCAACTCCCAGACCTTGTCGTAGATTTCCTTGACGTTGCTCTCCGTCCCGGGCGTCGCGATGATTTCTCCGGCGACGGTCCGGAGCCACTCGAAGCGTTCCCGGCTCATGCCCTCCGGGAGGATGGCGATCGAATCGCAGCCCAGGAGCTGTGCGTTGTACGCGCCTCCCCGACAGTAGTTCCCCGTCGAGGGCCAGACGGCTTTCTGCGTCGTGGGATCGAACTGTCCCGTCACGAGTCGCGGCGCGAGGCAGGCGAAGCTGGCGCCCACCTTGTGCGCGCCCGTCGGAAACCATTTGCCGACGAGCGCGACGATGCGCGCGTCCACGCCCGAGATGCACGAAGGAATTTCGATATGGTTCACCCCTCCGTACAGGCCGCCCTTTCTGACGGGCTCGTTCTTCCACGTGATCCGGAAGAGGTTCGCGGAGTCCACGTCCCAGAGTCCGACGTTGCGAAGTCTCTGCCTGATGACCTCGGGCGTATGGGCCGCCGGATCCTTCATCTGACGGAACGTCGGGATAACGACGTTCCGTTCGCGTGCGCTCTTGACCGCTCGTTCGAGTTTTTCCTCGTTGACGGACAGGTCAATCATCGGAGGTCTCCTAGAGATCCGCGTAGAGCGGATGCCTGGAGCACAACTCCAGAACCTCCGCGCGAATCGTCGCGAGCGCCGCCTCGTCGTCGATGTTCCGGATGGTGCGGTCGATCCACGAAGCCAGCGTCTTCATGTCGCCTTCGCGAAGGCCGCGTGTCGTCACGGCCGGTGTTCCGATCCGGATGCCGCTCGTCACCATCGGGCTCTGCGTGTCGAACGGCACGGCGTTCTTGTTCACGGTCACGCCGGCCTTGTCGAGGGCCGCCTCCGCGGCCTTGCCGGTCACGCCCCTGCTCGTCAGGTTGATCAGGATGAGGTGGTTGTCCGTTCCGCCCGAGACGAGATGGAAATCGCGCGAGAGCAGCGCGTCCGCAAGCGCTTTCGCGTTCAGGACGATCTGCTTCTGGTACTCCTTGAATTCGGGACGAAGCGCCTCCCTGAAAGCGACGGCCTTCGCTGCGATGATGTGCATCAGCGGCCCGCCCTGCATTCCGGGGAAGATCGACTTGTCGAGATCCTTTGCATAGGCGGCCTTGCACATGATCATTCCGCCCCTCGGACCGCGAAGGGTCTTGTGCGTCGTCGTCGTTACGAAGTCGCAGAACGGGACCGGATCCTTGTGCTGTCCGGCCGCAATCAGTCCGGCGATGTGGGCGATATCGAACATCAGCATCGCGCCGGTCTTGTCCGCAATGGCCCGGAAGCGTTCCGCATCGATCTCGCGCGGATAGGCCGAAGCGCCGATCACGATGAGCTTCGGTTTCTGCTCCTTCGCAAGCCGCTCGACTTCCGCGAAGTCGATGGTCTCCGTCTCGCGGCTCACGCCGTACGGGACGATGTTGTACAGTTTGCCGGAGAAGTTCACGGGCGATCCGTGCGTCAGATGGCCGCCGTGGGCAAGGTTCATCGCCAGGATCGTATCGCCGGGCTTGAGGACGGTGAAGAACACCGCCATGTTGGCCTGCGAGCCCGAATGGGGCTGGACGTTCACGTGGTCGCAGTGGAAGAGTTCCTTCGCCCGGTCCCGGGCCAGATTCTCCGCTTCGTCGACGACGTGGCAGCCGCCGTAGTACCGGTGGGCGGGGTAGCCCTCCGCGTATTTGTTCGTGAGGACGGATCCCGCGGCGGCCAGTACCGCCGGCGACACGAAATTCTCGGAAGCGATGAGTTCGATTCCCTCCTGCTGTCTCTTTTTCTCCCGTCCGATAACCTCAAAAATTTCCGGATCCGTACTCCTCAGAAGTTCCGATGCCTTACCAAACATTCAACAACACTCCTTTCGCTTTCTTCCTGAAATCATCTATGTCCGGATCCGCCACCAGCGGCGATCCGACAGCCTTTTGCGCGCTCGGTATGTCCTTGAGCCCGTTTCCCGTGACCACGAGAGCCACGGTTTCGTCCGGGGACACCATGCCCTGCATCGCCATTTTGCGGAATCCCGCGAACGCCGCCACGCCGGCCGGTTCTCCGAATACGCCGGCGGAACGCGCAAGTTCCGGAATGGCGGAAAGAATCTCCGCATCGCTCACCGTCACCGTCGCTCCTCCGGATTTTCGGACCGCCCGCAGGGCTTTCGCCCAGTTTCTCGGAGCGCCGACCGAAATGCTGTCGGCGATCGTGTCCGCGGGTCCGAAGGTCACCCGCTCCGAACCCGAAAGAAACGCATCGTGAATGGGACAGGCTCCTTCGGCCTGCACGCCGGTGATTTTCGGCATCCGATCGATGAGGCCGAGCCGGAGGAGATCCAGAAACCCCTTGTAGATGCCGCCGATGCAGCAGCCGTCTCCCACGGAAATGAACACCCTGTCGGGGACCTCGAAATCCAGTTGCTCCGCAATCTCCATCGCGCAGGTCTTCTTTCCCTCGACGAGGTAGGGGTTGATCGCACAGTTTCTGTTGTACCAGCCGTACGCATCGATCGCGGCCGTCGCTAGCAGAAAGGCGTCGCTGTAATCGCCCCGCACGAGGACAACCGCAGCGCCGTAGACGAGAAGCTGCGTGACCTTCGCGGCGGGCGCCGTCTGGGGGACGAAGATGACGCTCTGCAGCCCCGAGACGGCGGCGAACCCCGAAAGCGAACTCGCCGCGTTTCCGGTCGACGCGCAGGAGACGATTGTCTGCCCGGCGTCGAGCGCCTTGGCGACACCCACGGCGCTCGCGCGATCCTTGAGCGACGCCGTCGGGTTCCGTCCGTCGTCCTTGACGAAGATCTTGCGGACGCCATAGGTTTCTCTCAGTTTCGCCGAATCGTAAAGCGGGGTCCATCCGACGGAGAGCGACGGGATATGGGCATCGTCCTCGACGGGAAGGACCGCCCTGTAGCGCCAGAGGGAACGATCGGGATCGCAGGCAAGCGACTTCCGGTTCAGACGCGTCCGGATTTCGTCATAGTCGTACAGAACATCCAGCGTCCCGTCGAGGCCGCAGGAGGGGCAGGTGTACCGCACGGCGCCGGGCTCGTACTCTCGCCCGCATAGCACACATTGCAGTTTCATGGGTTTCGTCACAGGAATGACCTCCCGTCCGTCATCCGGATCAATTGTCGAGCGCCGAGGCGGCGATGCCGTAGTAGCCTCTGCACGCGGAAATCAGTTCGTCGATTTCGATGAATTCGTCGACCCCGTGAACGCGATCCTGCCGGCTCGGACCGAAGAGAATCGCCGGCAGGCCGAGCGACCCGGCGTAGTGACAGCCGTTCGTTCCGAAGCCGGGTCGGACGCAGACCCGAACGGGCAGGCCGACTCGCTCCAAACCGGCCCGGGCACGCTCCAGAAACTCGTCTCCGGGCGACAGAACCCACGCAGGAGCGAAATGTTCCCCCGCAAGGAACGACCCAGTATAGCAGCGTTCCTCTCCCTTCGAAATATGGACGTCGGCTTTCAGTCCGGAGTCCTTCAAACCAAGCCAGTCGACGATGTCACGGATTTGCCCGACGACGGCGTCCCTGGTTTCGCCGAGAAGGAGCCTGCGGTCGAATGTCGCGGTGCATCGGTCGGGAATCGCCCCGGCCCCGGGGATCGGGGAAGAACAGAGGCTGGTGAGGACGAGAATGCCCTTGCCGAGAAAGGGATCCGTCGGGGGACGAAAGCGCTCCTTGAGCGCGGAGATGAGTTTGACCATTTTGTTCGCCGCGTTGACGCCATATTCCGGGTGTGCGGAATGCGCCATGACGCCGTGGGTTTCCACGACGATCTCCGCCCGCCCGCGTTGCCCCCGGGCTATCTGCAGATCCGTGGCTTCGCCGAGGATGACCCGGTCCGGCCGGACGGCCTCTCCCACGGCTCTCGAGGAAAATCCCTCGAATCGTTCCTGCTGTACCGTAGCGGCGACAAAGAGCTCTCCGGAAAGCGCCGCACCGAGATCCTGCTTCAGAAACGCGCCCGCAAGGATCATCGCGGCGAGGCTCCCCTTCTGGTCCGCCGCGCCCCGGCCGTAGACCCTTCCGCCGTCGATGAAGGCGCCGTACGGATAGCGGCTCCATGACGCGGGATCTCCTGTTTCGACGTGATCCATCTGCGCCTCCATGAGAAGACGTCCGCCGGGAGCGGAGAAACGAATCCGCCCAAGCACATTCCCGCAGGAATCGATGGAAACCCCGTCATAGCCGAGGGAGCGCATGGACTCGGCGACACATCGCGCGACGTCCGCTTCGCGCCCCGAAACGCTGGGCCTCCGGACAAACTCCTGACATAGGGCGACGAGATCCGACGTGCGTTTTCCGTCCAGCATGCGGCTCCTCCCGTCCGGGGATGCAGAATCGGCGAATGTTATCCTGTACAAAGGAGCATACCTCATCTATGATTATTATCAATAACGATATCGTGATGAATCCGATCACATTTGCTTATATCGGGAAGCGGGGGGAGGCTTCGTGAATCTCGAACGGCTCCGCGTGTTCCGGACCATCGTCGAGGAGGGATCGTTCCGCCGCGCGGCGGAGCGGCTGTTTCTGTCACAACCCTCCGTGAGCCAGAATATCGCCGCGCTGGAAAGAGAGTACGATGTCCGTCTGTTCGAACGGAAGGGACGGACGATTGCGCTCACTCCCGAAGGCAGGGCGTTGCACGTCCTTGCGTCGGATCTTCTTCGCAAGGCAGACGACATTCCGCTGCGTTTCAGGGAAATGCAGATGCTCAAATACGGAAAACTCGCCATAGCGACGACGCCGCACGCAATGAACGCCCTTGTTCCTGAAGCCTTCCGGCTCTTCCGGGCGCAGTTCCCGCACATCTCGCTCTCGCTCGCGGCCGGAAACGCCCGCGACACGCTCGCTGCGATCACGGACGGAGCGGCGGAGCTGGCCCTTCTCGGCAAGAATCTCAACGACGCGCCCGAGTCGCGCCTGACGCAACGCGTCCTCGGCATCGATCCGGTCCTTCTCGTCTCCGGAGACGGAACGCCGGAACTTCCGCTCATACGCTATTCCGCCGATTGCCCGCTCGCATCCGTCGCAAACGCGCTTTTTCTCCACTCGGGTCCGAAAAGCCCCGAGCCCCTGACGGTGAACGACATCGACGCGGCGAGAATCCTTGCGCTCCAAGGCGTCGGTTCGGCCCTTCTTCCCGAATCCCGGGCACGGGACGATCTTCGCGCCGGACGCCTCAAGCGCGTCGCAACGGAGGGAATGCCCCCCTTCCTGTGGGAGATTCAGGCCGTCTACTCCACAGTCGGGGGCCTTTCCTACGCGGGATGGGAGATGGTGCGAATTCTCGACCGGATCGCGGCGGAATTTTTCGCGGACGTCACCCGCCCCGTCGGGGCGGATGACGCGGATCCGGACGGAACTGAAGAAGCCCGCTCTTTGCGCGACTGAGGAAAAAAAACTCCGGCGGAAGACGCGTCTTCCGCCGGAGCCGTCATCACCGCTCCTCTTCCAGCAGCTTCCTGAAAAGCGCCAGTTTTCGGCTGAAGGCCGCTACGGCGTCCTCGATCGGGCGAGGCGTCGTCATGTCCACGCCGGCGTCGCGCAGAATCTCCAGGGAGTATGCGGAACCGCCTCGCGAAAGGAAACGCAGGTAGCGTTTCCGCGCCTCGTCCCCCTGTTCGAGAAGCTGCCGGGAAAGCGACACGGACGCCGCAAATCCCGTGACGTACTTGTAGACGTAAAAAGCGCTGTAGAAGTGCGGGATTCGCGCCCACTCCATCGCGACCGCCTCGTCGACCGTCATGAGCGGGCCGTAATACGCCGCGTTCAGCCCCTTCCAGATTTCGCAGAGGACATCCGGCGTCAGCGCCTCCCCGCGTTCCGCCATCGCGTGCGTCGTCCGTTCGAAATCCGCGAACATCGTCTGGCGGTAGAGCGTCGTCCGCGTCTGCTCGAGATCGTGGTTCAGAAGCGACAGCGTCCGGACGCGGTCCGTGCTCGACGAAAGCAGGTGCTCCGAAAGAAGCGCCTCGTTCGTCGTCGAGGCGACCTCCGCGAGAAAGATCGTGTAGTCTCCGTACACCCACGGCTGCGCTCCGTGCGAGAACCACGAGTGCAGCGCGTGCCCCATCTCGTGCGCGATGGTGAACACGTCCCGCAGCGTGCCGTTGTAGTTCAGCAGGACATACGGATGCGTTCCGTAGCTCCCCCACGAGTAGGCGCCCTTCCGCTTCCCCTTGTTTTCGTAGATGTCGATCCATCGCGAGGAAAATCCGTTCTTCAGTACCGAAACGTACTCGTCTCCGAGAACGCGGAGGCCGGCCGTCACCGTTTCGACCGCGCGGTCGTAGGGAATGTCCTCCTTCGGTTCCTTCACGAGCGGCGCGGCGATATCGTACATGTGGAGTTCCGGGACTCCGAGAACCTTCTTTCGAAGTTCCATGTATTCATGAAGCGGCGCGAGATTCTTCGTCACCGTGTCGATCACCGTGTCGTACACGGCGGTCGGGATGTTGTCCCCGTACAGCGATGCCTCGAGCGCGGACGAATACCGTCTGCATGTGGCGTAGAACAAGTCTCCCTTGACGCTTCCGGAGTACATGGCGCCAAGCGCGTTCCGCCAGGTTCCGTACGTTCCGTGGATTCCCTCGAACGCCTCCCGCCGCACCCTCCGGTCGGGGGAGCGACTGAAGCGGTAGTAGCGCTCCTCGGTCAGTTCGACCGCCTCCCCGAGTTCGTCCGTTATGTCCGGAAAGCGCATGTCGGCGCCGGAGAAGAGGGAAAAGATGTTTTCCGGCGCGCGCGCCACTTCTCCGGACCGGGCGAGGATCTCCTCTTCGGCCGTCGTGAGCGTGTGCGCCTTCATCCTGAGGATGCTTTCGAAGAAGAACCGGTACGCTTTCAGGTCCGGCGATTCGCCGAGAAGCGCCTCGATGCGCGCCTCGCCCGCATCCATCGCCTCCGGGACGAAAAAGGCGAAAGCCGTTCCGCACCGGACGATCAGAGCCGTCGCGCGGTCAGCCATCGCCTGGCGCGAGGAGAGCGACGAGTCCTCGTGGCTTCCCATGACCGCATGGACGTACACCTTTCCGGCCAGGATCTCGACGCGCTCCCGGAACGCCAGAAATCCGGCGAGGCGCCCCGCGGAAGCGAAGACGGTCCCCCTGTACGCGTCCGCTTCTTTCAGCGCATCGGAGACTTCGGCGAACGCGCTTTCCCATTCCGCCTCCGAGGCGAAGATGTCCTCCAGTCGCCACCGGTGGTCTTCGGGGACCATCGATCGTTCCGGCAGATCTCCGGCTCTCGGGGATCCCGGCATACCGCCGGCGTCTCCATCTTCGGGGCGCACACGTTGCCTCGCAGCCATCATGACAGCAACTCCTCATTTCAACGCCGCCGCAA